>Ga0325400_1000990_pt1 | contig 22636 bp, 19 predicted proteins | sample PopdelMetagenome_2_FD_205662 | JGI IMG/M metagenome (GOLD analysis project Ga0325400, IMG submission 205662) | Populus deltoides microbial communities from Bellville, Georgia, United States - Xylem-PdKOR-R1 | ecosystem: Host-associated > Plants > Phyllosphere > Stem > Wood/Secondary xylem...
GCAAACCCCTGAGCGTCCACGCCGGCACCGACAGCGAATGGTTGTCCTGCACGAACACGCACCCGATCCCCAGCGCCGCAAACGTGTCGCGGTTGTACACCTCCGTGAACCACCCACGCGCATCGCCATGACGACGGGGACGGATCAACTGTACCGGATTGCTCACTTTCACCCCCGCTCCGGCCCTGAAGTGCGACCAACTAGACAAGGGTGGTTACGGAAATGCTGTCTCGGACGCCATATCCGATCGGTCGGAGAGGGCCGCGGATCAGCCGGCCCGGGCGATGGGGCGGCCGTCGATGGTGCGACCGACGGTGATGACGCACATGTACCGGTACACCGGATGCGCTCCGCACGACACGCCCGCGTAGCGCAGCGAGGGGTCGAACAGCAGCCGGCGGTGCCCGCGATCACCGACTCCGTCGTCGACGACGAGCTGACGTACGATGTCGGCGGGGTTGTCGGCACCATAGGCGATCACCTCGCCCACCCAGCGATCGCCGCCGCGACGGCGGACGCGGTCGGCCGGCGTGCTGCCGTCAGTCCCGTCATGGCCGACATCGCCGGTGGCGCGCTGCTCCGCCTGATGGTCGGCCGCCGCCGCCGTCAGCACCGGTGCCGGGGCGAGCCGGCGGCCCTGTCGGTGGCGCTCGACAAAGGTGATCGCCTCGTCAACCGGCGCCGGGCCCTCGACCGTCCGGTATGTGACGCTGCCGGGGCGGACAATCAGTGTCCCGCGATACAGCCCCCGCCATTCCCGCAGCGAGTCGGCGAAGCCGGCGGGATCGCTGCGCGCCCGGTTCAATTCGGCCAGTACCGCCCCTTCGATGGCGGCGGGAATGGTGGGACGCGGCGCAGACCCCAGCGCGGCCAGCGTCATGTCAAGAGCGAGAACCAGGGGCAGGAGCGGCATGGGCGACGACCTTTGACAAGGCGGCCCGGCCAGGGGCGGAGCCACCGTTCGTCGTCATGGCTAGGGGCAAGCGCTGAACGGAGGTCTGAGGCCCTTGGTAAACCTGACAAAAAGCAAGATGAACGCTGTGGCCAATTAACCGCATAGTGTGCCAAGGCGGAAACATCGGGCGTTTGGAACGCTTTGACTCGATCGGCGCGATACGACACAACCGCCGGTCAGGAAGGAAGGGGACATGCCGCTTTCGGTTCTCAACAAGGCGGCGTTGTGCGTCTGTCCGCCAGCCTTGCTCGCGACGAGCGCAATGACCGTGCCGCCGGTCAAGCGCGCGGTGCATCACGCCACCGCTCCGCACCAGGCCCGCGCCGTGCCCGCCGCGCTTGTCCGTCCGGCGGTCGCGTCCGCCTTGCCCACGGGGGCGGTTGTTCCCGACGTCGCCTGCGTGCCCGTGGCGGGCGACGCGCCGTCGGCCGTCCCGCTCGTCAGCTATGCCGCGCCGATCCCGGCCGAGCCGGTGACGGCTGCCGGAACGGAAGGCAGCCCCGCCATTTCGTTCGGCGAGCCCGGCGGCCTGCTGGGAGGAGGGGCGGGCGGACCGCCGCCGGTAGGTGGCGGGGTGATCGGCCCGGTAGCGCCCGCCCCCGTTCCGACCGCGACCGCCACCCCGGGCGCGACGCCGACGCCCAGCCCGACGCCTTCGCCAACGCCCACCGCCAGCCCCACGCCGACCCCCAGCGCGACGCCGACACCGACGCCAACGCCAACGCCCGATACCACGCCGACGCCGGTGGTGACGCCGACCCCGGACGTGACGCCAACGCCCGTGCCGACCGCCACGCCGGTCACGCCGCCCCCGACGCCGGACAATCCCGGCCCGAACGTGCCTCCGGTCGGCGGGGTGCCCGAGCCATCGATGTGGATGCTGATGATCGGCGGCTTCGGTGCGTTGGGCGTGCGTCTGCGCCGCCGCCGTCGCGCGCGAAGTGAAGCGGCAGCGCCGGCGCTGGCGTCCTACCGCGCCCGCCGTGGCGGGGCGGGACTGGCGGGGCTGGGAACGCTCTGGTCGAGCGCGTCCGCGGTCGAGGCCGGCGATATGGCCGCCACGGTTGCGGTCAAGTCGGCGGCGGCCAGCGCAGCGGGCAAGCTGATGCTGTGCGTCTGCCCGGTCGCGCTCGCCACCGGTGCCGTGGTGGCGGTGCCGCCGCTCCGCGATGCGGTTCACGCTGCAACCGTGACGCCGGGCGACGTGGCCGATGCCGGGTCGCCGCTGGCCGGCGGCATCGCGCCGCCCTGTGTGGAGCCGATAGCGGTCGAGCCGATCCCCGCCGCTTTGCCGGCCACCGCCCCCGTTGCGGCTGCGCCGGTCGGGGGGGGGCAGGTTGCGTCCCGTGCGACGCAAGCGCCGCAGAGCTGACAAGACGTTAAGGCAAACCCTTCGCGCGCTTAGGACTTCCTAAAGGCCCTCCTGTCACGGTGATCGCGACAGGAGGGCTTCATGGAACCAGCGCGTCGCGCCAGCATCCCCGATCGGTCGGCTGCCATCACGCCGCCGGCTAATACCGGCTATGAACCCGGCGGCGAGATCGCGCGGCTTCAGGCCGATCTTGCCCGGCGGCTTGCATCGGCCCCTGCTGGGGGGCTTGGCGCGCATGTCGGCGATCAGCGGGAGGCAGCCGTCCGCCGGCTGTCGGTAGCCGCCGGCTACGGCGCGCTCGCGGCGGGCTATATAATTGCGGCGGCCGCAATCTATTGGGTCTGAGACGGGTCAGCCTCCGAGCATCGGCGCGCGACAGGGATGCGACGAACACTGCCGAAGACCTGTTGAATGGGAGTGCGAAGGGCGGCAGGTCCGGGCGTCCCGGCTGTTCAGCTTTGACACGGCCTGCTATAGCCATCCGATGACTCCATGGCTGCACGAGGCTTGATGCAAGTTTAGATGCGGTCAGAGGCGGGGAGGTCTCGGTACTCGCCGGTGGGGGATTTGCCGTGAACTTCGCGCCGATAACTGTCGAGGGCAAGCGCCTGAACGAAGTGGAAGGGCAGCGATCCTTGATCTCCAGGCAGGCGCGCCGGTACCGCATCTATGCATCGCTCGCGCTGGTCGATACCCTGGCGCTGTTCGTCGGGTTCGAGCTGGCCGGCGCGCTGCGGCACACCCGCCCGTTCGGCGACGGGTTCACGCTGGCGTTGATGATCGCGCCGGCCTTTCTGCTCTTCGCGATCAATGGCGGCGCCTACGGCTTTGCCGCGCTGTCCGACTGGCGCACCGGGTTGGGGCGGGCGCTGTTCGCGATGGTACAGGCATTGGCGCTGGTGCTGTTCATCGCTTTCTCGGTCCAGGCCACCGACGAGTTCTCGCGCGTGGTGTTCGGCGTCGGTGCCGGTGCGGGGCTGGGGCTGATGGTGGCCGGGCGCTGGGGCATGAGCCGGCTGGTGCGGGCGCGGCTGGGCACGCACCTGCGCAGCGAGCTCGTGATCCTGGATGGCGCGGCCATCCCGCCGGTGCCGGGCGCGCAGATGGTTGACGCAGGTGCGGCGGGGCTCCGGCCCGACCCGCGCGATCCGATGATGCTCCACCTGCTCGGCTCGCTGGTGCGCGGCGCGGACTATGTCCTGGTCGCTTCCCGGCCTGAGGATCGCGCCGCCTGGGCACACCTGCTCAAGGGGACGGACGTGCCCGCGCACGTGGTCGCGCCCGAGTTCGACGAGGTCGGGGCGACCCGCCTCGGCCGGTATCACGGCGTGCCCACGATGCAGGTGTCGACCGGGGTGCTCGACCTGCGCGACCGGCTGGTCAAGCGCGCGCTCGACCTGGCGGTGACGGTGCCGGTGATCGTCGCGCTGACGCCGCTGTTGGGGCTGGTGGCGCTCGCGATCAAGCTCGACAGCCCCGGCCCCGTATTCTTCACCCAGCAGCGGCTGGGGCGCGGCAACCGTCTGTTCCGGATGTTCAAGTTCCGCTCCATGCGCACCGAGACGTGCGACGCCGACGGCAACCAGTCCACCCAGCGCGGCGATGCACGCATCACCCGGGTCGGCCGGCTGATCCGCGCCACCAGCATCGACGAGCTGCCCCAGCTGTTCAACGTGCTCCATGGCGACATGAGCCTGGTCGGCCCGCGCCCGCACGCGCTGGGCTCGCTCGCGGGGCTGGAGCTGTTCTGGGACGTCGACCAGCGCTACTGGCATCGCCACGCGCTCAAACCCGGCATTACCGGTCTGGCGCAGGTGCGGGGCCATCGCGGCGCGACCCTGAAGCGCGACGACCTCATCAACCGGCTTAAGGCCGATCTTGAATACTTCCAGGGCTGGACGCTGTGGCGCGACATCGGCATCCTTGCCGCGACGCTCAAGGTAGTGGTCCACCGCAACGCCTTCTGATCGCGCGCCGGCTCAGGACTCCGCTGTTCGCCTGTGCCAGGCCGTCATGCCGGGCTCATCCCGGTATCCAGAGCGCCAAGCGATGATGCCTGTGCCCCTGGATCCCAAGACGAGCCCGGGATGACGCACGTCACCTTCGGATTCGCCTCAGCGCGGCGGCACGTCGGTCAGCGGCACCGCGTCGTCGCGAGAGGGGCGCGGGGTCGACAGGTCGCCGTCGACTGTCGCATCGATCGCGATCAGCGCATCGGTCAGCCCCGGCACGCCGCCCCGCCCACCCTTGCGTACCGGGTCGAGCACGGGCGTCCCCGGCACCAGCAGCGGTGCCTGTAGCCGCCCCATCGCCGCCAGCAGCGCCGCGCCATAGCGATAGGCGTTGGCCTGCGCCTGGACATAGGCGGTGCGCGACTGGAGCAGGTCTCGCGCCTGGTCGAGCACCTCGATCGTCGCGCGGTCGCCCAATCGCTCCTGCTCCTTGGCCCCGGCAAAGGCGCGCTCGGCCGCGCTGACCGCCTGCTGATAGGCCGGCAGGGCCGCGCGCGTCGCGTTCAGCGCCGACCAGGACTGGGCCACCGCATCGCGGGTATCGCGCCGCGCCTGGTCGAGCAGCCGCCAGTCGCGGTCGTTCGACGACTGCGTCTCGCGCCCTGACGCGGAAATCTGTCCGCTCGAATAGATCGGCATGCTCAGCACCACACGCCCGATCACCTGATCGGTGCGCAGCTGGTTGTTGTAGGGCGAGGTCGAGTTGCGCGAGATCGATCCTTCCGCCGCCACCGTCGGCCCGCGCGCGGCGGCGGCGGCATGGGCCAGCGCCCGCGACTGGAGCTCGCGATAGCGCGCGCCGATCAGATTGGGGTTGTTCGCCTCCGCGACTGCGTACGCTGCGTCGAGCGAAGCCGGCAGGCCGGGCAGCACGGGCTCGGGCGCGAGCTGTCCGGGCGGATGGCCGACCGCGGCGGCATAGGCGCTCTGGCTGGCGCGCAACTGCCCCTCCGCCTCGGCGAGCTGCCCTTGCGCGAGCAGGAAGCGGTTGCTGGTCTGCTCGCGATCGGTGGCGGTCGCCTCACGCGATCGGGCACGCTCGGCGACGTCGCGGTTCTGGCGGCCGAGCAGGTCCAGGTTCTCGCGCGAGATCGCCACCAGCTGCTGGTCTCGGCGGACGTTGATATAGGCGGTGATGACGTCGTTCAGCACCTGCTGCTCGGTCAGTCGCAGCTGCTCGCGCGCCAGCCCCACTCCGGCCTGCGCCGCGCGGACCCGCGACGACAGGCGGCCCGACGTGAACAGCTGCTGCGAGGCGACAAGGTCGTAGGAGGGCGCGAAGCCTTCCTGACGCAGCGTCTGGTCACGGGTCAGCTGGACGCGCGAATCGGTATAGGTCTCGGCCACAGACGCCGTGATGTTGGGACCGTACGCGGCGCGGGTCTGCGCCACCACGGCATCGGCAACGCGGGTTTCGGACCGGGCTGCGAGCAGTTGTGGGTTGCGGTCGTACGCCGCGCCGATCGCGTCCGCGAGCGTTTCGGCGGGTTCGCCCGGCTGCTGCACCAGCTGCGCCATGACCGCGTCGACCGCTGACGGGCCGGACGAGCCGGCCTGGGCGGCGGCTGTCCCTTGCGTGGCGAGCGCTGCCGCGATCCCGGCCAACACCGGGGCGGTGTTCCACGTCATGTATCGATGTCCCCCCAACGGTCTGCTCAGCCTTCGCGGAAGGCGCGGTTCAACTGGTCGCGCAACGGCTTGGTGATGTAGCTCAGCAGCGATCGGTCGCCAGTCTGGATGAAGGCGTCAACCGGCATCCCGGGCACCAGCTTCATGCCACCCAGCTTCGCCAGCTCGCCGTCGTCGACCTCGACCTGCACCTTGTAGAAGCTCTGGCCAGTGCGCTCGTCCGCGGTCCGCTCGGCGGCGATATGGCGCAGCGTGCCGTGCAGCTCGGGCGTCGTCTGGAGGTTGAAGGCCGTGAAGCGCAGCATCGCCTTTTGCCCCTGGTGGAGCTGGTCGATGTCGGACGGGCTCACCTTGGCGTCGACGATCATCCGGTCGGTGTCGGGCACGATCTCCATGATCGTCTGCGCGGGCGGCACCACCCCGCCGATGGTGGTGTAGGCGAGCTTGTCGACGACGCCGTCCGAGGGCGCTCGGACGATCGAGCGGTCATACTGGTCGCCGGCCGCGACCTTGCGGACCTGCTGCTCGTTGAGCTTGGCGAGCACCTCGGTCAGCTCGACCCCCGCCTGGCTGCGCGCGTCCTGTTCGAGCTGGATCGACGCCTGGCGCAGCTCCGCGACGCGCGCGCGCATCTGGGCGATCTGCGCCTCGGTCGCGGCGGCATTGCCCTCCAGGTCGACCGCAGTGCGTTCAAGCGCGTTCATGCGCTGGATGTTGACGAGGTCCTTCTTCCACAGCTCCCGCACACTGTCGCGCTCGGGGGCGATCAGCGCGGACTGCTTGCGGTTCGCCACCAGCTGCGCCTGATAGGCGCTGATCTGCTGGTTGGTCTGGCGCACGCGCTCGGCGAACTGTGCCTGCTGGCCGGAACGCGCCTGGCGCCGCAGCGCGAATAGCCGGTTCTCCTCCGCGATCGCGCCGCGCGCAGTGGGCGTGGAGCTGCGGGTCAGTTCGGCCGGATAGGCGATCGCCCCGCGCCCGTCACGCTCGGCGGTCAGGCGCGCGCGCATCGCGAGCAGCTGGTCGAGCCCCTCGCCCGAGGATGCGGCGCTGACTCCGGTGACCGTCGAGTCGAGCTGCATCAGCGGCTGGCCGCGGCGCACCCGGTCGCCTTCCTTGACGAACAGCTGCGCGATCACCCCGCCGGTGGGATGGGCGAGCTTCTTGACCTTGGACTCGACCGACACCTCGCCATAGCCGATGACCGCGCCGGTGACCTGGACGATCGCGGCCATGCCGAACAGCCCGAAGACGAGCACCGCCAGCGCGATCAGCCCGACGCGCAGGTTGCGGCGCAGCCCCTCCTGCGGATCGGGGAGCATCGGTGCCTGCTGTTCGGCGACGAACGGGATGGGAAGCTGGTAGGTCATTGCGCCTGGTCCTGGGAAACCGGCGGGCGGGGCGCGCCGGATGCAGATGCGGAAGCGGTGGTGATGGTGGCGGCGGGGCCGGGGCGCTCGTCCCGCTTCTTGACGAGACGGGCGCGGACCTCGTCCTTGGGTCCGAAGTCCTCGATCCGGCCGGCGCGGATCACTGCCAGCTTGCTCGCGGTCTCGATCACCGCCTGGCTGTTGCCGGTGCTGACCACGATCGCGCCGCGGGCCAGCGCGCCGCGGATCGCAGCGGCAAGCGCCGGCTGGGCGACCCCGTCGGCATAGGCGGCGGGCTCGTCGAGCACGAGAAGGAAGGGGTCGCCATACAGCGCGCGGGCCAGCGCGATCCGCTGCCGCTCGCCGACCGACAGCAGGTTGCCGTCACCGCCGACCTCGGTGGAATAACCCTGAGGCAGCCGCACGATGAGGTCGTGGACCCCGGCGGCGGTGGCGGCGGCGATCACCTGGTCCGAAGTCGCGGCGGCGTCGAAGCGGGCGATGTTCTGCGCGACGCTGCCCTGGAACAGCGTGATCTCCTGCGGCAGATAGCCCAGGTGCCGGCCAAGCGCGTCCTCGCTCCACTGATCGAGCGCGGCGCCGTCGAGTCGGACCTTGCCGCTCGACGCGGTCCAGCCGCGGGTCAGGCCCCGCAGCAGCGCGGTCTTGCCGCTGCCCGACGGCCCGATCACCGCCAGCGCCTCGCCCGCCTTGAGCTGGAAGCTCGCCTCGCGCAGCACGATCCGCCGCGCCTCGGGGATCGCCAGCGTCAGCCCCTCGACGTCGAGGCGTTCGGTGGGGGCGGGCAGGGGCACCGGCGTCTCGCCCGGCTGGGCGGTGTCGAGCAGCTGGCCGACCCGCCGCCACCCGGCCCGCGCCGCAGCGAAGCCCGCGGTCTCACCGACCAGCGTTTCCAGCGGCAACAGCGCCCAGGCGACCACGAAGCTGCCCGCCGCGATCACGCCCCCGCTCGCCCGGCCCTCGATCGCCAGCCACGCGCCGACCGCCAGCGCCGCCGCGACCGTGAGGAAGCGGACGCCGCGGACCAGCTCGGCCCGGTCGACCGCCAGCGTGCCGATCCGCCGCTCCGCCGCGACCAGCGCGCCCTCCGCGCGAAGCCGCGCCGCTTCGGTCTGCGGGCCCATGCCCAGAACCCCGACCAGTTCGGCATGGCGGGCGCTCAATTCCACTACCGAATTGCGCTCCTCCAGCGCGGAATCCAGCACCGAAACCGGACCTGCGCCACGCCGCACCGCGACGATCGCCAGTCCCGCCATCACCCCCGCGCCGACCAGCAGCACCAGCGCGATCAGCGCGTGAAAGAAAATCAGCACTAGGCAGAAGAACAGAATGGCGGGCGCATCCAGCACCGCCGCCGCGCCCGGCCCGGACAGGAATCTGCGCACCGCATCCAGCCCCCGCCGCACCGCTGTCGCCTCGGCCGGGCGATGCCGCCGCTCGGCGACATGCCGGTCGACCTTGCGGCCCAGGTCCGCCGAGATCCAGTCGCCGACCTGCGCCAGCATGCGCCGCCTCAGCCCCGACAGGAACACCTGCATGCCCAGGATCGCGAACAGCAGCACCGTCAGGCCGGCAAGCGTCGCGCCGCTATGGCTAACCAGCACCACGTCGAACACCATCAGGACGTAGAGCGCCGCCGACACCGGCAGCAGGGCCAGGACGACCGACAGGACGACGACCCCGATCAGCCCCGGCCGGCACCCGGCCAGCGTGGATCGAAGCGCAAGGCGGGCATGACCGGCAGACACGGGAATCGCACACTCGCTTAGAAGGGGTTGCTGGATTACCCGGCTATATCCAGCATAGTTAACGTCTCGCTACCCTCCTCGTTAGCACTCGTCGAGCCGGCACGTACGAAGCGGTGCTGATTTCTCCACCGCTGATGTGGTAGCAGCACAGGCCATGGTCATCGACAATGCGAAATTGAAGCCGGACGCCAACAACCTGACGCTGGTCAGGCTGGTACTGGCTTCGGCGGTGATCGTGACGCATTGCTACTGGTCGGGGACCGGCATCGCGGGGGCCGATCCTTTGTTGCCATGGCTCGGCGTTCCGCTGTCGGTTTATGCGGTGGACGGGTTCTTCTTCCTGAGCGGGTTCCTGGTCTATCCCAGCCTGGTGCGGCGCGGGCGGGTCGGCGACTTCCTGCTGGCACGACTCGCGCGGTTGTGGCCTGCGCTGGCGGTTTCGGTCGTGGCGACGGCGCTGGTCGGCGCGGCCGTGACCAGCGCGGCACCCGGTGTCTACTGGCAGGGAGATACCGCCCGCTTCCTCCTCGCCAACCTCAGCTTCGTTCAGCCTGCCTATACGTTGACCGGGGTGCGGTGCGGCGCCGCGCCGTGCAACGTCAACGGGTCGTTGTGGACACTGCCCTGGGAAGCGCGCTGTTACCTGGGGCTCGCGCTGCTGCTGGTCGTGGGGCTCGCCGGGCGGCGCACGATGACGCGGCTGGTGCTGCCGGCCAGCCTCCTGTTCGCGGTGGTGTGGGACTTGCCGGGCGTCGCGATGAACGCCGAGCGGATCGTCGGTCATGGCGTCGCCTATGCGCTGGAGATCGGTGATCGGCTGTGGACGCTGTTCGCGCTCGGCTGTGCCGCCAGCCTGTTCCGCCACCGCATCCGGCTGTCGTGGACGGTCTTGGCGCTGCTGTTCGCCGCCAACCTGCTGGCGCATCGCATCGGTTTCGGCCTGCATGTCCGGGCGGTCTTCGTCGGCTATGCGGTGCTGTGCTTCGGCTTCCTGACCGTGGGCAAGCGGGCGGTTTCGGCGGGCTGGCCCGACTACAGCTACGGCATGTACATCTACGCCTTTCCGGTGATGGTCGCGCTCGCCGCCGGATGGACGACTCATTCCCCGCTGGAGCTCGCGCTGGCGACGATTGCCACGACCCTGCCGCTCGCGGCGCTGTCGTGGCACGGGATCGAGCGACCGGTGCTGGAGCGTGCCCGGCAGCGCCGCGAGGCGGGCGGAAATCTTGCGCGCGGGTCGGGAATTTCCTTCAATCCCAACCACTCGGCGTAATATCGGGACGCTTCATCGTCCGAGGTGAAGAAGAGGCTTTGAATCCCGCAAGGCATTGGCAAAGGGTCACAAAGGCAAGCGGGCGGCGGTTCGCGAACGGTATAGGAAAGTCTCGGATCGGCAACAGGGTCGGGGCCGGCGATAGATCCGGCCCGACGTAACGAACATTCTGGCGCAAGGGACGAGCGGATCAGTGATCCGCGCCGGGGGAGATTGCTGCGTGACCATCACTACCGTTTCCAACACGGCCGGCCTGCTCGCGGCGTTGAAGGTCGCCCTGAGCGGCGATACGATCGCGCTCCAGTCGGGCAGCTATGCCGATGTCGATATCCGCGGCCTGTCGGTGGCGGGCAACGTCACGATCCAGTCGGCGGACGCGAAGCACCCGGCCGTGTTCAAGGACCTGCTCGTCAAGGAGTCGAGCGGCCTGACCTTCCGCAACCTGACCTTCGCCGGGTCGGGCGACGATGCGATGTACAGTTTCCAGACTTACGGCTCCTCGCGCATCACCTTTGACCGGATCAACGTCCATGGCTCGCTGGACGGCGATCCGTCCGACGATACCTCGCTGTTCCTGATCCGGGGCAGCCGGAACGTGACGGTCACCAATTCCGAGTTCAGCGAGCTGTGGCACGGCATCGGCATCCTCGACAATGACGGCCTGCTGCTGTCCGGCAACCGCTTCCACGATATCCGCACCGACGGCATCCGGGGCGGCGGCAACTCCGATGTCGTGATCCGCGGCAACAGCTTCACCGACTTCTATCCGGCCGAGGGCGACCATCCAGACGGGATCCAGCTGTGGACGACCAACACCAAGGAGGTCGCGCGCAACATCACCATCGTCGACAACGTGGTGACGCGGGGGCGGGGCGATCCGGTCCAGGGCATCTTCCTGCGCGACACCTTCGACCAGCTGCCGTTCCAGAACGTGACGGTCACCGGCAATGTCGTGGTCGGCGCGATGAACAACGGCATCTCGGTCGACGGGGTCAACGGACTGACGCTGTCCGGCAACCAGGTGATCGCGGCGACCGACCAGAAGTCCACCATCCGGGTGGAGCGGGCGACGGATGCCAGCGTGACGGGCAACAGCGCCGCGACCTACCTGTACATCGACAATCCGGACGGTGGAGTGGACCGGGCCAACAACATTGTCCTGAAGACCGTGGGCGTCGCCGACGTGATGGCGCTGTCACAATGGGCCGCGGCGCACGGGGCGGTGCCGGCGACGCTCGCCAGGCAGCTCAGCGCCTGGGTCGACGGGGCGGTGGCCAAGCTCGCGATGACCGATCAGGACTCGTCGGCGGCCGAGCTGATGCGGAACATGGTGTTCGAGGAGACGTCGATCATCGGCACCGACGGTGCCGATCGCCTCACGGTCGCGGCGTTCGGCGACAGTCATGTCGAAGGCGGCGCGGGCAACGACGTGCTCACCGGCGGCGCGGGCACTAACGACCTGATCGGCGGGGAGGGCCACGACACCTATGCCGTTCGGGGCAGGGGCGATCTGGTGATCGAGGCGGCCGACGAGGGCACCGATCTCGTCTGCGCCAGCATCAGCTATACGCTGACCGCCAATGTCGAGAACCTGAAGATGATGGAGGGCGGGCTGATCGGGCGTGGCAACGCGCTGGACAACCGCATCATCGGTTCAACGGGTGCCGACACGCTGTACGCACTCAACGGCGACGATGCGGTGCAGGCGGGCGACGGGGCCGACCAAGTCTGGGGCGGTAACGGCGACGACGAACTGCGCGGCGAGGACGGCCACGATCTCCTTTACGGCGATGCAGGCGACGACCGGCTGTACGGCGGCGCCGGCAACGACACCCTCTACGGCGGTTCCGGCGACAACATGCTGGAGGGCGGGGCCGGCAGCGACCGGCTGTACGGCGGCAGCGGCGCCGACATCTTCTCCTATCGCGGAAGCGACTTCGACGCAGGCGTCAGGGCCTCGATGGATATCATCGACGGCTTCTCCGCCAGGCAGGGCGATCGCATCGCGCTGAGGAACGTCGACGCCAACGACCGCACCGCCGCCGACGACAGTTTCGACTTCATCGGCACCGCGGCGTTCCACAAGGTGGCCGGCGAACTGCGCTATCAGGTCGTCAACGGCGACAGCTATGTGATGGGCGACACCAATGGCGACGGGTCGGCCGACTTCATGATCCGAGTGCTGGGTGTCACTGCGTTAAAGGCGGGCGACTTCGTGCTGTAGGCCGCGCCCATGCGGCTCAGCCGTGCGGGAACCAGCCGGCGATCCGGTAGCGCAAATGGGCGATCAGCGCGCCAGGATCGGTAGTCGCGGCAACCGGCGGGCGGGCGCGTGCCTCGGCGAGCGCGGCGGCAAGCTCGTCGGCGGTGTCCGCGCTGCCGACGAGCCCGCGCTGGGCGAAGGCGTCGACGATCTCCGCCTGATGGTTGTCGTAATGTTCGCCCCGGTCGAACCGGCGCGGCACCGCCACCACCCCGCAACCTTCGCGCAATGCGGTAATGAGCGACCCGGTGCCGCCATGGCACACCACCAGCGAGGCTTCGGCCAGAATCGCCTGCACCCGCTCGAAGGGCAGGCTTTCCACCGTCTCGACGCCATCGGGCCGGGCCCCGCCCTCGCCGACCTGGATCAGCACCTCTTCCGGGATCGCGCCCGCCCGCTTCGCGTCGGCGACCATCGTGACCAGCCGGTCGAAGGGCAGGGTGGCCCCCACTGTCGCGAACAGCAGCGGCCGCTTGGTCCGGGCGGGCGGGGTGGCGAGCCGGAACGGATCGAACAGCTGTGCGCCCGACCACGCCTTCGCCACCGCCTCGGACTGTGCGATGCGGACATGCGCGAGCGGGCCGACGAGCCGCGCGAACACCGATGGCCCGCGAAAGCGCGCGAAGGAATCGATCGCAATCACCTTCGCGCCCAGCAGCCGCGCCCATAACGTGACGAAGAATACCGAGCCTGCGCCGGTGGTGATGACGAGGTCGGGCCGTTCCTGCCGGACGATGCGCCACGAATCGACCACGTTGCGGATCGCCGCGCCGATCATGCGCAGTGGATGGCCAAGCCTTGCCTGCCCCAGTGCAACGTGCGGCACGAACCGGGTCCGGTGATCGACGGCGATCGAGCGGCCGAGCGCCAGGTCCTCCGTGACGAACAGCGGGTCGAGATCTCGCCACAACGGTTCCAGATCGAGCAGCTGGCGGACATGCCCGCCCCCCGATCCTGCCAGGCAAAGCCGCATCGTGCTCCCATGTCCCTAATGGCGCGACAGGGCCGTGCGCCTAAAGCGCGCTTTCCTTGCCCGTTAGTCGTGCGTACATCTGTGTCGCTGTACAGCACGGGCGGTGGGGAGCAAGGGACACATGATGACACGCGCGCACTGGGGGGCCGTCGCAGGCCTGGCGCTGGCGCTCGGCGCCTGCAACAAGGGCAAGCCGGCCGCACCCACCGGACAGGTGGTGGCGACGGTGGACGGCCAGGAGATCACCGCCACCGAGCTGCGTGCCGAACTGGGCGGCGCCCGTGGCGCCACGCCCGAGGCGCAGAAGCAGGTGGAGCAGGCGGCGCTGCAGGCGATCGTAAACCGCAAGCTGCTGGTCGCGGCGGCCAGGGCGGACGGGATCGACAAGACCCCTGACTTTGCAGTGCAGCGGCAAAAGGCCGAGGACCTGGCCATGATCGGCGCGTTCCAGCAGAAGCTGCTGGCGCAGCGGCCCAAGATCGCCGACGATCAGGTCGACCGGTTCGTCGCCGAACATCCCGACAGCTTCGCCCAGCGTAAGATCTTCGCGGTCGACCAGCTGGTGGTGCCGCAGATCCAGCCGGCGGTGGTGAAGCAAATGGAGCCGCTGCACTCGCTGGCCGAAATCGCGGCGCTGCTCGACCGCAACGGCGTGCAATATGTCCGCAGCCGCGGGTCGATCGACGGGCTCGCCGTCGACCCCGATGCGGTGAAGCGGGTGGCGCAGCAGGCCGCGGGCGAGCCGTTCATCGTGCCCGCAGGCACCGGCGTCACGGTCAATGTCGTCACCGACACCCGCACCGAGCCGGTGACCGGCGACGCCGCCCGCGCTTCCGCCGGGCGGGCGCTTAACGGCCGCCAGTCGGGCGAGCTCGTCAACCGGCGCTTTGGCGAGCTGATTCAGGCGGGTCAGGCCAAGGTGTCGTACAACGCGGCCTATCAGCCGCCCGCGCGGTCCGCTCCGCGTCCGGGCGCCAACCCCGCCGCTGCGCCCGGCGCCAACTGAGACGAGACGGTGGCGAGCGTCGCGGGGCCGACCGGCTCGCCCACCGTCAATCGCGTCCTTGCCGGCGAACTGTGCACGGGTTGCGGCCTGTGTGCAGGGATCGGTGAGGGAGCGCTGGCGATGACCACGGTCGCGCCGGGCTATGCCCGGCCGACGGGCACCGCGCCGGTTGCCGCGGCGGCGGAGGCGGCAATCGCCGCCGCCTGTCCGGGCGCGGTGGTCGCACCTTGGGCGGACGGGCCGGAGCGGCACCCCTATTGGGGCCCGTTCCGCCGCTGCGCCACCGCGTTCGCCACCGATGCGGAGGTGCGGCATCGCGCCTCGTCGGGCGGTGGCATCTCCGCGCTGCTGATCCATGCGCTGGACACCGGGCTGGTCGATCGTGTGCTGCATGTCGATGCCGATCCCGAACGCCCGACCCGCAACCGCATCCGCTGGTCGCGCACCCGCGAGGAGGTGCTTGACGGTTCGGGTTCGCGCTACGCTGCCTCTTCGCCGCTGGCCGAGATCGACACCGCGCTGGATGCGCCGGGGCGGTTCGCGTTCGTGGGCAAGCCCTGCGACGTCTCCGCGCTGCGCCGGCTCGCCACCCGCGACCCACGCATCGGCGAACGCGTGCCGATCGCGCTGTCCTTCTTCTGCGGCGGGCTGCCGAGCCATGACGGTGCCGACCTGATCATCCGCGCGATGGGGCTGGAACCGGAGGCGGTGGTCCGCTTCCGCTATCGCGGCGAGGGCTGGCCGGGGCTGACCCGCGCGGAGACGGCGGACGGCCGGGCCGCGGAGATGCTCTACGACCAGAGCTGGGGCGGCCACCTGTCCAAGGAGGTGCAGTTCCGGTGCAAGATCTGCCCCGACGCGGTCGGCGGGGTCGCCGACATCGCCTGTGCGGATGCGTGGCACGACACCGGTTCGGGGATGCCGAGTTTCGACGAGGATGAAGGCCGCAGCCTGCTGATGACCCGCAGCGACGCGGGCGAGGCGCTGGTCGCCTCCGCCTTGGCCGCGGGCGTGCTCGCGGCCGAGCCGCTGCCGGTGGAGGCGATCGACACGATGCAATATGCCCAGGCGCGACGGAAGCGGGTGGTGCCCGCACGCCTGCTCGCCTGCGCCCTGACCGGGCAGCCGCGCCCGCGCATGGCTGGGCTCGACCTCGGCCGCGCCGCACGACGCGCGGGGGTGAAGGAAAGCGCGCACAACATGCTGGGCACGATGCGCCGTATCCTGCAGGGCCGACGATGACCCAGGTTGGGGCGTGTCCCCCGATGATCCGGTATCCCGCTTCCGCAACCTCCGTCAGTGTTGTACGGCGGCTACGCAAGGGGACAGACGTCATGCACATGGTGAAACGGGCCGGTTTGACGGCGTTCTGCGCGTTCGCGGCCGTTCCGGCGGCGGCGCAATTGCGCGACACGGTGCCGGAACGCCACGTCGACTTCGGCGTCAGCATCGATGAACTCTACGACACCAACGTGTCGCGCACATCCGACCAGGGTGCGTCGCTGCGCGGGTTGCGGCAGGAGGATTTCCGGATCACCCCGGCCGCGACGGTGGACGCGCTGGTGCTGCTCGGCCGGCAGACGCTGAGCGCGACGGGATCGCTCGGCTACGACTTCTACAACCGCAACACCCGCCTCAATCGCGAGCGCATCGGGCTGAATGGCGCGCTGGGGCTCAATGTCGCGGGCTGCTCGGGCAGCGTCACCGCCGGCTATGCGCGCCGCCAAAGCGATCTGGGCGACCTCCTGATCCTGACCGGCGACACGCGCGACATCGCCCGGTTCCGCAACACCGAAGAGATCAAGACGGTGGGTGCCAGCGCGATCTGCGGCGGCGCGATCGGGCTGAGGCCGACCGCCTCGATCAACCAGACCTGGGCGGACAATTCGACCGACTTCCGCCAGTTCTCCGATTATCGCAGCACGGTGGTGTCGGGCGGGCTCGCCTATAGCCAGCCGACGCTCGGCACGGTGACCGTGTTCGCCAGCGCCGGGCAGACAACCTTTCCCAACCGCCGCTTCGTGGCCGGCGGGGACGAGGACGGGTTCGACCAGGCGTCGATCGGCGGGCGGTTCGAACGTCGCATCGGCGCGCGGCTGCGCGGCAGTGCCGAGCTGTCCTACACCAAGGTCAGCCCGGACCGCGCGGGGGTGCGCGGCTTTGGAGGATTGACCTGGAACGGCAGCCTGATCGCTCAGGTGGGCGACCGGTTGCAGGTGACCGGACTGGTCTCGCGCGCGGTGCAGGCGTCCAACCGGGTCGATGCCAATTACTTCATCGAAAAGAACTATGCGCTGAACGCCATCTATGCGCTCAGCCCGCGGCTGAACCTGGTCGGCGGCGTGTTGCAGACCGATCGCGACTTCAACGGGTCGACCGGCGTATTCGGGCCGGTGCTGCTGGAAGACCGGGTGCGCTCGGTCAACGCCGGCGCGCGCCTGCGCTGGAGCCGGCTGGTGACGCTCGCCCTAACGGGCGTGCACGAAGAACGTGAAGCCAATGGTAGCTTCTACGACTATACAAGCGACCGCGTGCTGTTCAGCGCGGCACTCAAAATCTAGACAGTTCAAGGCGTATACAGCATGAGTCGGGTGACGAACACGGGCATGGCATTCCTGGCGAGCGCGGCGCTGATCGCCACGTCGGCGGGCGCGCAGACGGTGTCTCCGCTGGCATCGCCGGCCCCGGCAGCCGCGTTGGCACCCGACGTGCCGGCCACGGTCACCGACTCGGGCTATGTACTGGGGCCGGGCGACGTCATCGAAGTGGCGGTGGTCGGCCGCGACGATTATCGCAACCGCGTGCGGGTCCAGACCGACGGGTCGATCCTGCTGCCGCTGGTCGGGCGTATCCCCGCCGAGGGGCGCACCCCGCTCCAGCTCGGCAGCGACGTCGCCAAGGCGCTGCGCTCGGGCGGCTACTACGCCAAGCCCGAGGTCGGGGTCGAGATCGCCTCCTATGCCAGCCGCTACGTCACCGTGCTGGGCGAGGTCGGCAACCCCGGGCTGGTGCCAATCGACCGCGCCTATCGCGTGTCGGAGATCGTCGCACGGGTTGGCGGGGTGAAGCCTACCGGCTCCGATGTAGTGACGCTGAGCCGTGCGGGCGGCGAGCAGCTGGAGCTGTCGATGCGCACGCTGGCGACCGGTGGCGCGGCACAGGACCCGCTGGTCAATGCGGGCGACAAGCTGTTCGTCGCACAGGCGCCCGCCTTCTACATTTACGGCGCGGTGGCGGCCCCCGGATCGTATCGGCTGGAGCCCGACATGAGCCTGCGCAAGGCGCTGGCGCGCGGCGGTGGCCTGACCACCTCGGGTTCGGACAAGCGGGTCAAGGTCTTCCGCGCGGGTCAGGAGATCAAGAAGTTCGACCTCAACAATCCCATCGCCGCGGGCGACGTCGTCGTCGTGGGCGAGCGCCTGTTCTGATTCGGGCCGACGGCCGGAGACACACGTCATGAGCTTCATCCAGTTCTTCCGAATCCTGTGGGCCCGGCGCTTCATCATCCTGGGCTCGACGCTCGCGTGCTTCGGAATCGCGATGCTGGTCGCCAAGCTGCTGCCCGCCCGGTACGAGGCGGATTCGCGGGTGATGCTCGACGTGGTCAAGCCCGATCCCGTGACCGGCCAGGTCATAGCGACACAGTTCGCCCGCGCGTACACCAAGACGCAGACCGAGCTGATCCGCGATTATCGCGTCACCGGCGCGGTGGTGGACGCGCTGGCCTGGGCCAGCTCGCCCCAGCTGATCGCGGAGTACAACGCCCGCTCCAGCGACGACACCCGCGACCTTCGCCGCTGGCTGGCCGCCAAGATCACCGAGGGATCCAGCGCCAAGCTGATCGAGGGCAGCAACATCCTCGAGATCACCTACAGCTCGACGTCGCCCGAGACGGCGCGGGTGGTCGCGGATGCGGTGCGCGCAGCGTATATCGATCAGAGCCTCGCCTTCAAGCGCGAGGGCGCGATGAAGACCGCCGCATGGTATGACGGGCAGGTGCTCAAGGTGCGGGGCGAACTGGCCCAGGCGGATGCGCGCAAGACCGCGTTCGAGCGTTCCAACCGGATCGTCCTGCAGGACGACCAGAGCGACACCGAGTCGGCCCGGCTGCGCGCGCTGTCGAGTGCGGTGGCGGCTCCGGCCACTCCGGCCCCCGTCGCGGCGGCAGCCGCGGCCGCTGGGCCGGCGGCGACCCAGCTCGGCCAGATCGACGCGCAGATCGCGACGCTCGCCACGACACTCGGACCCAACCATCCGCAGCTGATCGCGCTTCGCCAGCAGCGCAGCGCGGTTGCGACCGCCGCCGCGCGCGAACGCGCCGCCGCCCGCCCCGCCGCGGTCGCCGCCTCCGGGCCGTCGCTGGCGGGGCAGGTCGCGGCGCAGACCGGGCGCGTCATCGCCCAGCGCGACAAGGTGGAGAACCTGCGCCGCCTCGCCGCCGACGTTGCGGTGCTGCGCGACCAGTACACCAAGACCGCCGCCCGCGCCGCGGACCTGCGGCAGGAAGCCGAGTCGAACGAAACCGGGCTGACCCTGCTTGGCAGCGCGGTGGCACCCGAGAATCCGGTGTTCCCGAACATGCCGCTCATCATCATCGGATCGCTCGCGCTGGGGCTGGGTCTCGGCGTGCTCGCGTCGCTGGGGATCGAGCTGTTCAGCCGCCGGGTGCGCGGGGTGGAGGACCTGGCGGTCGCCGGCGTTCCCGTCATCATCGTGCTGTCCGGCGCGGGCCAGCCCGCCGCACGCCGGCCGTCGCTCGCCCGGCGACTCGGCCTCTCCCCCGCAAGGCCCGCCTGAATGGACATGCTGACCAACGCGCCCGCCACGATGCCGGCCGAGGCTGCGCCCGATGTCGAGTTCCGCGTCGCGGACGACGTGGTCGTCCTCAACGATCCGCAAGGTGGTCGCGCGGAGGCGCTGGCGGCGCTTCGGACCCACATCATGGCCCAGCACCTGCGGGTCGGGCGCCGCAGCCTGGCGCTGTGTGCGCCCAATGCCGGGGTGGGATGCACCACCATCGCGGTCAACCTGGCCGTCAGCCTCGCCCAGGTCGGGGTCAAGACGCTGCTGATCGACGCGGACATGCGCCGGCCGTCGGTCCACAAGCACCTGGCGCCCTCGCGCGAGGTGCCGGGGCTGGTCCAGTGCCTGGGCGACGACGCGGTCGGGTTCGGTGACGCGATCCAGGCCGAGGTGCTGCCCGACCTGTCGCTGATCTATGCCGGCGGGCGGGCGGACAAGCCGCAGGAACTGCTCGCGGGTGCGCGGTTCAAGGCGCTGCTCGACCTGTGCCTGCGCGACTACGACCTGACGATCGTCGACACCCCGCCGGCGAGCGCCTCAGCGGATGCGCGCCGGATCGCCAGCGTCGTCGGTCATGCGCTGATGGTGGTGGGGCGCGACCAGACCTTCGTGTCGGACGTCAAGGTGCTGGCCGAAGAGCTGGAGGCCGATCGGGTGCGCGTGATCGGCTCGGTGCTCAACGGCGACTGATGGCGACGCTCGCCCCCTCCGGCGCTCAGCCGCTGCTGGCGCGGTCGCTCGCGCACTGGCCGCTGTTCGCGGGCTTCGCGCTGCTGCTGGTCCCCACCGTCGCGACGCTGGGGCGCGAGGTGTGGACGCTGGAGATCGGCGCGCACGGGCCGATCGTGCTCGCCACCGGCCTGTGGCTGCTCTGGCAGCAGCTGCCCGCGATGCGCGCCGCTGCTGCGCCCGCGGCCGTGTGGAGCGTGGCGCTGCCCGCCGTGCCCGCGCTGGCGCTGTACGCCTTCGGACGGGCGTATGATTTCATCTTCCTGGAGGCGGCGGGGCTGTACGTCCTGATGCTCGCGATGGCGGCGATGCTGGCCGGATGGCGGGCGATCGCCGCCAACTGGTTCCCGTTCCTGTACCTGGGATTCCTGGTGCCGCCGCCGGGCTGGGCGATCGACCGGTTCACCGGGCCGCTCAGGCTGTTCGTGTCCTATGTCGCGACCACGGGGCTGAGCTGGGCCGGTATCCCGATCTCACGCGATGGCGTGACGCTCACCGTCGCGCAGTACCAGTTGCTCGTCGAGGACGCGTGCTCGGGGCTGAACTCGATCATCGGGCTCACCGCGATCAGCCTGTTCTACATCTACCTGATGCATCGTGCGTCGTGGCGCTATGCCGCGCTGCTCGTCGCGTTCATCCTGCCGATCGCGATCATCGCCAACATCATCCGCATCAGCATTCTGGTGTTGCTGACCTATCACTATGGCGACGCGGTGGCGCAGGGGTTCCTGCACATGACTGCGGGGATGATCCTGTTCATGGTCGCGCTGCTGCTTGTCTTCGCGCTGGACAGGGTGCTCCAGCCGCTGGTCATGGGCCGCGGGACGCCGGAGGCCGGGCGATGAGGCGGCGCGACCTGATCTTCGCCGGCGGCTGCGCGCTGGCGCTGGGCGGGGCCGAGTGGCTGCGGCCCCGGCGGTTGATGTCGCTGATGGGATCGGCCAAGCTCGATGCGATCATCCCCGACCGCTTCGGCGATTGGGCGGTGGACGAGGGCGGCAACATCGTCGTGCCCCGCACGCCCGGCAGCCTTGCCGACACGCTGTACGGCGCGCAGCTCGCCCGCAGCTATCGCCATCGCAGCGGCGGTGCACCGGTGATGCTGATGATCGCGCATGGCGATTCGCAGAGCGACCTGCTTCAGCTCCATCGTCCGGAAAGCTGCTATCCGGCGGTCGGATTCACCATCGGCGAGCATGGGTTCGAGCCGGTGCGCGTCAGCCCGCAGGTGTCGATCCCGGCGGTCGAGATGAACGCGCGTGCGCCCGGCCGCAGCGAGGACGTGGTGTACTGGACCCGGCTGGGCGAATACCTGCCCACCACCGCAAGCGAGCAGCGGTCGGACCGACTGCGCACCGCGATGAGCGGCTATGTCGCCGATGGGATGCTGGTCCGCGCGTCGGCGATCCGGGCGGAGACGCCCGCCTATCCGATGCTGAACGATTTCCTTGCCGAGCTGGTCCGCGCGGTGCCGGCCAAGGGACGGGCGGCACTGATCGGCACCACCCGCGCCCGCGCGCTGGCCTGACGACAATGGCGAGAGCCCAAATCAGCCCCTCGCTGGCCGGCCGGAGTGCAAGCGCCTGACGTCGGGCGGGACGCGCAAACGACGTCCGTCAAAGTCGCGGAACCGTGGACCCCGGCACAAGGCCGGGGTGACGGACGGTCTGGGACTCAGCGCACCCGCGGGCCGCCGAAAGGCAGCGGCGGCGGGGGACGTCGGTCGCGGCGGGGCAGCTGCGCCTGATAGGCGTGGCCGCAATGGTCGACGCAATAGGGGAAGCCGGGGTTCACCTTCTCGCCGCAGAAGTGGAAGTCGGGCTCGCCCGGATGCCCCAGCGGCCATTTGCAGATGCGGTCGTTGAGGTCGAGCAGCCCGGTCTTGTTCGCCATCTCGGCGCTGGGCTTGGCGGGCACCAGCCGGCGCGGCGGCGCGGGGGTGGCCGGAGGCTGCTGCTCGCCCGGCGACTGGCGCACGAACCCGCCGGGACCGACCGAGCGCAGGATGGGCTGCGCGGGCTGGGCCGGCACAGGTGCGGGCTTCGCCTCGCGCAGCGGCTCCGGCTCGGGTTCCGGCTCGATGGCCGGCGGCGGGGCGGCGACCACGGGCTCGGGCTCGGGCTCGGGTTCCGGCTCGATCACCGGCGGCGGAGCGGGCACCGCGACCGGCTCGGGTTCGGCGGCGCTGCGGACGGGGGACGGACGCGCCTGGAGCCCCAGCCGGTGCGCCTTGCCGATCACCGCGTTGCGGCTGACCCCGCCCAATGCCTCGGCGATCTGGCTGGCGGTCTGCCCGGCCTCCCACATCGTCTTGAGCGTCTCGATCCGCTCCTCGGTCCAGGACATCACCACGATCCTCAATTCTTAACGGCCCGTTGCGGGGGGCGCTGCCAGCGGGTACGCGATCCCGCCATGAGCAGCCAGCCCCCCATCGGCCGACCATCGGTAATCAGGGCCGCCCCCGGCGTGCCGGTGATCCGGA
>Ga0325400_1000991_pt1 | contig 22630 bp, 25 predicted proteins | sample PopdelMetagenome_2_FD_205662 | JGI IMG/M metagenome (GOLD analysis project Ga0325400, IMG submission 205662) | Populus deltoides microbial communities from Bellville, Georgia, United States - Xylem-PdKOR-R1 | ecosystem: Host-associated > Plants > Phyllosphere > Stem > Wood/Secondary xylem...
ATCGCGACGTGTTCCGCGACCCCAGGCTCCAGCGCCTGATCGACCAGTCGCTCGCCGCCAACCGCACGCTGCGCGTCGCCGCCGCGAACATCCAGGCGGCGCGCGCCCAGTACCGCATCCAGCGCGCCGACCTGTTCCCGCAGCTCGACGCCACCGCCCGCTACGGCTTCAGCGACGGGGGCTCCTCGACCACCACCACCACGAATACGGGTACCGGGACCGGCGCAAACACGGGCACCGGTACTGGTACGGGCACGGGTACGGGCACCGGCACTGGTACGGGCACCGGGACCGGCACTGGCACCGGAACCGGCACTGGCACCGGCACCGGCACCAACATCGGCACGGGCATCACCAGTTCGTCGGGCGGCAACAGCAGCTTCACCGCGCAGCTCGGCGTCACCGCGTTCGAGATCGACCTGTTCGGCCGCGTCCGCAGCCTCACCCGCGCCGCGCTCGACAGCTATTTCGCGACGGAGGCCGCCGCCCGCGCGACCCGGCTGACGCTGGTCGGCGACGTCGCCGACGCGTGGCTGACCTATGCCGCCGACCGCAGCCTCCTGCTCATCGCCGAGCAGACCGTCGCCTCGGGCGAGCGCTCGGTCCAGCTCACCGACGCCCGCCGCCGCGGCGGGGTCAGCAGCCGCATCGACGTGCGCCAGGCCGAACAGGTGCTCGCCACCGCGCAGGCGGATCTCGCGCTCCAGCGGACGCTGGTGGCGCAGGACGTCAACGCGCTCCAGCTGCTGGTCGGCGGTCCGGTCGACCCCGCCCTCCTTCCCGCGACGATCGAGGAGGCGATCGCCACCGTCGCCACCCTGCCCGCGGGGCTCGACTCGGGCATCCTCCTGCGCCGGCCCGACGTGGTCCAGGCCGAGTACGACCTGCGTGCCGCCAACGCGCAGATCGGCGCCGCCCGCGCCGCCCTGTTCCCGCGCCTGTCGCTCACCGGCCTGGTCGGGTTCGCGTCCGACGCGCTCCGCACTCTCTTCACCGGCGGCGCGTTCAGCTATTCGGTCGCGCCCACCGCCAGCTACTCGATCTTCCAGGCCGGGGCCGCCCGCGCCAACGTGCGCTACACGGAGGCGCAGCGCGACGCCCTGCTCGCCACCTACGAACGCACGATCCAGGTCGCGTTCCAGGAAACGGCTGACGCGCTGGCGCGCCAGGGCACCTTCGCCGACCAGCTCGCCGCGCAGGAGCGGTTCACGCTGGCGGCGCAGGACACGCTGACCCTGACCGACGCGCGCTACCGCGGCGGGCTGGAGAACTTCCTCTCATCCCTCGACGCGCAGCGGCAGCTCTACGCCGCGCAGCGGACGCTGGTGACCACCCGCCTGACCGGCGCCTCCAACCGGGTCACCCTCTACCGCGTGCTCGGCGGCGACAGCGCGCTGGAGGCGACCGCCGCCGGGCCGCGGCCGGTCACCCCGTCGGGCGCGGCGCGCGCGGAGTGACGCCGCGCCCCGCTTGACGCCGCGCCCCGCTTGACGCCGCGCACGTCCGCGCGGATGCTGCGCACACCATGACCGCCGATCCGGCCGCCCTGTTCCGCACCATGCTCGCCGAGTGGGAGAAGATGGCGAACGGCGTCGGCGGCGAATATCTCCGCTCGGACGAGTGGACCCGCGCGATGCACGGTGCGCAGGGCGGCGTGCTCCAAGCGCAGGAGGCCGCCAAGGCGATGATGGAGCGCGCGCTCGCCGCCGCCAACATGCCCAGCCGCGAGGAGGTCGCCGACCTGTCCGCCCGGCTCGGCCGGATGGAGGCGCAGCTCGCCCGCATCGAAGCCGCGATCGGCAGCGTCCCCGCCTCGCCCCCACGTCCGAAACCCACCCGAACCCGCAAGCCGCCGACGGCGCCGTGACGTTTTCCTTCCTCGTCGCCCCCGCGAGGGCTGGGGCCGATGGCCGGCCGATGCGGCGCCCGCGCGGGCCAGGGACCCCAGCCGTCGCTGGGGCGACTTGGTAGACAGAAGGCAGTGGCGACCGCTCCCGACCCGCTCGTGGCCGCCGCGCACGAATTCGAGCGCGCGATCCAGCGCAACCTCAAGGGACTCGATTACTTCGCCACCGCCGGCCCGACCCTCGGCGCCACCCCGCGCGACCTGCTGGTGGAGCGCGGCACCATGCGGCTGTCGCACTATCGCCCGCGCACCGACGACGTCTACCGCGTGCCCGTCCTGCTGGTCATGGCCACCACCAACCGCGGCTATATCTTCGACATGGTGCCGGGACAGAGCCTGGTGGAGTATCTGCTCGATGCCGGGTTCGACGTGTTCATGCTCGACTGGGAGGCGCCGCGCCACGACGAGCGCCGCCTGAGCCTGGAGAGCTACGTCCTGGACTTTATCCCCGACGCGGTCGCCCGCGTCGCCGGGGAGACCGGCGAGACCGACGTGTCGGTCGTCGGCTACTGCTTCGGCGGGGTGCTGTCGCTGCTCTGGGCGGCGATCGAGGGCCGGGATCGGCTCGCCAATCTCGTCACCTTCACCACCCCTGTCGATTTCTCCGCCATGGACCTGTTCCAGCGCTGGGCCGACCGCCGCTTCTTCGACGTCGACCGGCTCGTCGACACGCTCGGCAACTGCCCGGGCGACTATCTCTACACCGCCTTCGACATGCTCCGCCCCGCCACCCGTGCAGCGGGACAGATCCGGCTCTACGACAATCTCCACGACGACGCGTACGTTCGCTCGTTCCGCATGTTCGACCGGTGGAACACCGACACGCTGCCGCTCGCGGGCGAGTATTTCCGCCAGACCACCCGGCTCCTGATGTGGGAGAACCGCCTCCTTGCCAACACGCTGAGCGTGGGCGGTCGCCGCGTCGACCTCGGCGCGATCACCGCCCCCTTTCTCCATCTCGCCGCCGAGCACGACCACATCGTCCCCGCCGCGGCGTCCGCCCCGCTCCTGGGGCTGGTCGGCTCGGCAAACAAGCGCGAGATCACCCTCAAGGGCGGCCATGTCAGCCTCGTCGCCGGCCCGAACGCGAAGAGGCGCCTGTGGCCCGCGCTCGCCGAGTGGCTGGGCGAGCGATCGACGTGACCGCCCGCGACCGATCGCGCCGACCGGCCGCAGCCGCATGGCGAGGGTGGTTCGCGGCTGCTCGACGGGCGCCCCGCCAAGCTCCGGTACCGCAATCCGTCATCACCACGCCTCCCCGCCGCCGCGCGGGACGATGCCACGGGTGGGATGCGGCGTACCCGAGCGCCACCGCCGCGGCTGACCAGGCGAGCCGGAGAGACCCATGAGCCACACCATCCGACGCTTCCGTCCCGCCGACGCCGACGCGATGCTCACCTTCGCGCAGGCGCTGCCGGAACACGACCTGCTGTTCCTAGGCCGTGACCTCCGCCACCACCGGGTCATCGCCGCCTGGCTCGACGCAATCGGCGAGGGCTGGATCGACAGCCTCGTCGCCGAGGGCGAGGACGGCGCTATCGTCGGCACCGCGGCGCTGGTCCGCGATCCGCTGGGCTGGAGCGCGCACGTCGGCGAGGTCCGCCTTCTGGTCGACGCCGACCGGCGCGGTGCCGGGCTCGGCCGCGATCTCGTGGAGGCGTTGTTCGCGATCGCCGCCGAGCACGGCCTTGCCAAGCTTTCCGCACGCATGACGCCCGACCAGGCCGGTTCGGTGGCACTGTTCGAAGGGCTCGGCTTCCGCGCCGAGGCGCTGCTCCGCGACGAGGTCCGCGACCGTGCCGGGAGGCCCCACGACCTCGCGATCCTCAGCCTGGACCTCGCCCGCCATACCGCCCGCGCGGACGCTTACGGCGTTGAATGAACATAACAACCTTCCCATCCGTTGGCACCGGAACTCCAGGAGAACCGCCTTGGCGACCATCGCCCCCGACACCAGCGACGCCTTCAAGCCGATCGCCCCGCCCTCCAAGCTCCTCGCACTGACCGAACTGCCGCGCGCGCTCGCCGAATGGGGGGCGCTGCCGTGGGCGGCGCCGCTGCTCGCGGCCGCGCCGCGCGGCGATGGCCATTCGGTGCTGGTCCTGCCCGGCTTCATGACCACGGATGCGTCCACCGGCACGCTCCGCCGCTACCTCGCGCGGCTCGGCTACGACGTCCATGCGTGGGAGCTCGGCCGCAACCTCGGCCCCAAGGCGATCGGGCGCGAGGGCGAACATCTCGTGGCGCGCCTCAAGGCGGTGCACGAGCTGACCGGCAACCGGGTGTCGCTGGTCGGGTGGAGTCTGGGCGGGATCATGGCGCGCCTCGTCGCCGCCAAGGCGCCGGGCGCGGTGCGGCAGGTGATCACCTTGGGATCGCCCTTCACCGGTAACCCCCGCGCGACCAACGTCCGGCGCACCTATGAATTCATGACCGGCCAGCGGATGGACGATCCCCATACCCGCGGCCAGATCGAGGAGGCGGGCACACGGTGCGGCGTTCCCTCCACCGCGATCTTCACCAAGGCCGACGGCATCGTCGCGTGGCAGAACTGCCGCGAGGCGGAAGGGCCGATGGCCGAGAATATCGAGGTGCGGGGGTCGCATTGCGGGCTAGGCGTCAACGCCGCAGCGCTATACGCGGTCGCCGATCGCCTTGCCCAGCCCGAGGGAGCGTGGACGCGGTTCCGCGCGGAGGGGTGGAAGCGCTGGATGTACCCCGGCGACTGATCGCGCGGGGCGGAGGGGCATGGGCCGGTGCCCGGGCCTCCGTTCGTCCGGGCGCGAAGCCGGACTATCGGCCGCCGGCGCAGCGTCTTGCTTGACGCTTCTCACCCCATCGGCGAAGCGGCGCGGGCCATGAAGAGCATCATCCTCCCCGTCGCCGCCGCGCTCCTTGCGCTGTCCGCCTGCAACAACAATGCGGAACCCGAGGTCATCAACACCAACCCCGATCCGATGGCGGCCGAGCTCGCCAACCGCCCCAAGGTCGAGCTGCCGCCCGCGATCCGCGGCGACAAGAGCTTCCGCTGCTCGGGCGACAACAGCCTCGTGCTGGTCACCTTCTTCCAGGGCGACAAGCAGGTCGTCGTCCGCGACGGCGAGGGCAAGCCCCCCGTCACCCTGCGCGCGCCGGAGGCGGGGCAGCCCTACACCGCCGAGGGCGGTTGGACGCTGACCGGCGACGATCGCAAGGTCACCGTGACCGCCCCGGGCAAGCCCGCCCGCACCTGCCACCTGTGATCCGTCGGCGGGCGTCCGTGGGGGCGCCCGCCCTTCCCTGTCACCACGTCGGCGCTGATCCGCCATCCGCAGCCGTCCGGCGCACCACCGAGGGCCGGCGGTGCCGCGCGACATTGGGCCCCGGTCGATGACCGCGCTCGATCCCCGCACCGTGCTTGGCGCCTATTCGATCGGCGTGTTCCCGATGGCCGATGCGCGCGACGCGGCGGAGATATATTGGGTCGAGCCCCGCCGCCGCGCCGTCCTGCCGCTCGACGGCTTCCATCTCTCCCGCTCGCTCCGCAAGACGATCGCCGTTGATCGGTTCCGCGTCACCGCCGATACCGCCTTCGACCGGGTCATCGCGCTGTGCGGCGAGCCGGTCGCGGGCCGCCCCGATACATGGATCAACCGCGAGATCGAATGGGTCTTCCGCCGCCTTCACGCGATGGGCTTCGCCCATTCGATCGAATGCTGGGACGGCGAGCAGCTGGTCGGGGGGCTTTACGGACTGGCGCTCGGCCGCGCCTTCTTCGGCGAATCCATGGTCAGCCGCAGGCCCGACGCCTCCAAGGTCGCACTCGCCTGGCTGGTCGCGCGGCTCAGGGTCGGCGGATACACGCTGCTCGACTGCCAGTTCCAGACCGACCACCTCGCCTCGCTCGGCGCGGTGGAGATCGACCGGACCGACTATATCGCGTTGCTGGACGCGGCGCTTTCCGGATCGGACGGAGCGGCGCTCCCGGCGGCGCGGTTCGGCGCACTCGACCGTGGTTTGGGAGCGGATAGCCCGGTCGTGTCCGGCCCGGTCTCCGGCCACGACATCGCGCAGCTCTTGGTCCACACGTCGTAGACCGGGTGCTGGACGACGTTGAGCGCCGGCCGCTCCTTGTAGAGCCAGCCCGAGAAGGCCCGTCCCCATCGCCCCTCGGGGCCGCGCACGTCGAGCTGGACGAACGCGCCGGTCAGCGGCTCCGCCTCCCACGGCGCGGTCCGCTCGCATGCGGCGACGCGCACGATCGCGTCGCCGATCCGGGTCGCCTGCCCCGGCTTCAGCGTCAGCTCGCGGCTCACGCCGTTGCGCTTGTTGAGCAGGCCGACCACCGCCACCCGCTGCGCCATCGGCGTGCCGCCGGTCGGCAAGGGCGCGTCGCCCGTCGCCACCGTCTCGACGCCCTCGATGCCGCCGCTCTCCGCCAGCGGGATGGCCTGCACCGACGCGGGCGCGACCTCCCGCGGCTGCCACCGACGCCAGCCCAGCCAGCCGCCGATCGCCAGCACCGCGACCAGCAGCGCCGCGGCCAGACCCCTGTTCATGCCGGCAACGGCCTCATTCGGGCGACCACGCCTCGTAGTCGCCGGTCGCGGCGGCGCGCTTGCCGCCCTTCTCCAGCGCACCGGACGGCCGATAGGCGAGTGCGGTGCCGGTCATGTTGGGCACCGCGGGCTTCACCCAGGCACGCGGCGGCGGCAGCGACCGGTCGGGCACGTCGTCGATCTGGTGGTGGAGCCAGGCGGTCCACTCCGGCGGCACCCGGCTGGCATCGTTGGCGCCGACGAAGATGACCCAGCGCTGGCTGCGGCCATAGGCGGTCCTGCCGCCCTCCCAATAGGCGTTGCCGGCCGCGTCCTCGCCGACCTTGGTCTTGCCCCGGAGCCCGTAGAACACGGTGCCCCAGGTCGCGCCGTTCCACCAGGTGAAGGGATTGAGGTTGATGCCCATGCACCGCCGCTTACCGGAGGGCATGCGGGGCGGCAATGGGCTGGCTCGTCCGTGGACCCGCAGCATCGCCCGGCCGCTAATATGCGTTACTTGACACGTACCCTGTTACGGTTTTAAGATGCCGCCATGGACGATTTCATCGAGGTGCAGGGCAGCGCCTTCATCTCGCACCGGCTGCGGCGGTCATCGGACCGCATCCTCGACCAGATCGGCGGGATGCTCGCGGACATCGGCCTGGACGTGCCGCCACGCGGGGCGTCGATGCTCCTCCTGCTGGACGAGGAGCGCGCGATCGGGGTGGTCGAGATCGCCCGTCGCCTCCGCCTGTCGCACCCGCTGATCGTGCGCATGGTGCGCGAGTTCGAGAAGCGCGGCCTGCTCGTCGCCGAGGTCGATCCCGCCGACGCGCGCCGGCGGCGGCTCGTCCCCACCGCCAAGGCGGATCGCGAGGCGGCGGCGCTACGCGCCTTTCTGGCGCGGGTCGGGGGGGCGGTGGACGCGCTGCTGGTGGAGATCGACTGCCCGCTCCTCGCCGCGCTCGACCGGCTGGATGCGGCGCTGACCGCACGGCCGCTGGCGGACAGGATCATCATGGAGGACCCGACGTGACCCGCATCGCGCCCCTGCTCGCCCTGCTTCTCGCCGCTGCCCCGCCCCCCGTTGTCCCGGAGCTGGGCAGCCAAGCAGCCGGTGCGACGATATCGGCATCCGACGCGCTCGACGCGACCGCGCGCCGCGTGGTCGTCGGCCGGTTGGCCGCCGAGATGCGCGACCGCTACGTATTTCCCGACATCGGCGCACGGGTCGCCGCGACCCTCGACGCCGCGCTGGCGGCAGGCGCGTACGACGGCCTCGTCGATCCAGCCATGCTCGCCCGACGCCTGACGGCCGACGCCGACGCCGTGGCCCACGACAAGCATCTCCGTGTCCGGCCGACCGGAGGAACGGGCGGGACGGGAGCGGACACGGAGCCGCGCCGGGCGCCGCCGCCCCGAAGCGAGGCGGGGGTGGTCCGCGCCGACCGGCTCTCGGGCGGCATCGGCTATGTGGAGGTGATCGGCTTTCCGCCCGCGGCCTTCTTCAAGCGACCGATCGACGCGGCGATGACGGCCTTGAAGGGGAGCCGCGCACTGATCGTCGACGTCCGCCGCAACGGCGGCGGCGAACCCGAGTCGGTGGCCTACCTCGTCAGCTTCCTGGTGGCCCGCGACCGGCCGATCAACGACATCGTCTCGCGGACGGCGGGCACGGGCAGCTTCACGCGCGAGCGGTATCGCAGCGTCGCGACACCCGTCGCCTTCACGGACGTGCCCGTCTACGTCCTCACCGGCAAGGATACGTTCTCGGGCGGCGAGGAGTTCGCCTACGACGTCCAGGCGCTTCGTCGCGGCACGCTGGTCGGCGAGGTCACCGGCGGCGGTGCCAACCCGACCGAGACGGTGGCACTCGGGCATGGGATGGAGGCGTCGATCCCCACCGGGCGCGCGGAGAACCCGGTCACGCACACCAACTGGGAAGGAACAGGCGTCCGTCCCGACCTGCCGGTGGCGGCCGCCGACGCGCTCGGCGCCGCGCTCTCGCGGGCCGGCCAGCCCGCGGTCGCCGAGATCGCGGCGGCATCGCGGCGGCAGGTGTTCGGCGACCGCCGAACCCCGCTCGCGGGATCGGAGGCGGCGCTGAGGCGGCTGATCGCGGGGTTCGCGGGGGGCACGATCGATGCCGCGATCGCCGCGCCGGGCTATGCCGATACCGTTCGCGGCCAGCTTCCGCGGCTGCGTTCCGACGTCGCCCCCTTGGGCCGATTGCGGTCCGTGCGCTTCCTCCGCCCCGACCAGCTCGGCGGCGACGAATATCGGCTCGATTTCGTCGGGGGCAAACGAACCATGGCGCTGGTGGTGGGGGCGGACGGCAGGATCCTCGCCGCGACGTCGCTCAAGCCGGTCGAACAGCCGTCATCCCGCCCCGGGCCGCCGCCCGCCCCGCCCGGGTAGTTGCGGGCCGTCCGGAAGGATGGCCGGGGTAGATGCGCGACGGTCGCGTCGATCGTCGGACGTGGGTGGTGGCCGGCGGCCCCGCCCGGCGACCGCGATCCGAACGCCCGCCGTCCTGCCGTCGGTCGCCGCCGGCACGGAGGCGCCTTAGACCTCATCCGGCTCGTCGAACCGCCTTCAGCGTCGGCCCGGCCAGCTCACCCTGTCGCCCTCCGCGATGCCGAGTTCCGCCGACCGGCCGCCGACGAGCTCCAGCACCGCCGCCACCGGCTCGCCGGAGGGGATCGGCACGTCCGACATCGGGGTGGTCGAATCGGCGATGCGGGCGATCGTGCCGTCGGCGCGTATGAACAGGATATCGAGCGAGGTGGGCGTGTTCCTCATCCAGAAGCTCGCCTCGCGCGGGGCCGAACCATCGGGCGGATAGGGCCAGAACAACATGCCGCCGTCCGGGGTGAGGTCGGTGCGGAACATCAGCCCCTGCGCCTGCTCGGTCTCCGTCGCGGCACGCTCCACGGTGAAGACGTGGCGGCCGCCCGGCCCCTTGATCGTCACCGGGATCGCGCCCTGTCGCGCCGCCGCGGCGGCGACGGGCGCGTCGTCACCATGGGTCGCGTACCATGCCCCGCCGCCGCCCGCAGCGAGCAGTATCAGCCCGATGGCGACCGCGGGCTTCATGCGGGAACCTCCACCTGGACGGCGAGCGGGCCCTTGCGCCCGTCGACGATGCGGGCGCTCAGCGGCTGGTCGGGCTCGACCGCGGCGAGGCCCGCGCGGCGCAGCGTCTCCATGTGGACGAACACGTCGCGCCCGTCCGCCGCGCGCACCACGAAGCCGTAGCCCTTCAGACGATTGAACCATTTCACCGCCACCGGCTCGAACGGCCCGGCCTGGTCGATCAGCCGGACGGGATCGATCCGGTCGGTGCGCGAGGGGACGGATTCGTCCGCGCCCTCCTCGACCGCATTCGAGAGGTCGATCGAGAGGACCTCACGCGCCTGATAGCCGCGCCCGCGCTGGACGGAGAGGGTCTCGACCCGCGCGCCCTCGGGCAGCGAGCGGCGGCCGTGCGGCTGGAGCACCGAGAAATGGACCAGGATGTCGCCCAGCGCCGGATCGTCGGCGATCGCGAACCCGAAGCCGCGGCTCACGTCGAACCATTTGACGACCCCGCCCGCGGCGATCGCTTCCCCGTCGTCGCGGGTCGCGCCCCGCGCCTCGTCACGCTGCATACCCGAATCCCCGTATCATCCCGTGCTAGCATGCGAGGAGAGGACGGCAAGTGGCAGCGGGCTCCGACTAACCGAGGTCGAGATCGGCCGGGTCCTCGCCCGGCGCCATGCGGGCGATCCGGCGCGACAGGTCGAACGGGTGCCCGGCACGCAGCATCTGCGCGACCTGCCGTTCCTGCCCGGCGCGATCGGCGGGGGCGGCGGCGTACGGGCCGATGCGCTTGCGGCGCGCGAAGCGGAGGGCGGCGTCCGGGGCGTCGGCGGCGACCGCCGGGGCGACATGATCGCGGTCCGCCTCCCCCACACCCGCCGCGGTGAGCGCGCCCGCAACCCGCCGTGCGCCGAGCCCACGCCGCCCCAGCGCCGCCGCCTTGGCCCCGGCAAAGGCGCGGTCGTCGACATAGCCGATGCGCGCGAACCGCTCGGCGATCGCCTGCGGGTCGGCGGCCGGTCCCTCCCACCCGCGTTCGCGCACCTTGCGCGCGAGGTAGTAGGCGAGCTTCGCACGGGTGGTCTGGAACCGTTCAACATAGCGTAGCGCGAGGCGGTCGAGCGCGGCGGCGTCGAGCGGAGGCGCGGCGCGTCGCTCACGGGGCGGCGGGGGGCGGTCGGCCGTCATGCGCCATGTTTGTGCCACAGTGGAAACCGATTTAGAACGCTTGATCGGTCGGGAAACGGGCCGGGCGGCCGCGTTCCCGCATGCGAACGGTGGCAGGCGGCACGATGAACAAGGACGCGACGATGACCACGCAGCCGACCGGGACCGCGCCCGCCCAGGCCTTGTCGGGGACACCGACCGCCGACGACCTGCCGCGTCGCTTCGCCGATTTCGCGACGCTGGGCGAGGCACTCGACTATGCCGCCACTGGTGCCCGCGGCCTCAACTTCCACGACGCGCGCGGTGCGCTGACCCGCGCCTACCCTTATGCCGAGCTACGCGCCGACGCGATCGCCACCGCCCACCGGCTGATCGCGATGGGGGTGCGTCCCGAGGACCGGATCGCGCTGGTGGCGGAGACCGGGGCGGAGTTCGCGGCGCTGTTCTTCGGCGCGGTCTACGCCGGCGCATGGCCGGTGCCGCTGCCGCTGCCGACCTCGTTCGGCGGACGCGATTCCTATGTCGAGCAGCTTCGCGTCCAGCTGGCGAGCTGCGATCCGCGGATGCTGGTCTATCCGCCCGAGCTGGCGCAGATGGCGGGCGAGGCGGCGCGGCTGGCGGGGACGGAGGGGGTCGACTGGAGCGACCTCTACGCCGCCGACGCGCCAGAGGCGCCGCTGCCGCCGGCGACCGCGACCCAGGTCGCGTACCTGCAATATTCGAGCGGTTCGACCCGCTTCCCGCACGGGGTGGTCATCACCCACGGGCAGCTGCTCAACAACCTCGCCGCGCACGCGCACGGGATGCGGATCGGCGACACCGACCGCTGCGTCTCGTGGCTGCCCTGGTACCACGACATGGGGCTGGTCGGCTGCTTCCTGTCGCCGGTCGCCAACCAGGTCTCGACCGACTACCTGAAGACCGAGGATTTCGCGCGCCGCCCGCTCGCCTGGCTCGACCTGGTCAGCCGCAACGCCGGCACCACCCTCTCCTACTCGCCGACCTTCGGCTACGACATCTGCGCGCGGCGCATGTCGTCGCAGACCAGGGCATCGGATCGGTTCGACCTGTCGCGGTGGCGGATCGCGGGCAACGGCGCCGACATGATCCGCCCGGACGTGATGCAGGCGTTCGTCGACGCCTTCGCCGATGCCGGGTTCCGCGCGTCGGCGTTCCTGCCCAGCTACGGTCTGGCCGAGGCGACGCTGGCGGTCACCCTGATGCCGCCGGGCGAGGGCATCCGCGTCGAACTGGTCGAGGAGACGCAGCTGTCGGGCGGTGAGGACCGCACCGACCGGCCGCAGCGCTACCGCGCGATCGTCAACTGCGGCAAGCCGGTGCGCGACATGCGCGTGGCGATCCGCGACGAGGACGGGTCGGCGCTGCCGGAAGGCGCGATCGGCAAGGTGTGGTGCGCGGGGCCGTCGATCATGTCGGGCTATTTCCGCGATCCCGGCGCGACCGCGGCGTGCATGGCCCCCGATCCCGCCGGCACGGGTGCCTGGCTCGACACCGGCGACATGGGCTATCTGTCGGGCGGCTACCTGTTCATCGTCGGCCGCGCCAAGGACATGATCATCGTCAACGGCAAGAACCACTGGCCGCAGGACATCGAGTGGGCGGTGGAGCAGCTGCCGGGCTTCAAGGCGGGCGACATCGCCGCCTTCGCGATCACCACGCCGTCCGGCGAGGAGACCCCGGCGGTGCTGGTCCAGTGCCGCACCAGCGACGACGCCGAGCGCAAGCGCCTCCACGACGAGATCCGCGAGCGGGTCCGCTCGGTCACCGGCATGAACTGCGTGATCGAGCTGATCCCGCCGCGCACCCTGCCCCGCACCAGCTCGGGCAAGCTCAGCCGCGCCAAGGCGCGCAACCTGTACCTGGCCGGCGAGATCAAGCCGTACGAGCTGGAGGCGGCGTAGCTATCCCGCGACCCGAAGCGGATCGAGCCGCCATCCCCCGCGCAGCCGCCTGGACACTATGCGGCCGACGGCCAAGGCGTTAGTGTCACGACGCTTCATTGTCGGAGGTACAGGTGAAGCGATCATTCGCCGCAGCAACCCTGGCGATCGTCGCCGCCACGGCGGCGCCGCTCGCCGCCCAACGCGCCCGGCCGTGGGACTCGCCGGAGGTGCTGCCGAGCTTCAAAATGTACGCTTTCTGGAAAGCGACCGATCCAAGGACCGAGGTGCAACCGAGTTCGACGACCGTGACAGCGACGCTGATCAACGTGCCCGATCAAGCGCAGGTCGAAGCGATGAGCAATGCTCGACAGATGGGCATCATTGACGCGTTCGGCACTTGTACCGTCACTGAAATCGGACGGTTAAAGGCTTGTCGCTGGCGCGACATCTTTCCGGCGTCCACCGACGCGCACCGCTTCGTTGCAAGGCTGATCGCGCCAGTGCGCGTAGCCGATCGTGCGTCGAATACTTATAACGCTAGGAAGATCTACGTACGTGTGCGGTGGGAGGATGACGGCGAGGTCGTCGGAACGCCGCCGGATTGCGGCCCGGTCTTCTGCGGCGTTAGCGGGCTTCAACCTGCCCCAGTCCGCATGCCGGTGTCGCCGGGCGAGTGAACCCGCCCGGCGAGCCCGTGAGCCTCTCGCCCTCACCCGCTGGTCGACGACGTTGATCTCCTCGTAGTTTCGCTGTGATGCAGGAACAGCAAAACCGGAAGTATTGATCCCCAGCTCGCTTGCCGCGTCATAGGCGAAGTCCCACGCGAACTTCTCGTTGTTGAGGCCCAGGTCCGACTCGCCGAACCTGGGGCCACGCACCTCGATTGGCTGAAGATCCCATTTTCTGGCCCGAGTCGACGTTGAATCTCCATCCCACCTCAGACAGGTGCGCGAGCTCATGCAGGACGTACATCGTCAAGCCAAGGTCATCGTTCGGCCAACCGTCGTAGCCGCCCGCGTCGTTGTTGCTCGGAGCGCCGATGATCCCGTCCATGTTCACGAATACGGTATGCTTGCCGCCAGTCGTGTCGCGCGTCACGTTCGAGATGCCCGGCACGCCGACCGGCTTTCCATCGCCGACCGTCCACTCGGTGTTGTTCAAATCCTCTACCAGCTCCGCCATCGTATAGGTGCGGTTACCGATCTGGATGGTGGTCCCGGTCGCCCGATCAAGGCGGTCGCGCAGTCGCGCAATGCCCTTGATCACCAGCGCCGCTGCCCGGTAGACGCGCTGGCGATTGGCCTCGTTGACAACTTTCGCGGTGACCACGATCTCTTCGCCGATCAGTCCGCTATCCGGGTTGGTCGATACTTGGTTCTGCTCGGCCTCCCACTGCTCCCGCACCACGGCGCGGGTGCCACGTAGCGTCCGCGAACCATTGGGCGCGCGATCGATCGTGCCGACGACGATAATATCCGTTCCTGGCATTCCTTGTCACCGGGTGGAACATTCCACGAACATCGTGCTAGGCGTATCGATCCTCTGTAGGACAGCGATTTTTCGAACCGGCATCGACGGCAGGATGCCCTTCGATCGCGATGCCGTACCCCATCTTCTAAACCGCGGCTTGCCGAAGCCCGCGCACCGGGATACCGCATCCGCAAAAGGAACGGCACCCATGGCACTCGACCCCGAAACCTTCGACGCACTCTTGGACGGCGTCCGCCGCTTCGTCGCCGAGCGGCTGCGCCCGCTGGAGTCCGCGGTGGAGGAGGCGGACGCGATCCCCGACGCGGTGGTCGCCGAGATGTGCGAGATGGGTCTGTTCGGCCTGTCGATCGCCGAGGAATATGGCGGCCTGGCACTCACCATGACCGAGGAGTGCCGGGTCGCGATCGAGCTCGGGCGCACCACCCCCGCCTTCCGGTCGACCTTCGGCACCAATGTCGGGATCGGCAGCCAGGGGCTGGTGATGGCCGGCACGCCCGAGCAGAAGGCGGCGTGGCTGCCCCGCATCGCCTCGGGCGAGATCGTCACCAGCTTCGCGTTGACCGAGCCCGACATCGGCTCCGACAGCGGGGCGGTGAAGACCCGCGCGGTCAGGGACGGCGACGTGTACCGGCTGAGCGGCACCAAGCGCTACATCACCAATGCGGACAAGGCCGACCTGTTCACGGTCATGGCGCGCACCGGCGAGGACAAGGGTGGGCGCGGCGTGTCCGCCTTTCTGGTCCCCCGCGACCTGCCGGGGATCACCGTCGGCCATCCCGAGAAGAAGATGGGGCAGAAGGGCGCCAAGGTCGCCGACGTGACCTTCGACGACGTCCCCGTTTCCGCCGCCAACCGGCTGGGCGCGGAGGGTGAGGGGTTCAAGATCGCGATGCGGGTGCTGGACCGCGGCCGGCTCCACATCTCGGCGGTGTGCGTCGGGGTGGCCGAGCGGCTCCTCGCCGACAGCGTCGCCTACGCCGGTGAGCGCCACCAGTTCGGCGCCCCGATCGCGGGCCACCAGCTGATCCAGGGCATGATCGCCGACATGAAGACCGAGGCGCTCGCCGCCCGCGCGCTGGTGCTGGAGACCGCGGCCAGGAAGGACCGCGGCGAGGACGTCGTGCTGGAGAGTGCGGCGGCCAAGTATTTCGCCAGCGAGATGGTCGGCCGCGTCGCCGACAAGGCGGTGCAGATCTACGGCGGTGCCGGCTACATCGCCGACTACGGGATCGAGCGGCTGTACCGCGACGTGCGGCTGTTCCGCATCTACGAGGGGACCAGCCAGATCCAGCAGGTCATCATCGCCCGCGAGACGCTGAAACGCGGCGGGTAGGCCGTAGCGGATCGGCGGCGCTGATCCGCGGCTCGACGGCCTACCGCGGCCAGCGGGTCGCGGCACGCGAACCCGACTGACGACGCGGCTTTGCCGTGGCGAGCTTCAAGGAGGAAACCCATGAACACCACCGACCTGTTCCGCCTCGACGGCCGCACCGCGCTCGTCACCGGGGGCTCGCGCGGCATCGGCAGGATGATCGCCAGCGGCTTCATCCAGCAGGGTGCCACCGTCTACATCTCCAGCCGCAAGGCCGATGCCTGCTTCGCGACCGCGGAGGAACTCGGCCCGCAGTGCGTCGCCCTGCCCCAGGACGTGTCCACCGTCGCCGGGTGCAAGGCGCTCGCGGCCCAGCTCGCCGAGCATACCGACCGGCTCGACATCCTCGTCAACAACGCCGGCGCGGCCTGGGGCGAGCCGTTCGAGGTGTTCCCGGAGAAGGGCTGGGACAAGGTCATGGACCTCAACGTCAAGTCGCCCTTCTTCCTGACCCAGGCCCTGTTCGACCCGCTCAAGGCGGCCGCATCGGCGGGGCGTCCGTCCAAAGTCATCAACATCACCTCGATCGACGGCCAGCGGCTCAACCCGTGGGACACCTACAGCTACCAGGCGTCCAAGGCGGCGTTGATCTACCTGACCAAGCGGATGGCCGCGCGGCTGGTGGCGGACCACGTCAACGTCACCTCGATCGCGCCCGGCGCCTTCGCCAGCGAGATGAACCGCGCCGCCCGCGACCATGGCGACGAGATCGCCAGGCGCATCCCGGCAGGGCGGATCGGGGTGGACGAGGACATGGCCGGGGCCGCCATCTATCTCGCCAGCCGCGCGGGCGACTACGTCGTCGGCGACACGATCACCGTCGACGGCGGGCTGGTCAACGCCGCGCTGGGCACCTCGATCGACGCGTGACGGAGGCCGGCCACCGACGCCGCGACGCCCGGTTGACCGATCCGGTGGCAGCGGACGCGGCCGGGGCCGGGGCCGGCCCGCTGCCACCGGAATAGGCGGGCGGCTAGCCGACGGTGACGCCGACCACACGCCAGACGCCGCCCTCGCGATCGAGCGTGACGGTTTCGATCGCCTCGCCGGTCGCGGTGAACCGGGTCCGGAATTTGACCACTTCGTAGCCGTGTGGCGGCGCGGGCAGGTTCTCCTGGCTGACGAACGTCCGTGAGACCGGCGCCCCCAACGGCGCGCGCACCTTTTCGGAAGCCGCCGCCCACGTCGTCGCCGTGTTCAACGCCCGGAAACGCGTACCCGTCGCCTGATAGCTTTCGGACCAGCGCGACCCGTCCAGCAGGACGAGCCAACGACGCGCCGCGTCGACGACTTCCGGGACCGGCGCCTCGGACGCCGCGGCGGGGCGCGACGGATCGGGCGTGTCCTGCACGCCCGGAACAAGAGCCAGAAGAGCGAAAACGAGCGTCACGGACATTACTCCTTCCATCCAGGAACGGCGATGCGCCCGTTCCCGCCGTCTACCGGCGCGGAATCTCGATCGTCCTCAGGACGTGAGGCGTCGCCCCCGATACTCGTGTCCGCCGACGATTCGTCCCGCGCATCGTGGATGTCGCCGCCTTCCATCTCGAACAGCAGGCGGGCGGCTTCGCAACTGCTCGACACCGCCATCTTCCGCCGGGCATCGCGCAGCCGCTCGTTGATCGTGTGCACGGAAAGGCCGAGGTTGCGGGCGGCCGACTTGGCGTCATGCCTGCGCAGGATCAGACGCAGGGTCTGCTTCTCCTCGGTCAGCGCCCGAGCCTTCCGTTCGATCGGCTTGGTCATGGTTCGGGGGCTAAAATCGGGGCGACCGCGAGGCCACCCTTAAAAATCTGTATGGGGCGACCTTCACGCGGCTCGCCGCCCAAGCCGTCGAGCGCCGTCGCATGGTCAAGCGCGCCGGTGCCTTTCCTAGATCCGGTCGCCCGTCAGCGCACGCCGGTCGGGTGGCGCCGAGCGTTGCGGGCATTCCGCGCGTCGGCATGCGCGACAACCCAGCCCGATCGGCGTCGCCGCTCCGGCTAGGTCGATCCCCCGCGCCATCGACAGGCCGGCGGCGGCGCGCGCCTCCACGCCGACGCCGATCGCGAACGCCGCCATGACGTCGCCCACCTTGGCCTGCGGCGGTGACACCGCACGCGTCGCGGTCAGCCACCGCAGGCCGGGCGCGTCGCCGTCCCCGTCCAGTTCGACCAGCTGCCGCATGACTTGCCCCGGTCGGTCGAACGCGTGGTGGAGCCGCCACAGCGGGCAGCGGCCCTCGGCGGCGACCAGCCCGGCGTTGCCCGCCCCGGCGAACCGCTTCGACACCTGCCCCGCCCGGTCGACCCGTATCAGGAAAAAGGACAGTCCCCGCGCGCCGATCCGGCCCAGCGTCGTCAGCCGGTGAGCGACCTGTTCGAAGCTCGCGCCGAAACGCCGGGGCAGGATGTCGAGGTCGTAGCCGGTCGCCTCGCACGCGCGCAGGAAGCGGGCATAGGGCATCACCAGTGCGGCTGCCCAATAGGCCTGGAGGTGACGGCGGAAGAGCCGGTCGGCGGGAAGCGCGAGCGCCGCGCCGCGCGCCACCGCGTCGATCTCGCCGCGCGCCTCGATCTGAGCGAGCTGGACCGCCGCCTCGAACTGGCGCTGCTCGGGGCCGAGCATCTCCGACAATTGGAGCTGGCGGGCGTGGAGATCCAGCCGGCGCCGCGCGGCGGGCATGACCTCGACGGGCAATATCCTGACCCCGATCGCGTGTCGGACGCGCAACCGCTCGGCGACCCCCGCGCCGAGATCGCCGCCGCCCAACCGCACCTCGTCCGCGACGCCTTCGGCATGGGCGTCCAGGTCGGGAAAGTGGTTGCCCCACCGCTCGACGGCTGCGCGCACCGCCGTCGCCGGGTCGTCGGCCGGGGCGACACGCGTACCGTCGATCCCGCCGCCGCCCCGGTCATAGGCGCGCGCGAACGCCTCCGCTCCGCCGGGCGCGGCCGCCAGCCACTCGCCCAGTTCGTGCCGGTCGATCTCCAGGTCGCCGAACATCGGATCGGCGAGCCGCCGCCGGAGCGCGTCCGCGCCCCCGCCGGGCTCACCCGCGGCGAGCAACCGCGGGTCGAAGTCGAACCGTTCGGCCAGCCGCACCAGCAGCGCCGCCGATACCGGACGCTGGTTGCGCTCGACCAGGTTGAGGTAGCTGCCGCTGATCCCGAGCGCGTCGGCCATCGCGACCTGCGACAGGCCGACGCGGTAGCGCAACCGCCGCACCGCATGCCCCGCCATCAGCTTGCGTTCGGCCATGTCCTACAACCTTCCTGCCGTGTCCCGGAAAACGGCCGTCACGCGCGGTGCTTCGCCGTAGTTGTTCGGGGCGGCGGGCAGTGGAGACCGGCATGCAAGTGCTGTCAATGATTTTCCGCCTTACACCACGGCGGTCGCAAGCGGTGACACGTTCACCCGCTTCGATGCCGGTATCGGCTATCGCGCAGTCGGACATCCTCTCATCGCAGGTCATACAGGAATGCAGCAGACGTAAAGGACTCACGCGATGGCGATCGGCTTCGACGACATGGTTCCCGCGCCGCCCGGCCGCTTCGACGGCATCGAGCGGCCGTACGCGGCCGCCGATGTCGCGCGGTTGCGCGGGTCGGTCACCGTCGAGCACAGCCTCGCCCGGCGGGGCGCCGCGAAGCTGTGGGAGCTGCTCCGATCGGAGGACTATGTTCACGCGCTCGGCGCGATGAGCGGCAACCAGGCGATGCAGCAGGTCCGCGCCGGGCTGAAGGCCATCTACCTGTCGGGCTGGCAGGTCGCCGCCGATGCCAACACCGCGGGCGCGATGTACCCCGACCAGTCGCTCTACCCCGCCGATGCCGGCCCCGACCTCGCGCGGCGGATCAACAACGCCCTCACCCGCGCCGACCAGATAGAGCATTCGGAAGGCGGGGCGACGCGCGACTGGTTCGCGCCGATCGTCGCCGATGCCGAGGCCGGGTTCGGCGGCCCGCTCAACTGCTTCGAGATCATGAAGGCATATATCGCCGCGGGCGCCGCCGGGGTCCATTACGAGGACCAGCTCGCCTCCGAGAAGAAGTGCGGCCATCTCGGCGGCAAGGTGCTGATCCCCACGGGGGCGCACGTCCGCAACCTCGACGCGGCGCGGCTGGCGGCGGACGTCGCGGGCGTGCCGACGATCATCTGCGCCCGGACGGACGCCGAATCGGCGAGGCTCATCACCTCCGACGTCGACGCGCGCGACCATGAGTTCCTGACCGGAGAGCGCACCGCCGAAGGCTTCTTCCGCCTGCGGGAGGGCACAGGGGTGGACCATTGCATCAAGCGCGGGCTCGCCTTCGCCGCGCACGCGGACCTGTTGTGGTGGGAGACGTCGCGGCCCGACCTCGCCGACGCGAAGCGGTTCGCCGAGGCGATCCGGCGGGAGCATCCGGACAAGATGCTGGCGTACAACTGCTCGCCGAGCTTCAACTGGGAGAAGAACCTCGACCGCGACACCATTGCCCGGTTCCAGCGCGAGCTGGGGGCAATGGGATACAAGTTCCAGTTCGTGACGCTGGCGGGCTTCCATAGCCTCAACCACGGCATGTTCGAGCTGGCATCGGGCTACCGCGACCACGGCATGGCGGCCTATTCGGCGCTCCAGCAGGCCGAATTCGCGTCGGAGGCCAACGGCTATACCGCGACGCGCCACCAGCGCGAGGTCGGCACCGGTTATTTCGACCTCGTCGCCCAGATCGTGGCAGGGGGCGCCAGCTCCACCACCGCGCTGGCCGGGTCGACCGAGATCGCCCAGTTCGACGACCGGCCCCTCACCCGCCAAGCCGCCTGACATAGGAGAAAGCCATGCAGACCGATCCACAGCGCAGCCGCGCCGTCTTCTCGACCGAGGATTTCGGCCTCATGAAGGAGGCGGTCGCCCACTACGTCCGCCAGATCGCCGACGAGCCGCGTTCGTCGAAATTCTCCGCGCTCTACCACCGCCTCGGCCGCCTCGGCTGACGCGGGACGATCTTCCTGGGGAGGAAGGTACCCGCCGCCGGCCCGGCCGGCGGCGGGTATAACGGACCCTCTCGCGCGCTCGCCGGTTGAGCGGCGATGGCCAACAGCCTTGCCGCCCGCATCCGCGAGAACATCGTGCTCTACGGCGCGCTAGCCGCGAACCTCGGCATCGCGGTGGCGAAGTTCGTGGCGGCGGCGATCACCGGTTCGTCGTCGATGCTGACGGAGGGCGTCCACTCGGTGGTCGACAGCGGCAACCAGTTGCTGCTGCTCTACGGCCAGCACCGGGCCAAGCGTCCGCCGGACGCGGCGCATCCCTTCGGCTACGGGCGGGAGCTGTACTTCTGGGCGTTCGTGGTCGCGATCCTCATCTTCGCGGTCGGCGCGGGCGTGTCGATCTACGAGGGCTGGCTCCACATCCGCGAACCGGAACCGCTGCGCGACCCCACCGTCAACTACGTCGTCCTCGTCGTCGCCGCCCTTCTGGAAGGGTCGAGCTGGACGATCGCGGTGCGCGAGTTCGGGCGCGGCAAGGGCCGGCTCGGCTGGTGGCAGGCGATCCGCCGGTCCAAGGACCCCGCCGGGTTCATCGTCCTGTTCGAGGACAGCGCCGCGCTCGCCGGACTCGCCATCGCCGCGATCGGGGTATGGGCGAGCCATCACTGGGACGATCCGCGCATCGACGGCTACGCCTCGATCGCGATCGGGCTGATCCTGGCCGCGGTCGCGGGGCTGCTGGCGCGCGAGGCCAAGGGGCTGCTGATCGGCGAGCGCGCCGACCCGGCGGTCATCGCGGAGGCGCGCCGGATCGTCGCCGCGCACCCGCGGGTCACCGCGGTCAACCACGTCCGTACCGTCCACACCGCCCCCGAGATCGTGTTCGCGGCGATCAGCGCCGATTTCAACGACGCCATGACGATGGGCGAAGGCGAGCAGGTCATCGAGGAGTTGGAGACGCGGCTGCGCACCGCGATCCCGACCTTGTCGTCGATCTACATCCGCCCCGAAAAGGCCGGCGAGGCGGCGCAAGGCTGACACCGACCGCGCGTTGGGGTAGTTCGGCGACATGTTGCGGCTGTTCCTCGTCCTCCTCGCCTTCCTGGCCGCCGTCCCGGCGCAGGCGGCGGTCACCATCACCTTCTGGAGCCACGAGCTGGGGAACAGCTTCCCGCACGCCTTCTTCACGCTGCGGGGGGTGCCCGATGCGGGTGGCGCGCCCGTGGACGCCAATTACGGCTTCACCGCCCGATCGGTGTCGCCCGCGATCCTGATGGGCAGCGTCAAGGGACGGCTCGATGTCGCGACCCCCTCGTATATCCGCGGCAGCGACGCCCAGTTCTCGGTCACGTTGTCCGATCGGCAATATGCCGAGATCCTGTCGCTGGTCGCCGGCTGGGACGAGAAGACCGGCGATGCCCGCTACGACCTCAAGACGCGCAACTGCATCCACTTCGTCAAGGAGGCGGCCCGTCGATCCGGCGTGACCGCGCTCGACTTCCCCGGGCTGATGAAGCGGCCGCGGTCCTACCTGAAGGCGGTGGCGGCGGCGAACCCGGGGCTGGTCACGGTGGTCGCCCGCCACGGCGACGCGTATCTCGAAAGCCTGCCGGTGATCCCGCCGCCGACGGTGCCGACGCTTACGCCGGCACCAGCTCGATAAGGTCCATGTCGCCGCCGAAGCCCGGCCGCGGCAGCGCGATGCGCCAGCGGCGCTCCTCGACCCGTTCGACGAACCCGGCGAGATCGCGCAACCGGTCGCGCCCGTAACGGAGCGGCCGCGCCTCGTCGCCGATCGTCACCGTGCCCAGGAACACCCCGCGCGAGGCGGTGTCGGGGTAGAAGTGCCCGACCGGACGCTGGGCGCCCTCCTCCACTACGAAGCGGGTGACGCCGCGATCATCCTCCACCCGACAGCCGACCCAGGTCGGCGCGACCCGCGGGCCGCCTCCGGGGTGGTGGACGCGGCACCGATAGCCGCCGACGGGCGGCACCGCATCCTCGAGGACGCGGTCGAGTGCGAACAGCGCGGGGTCGCCGCCGTCGCCCGCGGCTCCGACCGCGGCGGTCCAGTCCGCGCGCCAGTTGCGCAGGCGGGCGCGGTCGGCGTCGGTCGCCAGCCGCCGCCAGTCGCCCGCCCGGGAGGCTCCGGCGACCCGACCCGGGCATGGCGACGCAGCACCCGGTGCGGTCTCCTGCTGCGGCGCCGCGCATATGGCCAGCAAGGCGATGGCGAGGA
>Ga0325400_1000992_pt1 | contig 22628 bp, 15 predicted proteins | sample PopdelMetagenome_2_FD_205662 | JGI IMG/M metagenome (GOLD analysis project Ga0325400, IMG submission 205662) | Populus deltoides microbial communities from Bellville, Georgia, United States - Xylem-PdKOR-R1 | ecosystem: Host-associated > Plants > Phyllosphere > Stem > Wood/Secondary xylem...
CTGGACCTCCTCGCCGTGCCGGTCGCCGTCGGCGGGCTGGTGGCGCTCGTGCTGGGCCTGGGCCGCCTGCTGCCCCGGGGCACCGCCCGCGCCGCGCGGGGCCTGCCGACCGTCGTCGCCTCCCGCGGGTTGCTGGCCGGGGCCTTCTTCGGCGTGGAGGCCCTCATCCCGCTGTCCCTGTCCCAGCTGCACGGGTTCACCCCCACCGCGGCCGGTGTCCCGCTCACCGCGGGCGCGGTCGGCTGGTCGGTGGCCAGCGCGCTGCAGGGCCGCCGTCCCGACCTCAGCCGGGTCCGGCTGCTGCAGCTGGGCTTCGGCTTCGTGGTGGCCGGGGTCGGCGGGACGGCGCTGGTGGCCGTCGACGGCCTGCACGGCTGGCCGGTGTACGCGAGCTGGGCCGTGGCCGGGCTGGGGATGGGCCTGGGCATGTCCAGCGTCGGGGTGCTGCTGCTGGAGCAGTCGCCCGAGCACCGGCGCGGCGCGGACTCGGCCTCCCTGCAGATCGCCGACGTCACCGCCGCGGCGCTGTGCATCGGCGCGGTCGGGGTGCTCCTCGGCGCCGCCACCGCGGGCCTGCTCCCGCTGCCGGCCGCCGTCCTCGCCGGGGTCGTCGGCTGCACCGCCGTCGCGGCGGTGGGCTGCGCGGTGGCCGGCCGTGCCCGGGTCCCGGCCGCCTCGACGGCCCAGGACGCGCCTACGCTGGCTCAGTCATGACGTACCTCGACCACGCGGCGACCACGCCGATGCTCCCCGAGGCCGTCGCGGCGATGACCGAGCAGCTGGCCCGGGTGGGCAACGCCTCGTCGCTGCACGCCAGCGGGCGCGAGGCCCGGCGCACCGCCGAGCAGTCCCGCGAGCGGCTGGCCGCGGCGCTGGGCGCCCGGCCGTCGGAGGTGCTGTTCACCGGCGGCGGCACCGAGAGCGACAACCTCGCCGTCAAGGGCATGTTCTGGGCCCGGCGCGACGCCGACCCGCGGCGCACCCGCGTCGTGGTCAGCCCGGCCGAGCACCACGCCGTCCTCGACAGCGTCGAGTGGCTGGTCGAGCACGACGGCGCCGACGTCACCTGGCTCGACGTCGACCCCGCCGGCGCGGTCACCCCCGAGGCGCTCGCCCGCGCGCTGGGCGACGGCACCGACGTCGCCGTAGCCAGCGTCATGTGGGCCAACAACGAGATCGGCGCGGTCAGCGACCTGGCCGCGCTGTCGGCGGTCGCCCACGAGGTGGGCGTGCCGCTGCACACCGACGCCGTGCAGGCCGTCGGCCAGGTGCCGGTGGACGTCGCCGCGAGCGGGGTCGACGCGCTGACCATGACCGGCCACAAGCTCGGCGGGCCGATGGGCGCGGGGGTGCTCGTGCTGCGCCGGGACGCCGAGTGCACCCCGCTGCTGCACGGCGGCGGCCAGGAGCGCGACGTCCGCTCCGGCACCCTCGACGTCGCCGCCATCGTGGGCCTCGCGGTGGCGACCACCGCGAGCGTGGCCTCGCGCCTCGAGCGGGCGGCGCGGGTGGCCGCGCTGCGCGACCGGCTCGTCGCCGGCGTGGTCGAGCGGGTGCCCGACGTGCAGCTCAACGGCCCGCCGCTGGACGCCGTCGTGGCCGGTGGCCCGGGCCGGCTGCCGGGCAACGCGCACCTGTCCTTCCCCGGCGCCGAGGGTGACGCGCTGCTCATGCTGCTGGACGCCAACGGCATCGAGTGCTCCACCGGTTCGGCCTGCAGCGCGGGCGTCGCCCGGCCCAGCCACGTGCTGCTGGCCGCCGGGGCCGACCCGGAGCGGGCACGCAGCTCGCTGCGCTTCAGCCTGGGCCACACCTCCACCGACGCCGACGTCGACGCGGTGCTCGACGTCATCGGCCCCGTCGTCGAGCGGGCCCGCCGGGCGGGGCTGGGCCGGCGGTCGGCATGAGGGTCATCGCCGCGATGAGCGGCGGGGTGGACTCCGCCGTGGCCGCCGCGCTGGCCGTCGAGGCCGGCCACGACGTGACCGGCGTGCACCTGGCGCTGTCCCAGCAGCGGCAGCAGCTGCGCAGCGGGTCGCGGGGGTGCTGCAGCGTCGAGGACGCCGACGACGCCCGCCGGGTCGCCGCCGAGCTCGGCATCCCGTTCTACGTGTGGGACATGGCCGACCGGTTCGCCTCCGACGTCGTCGACGACTTCGTCGCCGAGTACGCCGCCGGCCGGACGCCGAACCCGTGCCTGCGCTGCAACGAGAAGATCAAGTTCGCCGCGGTGCTCGACCGGGCGCAGGCGCTCGGGTTCGACGCCGTCATCACCGGCCACCACGCGCGGCTGGTCGACGGCGAGCTGCGCCGCTCGGTCGACGCGGCCAAGGACCAGAGCTACGTGCTGGGCGTGCTCACCGCCGGGCAGCTGGCCGGGGCGGTGTTCCCGCTGGGGTCGATGACCAAGGAGCGGGTGCGGGGGATCGCGGCCGAGCGGGGCTACGCGGTGGCCACCAAGCCCGACAGCCACGACATCTGCTTCATCCCCGACGGGGACACCCGCGGGTTCCTCGACCGCCGGCTGGGCACCGCGCCCGGTCCGGTCGTCGACGCCGGGACCGGCGCGGTGGTGGGGGAGCACGCCGGCACCCACGGCTTCACCGTCGGCCAGCGCAAGGGCCTGGGGATCACCACCGGCGACCAACGGCCGCGCTACGTGCTGGGCATCGAGCCGGTCAGCCGCACCGTCACCGTGGGGACCGCGGACCTGGCCGGGGTGGACGAGGTCCGCACGGGCGCGCCGACCTGGACCGGTCCGGCGCCGTCCCTGCCGTTCGAGGCCGTGGTGCAGCTGCGCGCGCACGGCACGGGCGTGCCCTGCACAGTTGCTGCGGACGACGACGGCGGCCTGGTGCTCGCGCTGCACGAGGTGCAGCGCGGGGTGGCGCCGGGGCAGTCCGCGGTGCTGTACGAGCCGGACGCAGAGCGTGGGGACAAGGTCCTGGGCCAGGCCGCGGTCGCCCACGCCGCCCGCCGCACCCTCGTCGCCTGATCCCCGGGCTGCTGCGCCCGCAGGCGGGTGTCCAGGACGGGTCGTGCCGCGGCGCGTTTCGGGCCGGTGAACGATCGGCGTCGGTTCTCAGCGGGGTCTTGGTTTCGTCACGGCCGCGGGCTAGGTTCGCCGAGGCGGAAAGGTTCGCCACGCTACTTAGTCATGCTCTGTGACCGAACCGTCACGCACGGTCCGGCCCGTCCCTGGAGGACCCTTGCGCCGAACGCGCCTCACCCTCGCCGCGACCCTGGTGGCCTCGGCCGCCGTGGTCGGCATCCCGTCCACCTCCACCCCGGCCCAGGCCGCGGCGGGGGACGTGGTGCAGCTCGTGGCGATGAACGACTTCCATGGCCGCATCAGCGAGCAGTCCGGCGGCGACGGCCAGCTCGTCACCTCGCCCGGCCCGGACGGCGACTACGCGACCACGGCGGACAACGTGACGGAGAACGTCGGCGGGGCGGCGAACATCGCCACCACCCTGGCCGGCCTCCGTGCGGACTTCGGCGACGCGGACAGCTCCTTCTTCGTCGGTGCGGGTGACCTGGTCAGCGCATCGCCGTTCAACTCGAGCGTCTTCAAGGACGAGCCCACGATCGAGGTGCTCAACGCCCTCGGCCTGGACTACTCCTCGGTCGGCAACCACGAGTTCGACCGCGGCCAGGACGAGCTCTACCGCATCTCCGGCGCCACGGACGACTACGAGGACGCCCACGGGCACCTCGTCGAGGCCTGCGACGGCGTCACGCCCGAGGTCGACGGCTGCTACACCGACAGCACCGGCCAGCCCTTCGCCGGCGCGCAGTTCCCCTACCTGGCCGCCAACGTCACCGACACCGCCGGTGACCCGGTCCTCCCGCCGTACGAGATCGTCACCGACGCCAACGGCAACCAGATGGGCCTCATCGGTGTCGTCACCGACGACACCCCGAACATCGTCTCGCCCGACGGCGTCGCGGGGCTGACATTCGGCGACGAGGCCGACGCGATCAACGAGTACGCGGCCGAGATCCAGGCGCAGGGCGTCGAGGCCATCGCGGTCATGGTCCACGAGGGCGGGACCCAGGCGGCCGGCAACGGCTTCGACACCTGCGGTGTCGCGGCCACCACGCCCATCGGCCTCATCAACGCCGCCGTCGACCCGTCGGTCGACGTCATCATCAGCGCGCACACCCACGTGCCCTACGACTGCACCTTCACCGACCCGGCGAACAACCCGCGCCTGGTCACGCAGGCGGGCTTCTACGGCAAGGCGCTGACCGACATCCGGCTCACCCTCGACGCCGACGGCGACGTCGACCGCGCGGCCAGCACGGCGACCAACGTGCCGGTGCGGCGGACCGCCCCCGACGCGTCCGTCCAGGCGATCGTCGACTACTGGCAGGGCCGGGCGAACGAGGCCGGCGCCGTGCAGGTCGGCAGCCAGACCGCCGACCTCGACCGCGCCTACCGGGCCGGTGCACCGGTCCGCGACGCGGAGTCGACCCTGGGCAACCTCGTCGCCGACGCTCAGCTCGCCTACGCCCGGAGCACCCCGAGTCTGGGTGGGCTCGACGTGGACGTGGCGTTCATGAACCCCGGCGGGCTCCGGGCCGACATCAACTGCCTGTCCAGCGGACCCGGTGACCCCAACGGCAACATCAACTTCGCCGAGACGTTCGCGGTGCAGCCGTTCAGCAACACGGTCAACACCGTCGACCTGACCGGCGCGGGCATCGAGCAGGTGCTCGAGCAGCAGGCGGCGACCCGCAGCGGTGCGCCCAGCTTCCTGCAGCTGTCGGTCGCGGGCCTGACCTACGAGTACGACCCCCGCCTGCCGGCCGGCGCACGCATCGACCCGGCGTCGATCGAGGTCGGCGGTCAGCCGCTGGACCTGGCGGGGACCTACACCGTCGCGGCGAACTCCTTCCTGATCGCCGGCGGCGACAGCTTCACCGCGTTCACCACCGGCCGCCCGGCCGGGGCGACCGTCGTCACCGGCGCGAACGACGTCGACGCCTTCAACGAGTACGTCACCGCGAACTCGCCGGTCACCCCGCCGGCGTTGGACCGGGCGGTGTCCCTCGACCCGGCTCAGCCGTTCGACGACGACGGCTCGGGCGCCGGGCCGTGCGACCTGTCTACGCCCCCGACCGGTGGCAACGGTGGTGGTGCGGGTGGCGGCTCGGGCACGCCGGGTACCGGTACGCCGGGGACCCAGCCGGTCGCCAACCCGGGCAACGGCATCGGTGTTGGCCAGCTGGCCAACACCGGTGCGGCCACCGGGCAGCTGACCGCGCTGGGCGTCGGCCTCCTCCTGGCCGGCGGCGTCGCCACCGCGGCGGGCTACCGTCGCGGACGTGGCGTCACCCAGCGGTAGCAGCACCCAGCAGGACAGCACCACCAGCAGCGACGACCGGAGGCCGGTCCCCACGTGGGGGCCGGCCTCCGGCGTCGGGTCCCTGCCCGGCACCGACCCCGCCGAGGCGGTGCGCCTGGTGGTGGGGGAGCTGCCCGGGTTCGCCCACCTGCCCGAGCTGCCCGCCCGCGGTGCCGGGGCCGACATCACCGGTCGCACCGCCGCCCTGCTGGTCGACCTCGCCGTCGACCTGACCCCCGCCGGCTGGCGGCTCGTCCCGCGGCCGGGCCGCGACCTGCAGCGGGCGCAGGAGTTCCTCGCCCGCGACCTGGACGCCCTGCACGAGGTCGCCGGCGACTGGACCGGCCCGTTCAAGGTGCAGGCCGCCGGCCCCTGGACGCTGGCCTCGATGCTCGAGCGCACCCGCGGTGACCGCGCCGTCGTCGACCCCGGTGCCCGCCGCGACCTGGCCCAGTCCCTCGCCGAGGGCCTGCGCCGGCACGTCGCCGAGGTCGCCGCCCGGTTGCCCGGCGCGCAGGTCGTCGTCCAGGTCGACGAGCCGGCCCTGCCCGCCGTGCTGCAGGGCGGGCTGCCCACCGTCAGCGGGTTCGGCAAGCTCGCCGCCGTCGAGGAACCCGTCGCCACCGAGGAGCTCACCCGCTTCCTCGAGGCCCTCGGCCACCCCGTCGTCGTGCATTGCTGCGCCCAGCGGGTGCCGCTGGCCCTGCTGCGCACCGCCGGCGCCGACGCGGTCGGCTTCGACCTCGGCCTGGTCACCGACCTCGACGCCGTCGGCACCGCGGTCGACGAGGGCACGCACCTGTTCCTGGGCGTCGTCCCGGGCACCGACGCCGCGCTGCCCGCGCCCAAGGCCACCGCCGCCCGGCTGAAGGAGTGGTGGGGCCGCCTCGGGTTCCCCGCCGACCAGCTGCACACCGCGGTGACCCTGACCCCGACGTGCGGGCTGGCCGGGGCGAGCCAGGCGTACGCGCGGGCCGCGATGGTGCACGTCCGCGAGGCCGCGAAGCACCTCCAGCCCGACTGACGTTTTCTGTCGGACCCCGTGGCTACCGTGCACCTCGTGATCACGGACGACGCAGCACCCCAGGTCGAGGCCGAGCAGGACCGGGCCGACGTCACCGAGGTGCCCGAGGCCGCCCGCGACCGCCACCGCGAGCTGAGCGAGGAGCTCGACCGGCTCGCCTTCGCCTACTACGTCAAGGACGCCCCGCTGGTCAGCGACGGCCAGTACGACGAGCTCATGGGCGAGCTCAAGGCGCTCGAGGCCGAGCACCCGGCGCTGGTCACCCCCGAGTCGCCCAGCCAGAAAGTCAACGGCGGCTTCGGCGCGACCTTCTCCCCGGTCACCCACCTGGAGCGCATGCAGAGCCTGGACAACGCCTTCAGCTCCGACGAGCTGTCGGCCTGGGCCGCCCGCGCCGACCGCGACGGTGCCGCGGGGGCCGGCTACCTGTGCGAGCTGAAGATCGACGGGCTGGCCATCGACCTGGTCTACGAGCGCGGCCGGCTGGTCCGTGCGGCCACCCGCGGCGACGGCACCACCGGCGAGGACGTCACGGCCAACGTGGCCACCATGGCCGACGTCCCCCAGCAGCTCGCCGGCGACGACGTGCCCGAGCTGGTCGAGGTCCGCGGCGAGGTCTACTTCCCGGTCGCCGCCTTCGCCGAGGTCAACGCCGCCCAGGTCGAGGCCGGCAAGGCGCCCTTCGCCAACCCCCGCAACGCCGCCGCCGGGTCCCTGCGCCAGAAGGACCCCCGGGTCACCGCCGGCCGTCCGCTCCGTCTGCTCGTGCACGGCATCGGTGCCCGCGAGGGTTTCGAGCTGGAGCGGCAGTCGCAGGCCTACGAGAAGCTCAAGTCCTTCGGCCTGCCCACCAGCGAGCGCTACGAGGTGGTGCCCGACCTCGAGGCCGTGTGGGCCTACATCGAGAAGTACCGGGAGCAGCGCCACTCCGTCGAGCACGAGATCGACGGCGTCGTGGTCAAGATCGACCAGGTCGCGCTGCAACGTCGGCTGGGCTCCACCAGCCGTGCCCCGCGCTGGGCGATCGCGTTCAAGTACCCGCCCGAGGAGGCCACCACCAAGCTGCTCGACATCCGGGTCAACGTGGGCCGCACCGGGCGGGTCACCCCGTTCGGCTACATGGAGCCGGTCAAGGTCGCCGGTTCCACGGTGCAGCTGGCCACCCTGCACAACGCCAGCGAGGTCGTGCGCAAGGGCGTGAAGATCGGCGACACCGTCGTCATCCGCAAGGCCGGCGACGTGATCCCCGAGATCCTCGGACCGGTCGTCGACGTGCGCACCGGCGACGAGGTCGAGTTCGTCATGCCCACGCACTGCCCCGAGTGCGGCACCGAGCTGCGGCACGAGAAGGAGGGCGACGCCGACATCCGGTGCCCCAACGCCCGGTCCTGCCCGGCGCAGCTGCGGGAGCGGGTGTTCCACGTCGCCGGCCGCGGTGCCTTCGACATCGAGGTGCTCGGCTACGAGGCCGCCACGTCGCTGCTGGCCAGCGGCCTGCTCAGCGACGAGGGCGACGTCTTCTCCCTCACCGCCGAGCAGCTGGTCACCGCCGACTTCTTCACCAAGAAGGACGGCACCCTGTCCGCCAACGGGCAGCGGCTGCTGACCAACCTGCAGACCCGCAAGGACGTCCCGCTGTGGCGCGTGCTGGTCGCGCTCTCGATCCGGCACGTGGGCCCCACCGCGGCCCAGGCGCTGGCCCGCGAGTTCCGCTCGATGGACAGGCTGATGGCCGCCAGCGAGGAGGAGCTCGCCGCCGCCGACGGCGTCGGCCCCACCATCGCCGCAGCAGTGCGCGACTGGTTCGGCGTCGACTGGCACCTCGGCGTCGTGGAGAAGTGGCGGCGCGACGGCGTCCGGATGGAGGACGAGGCATCCGACGCCGGGCCCGGCCCGCTCACCGGCGTCACCGTCGTGGTCACCGGCTCCCTGCGCGACCACAGCCGCGACCAGGCCATCGCCGCGATCCAGGAGCGCGGCGGCAAGGTCACCGGGTCGGTGTCGAAGAAGACCGGCTTCGTCGTGGTCGGTGCCGACCCCGGCAGCAAGTACGACAAGGCCGTGCAGGTCAAGGCACCGATCCTGGACGACGACGGTTTCGCCGTGCTGCTCGAGCAGGGCCCGGACGCCGCCCGCGAGGTCGCCACCGTCGGCGACGGCAGCGAGCCCGAGCCGGCCCCCGCCGACGCCGCCGACGCGCCGGCGCCGAAGAAGCGGGCGCCGCGGAGGAAGAAGCCCGCAGCCGACGACGCGCCCGCGGACGCCGCGCCGGCCGAGGAGACGGCGGGGGACTAGACCGGGGGGAGCTGGGCCACGGTCGCGGCGATCCCGGCCAGGTGGGCCAGCCGCAGCAGCTCCGAGCGGCGGAACGCCGGCCCGCCGGAGCGGCCCAGCAGCACCACGGCGCCGCCGTCGAACGGGGCGGCCATCATCTCCACGGCCATCTCCCGCCAGAGCGCGGGCACCCAGTCCTCCTCGCTGGGCAGCAGCACCGGGGCGGTCAGCGGCAGCCACGGCAGGGCCACGCCGGTCAGGTCGGGCGCGGCCTCGGACGCGGCGTGCACCGCGACGCCGTCGGGCGTGCCGGTCAGCACCACGGCCCACCCGGCGTGCAGCACCCGGGGCAGCTCGGTGGCCAGCAGGGTGGCCGTCCCGCTGCCGGCGCGGGCGAGGGACTCCAGCAGCTGCAGCTCGCGGTGGGTGTCCAGGGCGCCGGCGAAGGGGCGCAGCGACTCCACCTGCACACCCGGGACCGTCATGACCGCGGTGATGATCCCGTCGACCACCCGGTCCTCGGGCAGCTCCACCACCACGTCGTCGACCGCGATGCCGTCCCCGCGCTCGAGCACGTCCACCGACACGATGTCGATGCCGGCCAGACCCAGCGCGGTGGCGACGGCGCCGAGGATGCCGGGCCGGTCGGGCACGACGAGCCGGAGCAGGTAGGACACGGGCACCTCCGCAGGACCGCCGGGTGTCGATCTCCGTCGATCGTGGGCGCCGCCAGCCTGCCGCACCGCCCCCCGTCGAGGTCAACCCGCCTCGCGGACCGGGGCCGTGGTCCGCCCCACGTAGACTCCCGGGGTCCACCGAGCAATCGACACTGGGGTCCCGCCACCGCATGAGCACGGACGCACACAGCCTGTCCCGAGACGACGTCGCGCACCTGGCGCGGCTGTCCCGCCTCGCCGTCACCGACGAGGAGCTCGACCGCTTCGCCGACCAGCTCGGCGTCGTCCTCGGCGCCGTCGCCCGGGTGCAGGACGCGCCGACCGCCGACGTCACCCCCACCACGCACGCCGTGCCGCTGACCAACGTGCACCGGCCCGACGTGGTCACCCCCAGCCTGCCCCGCGAGCAGGTGCTGGCCGGTGCCCCCGCCGCCGAGGACGACCGGTTCCGCGTGCCGCGCATCCTGGGGGAGGAGGCGTGAGCACCGACCTGACCCGGCTGGACGTCACCGCGCTGCAGGCCGCCCTCGCCGGTGGCGAGACCAGCGCCGTCGAGGTCACCCGCGCCCACCTGGACGCCATCGAGGCCACCGACGGCCGGCTGAACTCCTACCTGCACGTCGACGCCGAGACCGCGCTGGCCACCGCCGCCGACGTCGACCGCCGCCGCACCGCCGGCGAGGAGGTGGGCCGGCTGGCCGGCGTCCCCGTCGCGCTCAAGGACGTCGTCGTCACCGACGGCGTGCCCACCACCAGCGGGTCCCGCATCCTCGAGGGCTGGGTGCCGCCCTACGACGCCACCGTCGCCGCGCGCCTCAAGGCCGCCGGCACCGTACTGCTGGGCAAGACCAACATGGACGAGTTCGCGATGGGCTCCTCCACGGAGAACTCCGCCTACGGCCCCACCCGCAACCCGTGGGACCACGACCGCATCCCCGGCGGCTCGTCCGGCGGGTCCTCGGCCGCGGTCGCCGGGTTCCTCGCGCCCTGGGCGATCGGCACCGACACCGGCGGCTCCATCCGCCAGCCGGCCGCCGTCACCGGCCTGGTCGGGCACAAGCCCACCTACGGCTCGGTGTCGCGCTACGGCCTCATCGCCTTCTCCTCCAGCCTCGACCAGGCCGGCCCGATGGCCCGCACCGTGGCCGACGCCGCGCTCATGCACGAGGTCATCGGCGGGCACGACCCGCGCGACTCCACCTCGATCGACGCACCGGCCGCCCCCTACGTGGCCGCGGCGCAGCAGGGCGCGGAGGGCGACCTGACCGGCACCGTCGTCGGCGTCGTCCGCGAGCTCGGCGGCGAGGGCCACACCGAGGGCTACGAGCCCGGCGTCCTCGAGGCCTTCCGGGCCGGGGTCGACCAGCTGCGCGCCCTGGGCGCCGAGGTCCGCGAGGTGTCCTGCCCCAGCTTCGACCTCGCGCTGGCCGCCTACTACCTGATCGCGCCGAGCGAGGCGTCGTCCAACCTGTCCCGGTTCGACGGCGTCCGGTACGGCCTGCGGGTCGGCGACGACGGCAGCCGCGACCTCGACGAGGTCATGGCGCTGACCCGCGAGCAGGGCTTCGGCCCCGAGGTCAAGCGCCGCATCATCCTCGGCACCTACGCGCTGTCGGCGGGCTACTACGAGGCCTACTACGGCCAGGCGCAGAAGGTCCGCACGCTGATCGGCCGCGACTTCCTCACCGCCTTCGGCGACGGCGTCGACGTGCTGGTCAGCCCGACCTCGCCGAGCGTGGCCTTCCCGATCGGGCAGCGGGTGGACGACCCGCTGGCCATGTACGCCGCCGACCTGTGCACGCTGCCGGCCAGCCTCGCGGGGCTGCCGGCCATCTCGGTGCCGTGCGGGCTGTCCGAGGGCCTGCCGGTCGGGCTGCAGGTCATGGCCCCGGCGCTGGCCGACGACCGTTGCTACCGCGTCGGTGCCGCGCTGGAGGCGGCGCAGGACGCCGCCCGCGGCGGCTCGTTCCTGGGGCAGCTGGCGGCCCGCTCGTGAGCACCGCCCTCAAGGCCGCGTGGGGCCTGACCGCCTTCGTCGTCCTCGCCGGCGCCGTGCTGTGGGCGACCACCGGCCGCGCCGTGTTCGCCGTGTTCATCGTCCTGGGTGTCCTCACCGCCGTCGGTGCCGTGGTCACCGGCCGGGCAGAGGCACGGGACGCGCAGAGGAAGCAGGACAAGAAGTGAGCACCGACCGTCTGCTCGAGTTCGACGACGTCGTCGCCCGGTACGAGCCGGTCTTCGGCCTGGAGACCCACGTCGAGCTCGGCACCGCATCGAAGATGTTCTGCGGCTGCTCGACCACCTTCGGCGCCGAGCCCAACACCCAGACCTGCCCGGTCTGCCTGGCCCTGCCCGGCGCGCTGCCGGTGGCCAACGCCGCGGCCATCGAGGCCACCATCCGGATCGGCCTGGCCCTGGGCTGCAGGATCGCCACCTGGTGCCGCTTCGCCCGGAAGAACTACTTCTACCCCGACATCCCCAAGGGCTTCCAGACCTCGCAGTACGACGAGCCGCTGTGCACCGCGGGTCACCTGGACGTCGAGGTCGACGGCGAGACCTACCGGGTGGAGATCGAGCGGGTGCACCTGGAGGAGGACACCGGCAAGAACCTGCACGTCGGCGGGGCCACCGGGCGCATCCACGGTGCCGACCACTCGCTGGTCGACTTCAACCGCGCCGGCATCCCGCTGGTGGAGATCGTCACCCGCCCGGTCCCCGGCGTCGGCGCCAAGGCCCCCGAGGTCGCCCGGGCCTACGTCGCCGAGCTGCGCGAGATCCTGCTGGCCCTCGGCGTCTCCGAGGTCCGGATGGAGCGCGGCAACCTGCGCTGCGACGTGAACACCTCGCTGGCCCCGACCGGGTCGCTGGAGTGGGGCACCCGCACCGAGACCAAGAACGTGAACTCGCTGCGCTCGGTCGAGCGGTCGGTGCGCTACGAGATGCGCCGCCAGGCCGCGCTGCTCGACGACGGCGAGCGGATCCTGCAGGAGACCCGGCACTTCCACGAGGACACCGGCTCCACCTCCGCCGGGCGCAGCAAGGAGGAGGCCACCGACTACCGGTACTTCCCCGAGCCCGACCTCGTGCCGATGGCCCCGGACGCCGGGTGGGTCGAGCAGCTTCGCGCCGAGCTGCCCGAGCTGCCCGCCGCCCGCCGCGCCCGGCTGCGCGAGGAGTGGGGCATCTCCGACACCGAGATGGCCTGGCTGGTCAACGCCGGTGCGCTCGGGCTGGTCACCGACACCGTCTCGGCCGGGGCCGACCCCGCCGAGGCCCGCAAGTGGTGGCTGGGCGAGCTGTCCCGCCGCGCCAAGGACGCCGGGGTCGAGCTGACCGACCTGGCCGTCACCCCGGCCCAGGTCGCCGAGCTGACCCAGCTGGTCGCCGAGGGCACCGTCAACGACCAGCTCGCCCGGCAGGTGCTCGACGGCGTACTGGCCGGCGAGGGCTCGCCGCGGCAGGTCGTGGACTCCCGCGGGCTGGCCGTGATGGGTGACTCCGACGAGCTCGGCGCCGCCGTCGACGCCGCGATCGCCGGCGCCCCCGACGTGGTGGAGAAGGTCCGCGGCGGCAAGACCGCGGCGCTCGGTGCGCTGGTCGGGGCCGTCATGAAGGAGACCCGCGGCAAGGCCGATGCAGCCACCGTCCGCCGGATGCTGGAGGAACGGGTCCTCGGCGGCTGATCCCGGTGCAGCCCCTGCACCGGACCGCACGTCCGGTCAGGGCACAGCGATCCGGTCACCGCACGCCGTGACCGGATCGCTGCCCGGTGACCGGCTGCCTCCGGCGGGGGCTACAGCGGGCTGGTGGCGTCCGAGGCCGGCGGCTGGATGCGCAGCACCTTGTCGTCGTCCTCGGCGGGGGAGCCGATGCCGTCGGTGTTCGACGTGGTGATCCACAGCGCGCCCTCGGGGTCGACGACCACCGTGCGCAGCCGGCCGTACTCGTCGGCCAGGAACGGCTGGGGCTCCCCCACCGGGGCGCCGTCGGGGCCGAGGGTGGCCAGCACGACCTGCCGGCCGTCCAGGGCGCCGAGGAACACGAAGCTGCCCGACAGCGCGCAGCCGGACAGCCCGCCCACCTCGCCGGGCACGCTGAGCACCTCGGGCAGGCTGCCCGGCAGCGCGGCCGGCGAGCCGTAGTCGCCGCCGGCGACCAGCCGGTTGAACTCGTCGGCACCGGTGGCGGCGTCGTCGGTGGCGAACACCGCGCCGTCGGCCCCCACGCACAGGCCCTTCACGTCCGACAGGCCCGAGCTGTAGACCGGTCCCGCGCCGACCGGCTGGCCGAAGACGTCGTAGGCCAGCACCTTGCCGGCCAGCGAGGCCGGGTCCTGGGCGAGCGCGGCGTCGCCGGTGTCGCCGGTGCCGACGTAGAGCGTGCCGTCCGGGCCGAACACCAGGCCGCCGCCGTTGCGGGTCTCCCCGCGCGGGATGCCGGTGACCACCGGGTTCGGCACCCCGCCCAGCGGGAAGCGCACCACCCGGTTGTCGGTGGCGGTGGACAGGTAGGCGTAGAACAGCCCGTCCTGGGCGAAGGTCGGCGACAGGGCCAGGCCGAGCAGGCCGCCGTCCCCGGCGGTGTCGACCCCGGGCACGACCATGAGCTCCTGGGCGGGGGAGCGGTCGGGGAAGACCTTGAGCAGCCGGCCGGTCTCGCGCTCGGCGACCACGCCGGTGCCGTCGGGCAGCAGCACCAGCCCGGTGGGGACGGCGAGGTCGGTGGCCAGCACGTTGGGGTCGCCGGCCTGCTCCTGCCCCGTCCCGGGGGAGGGGTCGCCGGGCGCGGGGGCGGGCGCGGTCCGGGTGGGCGGGCCGACCTGGGGGCCGGGGGCGTCCTGCACCTCGCGGAAGGGGCCCGACGGGGTGTAGCCACCGCCGCAGCCGGCGAGCAGCAGGCACGCGGAGGCGGCCACCAGCGCGCGGGCTCCCCGGGTCACCCCGCCCAGGGTACGCACCGGCCGCCCCCCGGATCGCCGTCCGCGCAGTGCAGCCCTAGCGTCGGGGACGTGCCCGACAGCCCTGTGGTCGACCTGCCCGACGACGCCGATCTGCACGTCCTGGTGCCCTCCCGCCGGCTCGGGGAGCAGCTGGAGCAGCTGTCCCCGCGCGTGCGCGCCCACCGGGTCGACCCGGCCGACGGCCCGCCCACCGGGGACGCCGCCCGCGCCCGGGTCTGGGTGCCCGCCGGCGGCTCGGGCATCCCCGAGGGGTTCCTCGACGGCCTGCCCGACCTGCGGCTGGTGCAGCTGATGAGCGCCGGTGCGGAGAAGTTCGCCGGCCGGCTGCCCGAGGGCGTCGTGCTGTGCAACGCCCGCGGCGCGCACACCCCGGCCACCGCCGAGTGGGTGGTCGCCGCGACGCTGGCCGCGCAGCGCGGCCTGCCGCACTTCACCCGCGAGCAGGACGCCGGCCGCTGGTCCCCGCGCACCGATGCCTCCCTCGTCGGCGCCCGGGTGCTGGTGGTGGGCGCCGGCGACATCGGGCGCACGGTCGGGGCGATGATGGCCGGCTTCGACGTCGACCTGACCTACGTCGCCCGCACCGCCCGCGACGGCGTCCGGTCCACCGACGAGCTGCCGCAGCTGCTGCCCCAGGCCGACGTGGTGGTGGTGATCGTCCCGGTCACCGAGGAGACCACCGGGATGGTGGACGCCGCGTTCCTGGCCGCGATGGCCGACGGCGCGCTGCTGGTCAACGCCGCCCGCGGCGTCGTCGTCGACACCGACGCCCTGCTCGCCGAGCTCACGGCCGGCCGGCTGCGCGCCGCCCTCGACGTCACCGAGCCCGAGCCGCTGCCCGAGGGGCACCCGCTGTGGTCGGCACCGGGGCTGCTGCTCACCCCGCACGTGGCCGGCAACGTGCCCGACACCGGACGGCGCGCCACCGAGGCGGTCGCCGCCCAGCTCCGGCGCGTGCTGGCGGGGGAGCCGCTGGTGAACGTGGTCGACGCCTACTGAGCCGGGGGCGCGGTCTCCGGGTCCGGGATCCGGCCACCGGACACCGCGGCCAGCCGGGGCAGGTCGCGGGCCCGCACGACCGGCAGCCGGACCTCGGTGCCCGACGTGCGCACCAGCCACAGCGACTGGTCGTCGTCGACCCGGATGCCGGCCACGTCTGCCCACGGCACGGTCCGGCCGGTGAGCAGGGTGCGCGGGGTGACGCCGGCCGGGCCGATGTCCAGACCCACCCGCAGCACCCACGCCGCCACCAGCACCGGCACCAGCAGCAGCGGCGCGCCCCACCACGCCGCGGTCGCCACCGGCAGCGTGCAGACGAGCAGCACCAGCACCGGCACCAGGGCCACCCGGCTCATCCTCATCCGTGCCGTCTCCATCGCCGCAGCCACGCAGCCGATGGTCCCAGAACGGCCCGGGCATACCATCCCCGGCGTGACGACCGTGGACGAGAACCGCACCTCCACCATGAAGCCCCGGTCCTTCGAGGTGACCGACGGCATCACCCGCGCCCCGGCCCGCGCCATGCTGCGCGCGGTGGGCATGGGCGACGACGACTGGGTGAAGCCCCAGATCGGCGTGGCGTCGTCGTGGAACGAGATCACCCCGTGCAACCTGTCCCTCGACCGGCTGGCCAAGGCCGTGAAGACCGGCGTGCACGAGGGCGGCGGCTTCCCGCTGGAGTTCGGCACCATCTCGGTCTCCGACGGCATCTCCATGGGCCACGAGGGCATGCGCGCCTCCCTGGTCTCCCGCGAGGTCATCGCCGACTCCGTGGAGACCGTGGTGTTCGCCGAGCGGCTGGACGGCTCGGTGCTGCTGGCCGGCTGCGACAAGTCCCTGCCCGGCATGCTCATGGCCGCCGCCCGCCTGGACCTCGCGGCGGTCTTCCTCTACGCCGGGGCCACCATGCCGGGCAAGCTCGGCGACAAGGACCTGACGATCATCGACGTCTTCGAGGGCGTCGGCGCCTGCGCGGCCGGGAAGATCACCCAGGACGAGCTGACCGCCATCGAGAAGGCCACCTGCCCCGGCGAGGGCGCGTGCGGTGGCATGTACACCGCCAACACGATGGCCAGCGTCGCCGAGGCGCTGGGCATGAGCCTGCCCGGCAGCGCCGCCCCGCCGGCCCCCGACCGCCGCCGCGACGGCTACGCCGTGGAGTCGGGCAAGGCCGTCGTCGAGCTGCTGCGCCGCGGCATCACCGCCCGCCAGATCATGACCAAGGAGGCGTTCGAGAACGCCATCACCGTGGTCATGGCCCTCGGCGGCTCCACCAACGCCGTGCTGCACCTGATGGCCATCGCGCACGAGGCCGACGTCGACCTCACCCTCGACGACTTCAACCGCATCGGCGACCGCACGCCGCACCTGGCCGACGTCAAGCCCTTCGGCCGGTTCGTGATGACCGACATCGACCGCATCGGGGGCATCCCGGTGGTCATGAAGGCCCTGCTGGACGCGGGTCTGCTGCACGGTGACTGCCTCACCGTCACCGGGCGCACGATGGCCGAGAACCTGGCCGACATCGGCCCCCAGGACCCCGACGGCGCGATCATCCGGGCGATGGACGACCCGATCCACCGGACCGGCGGGCTGACCATCCTGCGTGGCTCCCTGTCGCCCGAGGGCGCCGTGGTCAAGAGCGCCGGCTTCGACGCCGAGGTCTTCGACGGCACCGCCCGGGTCTTCGACGGCGAGGCCGGGGCGATGCAGGCGGTCACCGAGGGCACGCTCAAGCCCGGCGACGTCGTCGTCATCCGCTACGAGGGCCCGCGCGGCGGCCCGGGCATGCGCGAGATGCTCGCCGTCACCGGCGCCATCAAGGGCGCGGGCCTGGGCAAGGACGTCCTGCTGCTCACCGACGGCCGGTTCTCCGGCGGGACGACGGGCCTGTGCGTCGGGCACATCGCGCCCGAGGCCACCGACGGCGGGCCCATCGCCTTCGTCCGCGACGGTGACCGCATCGTCCTGGACCTGGCCGCCCGCACCCTGGACCTGCACGTCGACGCCGACGAGCTGGCCCGCCGCCGGGAGGGCTGGGCGCCGCCGGCGCCCCGCTACACCCGCGGTGTGCTGGCCAAGTACGCCAAGCTGGTCGGCTCGGCCGCCGGTGGCGCCGTCTGCGGGTGAGGCCCCCCTTCGGGTGACCTGCGCCCCGGCCGGCTCCTGCAGCCGGCCGGGGTTGCCGACCTCGCTGAGGTGGAACGCACCCGGCGCCGGACCCCCCTCGTGGGCCTGCTGTGCCTCGCGCTGCTCGGTGCCACCTGGCTGCTGCCCGTCGGCGCCCACCGGCTGGCCGCCGACGGGGTGGTGGTCCTCGCCGCGCTGAGCACGGCCGCCGTCCTCGCCCGGGTCGGTCGGGACGCTCCCGCCCGCGGCTGGTCGCTGATCGCCCGCGCGCTGGTGGTCGGCGTCGTCGTGGCCGGTGCCGCCGAGCTGGTCGGCCCCGCCCCCGGCGCGGTCGACCCGCCGCGCACCGCCGCCTCCGTGCTGCCCCACCTGCTGGGTGCCGTCGCCGTCCTGCTCCTGCTCGGCCGTGCCCGGCTGCGCGCCGGCGGCGCCCGGCTGCTCGTGGAGAGCGCGCTGTTCTCCACCGCGGCCTTCGTGCTGGCCCAGCTGCTCGTCGTCGGACCCGTGCTGCGCCGGGTCCCGCTGGACGCCGCCGCGCGCGCCGGCCTGGAGGCCAGCTGCCTGGCCGCCACCGTGCTGCTCGCCGCCGGCCTCACCTTCCTCACCGCGGCCGGCCCCGGCCGCCGCACCACCGCGGGCACCACCCTGGCCGGGCTGGCCGCGGTCGCCGTCGCCGACTGCCTGGCCGTGCTCGGCTCCACCGGCGGCTTCGGCCTGCTGGGGCTGGGCAGCCGGGCGCTGTTCGTGGCCGGACTGGTGCTGCTGACCCTGGCCGCCGCGCACGACCCGGGCGCGGACGCCGACGCCCGCCCGGCCGGCGACGGCCGCCTGGTCACCGGCATCACGCTGGCCGGCCAGCTGCTGCCGCACGCGGTCATGGTCGTGGCCGCCGTGCTGGTGCTGGCCTCGGCGCTGTTCGTGGCCACACCCACCCCGGCCGCCCTCGTGGCGGTGGCGGTGGGGCTGGCGCTGACCGGGGTGCACCGCGTGGTGGTGGTCGGCGACGAGATGCGCTTCGCCGGGGGACTGGCGCGCAGCGAGGCCTGGTTCCGCAACCTGGTCCGCTCCAGCAGCGACGCCGTCCTGGTGCTCGACGACGACCGCACGATCACCTGGGCCGCGCCCGCGCTGGCCGACCCGGCCGACGCCGCCGGCCGTCCGCTGGTCGGGCACCCGGTCACCGACCGGGTGCACCCGCAGGACGTCGAGACCGTGCGCGCCTGGCTCGCCGACGGCGGGGACGGCGCCGTCCTGGACGGGTTGTGCAGCTTCCGGCTGCCCGCCGCCGACGGGACCTGGCAGGCGTGGGAGGCCGGGGTCACCGACCTGCGCGCCGACGCCGCCGTCGGGGCCCTGGTGCTGCACTGCCGCGACGTCACCGTCCGGCTGCACGCCGAGGACGAGCTGCGGTCGCTGGCCTTCACCGACCCGGTGACCGGTCTGCCCAACCGCGCCGCGCACGTCATCGCCCTGGCCGAGGAGCTCGGCGGGGCCGGCGACGAGGCCGAGGTCAGCCTGCTGCTGTTCGAGCTCGAGGGCCTCGACGACGCCCGGGAGAACGTCGGCCGCGACGTCGTGGACGTCGCGCTGGTGGAGGTCGGGCGCCGGCTGCGCGGCACCGTGCGCGGCGACGACCTGGTCGCCCGGGTCGGCACCGAGGTGTTCGCGGTGCTGGCCCACGGCACCGGCGACGAGCCCGACCGGGTCGCCGCCCGCTGCCTGTCGGTCGTCGAGCAGCCCGTGGTCACCCAGCTCGGGCTGGTCGACCTGTCCGCCGCCGTCGGCCTGGTGCCGCTGGTGGCCGGGCTGGGTGCGGAGACCGCGATGGACCGTGCCGAGCTGGCCGTGCGCAGTGCGCGGCAGGCCGGGCCCGGGTCCGTGCGGCGCTGGGAGCGGTCGCTGGCCGCTGCCCGGGACCGCCGCGAGCGGCTGCGCGAGGACCTCGTCGGTGCCCGCGCCCGCGGCGAGCTGGCCCTGGCCTGGCAGCCCATCGTGTCGCTGACCGAGCAGCGGGTCACCGGCGTGGAGGCCCTCGCCCGCTGGGTGCACCCGGTCTTCGGCGAGCTGGAGCCAGAGGAGTTCATCCCGGTCGCCGAGCGCGCCGGGCTGGTCGGGGACCTGCAGCGCTGGGTGCTGCACGAGGCCATGACCCAGGCCGCCGCGCTCCCGGTGCACGGTGACCCGCTGCGGCTGGGCGTCAACGTCTCGCCGGTCCACCTGGCCAGCGGCACCGTCGTCGGCGACGTCGCGGCGGCGCTGCAGGCCACCGGGTTCCCGGCGCAGCGGCTGGTCGTCGAGGTCACCGGCTCCACGGGGCTGGTCGACAGCCCCTCGCTGGCCGCCGACTTCGCCGCGCTGCGGCTGATGGGCGTGCACCTGGCCCTGGACGACTTCGGCGCCGGCGCCTCCTCCCTGGAGCACCTGACCCGCTGGGCGGTCGACGTGGTCAAGCTCGACCGCGCCTTCCTGGCCCGGGTCGACAAGGACGCCCGCCCGCGGGCGCTCACCGCCTCGGTCATCGGCATCGGCAGCGCGCTGGGCATCGACGTCGTCGCCGAGGGCGTGGAGACGCCCAGCCAGCTGACCGTGCTGCGGGCGCTGGGCTGCGGGTTCGCCCAGGGCTTCCTGCTGTCCCGCCCGCTGAGCCTGCCGGCGCTGGTGGCCACCCTGGACGCCGGTGCGGGGCACCTGTGGCCCGGCCAGGTCGGCCGGGTCGGGGCCGGCTGAGGGCCCGTCCCACGGAGCGGTCGGCCTCGTCCCAGTGGGTGGGACGAGGTGGTTGACGCGGGCCCGTCCCGCGGCGCACAGTGACCGCGTGCTGCGCTCTGCCCTCCTCGTACTCATCGACTAGCGCGACGGTCACCCCGACCGTCGCGCCCACCCCTCCGTGCCTGCCGGCACGAGGGGTTTTTTGTTGCCACGAGGCCCGCGCACGACCCGCCGCACGCCCGCCCACGCCTTCCAGGGAGACCCCCCAGATGAGCACCACCGCCAGTGCCCAGGCCACCCCCGGTGCACCCACCCAGGCCGCCGCGGCGGCCACCGTCGGCGTCGAGTCCACCGACCGTTCGCTGACCGACGCGGCCCGTCCGGCGGGCGCCCCCGCGACCGGCATCACCGGCGCGCAGAGCCTCGTCCGCTCGCTGGAGGCCGTCGGCGTCGACCTGGTCTTCGGCCTCCCGGGCGGGGCGATCCTCCCGCTCTACGACCCGTTGTTCGACTCCTCGGTGCGGCACGTGCTGGTCCGCCACGAGCAGGGCGCCGGGCACGCCGCCACCGGCTACGCCCAGGCCACCGGCCGGGTCGGGGTCTGCATGGCCACGTCGGGCCCCGGCGCGACGAACCTGGTCACCCCGCTGGCCGACGCCTACATGGACTCGGTGCCGATCGTCGCCATCACCGGTCAGGTGGCCAGCGGCTTCATCGGGACCGACGCCTTCCAGGAGGCCGACATCCGCGGCATCACGATGCCGATCACCAAGCACAACTTCCTGGTCACCGACCCCGCCGAGATCCCGCAGCGGATCGCCGAGGCCTTCCACCTGGCCTCCACCGGCCGCCCCGGCCCGGTGCTGGTCGACGTCCCCAAGGACGTGCTGCAGGCGACCACCGACTTCTCCTGGCCGCCGCGCATCGACCTGCCCGGCTACAAGCCGACCACCCGCCCGCACGGCAAGCAGGTGCGCGAGGCCGCCGCGGTCATCCAGGCCGCCCGCCAGCCGGTGCTCTACGTCGGCGGCGGCGTGCTCAAGGCCGGCGCCAGCGAGGTCCTCGCCGAGCTCGCCGAGCTGACCGGCGCCCCCGTCGTGACCACCCTGATGGCCCGGGGCGCGTTCCCCGACAGCCACCCCCAGCACCTGGGCATGCCCGGCATGCACGGCACGGTCACCGCCGTCGCCGCGCTGCAGAAGGCCGACGTGCTGGTCGCCCTGGGCGCCCGCTTCGACGACCGGGTCACCGGCAAGCTGGAGAGCTTCGCGCCCGGCGCCACCGTCGTGCACGCCGACATCGACCCGGCCGAGATCGGCAAGAACCGCAAGGCCGACGTCCCGATCGTGGGCGACGCCAAGGAGACGATCACCGAGCTGGTCGCCGCGCTGACCGCCCTGCAGGACGGCGCGGGCCGCGCGGACCTGTCGGACTGGTGGGCGCAGCTGGACCGCTGGCGGGAGACCTACCCGCTGGGCTACGACGAGCCCGAGGACGGCGCGCTCTCCCCGCAGTACGTCATCGAGCGGCTCGGCGCGATCGCCGGTCCCGACGCCGTCTACTGCGCCGGCGTGGGCCAGCACCAGATGTGGGCCGCGCAGTTCGTCAAGTACGAGAAGCCGGGCACCTGGCTCAACAGCGGCGGCCTGGGCACGATGGGCTACGCCGTCCCCGCGGCCATGGGCGCCAAGGCCGGCCGGCCCGAGGCCACCGTGTGGGCCGTGGACGGCGACGGCTGCTTCCAGATGACCAACCAGGAGCTGGCCACCTGCGCCATCGAGGGCATCCCGGTCAAGGTCGCGCTGATCAACAACGGCAACCTGGGCATGGTGCGGCAGTGGCAGACCCTGTTCTACGAGGGCCGCTACTCCAACACCCGGCTGCACAACCGCGGCTCCGGCGGCGGGGAGATCGAGCCGATCCGCATCCCGGACTTCGTGAAGCTGTCCGAGGCGCTGGGCTGCGTCGGGCTGCGCTGCGAGCGGGCCGAGGACGTCGACGCGGTCATCGCGCAGGCCATGGCGATCGACGACCGCCCGGTGGTCATCGACTTCGTGGTCGGGTCCGACGCCCAGGTCTGGCCGATGGTCGCCGCCGGTGCCAGCAACGACGACATCCTGGCCGCGCGGGACGTCCGCCCGGTCTTCACGGAGGGACCGGTCTGATGACGCGCCACACCCTGTCGGTCCTGGTCGAGAACAAGTCCGGTGTGCTGGCCCGCGTCTCGGCGCTGTTCAGCCGCCGCGGCTTCAACATCGAGTCCCTGGCCGTCGGCCCCACGGAGAACCCCGACCTGTCGCGGATGACCATCGTGGTCGACGTGGAGAGCCAGCCGCTGGAGCAGATCACCAAGCAGCTCAACAAGCTGGTCGAGGTGATCAAGATCGTCGAGCTGGACGGCGCCTCGGTGCAGCGCGAGCTGCTGCTGGTCAAGGTGCGCGCGCCGCTGGCCGACCGCGCCCAGGTGCTGCAGACCGTCGAGCTGTTCCGCGCCAAGGTCATCG
>Ga0325400_1000993_pt1 | contig 22610 bp, 12 predicted proteins | sample PopdelMetagenome_2_FD_205662 | JGI IMG/M metagenome (GOLD analysis project Ga0325400, IMG submission 205662) | Populus deltoides microbial communities from Bellville, Georgia, United States - Xylem-PdKOR-R1 | ecosystem: Host-associated > Plants > Phyllosphere > Stem > Wood/Secondary xylem...
GTGGTCTTGGTTAACATCTTTTATATTCAATTTATATATACTTGATTTGAGTAGTGCTAGGGAAGTGCCACAACCATGGCTTTGTCTACACGAATATGGAGTCGTGGCTGGGTGTGTTGGATTGTTCTGAATCTGCCATTTTAAGTGAATCTAGTATGGACTTCCTAACCACCTAGTCGACCGGTTGGGTTGAACTATGAGACCGGTTGGTCGTTAAATTTAGTAGACCAATTGGTGAGTTAAATTCAGTAGACCAATTAGGTCAAACTAGTAGACAAATTGGTGTGTTGGATTTCGATTGATTGGTTGGGTTAAACCACTAGAACGGTTCATTATGTAGTAAGGTATAATCAATTTTTTTAGGTTCAATCATTTTAGGATATGTTTGGGATTAATCATGCTAATCATTTCCAGTTTATAATTACATTTTAGTTTCTAAACATATAGGGTTATGGGTTAGACCCTAAGTTCAGTGTATTATATATATTATATATTTTTTTGGAGTCTATTTTTAGTATGTCCTTTTTTGTATTCAGATAATCTTGATATTCTACCTGCGAGACATAGGATTTCTTTTGGCACATGCTTCCATGTTTGTTTTACATTTCAGTCAGGTGAGTGAATAATATTCCATATACATGAGAAATAGTACAAATATTTGAATTGTTAGTATAAAATGGATCATGCATGTATATATATATATATATCATTTGTTATTATAAAACATGATCATTTTTTGAATTTAAATTCTAGATATGAGATATGTGTGTGTCTGATTTGATAGCTCTTCATTTGATTGATGTTAAGATATAATTATATTTGTTTGATTATGATATGATCTCTCTAGATATGAGATATGTGTGTGTCTGATTTGATAGCTCTTCATTTGATTGATGTTAAGATATAATTATATTTGTTTGATTATGATATGATCTCTTGATATACTAGTCAGAATACCCATGTTAATAGGGTAGTGTTAGTTTTTGTGCACATTATATTTAAACCTTAGTTGGTCGAGGTAGTCACTAACCTGTGTGAACTGATCAACCGGAGCAGCAACTGAAAGAGAAAAGACCAGGTATGCCTAAAAACCTGAAACGGATTCGTGAACAACACATAATAGATATACTCCGGATACCATTTGAACTAGAGTTGAACTATTGAAATTACCCGAGAGTCACTCCAAAAGACCTCGAGTGGCTACCTTTAGAGCAGACTAAGAATCAGGTACGGAAGGAAGTGAAGGTAAAGCAGGCTTACTCATAGTTTGGAGCCGTATGCTCATTGCATTTTGATTTTTTGACAAGCCTTTCCTTATAATATTCCTTATTATGGCTTGTTTATGAAACTTTGTTGTAAAAGCTTAAAGTCAAATTTATATATGTTTCTCTTTGCCTTATTACCTTATATGTGTATATTGAACGTTATTTACTCACCGAGTTGTTGAAATCACCTTCATGTTATTTATCATTTTCAGGCATAAAGTTTTTCTAAGAGGTCACCTTTATTGGACTTTAGAACCTGCTTTTTTATTGTAATTAATATTATTTTGTTATATCTTGTTAGAGCACCACAATTATAATATTTGTATTAAGTCATGTATTAAGATGTTGATTTATATTATGGACTTTAATTATGGTATCGGAAGCTGTATAGATCTCTAGTTTGTTTAAATGGTAAAAGTTAGTATGTAAGTCTTGGTTCGTAGAGGTATGGAAACCTGAAGGGGGACCTTGCCTATGTGCCAGTCATAGATCTAGAAATCGAGTCATGAAAAACTTGGTATCAAAGTTGTAGGTTAAAGAAATAGTAATATAATTAATTTTGTAATGTGTGAAACATTAGGATCTATATCATGTTTGTTGTCCTTGGGTTTTTGAATTCTCATCAAGCATGTCTTCTTCAACTCTTTGAACTTTGTTATTGTTCTAGCATGACTTAAGTGCTCCCGCTTTTATAGGAAATGTCAGGGAATAAAAAAAATAACTGGTATTATTAGAGTAGGTACAATCAGGATGACGTCTTTATTATACAGTTGAGGACTACAAGGTATATGAGACGGGGCAGTGTACTCGCACTTTAACATGTTAAGGAGGTACCTCCACTAGTAGAGCAGGATCCTCAAGAGTTAGGAGAATGTGGTTGATGAAATGGGTGGAGGGGTAATTAACCCCAAATCCCTTATAAAATTAAACAGCTTAGCCAGGCTTTGCAGACCTAGATAGAGTGTAGTATGGAAAGAGATCAAAGAAAGGATAAATATGTACCAACATCATCCTAAACTGTTCAAGGAGTCAATATGTCATTGAATGAATTTATGAAGTTAACATTTCCTACCTTTACTAGGATGGATAGCTTAGAGGATTCTTAAAGGTTGTTAGACGACATATGGTGGCGGTGTGAAGCTTTAGGGAGTACAGACCATCGAGCCATGAGTTTGGCATCATTCGAGATGGAGGGAGAAGTAGCCATCTCTTAGTTTGAGTGTAGGAAGAGAGCAAGGCTAGGAACGAGTTTAGAACTCTGTTCTTGGACATATTTCTTCCTCAAAGTGTTAAGGATGCTCGAGTTTATAAGTTTGAAAGGCTATCTCAGGGGATCATAATAGTGGATGAGTATGGTTTGAAGTTTACTCAGTTGAGAAGGTACATCTTATACCCATTGAGGAGTGGAGAGTGGAGGTTCATTAGAGGACTTAAATCCTTGATGTATATGGTGATGGTGTCTTAGGTGTTTCCATCCCACTTCTTAGCAGTTGATAGCACTAGGTTAATTGAAGCACGAGAATTAGAGGATATGGCTACAGGCTAGTCTAAAAGGCCTAGAAAAGAGAGTCAATTTTTAGACAATAGGGATCGAGTGCAGGTCTGTTAAAGGGTGGAGCGGTCGTTAGGGTTTATAGGTTTTGAGAATGTTTAGATAGAGATCTTTTGCCAGCGCTTAGGCAGTCAAAATGATAGTAATGGTGCTCAGAGCTATAATCAGAATTCAGTTCAGTGTGCACCTCGTAGCTTATTTGTTCCATCAGGGGACAATTCTTCATATCAGCATTGTGGAGGAGGCCATACTAGTACATATTGCTACAAGAGGACTAGGTCTTCTTTTAGTAGTGGCTAGATAGTTCATAAGATTTGAGAGTGTCCTAGGAGACAGCTATAAGCTTTGAGAGCATATGTTTCAATTCAGTCTCCTATTCAGGCACCATCAAAAAGCCAATCTATGGCACATGGAGGTAGAGGTTTTGGTAGTCGTGGTTAGAGAGGCTAGGATGTAGGTGATAAAGGCCAGATACAACAGGGATAGAGGTATGCCAAAGTTTTTGCCTACTCGGCATGATGCTTAGGTATCCAATACAATTGTTTCAAGTATTCTTCTTTTTTACTCATTTGAAGCCAAAGTATTGTTTGATACGGGTACAATCTATTCGTTCATATCCCCGTATTTTCCATAAGATTATATAGGCAACCAACTCTATTAGAATTCTCTATTGATGGAGTATGTGTATCCGAATTGTGGAATAGATATTGGAAATAAGATCTTTCTAGAAGATCTTAAATTTCTTAGATATGGTTGATTTTGATGTGATTATGGAAATAAACTGGCTGGCAAAGCAAAAAGATTCAGTGAATTGTTGGGGTACGAAAGTAATGTTTGATTTAGATAAAAAAAATCGGGTTAGAGAGACAAGATTACATCTTTATTAATTATCCTACGGGCCATCTTGAGACGAATGATGTGGAAAGAAGTACAATGCTACTTAGCATATATAGTGGATGTAGAGAAGGAAGTCTCACAATAAAACCAAGTTTTTATAGTCAGCAAGTTCATTGATGTTTTTTTCCAATCACTTACATGGATTGTTGTTACCGTACAGAAAGATTGAGTTTTTCAAAGTCAACTTGTAATTTTAATAACATTAACTGAATGCATACAGAATGGGATCATGTCTATTTTTGGAGGCTGATGTCTTGTTATTAAAAAGCAAGGCCTGATATCTTTGCATCATGTATTTGTTAAAACATTTCAATTTCACTTGTATGTTAACAATTTTTCAATTTGGTAGCTATAATCACGTTTGTCTTTTTATTATTAAATAATATATAATGTGAAAATTAACAAAATTGATAGAAATTACACCTATAAAATTACTGGATCCCACAGTCCACCAAATGAAGTGAGACTGATGCAAGTTTCAAATTGAGGGTACCAACTTGGATGAACTCCAAAGACGATGGTAGTGTTTAATGAAGCTTGATGAAGGAATGTGGGCAAAAGTAAGGTATTAACACATGAAGGGATGGTGCGTGTTTACTGGAAGAAGAAGAAGAACAATGAATCTCCAGGGAGGGAGAGAAGAGAATGTCACATGTTCCATGTTCAAGTATGAAAGTAAGCTTGGGAGTTTGTTTTTTTTTGTGTGTACAAGAGGTCACAGTGGAGCCGCGGTGGGGGTCATGCCTTCCTCTCTCCTCCCCTTATATTTCATGTCATTCCTTTTAAAAATTAATTGTATAATATTATTTTGTATTTATTTAAGTTTGGTATTTATTTTTCTTATTGTTATTTATTTTGTATTTAATGTTTTTTTAAGTTGATTTTTTTTTGTTTCATACAAAACATTTTATTTCATTTAATTTTCTATCTAATTCGGCTCTTATTCTTTTTTATTGCTATTTTATTTTGTATTTGTTCAAGTCTGGTCTTTAATTTTTTTACCCAATTTGATTCTTATTATTTTAATCGCTATTTGTTTTTGTTATTTTTATCCTTTTCTTGATTTATATTATTTTTCAATTTAGTCCCTCATTATTTTTCTTTTATTTAGTTTTTATACTATATTTGGTCCTATTATTTATTTATTTATTTTATTTTGAATGATTAGGAATTTTACTTCGTGATTTTTTCATTTTTTTGGGTAATTTCGGTCTCATTACCCGGGTTACAGGTTTTAAAAATTAGCTCAATTTAACTTTTATTTTTTTAGGTTATTTTTTAAAAAATAATTTTTTTTCAAATTCATCCTTCAACATTAGATAATTGGGTCTTGTGCTTCATGATTGTTTTTGCTTTCTTTTCTATAGAGTTATCATAATCTCATATCCTAGATTACACGTTAATCAAGTTAACTTGGGTTAACTCAAGCTTTTTTCTTAATGTTTTTCTTTATATTGATTTTTTTAGTTTCACCTTTTATCATTTAGTTTGCTTGAGAGCTGACCTCTATTATTTTATTTAATTTTTTCTATGTGAGGTTATCTCAGCCTTGCGACAAAGTTGAAAATTTGACATGTTGACTCAAGTTATTTTTTTTTAGTTCTTCTTTTAAAATTTGATTTACTAGTAATTGAGCTTTGGATTTCTTTCATTTTCCTCATTGAAGTTATCCCACTCTCATTCAATTTTTGCTTTACTATTAAATAAAATCGTTGAGACATTTTAAAAATATTGAAAGGGTATGTTTTTATAATATTAGCAAGCGTTAATTTTTTTCAATTAGTCATTAACATTCTTTTTTTGGCTTTTTATTGTCGTAGGCTTTTTCTAAAATATTATTAAATTGACCTAGATTATTGAACCCATTCAAATCAATGACTTGAGACCTAAATTTTTCTTTCTCTTTTAAAAATGTTATCATCGTCCGGGCATTCTCTTTTTATATTCAAAAAAATTCGATCCAACCTGTGACATAGCTCGGGAACCTATCTAGTGATAACCTATAACAATATTACTCACTATAATATTTCATTTGCTTTTCTATTAACATGTCTGCACTGAATTCATCCCATATTAATTGTATGAGAACATATTGCCAATATCTTTATGGGAAAAATTAATCAAAACTAATATTGCTTGGAAAACATTGTTCATGTAGACTCATAAGTACTGTTCACTGGAATAGTATAATAATGATGTTGCTCTTCTCACAAAAAAATGATTGAATTTACTGTTGAGAGCATTGAGATCTTTTCACGATACTAATTAGTTATTACTAAATTGATTATGCACAAATATGTATTTTTTCATTTTAAAAACATAGTGAAATGACCAAAATACCCTTGGAATCAAAATTTTGTATACTAGCATCCAAGGCTTTTTAGTATTTTCAAACTGGTTCTTTTTGTTATTATTAGGTTATCTTAAGGGTAATTTTTTATTTAAATAAATATAAAATATTATTAGAAAAAGTGGTTAGCGTGTTTGTTGCATACACAAACGTGTAGGATGCGTAAGCACCTTTCGAGCACAATGTGCAGAGCCTCCTAATGGCCAAACACCATCTTTCATTGTATTACTGGAGGTGTCGTGGCATCCTTTTTCTTTTTTGGGATGTTATGTGGCAGCGTTGGGGTGATGGTGCGATAACAATAGCCTTTTTTCTTCTCTTCTCACTTTTATTTTTCTTTCCCTCGAAAATCATATTGGCCATGCGAAATTATAGAGTTGTCTTCTGATTTATTGAGATGTTAAAATTAGTCCTTAATCTTTTGATTTCTAATTTTTATTCTTGGCATCTTTATAAAATTTTGATTTGTTTTGAATTTCATCCTTCAATCCCAATTTGTAATATGTTATTTTTTCCAATTAGTTCCTCATTCTTTTTATTTTTTTTGTACTTTTCTTTAATTGATTTTTCTTTTTAATTTTACCCTTCAAGTAAAATATATTTTTTATTTAAATTTTGATCCTCATTCTTTTGATTGTTTTTTTTTATTTTGGTTGAATTAATTTTTCTTTTCAATTTCACCCTTCAAAAAAAAATATTTTTTTTATTTTAATTTTGATTCTCATTCTTTTAACTCTTATTTTTGTTTTGGATTCTTTTATATAATTGAGATTCTTTTTCCAATTTCAGCTTTCAATATTTGATTGGTTGAGGGCTTTGTGGATTTTCAATTAGGGTGTTTTCAATCTAATAACTCAGGGTCATGAATTTGTAAAGTTAACATAGGTGTTTTTCTTTGTTTTCTTTTTTTATAAAATTATTTTGATTTCATGGTCTGGGTTGTGGGTTTGACAAGCTAACCCAAGTTGGCTTAGCCTTTATTACCTGAGTTATAGGTTTGTTATGATAACTCGAATTGAATCGAGCTGATTTTTTTGGTACTTTCTTTTCTCAATTCCATCCTTTTGTATTTAATGGACTGTGAATTGAGCTATTTTGTTTATCATCTTTTGAAAAAACATTTTTTACCTTGGTTATCATGATCTTTTTTTTTTGGTCCATCTATTGTTATTCCCTATTTTTTATATCATCTAATCAAACTAAAACAAACTTATTTGACCTAATCGGGTTTATTACCCGAGACATATATATTTTTTCATGCTTTAAAACATGTTTGTGGCACCTGAACAAAATTTTATAAAATGTTTTTTTTCTCAGGTTATCATGATCACTTTTTTTTTTAATTTGGTCCATCTATTGTCTTTACCTATTTTTTTATGTCATTTAATTAAAATAAAACTAACCTATTTAACCCAATCAAGTCTATGATCCAAGTTGCAAAATTATCTTCATGCTTTAAAATGTGTTTGCGGTACCTGAACATCATTTTTTACTCAAAACAATTTGATCACATAGCATGGCGTGGGTCCATAACTAGTTAGCAAACACTAATTGAGGAGGGGTAGTCATTGGTCCTTGCTCACTAAGAATTGTTCTATGGAACATTACTTTTAAAAAAATTAGTTTTTTTTTTCAATTTCATCTTTTAACATTGATTTTATTGGGGATTTAACTTTATAATTTATTTTGATTTTTTTTCAATGAAGTTATCTCAATTTCATGACTTGGGTTATAACATTTGTGGGTAAACCTGGTTGACTAGGTTTTTTTATCCTTTTTTGTAATTGATTTTTTTTTTCAATTTCATCCTTAAATATTATGTTTATTTGAAATTAAGTTTCATAGTTTGTTTTTGGTTTGCTTTCTATAAGATTATCCTAGTCTCATAGCTCAAGTAACAGGTTAAGCGAGTTAACCTGAGTTGACTTGAGTTTTTTTTGTCCTTTTTAATTGATTTTTTTCAATTTAATTGTTCAACAAGTGATTGATTAGGAATTGGGTTTCATAATTTGTTATGATTTTTTTTTTCTATTGGGTTATCGTAGTCTTATTATTTATGTTTGACAGGTTAACCAAGGTTTAACACATGCCATTTTTTATCCTTTTCATAATTGATTTTTTTTTTTCAGTTTCATCCTTAAACATTGAGTTGATTGAGAAATGAGCTTCAAAATATTTTTTGATTTGTTTTCTATAATGTTATCACACTCTCATGACGGGTCATCGATATTACATGTTAACCTAGGTTGACCCGGGTCGATCCAATATATTGTCCTCTCAATATTTTTTTTTAAAAAAAAGATGCCATCTTGAAATTTTTTGGAGTCAAACTATTTTTTGTTCCAGGTTATATTTTGGACTTATCAAATTGATCAAGTCACTTTAGGTTAATCTCTACACTATTTTTTTTTCTTCTTGAAAACGTGTACGCTAATATGACCCAAGAAATGGTTGAACAAAAAAATTCAAATTCTAGCAGAATTGTCTAGTTTTACGACAATAATCATAATTCTCAATCCAACTGTTAAATCAGCCTCAAAATTTACCCAAAGTTTCCCATAATATTGTTTTATGTTGGAGTAAACTTTTAGATGAACCAGAGTTCAAAAAGGCCTTGCGATATAGGTCAAAACAGGTTGTACAAGTTTTGTTATTTACTTCTTTTTGACTTGTAGACTTCCTATTTGAAAATGATTCTTTTTCCTACAAGGATGTGGTAGCTTGTTTTTGGAGTTTTCTAGTTCTATAAGGATATTTAATGGGCTGCAACATAATTTTCAAGTATGACAAACACTCATTAATGTTTCAAAATCCTTTTCTTACAAGGATTCCTTATTCATCTTAGATATACAAAGAAAGAAAAGTTGATGGTATTTAGGTCTCGTTTGTTTGACAGAAAGTGGTTTCCTAAAAACCACTTTCCAAACTTTCCTGTGTTTATTCGTCATTAGGAAAGGTGAGCAACGAAAAACACTTTCCAGTCCAAGGAAAATTTAGATTTGTTTCCACGAAAGTGTTTCCTTTTTATTTTGGGCGGAAAACACTTTTCGGAAGTTGTGAAAAAAATAGAAATGTCATATTATTTGTTGATTAAATCATAGTTGGTCCTCAAACTTTTGATTGCTATATATATTTTGTTTTTCCTGAATTTAATTTTTATATTAATTTTGGTCCTCATTTTTATAATTGTTATTTGCTTTTCCCTTATCATTTTTTAATTGAAATTTTTTATCTATCAAATTTGGTCCTGATTCTTTTGATTGTTACTTATTTTATTGAAATAATTTATGAAATGGTAATTATTATTATTTCAATTTCTTCATCTTTCAATTTTTTTATTTGTTAGATTTGATTTCTATTATTTTGATTATTATTTATTTTATTTGAGATAATTTATGAAATTATATATTTTTTTCAATTTCATTCTCATTCAACTTTTTAATTTGTAAGATTTGTTCCTCATTATTTTAATAAACTTGAAAAAATAAAACATTAAAAAGTTATTTTCCAGCTCATTTTCCGTGACATAACCAAACACTGGAAAATGTTTTCCAACTTATTTTCCATTACATTACCAAACATCGAAAAATAATTCACTTTCCCATAATTCACTTTCCAAAAGGAAACTACTTTCCAGCAAACAAACGGAGCCTTAATGATAGATTGATTTTAAGATTATTGGATAGTATTATAGGCAATAAATAAGTCTTATATCAGACTTGTATTGTTTTTTTTTTCTTCTTTTCATCTCACAAACAATATAGGGAATTAACTTATGAGTTTTATTTTTATTATTTTAGCTATGGCCCAAGGCTTGTTTAGGCTTAATTAATACTTTATTTTTAACTAGGATTAGGGTATAGGCTTACTAGTATAGGATTTGGGTCAGTTTTGTAAATCGGTCAATTCAACCCACAAGGGTAGATCCATTAGGGTTAATTTTTCAGAAGTACTTAAACTCTTATAAGCCTAACTTTCATAAACATTTTGATCAATAATAATTCTAAACTTTTCTCAACTTAACGTATAGGAGTGATTCTTGTATCCTATGGTTCTTGAAATAACTAAAACTGACTTATCAAAAATTAACTGATTTTGTGGCGTCATTCGATTCAATTCCAATAGTGTTGGTGCCTTAAGACATGTTTATATTATGTCACACTCCTATTAGATCTCTTTCGGCTTTCTGGGATCATATTTCAATCTTGATTGTGGGTTGCATAACTACATGATCACAAGGTTCACATCATTAGCAATACCTAAATATTTTTTTAATATTTTTTTTAAATGATCTAACATGCAACATGTCACGAGTAAATGCTCAAGTCCTCCACTAAAATGTTTTCCCCTTTTTTTATTGCATTTGGTGAGGACTATGAAACAAAGTTTAATGACAAATCAATTACAAATATTACTTAGATTACATCCCATGGTCTTGCATAATTGGTCATTGCATAATGATGAAGTCATTAGGATTGGATTGGGCTTTTTATGACTAGTTATTGGGTTAAAATGTGTGAACTTGAATGTGGACTATCTTTGAGCTTGGTTATTCCTGCAAAAACAAGTCCATGGTCAGAATAAGGAATACTCTAATATTTAAGTTAATAAGTTGTATGAGGGAAATAATATATAGAAATTAGAAAAAGAGTAAATAACATAAGAAAAGTCGTGTGTTCTATTTAACCTTGTTGAATGAACTTGCCTAACTTAAATGTTTACTTGGTGAGTCGGAGTATTTATAAATCTTAGTCACGTCATCTTATTTTATGGAAAGTGATGTTTCAAGTGCCTCATAGAGAGTGAGGTTGTAGGTACCTCGTGGTGAGTTGTTAGTTGTTGTATCGTAGATAGAAGGGTTAATGCTCGCCATTAGTTGTGGTGCTTGTGTTATTAGTGGAGGGATTGGTGATTAACTGTACCTTTTGTGGTGACATATGAAATGGAAATAACCATTAGCAATAAAAAGGCGACTCTACTCTGCATAGAAAATTTGGTGTCCGCTAGTAGGTAGTGTGAGACGCCATTTTATCTTGGAACTAAAAATATTCACTAAGATATGTGTTTGGTAGGGTTACTAGGTCGAGTCAAAAGAACATGGAAGGCAGCCCATTTAGGCTTGGTTAAAGTGAGGATGAGGTCGTTAAAGCTTGGCCTGAACAACTAGGATGATGATCATCATCATGATGTTTAAATTTTTGATGCACTAACTCGTAACGAGTTAGTGGTCCTTGTGCAAGATCTTGTTGATTAAGAACCTTCAAACAACTTTTGTCTAATGCAATTAACCCACATTTTGGCTTTCTTTTCCATGTCTCTTATACAAGGCGTGCAATTCAATATTCTCATTTTACAAGTGCATTAATTAGCCAATGAAAGGTAATAATAGTTCTTGATCTGTAAAGTCTAATTAACTAAATTATACATGAATTAGTACCTTGGTTATTGTAGAGAATAAAAAACACTAGTGTATAGAGAAGCTAACATGTTTAAGAACTAGAGATTAAAGCATATATAATATGCATCAATGATGGTAATTAGATCAAAATGATGTCGGGTTGAATGGCCAGACTATTTCACATTGCAGTTCAACCATGCTTTTAAATTTTTATTATAGCTTTTGATTAATATTTTTTTAGTATTTTTTTATCATTTCGATGTGAAAAACATATTATAAAGCAACCTTCATTATAATCTCAAATACACTCTTAAATATCTCATAGCATAGTTGTAACTTCAGAATATATAGGGGGGAAATGAAAAAAAGTCTTTGCTACTTTGACTAATTATTAAGTATAAATCTAAAAGGCGTGGATGTTTCACCGTGTAGAAGTGCATTGTTCATCCTCTCATACATTATTGTGGATGGGCCGTGCAAAATTTTTTATTTTTTCAATTTGGTCCTCAATTTTTTTTTTGGTGACTTAATCCTAATTGAAGACCAACTAATTTTGATTTTTTATGAAAGGGTGGGATTGAAAGATAAGTGACTGAAATGAAAAATACATTAAACTTGGGTAGCATGTCATAAGTTTTGCAAAAGATACACTTTGGTCCTCGAACATAAAAAAATAACGTAGATTATACAATTTTGATACCTCAACATTTTTTAAATTCAATTTTGATACAAAAGTTCTTTTTTGTTATTTTTTAGTCCCTGGTTGAGAGAGGGGAGAGAGAGATCACCGGATTCTAACAAATTGTACCCCATTATGACTAAAAAAAGGAGAAAAAAATGCAAATTCAAGGTCAAATTGAATGACTATTGGACGAATTTGCATAAAAATCAAGTTCAAGGACATGATTAAATTTTTAATAGGCCAATTTGATTTAATCATGGGTGAAATTAAATTTTAACTATATGTAAGAATTAATTTGGGTCCAATTGAAGGATTTAATTAAGTGCAAGGACTTAATTATACTTTAAAATGGTCAAATTAATTTTATTAGCGGCTTGATAGGTGAAAACTTAAGTTTGGGAGCCCAATTTGGTCTTAATTAAAAAGATTAAAATTTTAAGAGACCAAATTTAATTTTTACCAAGTTAATTGCTTGAAATCAAGGGTAAAATTGCAAGAAAATTAAAGTTTTTGGGTCAATTAGGGGTCAAATTGAATAATTTCACAGCCAAGGATGAATCTGCAAAATCCGCCAAACTATAGGGGCTTAATTGACAAAACCTAGGGGTAAAATTGAAGAAATTGAAAGTTTAATGGTCAATTAGAGGTTAAATTGCATAAAATCGATATCAAGGACCACAAAGCAAAAGACACGTAAATTTGGGGTTCTAATTCAAGTTCGACATGGGCTAAATTGCACTAAATCAAAAGTATAGGGTCAATTAGGGGTGCAATAAAATAAAATTTAAAGAGGGAGGACTGAAATGAACTTTAGCAAAAAATAGAACGCTGGTACTGTTCATCTTCTTCTTCAATTTTCTCTGAAATGATAACTTAGGGAGGCTACTTTGCATATGCATTTAATGCATCAAATGTCGATCAAAGCTGACAAATCTTGCACGCCAATGATCCTCTACAATTTCTCTACAACCCCTTATAGACCGTTCAGGCTGAATGACAACCTGTCGGCCACGGCACCGACCTAAATAAGTCAACTCAGTCAGCCTTTTCCGACAGATTTGACAACTCTAGATGCATACTTTAAACCAATGGTTGGGATCCTTCTCAACTGAATCAAGGGCTGCAATTTTATCCTGGTATAGACAAGAGTGCCCTCTTCTACTGCCTATAAATAGAGATGGATTTCAGGGTCTGAGGAGGACAAAAATCGGGTCCAAAGTAAGCAAAAAATCAGCCTCTTCCCGGTTCCTGCCACCTTCTCTCTTTGTCTTTCTCTCTCTCTCTCTCTCTCTGTCATCCCAACAGCCAACCGCGGCCACCAACACCCTCATCATCAGCTTGACCGCCACCCTCTCCACCACATTTCTCCCTCTCCACCGATTGCTTCTCCCTTTTCCTCCACAACGGCAGCAGCCCATCAACGCCACCATTTTTGTTTTCTTCCTTCTCTAGCACCGGCAACAACAACAACAACAACAACAACATCAGCATTGACCTCCACCGTCACCATCAGCTTGACCACCACCGTCAACATCAGCTTGACCACCATCATCTCAATCAACCCAGCTCCTCACCACCAGTAGAGCAGCCATCGTGACCTCCTCTCTCTCTCTCCTCTGTAATTTTTTGTTTATTCTCTCTCCTTCACCCCACAACCAGCGTTGACCACCCTCGTCTCCACTAAAGCCTCCTGAGCCACCGACCAAACATCCTTATCACGTCCACAACCCCCACGCCAGGAAACTTTCTCCTCCCTGCTTCGCCTCCTTCTTCTTCATCGAGGTTGCTGCATGCAACGGCTGATTCATTAACTTTGGCCTCGAGCTGAGCCAATTTAGGCCTCAACCCAAATGGATGGGCACGGACTGGCCCGAACCCAAAAAATAAAAAAAGATATGTTGGGTCGATATTGGCCCAACCTCTCTTTCCTTAGCTCAACCCAGTCAACTGAGCCGACCCAGCCTGTGTATATTTAATATATATTTATTTATAATAATATATATTATAATATTTTAAAAAACAAAATTTCCAAAAATCATTTAAAAAAATTCTGATTTTCTCAAATATTTTTCTACCAATTTTGCATAATATCAGGTTGTATATTTACACTATAAAATACAAATCCAATATTAAAATACCTAGTTTTCTCTAAAATATTTCAAAAAAAAATCAAAACATTTAAAAAAAAACCTCAAAAACTTTTAAATTATTTTCCCCTTTCAAAAACAAAAGTTGTTTTCATGCATATGGCCAAATTCTAAAATTTTCCAAGTATATTTTCATTAAAAAAAATTGCATCTTTCTCATATTTTGAAAATTAAAAAAAAAATGGATATCATAACCAGTTTATAATCATTCATTAAGGTTTGACTAAAATATCAAAAATCTTTTTCAAATCGTTTTTTCTAAGATCCAGATGTAGACTTTAATATCTGTGAGGTGTAAAATTACACGATAAAGTACACCTTCAGATATTAAAGAAGTAAGGTGTAAATAAATATAATGCTAAAATTCAGACTTTAGAACGGTTAGGATTTAACCTAATAAGGTAGAGACTTTCTCATAAAGAGAGATCTACATTGAACCTTAGAAAAAACCAAGGAATAGAAACCCGACTTAAAAAAAAATAATTAAACAACAATATAGCTTATCTTAGGTAGGGTGCACTGGGGGTGATGTGTCTTCCCCTTGCACAACCAGTCTCTTACCCAAACTCTCGCAGACCATAGGTTTCTAGTGATCATAATACTATGTAGCAACTCCTGAACATTAATCATAATTTTATGATTAAATCCAAAAACTTTTCCAACACACCATACCTCACAAAGGAGGCACGACAATAGCCTCCCCCGTCGCAAGACCACGTCGCGGCACGCGCACCCTGTTACAATTCTGATTAAAAAAATTGAAAAAAAAAACAAATATGATCCTTTTTCTTTTGATTGGTCTTTCTTTGTTTTGGATTCTTTTTTAGTTTTATCTCTTTCCATTTGATTTTGTTTTGTTTGTATATCAAATATAGTACTCAATCTCTTGATTATTGTTTTTTTTTTTTTTATCTTTTCTTGGTTTATTTTTCTTTCAACTTTGTCTCTCAACATTTTATTTTATTTCATTTCTTCTTCTTTTTTCTAGATATAGTCCTCATTTTTTTAATTGCTATTTTTTAATCCTTTTCTTAATTTTTTTTTCTTTCAATTTTATCCCTTGACATTTTATTTCATTTGTTTTTAATCCAATCTTGATTCTCATTATTTTAATTGTTCTTTTTTTAATCTTTTTTATTTTAATTTATTAAGTCCCTCATTATTTTATTTCATTAGTTTTTATATCAAATTTGATCCTCATTATTTTGATTACTATTTGTTTTTTTTAATTTTTTGATGGTTAAAAAATTTATTCAAGATTTGTTTTGGTATTCCGTATGGTCATCTTAGTCTTATGGCTAGAGTTGCTGGTTTCGAAAATTAACCTAATTTAACTTCGGTCTTTTTTATTTTTTATTTATTTTATTTTTTGATATTAAACTATCAGACCTTAAACTTTTTATTTTTTTCTTTTTTTTCTAGGGTTATTTCATATCACTAATTAATTAAATTATCCCAAATTTACTCAATTATTACCATTTAAATATCTTTTTTATATTAAAAAAATTAACCCCCTTCACATGCAGTGTGGGTAAAAAAATCAAGCAGTCATTATAACACGTGTATGTAAGCAGTAGGGGTGTTCAAAAAAACTGATAAACCGAGTAAACCGATAAAATCAATAAAAAATTAACCGAAAAAACTGAACCGAAAAATAAAACCGATTAAATCGATTAGATTATGTAGAAAAAACCCTGGTTTGGTTCGGTTTTTGATTTTGTAGTGTAGAAACCGGGTTAACCGGACCGGTTAAAAAAAAAGGTCCCTAGTATAAATAGAAAATGTTGTCATGCCACGCCCCTCTCTTCTCTCCAGTTTACTCTTCGCTAACCCTAAATAGTTTTAGTTTCAATTTTCAAACAATCTCTCCTCTCAGTCTCACTACTCAGAGCCACCCGCCATCCCGCCCCCTCTCGCCTCTCTGCCTTTCCCTCTCCACTCTCCACTCTCCTTAGACTTAGAAAACATAAACACAGATTGATCATCGATGTTTCCTCAGTCTCCACTAGACCAAAACAATCTATGTTTCCATCAGACCGATGTTTCCTCAGCCTCTCAAAACCAGTGAGTTTTAAGTTTTTTCTCCTTTCTAATTAATTAATTCGGTTAAGCTTATTGTTATTTTTAAGACAGTTAAGCTTATTTTTAATACATTTCCTTAGTCTCCACTAGACCAAAATAGTCTGTGTTTCCATCAGACTGACGTTTCCTCAGCCTCTCAAAACTAATGAGTTTTAAATTTTTTTCTCCTTTCTAATTAATTAATTAATTAATTTGGTTAAGCTTATTGTTATTTTTAATACAGTTAAGCTTATTTTTAATACGTTTCCTCAGTCTCTATTGGACCAAAACAGTCTGTGTTTCCATCAGACCGACGTTTCCTCAGCCTCTCAAAACGAGTGAGTTTTAAATTTTTTTTTCTCCTTTCTAATTAATTAATTCGGTTAAGCTTATTGTTATTTTTAATCAATTGTGTTGGGTGATGAATTTTGGTTTAGGTTTAAATTTGAGCTATTTAGGTGATTAAAGCGATTTTTTTTCCTTTGTTTGAATAGAAGGGATTTAGCAGTTTAGGATTATGATTATTTCGGTATGATTATTTTTAATCAAAATTTCCATTATTACAATTGTTTGCAGTTTAGGATTAAAGTTGTCTTGTACATGTAATTTCAGAATCTTACATGTAATTTTGCAGTTTATTTTGTTGTCTTGTAAGGCTCCGTTTGTTTGCAGGAAAGTTGTTTCCTTTTGGAAAGTGAATTCCGGGGAAAGTGAATTCCGGGAAAGTATTTTCCGATGTTTGGTAGTGTTATGGAAAATAAACTGGAAAACACTTTCCAGTGTTTGGTTATGTTATGGAAAATAAACTGGAAAATAATTTATACATGGTTCTCTTGGTATATAAATTTGGGGAAATAAATATTAAAAAAAGCATATAAAATACTTACACAATCAAGACAATAAAACCGTTTTGAAAATTATACAATTCAAAGTTCACAACGATTAGAAATTGCGCAATGAAATCCATATAATTACCAGCATCGTCCCACAAATTTATCTATATGTAACAAATATAATTAAACACTAATCATAAATTAATCAAAGCAAAATAAAACAAGCACATCTATAAATATAGCAAAATAAAATAATAATTGTGGCAAAAAAAAACATGTTTTTTAGTGTTATAAACATTTTTATATTTGATTCTGTTAATTCCCCTTATTAAACTTCCTCAGTCTCGGTGGATTCCCCTGTAATCACCTCTCATGCCCCTTCCTCTAATTCCCTTTCCCCGGTTTCTCTCATCTCCCCTTCCCCTGGTTTCTCTCTTCCCCTTCCCACCGTCCCCTGGTTTCTCTCTTCCCCTTCCCCTTCCCCTGGTTTCTCCCTTCCCCTGGTTTCTCCCTTCCCCTTCCCACCGTCCCCTGGTTTCTCCCTTCCCCTGGTTTCTCTCTTCCCCTTGCCCTGGTTTCTCCCTTCCCCTTTCCCTTCCCCTGTTCGGTTTCGATTTCGGTTTTGGTTTCGGTTTCTCCCTTCCCCTATCATCCCCTTCCCCTTCCCCTGTTCGGTTTCGGTTTCTCTCATCCCCTTCCCCTTCCCCTGTTCGGTTTTGGTTTCTCTCTTCCCCTTCCCCTTCCCCGGTTTCTCCTTGTTCGGTTTCTGTCATCCCCTTCCCCTGTTCAGTTTTTCTAGGTTTCTGTCATCCCCTTCCCCTTCCCGCTCCTCATTCCCAGTTCTCCTCCCTCTCTCCCCCGACTACTTCTACTGGGACTTGAAAAAAAAAGAGCAAGGGTTGATTAATTCCTTGATATGGTGGCTAACCGGGGACAAGAAAACCGGGTAGGGAATGCTTTTTGCTAGGGAAGTTTGGCCATTTTGCTTTGATTGGTTCACAGTAATCTTCAGGGTAGAGATTTTGCTTTGATTTGTGGTTTGTTTGGTTCTGCAGGATGTGAGTGAGGAAGAATGGAAATGATGCAATTGCTGTTGCATCCCAATTATTGACGAAAAGAGAGAGACCGTGATTTGAGCATGTGAGAAAAATGTGTGTAATGAAAGAAAAGGAAAGTGTTTTCCGGTTCTTCTCAAAAGGAAAACACTTTCCTTTATTAAAGTTGTGTTTTCTGTGTTGACCGGAATTAAGTTTCCGTTGACTAGTTTTCCATGTTGTTGCCAAACATGGGAAAACAAGGAAAGTGAATTCCAGGAATTCACTTTCCTGCAATCAAACACGGCCTAAATGTAATTTCAATATCTGCTACTGTAAACCTGTGTTGATTCTGTTACTGTTGCTGTGTTGATTCTATTGTTGTTGCTGTGTTGATTTTGTTGCTTTGTTGGTTGATTACAACAAACAGACGAACTGTTGATTTTGTTGCTGTGTTGGTTGATTTATAAGGTCATGCCAAGTAGTTTGATTAAAATCATGCTTATAAGCCTTTGTTGATTGACTTGATTCTACTAACTAGTTTTGTTTTGATGGGTTTTTTTATTCGGTTTTATTTGTCATTCTGTGAAATGTATTTATTATTCTGTTTTGGATGATCTTGATTGGCATTCTGTATTCATTAAAATCATGTCATTCTTGTATTCATTGTTCTGTTACTTCTGTAATTATGTTTCCTCTATTGATAAATTTTCTAAGCTTGTTTTCACTTTTTTTCTAAGCTTGTTTTGACATGTGCATCCTTTTTAATGTCATGCAAAATGTAGAATACAAGAGAGACAGCTTTTGCTCTAAGGAAGTTGCCTCTAGTCAACTAAGTCAAGGCCAAGAGGTATTTGCAGAATACTTAATTCTCTTTACCTTCTCAAATGTTTGTTTCATTTTAATTTTTAAACATGATTTTAATCTTTATGTTTATTAAGTGCTGAAAAGAACTATGCAAGTGATAATGAACATATTTGCATTTGGTAATTACATATGGAAAACCTTCGAAATCAAAATGCTTCATCCACTAGCACTACCCCAACATCAACTAATGCCCCAGCTTCAAACACTAACCCAACATCAACTACTGCAGGATCCACCACGGATAATAAAGGTAAACAACTTCAAGTCCTTGCATCAAGGAAAGAAATGTTGATGATAAAAAAAAAAAGTCACAAATTTGGGATCATTTTACAAAACTTGATGGTGATCCTACAACCCCTAGAGCTGAATGTAATTATTGTGGAAAGGATTATGCATGTCATGCTATTATTAATGGGACAAGTAATATGTGGAGTCCTTTAAAAGTATACAAAAAGTTTCCTTTTGTGGTTGATAAGAAGCAAAAAATTTTGGTATTAGAACCTAATAAAGTAAGGGGTGAATTAGGAGATCAAAGTGTGGGAACTCTTAAGGCAATAAGTTATGATTATGATGAATGCAGAAAGGCACTAGTGAAAATGGTTATAATTGATGAGTTGCCTTTTAATTTTGTTGAGGGTAAGGGATTTAGATTATTTTCTAGGACCTTGCAGCCTAGATTTGACATTCCTTCTCATTTCACTATTATGAGAGATTGTTTGAAACTTTATGTTGAAGAGAAGGAAAGATTAAAGAGAGCTCTTAAGGGTCAACGATTATGCTTAACAACAGATACAGGGACATCAATCTAAAACATTAATTATATGTCCTTAACGGCTTATTGGATTGATAATGAATGGAATTTGCATAAAAAAATTCTGAATTTTTATCAAGTTTTTAATCATATAGGTGAGACAATTGGACAAGTTATTGAGAATTGTTTGTTAGATTGGGGGATTGATAAATTTTTAACTGTTACAGTAGACAATGCAAGCTCTAATTGTGTTACTATTTCATATTTAAAGAATGTGATGAAAGATTGGCCAACTAATATATTGTCAAATGAACATTTGCATGTTAGATGTTGTGCACACATTGTAAACCTCATTGTGTGTGATGGTTTGAAAGAGATTAATGTTTTGATTGTTAAGATTTGAAATGTAATTAGGTTTGTGAGATCTTCACCCTCTAGGCTACTTGTATTTAAGAAGTGTGCAGAAAAGTTGCGTATAGAGTGTAAGAAATCATTGTGGTTGGATGTTGCAACTCGATGGAATTCAACTTATCTTATGTTAGAAGTTGCTGAAAAGTTTGAAAAGGTGTTTGTGAGGTTAGGTCAAAGTGAACCTAGGTATATGAGTTACTTTTTGAAGGTTGATTCAAAGGGGAATAAAAAAAACATAGGGCCACCTAGTTTGGAGGATTGGGAAAATACTAGAACTTTGCTGAAGGTTTTTAAAGATCTTTTACATGGTTACATTGAAATTTTCTGGCTCATTGCATATTACATCAAATTCTTTCTTCAAAGAATTGATTTACATGAATACAAACTTATTGCAATTGTGTAAAAATAGAGATAATCTCTTGAGTGGAATGGCGATGAACATGATGAGTAAGTTTGAGAAGTATTGGGGTTGTGAAGCAAATCAGAATTTTTTATTGTATGTGGCTAATGTTTTAGATCCACGTCTTAAGTTGAAATATGTGAAATTTTGTTTTGATGAGTTGTATGATTATGACAAAGCACAATTGCTAACAAAAGAAGTGAAAGATCATTTGGTGAGCTTGTATGAGTTTTATTTGAAAGCTGATGAAGTGGTGGATGATAATAGGCATAAACAAGATGTTAATGATGCTATTGATGACATGGAGATAGATGTTAACACTTTAGCTCGATTTAAAAGGCACTTACAGGAGGAAGAGAGTGTGGAAAATAGAAATGAGGTTGAGAGGTATTTGGTTGATGGTTGTGAGGATCCTAATGATGATAAATTAGATATTTTGGGTTGGTGGAAGATTAATGCTTCAAAATATAAGATACTTTCGAAAGTTGCACAACATGTTCTGGCTATTCCTATATCCACACTAGCTTCCGAATCAGCCTTTAGCACAGGCGGTCGTACACTCGACCAATTTCGAAGTTCTCTATCTCTAGCAACAGTTCAAACACTTATTTGTTGTTAAAATTGATTGCATCATGGTTCAATTCCAACTGATAATACAACCTGGATGAATGATTTTGGAACCTACGAAAACCTTAAATCATGTAATGTTTCTTAAAAACTTACACCTTTTATTTTTTGATTTATTAATTAACACATTTTATTCTAACAAGTTTAATATTTTATTTTGTAGAATTTGATGGAAAGTTGCATTTAGCAACGGATGATAATTAGTTCACAGATTGTGATGCATTTATTGAAAATGTATGGTATAAATACTATTTTTTATTTTTATATCTTTTGTTTTAATTTATCATGTTATAATTCTAGATTATGAATTTCAAGAATCAAAGTGCAATGCTCTTGAAGTGCTTTTTTATTGAGACGATGTGCACATGAAGATTTATTTTTTGTGGCTTGGAGTGTTTTATGATAATATTATTTGTTGTTTTTTCGTTAAGCCCTTTAAAGGCAATGATTTGTAATTTGGATTTTAACTTATTGGTGTGTGATTGTGAGTGTGTGTTATTTAAACTTTTCAAAAGCAGAAAAATATTAGAAAATAAAAAAATATATTGAACACAAGATTGACATTAATAATTTCATATCAATGAATATTCGGTGGCCAAAAAATTTAATAAACATAATATTGACAATAACAATTTAATATAATTGAATATTAAGGGTAAAAAAATTAAATATATTTGGAATCTTCAAAGAAAATAAGACAATATCAACATTAATTGTAAGCCCAACAGAAATCCATTAGAAGCCCATTATAAAACCCATTAAAAAGCAAAAAAGCTCAAAAAATGCATATGGGTTTGTGACCGAAAGCGGACCAAAACTGGCCGGTTTAGAACTATTCTAGTTTGATTTAAATTTTTTTTTTTAATTTAATTTTTTAAAAAAATAAAAATCAAATTTAACTGAAAATGATACACTAGTACACTTGCTTCCTTACTTTCCGCTGCTTTTAGGGGAATATATGACTTGGGTGGACCTATGAAGTATGAACACATTCTGGTTAGCAGGAATTAAAAAAGGAAAAAGAAAAGGATGCTCCAACTTCGAGGAAAGTTAAATGGTATTATATTAACAAATCGTGATTAGTGACACAGTTTTTCGCTCTTATTGTTGTTTTTTCTTTCAGTACTTTATATAGTCTATAAGGTCCATTGTTAAAATCACGAACAATTGCTTACAATTCAGTTACATTACTCTAAATTGATGAAATGTGAGGAACATAGGAAAATTTTGTCACAAATAATGATAGAGGCTAAAGATATTTGGGGATTTTCCATAATATGAACAAAGAAAAGAATTTCATCCACAATCGAACTTTCATTGTTGAAATAAAGGAGT
>Ga0325400_1000995_pt1 | contig 22602 bp, 28 predicted proteins | sample PopdelMetagenome_2_FD_205662 | JGI IMG/M metagenome (GOLD analysis project Ga0325400, IMG submission 205662) | Populus deltoides microbial communities from Bellville, Georgia, United States - Xylem-PdKOR-R1 | ecosystem: Host-associated > Plants > Phyllosphere > Stem > Wood/Secondary xylem...
GCGATTCTTGCCTGCGAGGCGGTGGCGGACGATTGGCATGCGCGCTTCTCGTGCCTCGGCCGCGCCTACCTCTACCGTATCGTCAACCGCCGCGCGCCGCTGACGCTGGAGCTGGGCCAGGCCTGGCGCATCGCCCGCCCGCTCGACACGGCGGCGATGCACGCCGCAGCGCAGGCGCTGGTCGGGCGGCACGACTTCACCACCTTCCGCTCGGCGCATTGCCAGGCGGACAGCCCGGTGCGCACGCTCGACCGGCTGGACGTCACCCGCCACGGCGATGCGGTGGAGGTGGTGGCGGAGGCGCGCTCCTTCCTCCACCACCAGGTCCGCTCGATGGTGGGCTGCCTCGCGCTCGTCGGCCAAGGTTTGTGGGGCGCGGACGATCTCCGCGCCGCGCTGGCCGCGCGCGACCGCGCCCGGCTGGGCCACAACGCGCCCCCCGACGGCCTCTACTTCACCGCCGCGCGATACTGAAGCAGCCGCACCCCTAGCGGCAGCGCACGTTGCCGCGGTCGACCTCGCGGCCGAGCAGCGCGCCCGCGCCCGCGCCGATCAGCGCGCCCAGCGTATCGCCGCCGATCGCGCCGCCCGCGATCGCGCCGCCGATGCCGCCCACCACCAAGCCCGTGGTGCCGTCGTCGCGGCGGCAGTAATAGCGCCCGTCCCGGCCATGGTAGACGCGGTCGTTGCGCGCGAGCTGGCGGTTGTAGCGGCGGTCCCGGCGATAGGCGCGGCCGGGATCCCAGTCGCTCCGGTCTTCGTACCAGCCGCGGTCGTACCCGCCCGGCGGGTAGGCCCCGCCCGCATAGCCGCGGTCGTACGGGCCGTAGGTCGCGCACGCGCCGAGGGGCAAGGCGAGGGCGAGCGCGGCGAGCAGCTGCTTGTGCATGGGTCGATGTCTCCTTTTCGGAGGGCAAACCACGGCGCCGCCGAAAAGGTTCTACGCGGCCAGGCTCTCCCCCGCCGCGATCGGCCCGAGCGCCGCATCCTCGGGCACGGGAAAGTCCTGCGCCTGGAGGAAGCGCTCGGCGTCGAGCGCGGCCATGCAGCCCGTGCCGGCGGCGGTGATCGCCTGGCGGTAATGCTTGTCCATCACGTCGCCGCAGGCGAACACGCCGGGCACGTTGGTCAGGCTGGTGCCGGGCTTCACCACCACGTAATTGTCGCTGTCGAGCTCCAGCGGGCCGCCCCGGAACAGCTCGGTCGCGGGATGGTGGCCGATCGCGACGAAGCCGCCCTCCACGCCCAGCCGGCTGTGCGAGCCGTCGCGCGTGTCGCGCAGGTCTAGCGCGCAGAGCCCCTGCTCGTCGCCCACGAACTCGGCGACTTCCTTGTTCCATTCGACCTTGATGTTGCGGTGCGCGAACAGCCGCTCCTGCAGGATCTTCTCCGCACGCAGCGAATCGCGGCGGTGGATCAAAGTCACGTCGTCCGAATGGTTGGTGAGGTAGAGCGCCTCCTCCACCGCCGTGTTGCCGCCGCCGATCACCGCCACCTTCTTGCCGCGGAAGAAGAAGCCGTCGCAGGTCGCGCAGGCGGACACGCCCTTGCCCTTCAGCGCCTCCTCGCTCGGCAGGCCGAGCCAGCGCGCCTGCGCGCCGGTGGCGATCACCAGCGTCTCGCCGACATAGGTGTCGCCGCCGTCCCCCTTCAGGCGGTACGGCCGCTCGGACAGGTCGACCTCGACGATCGTGTCCCACAGCATGCGCGTGCCGACATGCTCGGCCTGCGCCTGCATCTCCTCGACCAGCCACGGACCCTGAATGACGTGGCGGAAGCCCGGATAATTCTCGACATCGGTAGTGGTGGTCAGCTGGCCGCCGGGCTGCAGCCCCTGCACTACGATCGGGTTGAGGCCCGCGCGTGCCCCATAGATCGCCGCCGACAGCCCGGCAGGGCCGGAACCCAGGATCAGCATGCGGGTGTGATGGATGGCGGCCATGGTCGTCCTCGTATTCGTTGGACATGATCTAGGGACGGACCCACCCCCGGATCAACCGCCTCGGCGCCCCCGCATCGGCCGGTCGACATGGCTGGCGCTGCCGGACTTGGCCGCCTCCACCTCCTGGCCGTCCCGGCTCGTCCTCCAGCCGCCGGCGGATCGCCGCGATCTGCTTGCCCGTCTTGGCGCCGCACGGCTATTGCAAATGGGAGGCCGGGCTTCGGTCCGGAAGACCGCGACGCTTGCGCTAGGACTGCCGAGGGCGACAGATGGTAGCGGAGGAGGGACTCGAACCCCCGACACGCGGATTATGATTCCGCTGCTCTAACCGGCTGAGCTACTCCGCCCCGGCATGGGCGGCGCCTATAGCATCGCACCGCCGCCGGTCAACCGAAGGAGGCCGGCCAAAGGAACCACGGCCGGTCCGTATGTGTTCGCCGCTTCGCCCCGACGGAGAGATTGCCATGGACCTGGCCACGCCCCTTGAGACGATCTGCCGCCTGATCGTGCGCGCGCGAGAAATGGAAGCGCAAGTGCCGGCCGAACAGACCGAAGCCGACGACGACCCCACCGACTCCGACGACGAGTTCGCCGTGCTGGAGGACGAAGCGGACAGCGCGGTCGAGGAAGAGGTGCAGGCGCTGCTCGACGACCTCGGCGACGATCAGGTGCAGGAGCTGCTGGCGCTCGCGTGGGTCGGGCGCGGCACCTACGACGCGAGTGAGTGGGACGACGCGCTGGAAGAGGCGGCCGATCCCAATGCGGAGGACCCGATCGAGCAGCTGCTCGACATGCCGACCCTGGCGGCGTTCCTCGACGCGGGCCTCGCCGCCTTCGACCTGAGCTGCGAGGGGACGGGCCAGCTCGACTGACCCGCCGTTCGCCGTCCCGCGCCACGGCGGGACAGCGGATCGCCGTCACCGGAACATGTGACGCGACACCGCTTCCCATGGACCGCCGCGGTAACGCCAGAGCGCCAGCCCGGTCACCGCCACCGGCCGCGGCCGGAACCCGGCAGCCAACTCCTGACGCAGCGCCTTGGCGTCCGCAGGCTCCACCTTGTTCTGGACGGTGACGTGCGCGCGCCAACCGCCCGCATCCTGCGGCGTCAGCGTGCCGGCAAAGGCATCGGCCAGTTCGCGCCGGATCGCCGCGAGCTCGGGCGAGTCGATGCGGATCGCCACCCCGCGGCCGAGGCCGATCACCGCGCCCGCCTCCGCCCTGGGCGGCGCGCCGCGCGCAGCCTCGCTCAGGCGGCGGCGCACCTCCGGCTCCAACGACGGCGCCAGATGGTGGAACAAGGTGAGGTGCGCGTCGAGCAGGTTGCGCTCGGGCGGGAAATGCGCGCGCCGCAGCTCGTCGAGCCAGCGGAAATCCTCCGCGCCGAACAAAGCGGAGACGATTAGCGGCGCCGCGTCAGGCGACACCCGCCGCCTCCGCGCTGACCGGCCAGCGCGCCGGATCGAGCATCTGGCGCGCCGCCAGCGACTCCGCCGACAGATCGGTGGCGATCGCCTCCGTGCCGACGCGCACCTCGTCCCAGCCGAGCGCGTGCAGCCGCTCGCCGACGCCCGCCACTCCGCCCGCGCGCACCACGATGTAGCTGACCGCGCCCGTATCGCATGCGGCCATCGCCTCCACGGTGGTGGCAATGGTCGCGCCGTCCGCATCGTGCACCGGCCGGCCTTCCAGCGCGGACAAAGCGAACAAGGTGGGCACCGCCCGCGCCGCCCGGCTCTCCTGCGTGGCGGCGCCCGCCGCCTGATCGTAGCGCGCGCGTCGGCCCAGCCAGCGCCAGATGCCGATCACGTCCACAACCAACAGGAAGCCGTTGGAGAAGAGCAGGTTGCTCTGCCCGGTGGCGGCGCCGACCGCCATCCACGCCGCCGCGCCGACCGTGAACACGACAAAGCCCCAGCCGGTCACACGCGCGCCCAGATTGGCCGCGGTCATGATCGCGCCCAGCATGGTCGCCGCCGGCGCGACCCAGCCCGCCGCTTCCGCCAGCGTCATCCCCGTCCCCTTCGCCTGGCGCGGGCGAGGCCGGCGCGCGTGTCGATGTCGAGCGCGGCACCCGCGCCCGCATCCCACAACGCGATGCGCGATCGTTGGAGCCGCCGTCCTAGTCCCTGATCATCATGCGTTACCACCGCCGCCCGCGCCGCAGCGGTGCGCACCAGCAGCGGATGGCCGGGCACCCCGCCCGCAACCGGGCGGAGCGCGTCGTGGCCGGCGGGGATGCGCGCGCGGGAGGGCAGCCGCTGGCCCGGCACGTCGCCCAGCAGGATCGCCACCTCGCGCTCGCACGGCCGCACCGCGCGCAGCCCTGCGGCTAGGCTGGCGCCAAGCCCGCAGGCATGGTCGCGCGCCACGACCAGGGTCGCGCCACGCCCGCGCAGATGCCGCGCCAGCCGACCGCCCGGCGACGGCACCACCGCCAGCACGCGCACCGCGTCCGTGGCTAAGGCGGCGTCCAATGCGTGGTCGATCAGCGGCCGTCCGCGCAACGGCGCCAGCAGCTTGTCGTGCCGCCCGAACCGCCGCGACGCGCCGGCCGCCAGCAGCAATGCTGCGCGCACCCTAGATTTCCAGCTGCGAGCCCAACTCGACCACGCGGTTCGACGGCAGGCGAAAGAATTCCATCGCGCTTTCCGCGTTGCGCAGCATCCACGCGAACAGCTTCTCGCGCCAGATCGCCATGCCGGGGCGGGAGGATGCGATCAAAGTCTGGCGCGACAGGAAGAAGCTCGTGTCCATCATCTTGAACTTCGGCCCGCATTGCGTCGCGAGGCCGAGCGCCGCCGGCACGTCCGGATCCTCCATGAAGCCGTAGCGCACCACCGCCCGCCAGAAATTCTGGCCCATGTCCTCCAGCTTCACCCGCTTCTCGCGGGAGACATAGGGCACGTCCTCGATCTTCACGGTCAGCAGGATCACGCGCTCGTGCAGCACCTTGTTGTGCTTGAGGTTGTGGAGCAGCGCATGCGGCACCCCGTCGGCGGCCGACGTCATGAACACGGCCGTGCCCGGCACGCGTGTGGCGGAGTTGGCGGCGGACGTCACGAAGACCTGCACGGGCATCGCATTCTCGCGCATCCGCCCGATCATCAACTGCCGGCCCCTGGCCCACGTGGTGAGCAGGGTGAAGACGATCGCGCCCACCAGCAGCGGGAACCAGCCGCCCGCCACGATCTTGGTGAGGTTGGACGCGAAGTAGAGGCCGTCGACCAGGCCGAACACCAGCATCACCAAGGCCGTGGTCGCGATCGACCAGCGCCACACGGTGCGCGCCAGCACGCCCAGCATGCAGGTGGTGATGAACATGGTGCCCGTCACGGCGATGCCATAGGCGGCCGCCATGTTGGACGAGTTGCGGAAACCCAGCACCAGCAGGATCACCAGCACCATCAGGATCCAGTTGATCGCCGGCACGTAGATCTGTCCGGCCTCCGACGCGCTGGTATGTTCGATCCGCAGACGCGGCATGAAGCCCAGCTGCACGGCCTGCTGCACCACCGAATAAGCGCCGGTGATCACCGCCTGGCTGGCGATCACCGTCGCCGCCATCGCCAGGATCACCAGCGGCAGGCGAACGCTTTCCGGCGCCATCAGGAAGAAGGGGTTCTGCGCCGCCGCCGGATTGTCGAGGATGAACGCCGCCTGGCCCAGATAGTTGATCATCAGCGCCGGAAACACGATCCACAGCCACGCGACGGAGATCGGCCGCCGCCCGAAATGCCCCATGTCGGCATAGAGCGCTTCCGCGCCCGTCACCGCCAGCACGACCGAGCCCAGCGCCAAAAAGGCCAGCTCGAAATCGTCGAGGAAGAAGCGCGCTGCCCAGAGCGGGTTGAGGGCCAGCAGCACCGTCGGCTGCTGCACGATGTGCAGCAGGCCCAGCACGGTCAGGCAGGCGAAATAGACCAGCATCACCGGCCCGAACAGCTGGCCGACGCGGGCCGTCCCCCGCGACTGGATCAGGAACAGCAGGACCAGGATGCCGATCGCGATCGGCATGACCAACGGCGCCAGCCCCTGGTTCACCGCGGTAAGGCCTTCCGCCGCCGACAGCACGGAGATGGCCGGCGTGATAATGCAGTCGCCGAAGAACAAGGCCGTGGCCAGTACCGCCAGCATCACCAGCGAATTCGTCCATTTCCTGCCGCTGCTCATGCGCGTGATGAGCGCCAGCAGCGCCAGGCTGCCGCCCTCGCCCTTGTTGTCCGCGCGCATGATCAGCGCGACATACTTGACCGTGACGATCAGGATCAGCGTCCAGAAGATCAGGCTGACCACGCCGAACACGTGCAGCCGGTCCACCGCCAGCGGATGGTGGCCGATGAACACCTCCTTGAAGGAGTAGAGCGGGCTGGTGCCGATGTCGCCGAAGACCACGCCGATCGCCGCCGTGCCCAGCCGCACCAGCCCGCGCGGCCGGTGCTCGCCCGGCAGCGGCTCCAGCGGATCGGCATTCTGCGCAACGGCGAGGGCGTCTGCCATCCGGACCCGGCTTTGAGGATTGCACGGACGCGCCGCCGGCCCCCGGCGGCACTCCGTCGGGCGTGCAGATAGCGTGCCGCTTGTTGCGCTGCAACGGGGCGGGATCACAGCCGCGCGGCCGGGCGTTGCCGCACATCATTCCAAGGAGTTGCAGTCATGCGCGTCGGCGTGCCCAAGGAGATCAAGAACCACGAATACCGCGTGGGGCTGACCCCGCCCTCCGTCGCCGAACTGGTGGCGCACGGGCACGAGGTGTCCGTCGAAACCAATGCGGGTGCCGGCATCGATTTCGAGGATGCGGATTATGTGGCGGCGGGCGCCACCATCCTGCCTGACGCCGATGCGGTATTCGCGGGCGCGGAGATGATCGTGAAGGTGAAGGAGCCGCAGGCGGCCGAGATCGCGCGGTTGCGGCCCGAGCAGACCTTGTTCACCTACCTTCACCTCGCCGCGGACAAGCCGCAGGCAGACGGGCTGATGCGGTCGGGCGCCACCTGCATCGCCTATGAAACGGTGACCGCGCCCGGCGGCGGGCTGCCGCTCTTGAAGCCGATGAGCGAGGTCGCCGGCCGCATGGCGGTGCAGGTCGGCGCACACTATCTCGAAAAGGAGCAGGGCGGGCGTGGCGTGCTCTTGGGCGGCGTGCCGGGCGTGGCGCCGGCGCGGGTCGCGATCCTGGGCGGCGGCGTGTCGGGCATCAACGCCGCGCAGATGGCGGTCGGCATGCGCGCGGACGTCACCATCTACGACGTCAACATGAGCCGGCTGGCCGAGCTCGACATGTTCTTCTCCAGCCAGATCAAGACGGCCTATGCCAGCAAGGCGGCGATCGCCGCCGCGGTCTCGCGCGCGCACCTGGTGATCGGCGCGGTGCTGATCCCCGGCGCAGCGGCGCCCAAGCTCGTCACGCGCGACATGCTGCGCACGATGAAGCGCGGGTCGGTGCTGGTCGACATCGCGATCGACCAGGGCGGCTGCTTCGAGACGAGCCACCCGACGACGCACCAGGATCCGGTGTTCGAGGTGGACGGCATCATCCACTATTGCGTCGCCAACATGCCGGGCGCGGTCGCCCGCACGTCGGCCTTCGCGCTCAACAATGCGACGCTGCCGTTCGTGCTCAAGCTGGCCAACCAAGGGGCGGAGGCGGCGATGGCGGCCGACGCGCACCTGGCCGCCGGGCTGAACGTCAGCGGCGGCCGCATCCGCCACAAGGCGGTGGCGGAGGCACTCGACCTGCCACTCGGCTGACGGAACGCAAGGCGAACAACGACGTTGATGCAGGTGAAGGAGCAACGCATGGCCGAAGACAACACCATTCCCGCCGATCCCAAGTCGCACCCCACCTCCAATGCCGAGAAAGACCCCGACACGTGGACGACGGGCGGTGAGGCGATGACTGGCGCGCAGGCCTCCTACCTCCAGACACTGTCGGAGGAGGCGGGCGAGCAGTTCGACCCCAGCCTGAGCAAGGCGGACGCCTCCAAGCGCATCGACGCGCTGAAGGAGCAGACTGGACGCGGCGTCTGACCCGCGGCATCCGGCGGCGGTGACCAGCACCGCCGCCACCCCGCCCAAGCCGCACCTCGCGCTCCGCGCCGCGACGGGCGACAAGCATGACGAAGTCGACGCGCTGTTCGCGCGCTACGACCTAACCGACCAAGCGAGCTATGCCGCCTTCCTCGTCGCGCATGCCCGTGTGCTGCCCGGCATCGAGGCGGCATTGGCCGCGACCCCCGCGCTGCCATCTTTCAAGCCGCGCACCGCGGCGCTGGCGGACGACATCGCCCGGCTGGGACAATCGCTGCCTCCCGCTCATGCCACGCCCGAGCCGGCCGACGAGGCAGCGGCATGGGGCATGTTCTACGTGACGGAAGGGTCGCGGCTCGGTGGCGCGATGCTGGTGCGGAGCGTTCCCGAGGATTTTCCGCGGGCCTATCTGGCCGCGGCGCACGAACGCGGCGGCTGGCGTCGGCTGCTGGACGAACTCGACGCGGCGGCGGAGGCAGGCGATGCCGGCTGGCTCGACAGGGCGACGGTTGCGGCGCGCGCCACGTTCGACGCCTACGCTGCCGCCGTCCGCAATGGCTGATCCCGCCACCATCCACCTGGTGATCGGCGCGACGGGCGCCGGCAAGACCACCTACGCGCGTAGCTTTGCCGATGAACTCGGCGCGATCCGCTTCTCGATCGACGAGTGGATGCAGGCATTGTTCTGGATGGACGCACCGCCTGCACCCGACATCGCCTGGGCGCTGGCGCGGGTCGAGCGCGCCCGCGACCTGATCTGGCGCACCGCCGCCGACGCCGCGCGCCGCGGCTGCCCCGCCATCCTGGAGATCGGCCTGACCACCCGCGCCGATCGCGCGGCCATGGGCGAGCGCGCCCGCGCCGCGGGCCTGTCCACGCGCCTCCATTGGCTGGACGTGCCCGTCGAGGAGCGCTGGCGCCGCGTCCAGGCGCGCAATTCCGCAACCGGCCCCGCCGCGCAACTCGCCTTTGCGATCACGCGCGCGATGTTCGACGAGGTGGAGACGATGTGGGAAGCGCCGACGGGCGCGGAACTGGACGGCGCTGTCGTCAGCTCGACCGGAGCAAGTCAGGGCGCAAGGCGGCAGAGCGAAATCTAGAGGTGGCTCGAGATCGACGCGGCACCACGAACCGCCGCGCGATGGCGACATGCTCGATCAATTGGACGCGCAGCCGGTAAAAGCGGTCCGGACGTCGAGCAACTGGGTGAGTTCGCTGATGAAGGTCTTGATGCTCTGCTCGATCTGGTGGGACATCAGCAATGCCTCCTGCCTATATCGGTCATGCACGCTGAGCGGGCTTGTCAGGGCCCATCTCTGTACGAAAGCGTCATAACGGCCCCGCAGCTCGATCAGCGGCGCACTCAGGAGGCCGGAGCGGGCCTTCAGGTCGCCTCGCTGGCCGAGCAGCGTCGCCAGGTCGTCCGACCGCGACAGGTCAACGATCCGCGTCAGTGCGCGGAGCAGATCCCACCGAGCAAGCGCCAGAACCTTCCACTGTGTGACTTCGGGCGCAGAGAGTGCCGCCCGACCTTCCGTGATTATCTGGACCACACGCTGCGACGCATCGGCCAGACCGTTTTGAACCCGATGAAATTGCACGATGGCCGCGTACTGCGGATCGGGCTCGATCAATGAGAAGACGGCGACGGCGGCTTGCATGTGTTGGCCCTACCCCGAACCTAGCGATGCCAATCCTTGAAGGATGATGGTTAACGCCGTCTTCCTGCCCGAGCGTCGAGGAGCCGACGAGGACACCGGCGGCGCATAAGTCCGCTTGCTCATTCTCCTCGACCGACCTGCATGCCAGCAGCACCTGCAATCGGGCAGTCAGCGCTCCGGGCCGTCCAACAATAAGCAGACCGCCTGGGCCGCCCGCGAAGGGCATCCCGACAAAGGCGCATCTAGCCCCGGCGATACGGCCCTAATTCGTCCAGCGCCTCGATGTTCTCGGCCACCGCCGCGCGCTCATGCTCCAGATAGTCGGACACCGCGCGGCGGAAGCTCTTGTTGGGGATGAAGTGCGCGGACCAGGTCGGCGTCGGCTGGTAGCCGCGGGCGAGCTTGTGCTCGCCCTGCGCGCCCGCCTCGACTGTCGCCAGGCCGCGCGCGATCGCGGCGTCGATCGCCTGGTAATAGCAGAGCTCGAAGTGGAGGAAGGGCACGTCCTCCGTGCAGCCCCAATAGCGGCCGTAGAGCGTGTCGGCGCCGACGAGGTTGAGCGCGCCCGCGATCGGCCGGCCGTCGCGCAGCGCCAGCATCAGGATCACGCGGTCGCCCATCCGCTCGCCCAAGAGCGCGAAGAAGTCACGGGTGAGGTATGGCCGGCCCCATTTGCGCGCGCCCGTATCCTGGTAGAAGCGCCAGAAGGCCGTCCAATGCTCCGCGAGGATGTCGGTCCCGGACAGGTGCACGAAGTCGAGCCCGTCCTGCGCCGCCGCGCGCTCCTTGCGGATCGCCTTGCGCTTGCGGCTGCTGAGCGCGCCCAGGAAGTCATCGAACGTCGCGTAGCCGTCGTTGCGCCAGTGGAACTGGCGGTCGGCGCGGATGAGCCAGCCCGCCGCCTCGAACAGCGCGATCTGATCGGGCGCCACGAAGGTGGCATGGGCCGAGGACAGGTCATGCTCCGCCACCACCGCCTCCGCCGCCGCGATCAGTGCGGGCGCGAGGTCCGGGTCGCGCAGCAGCAGGCGCGGTCCCGGCACGGGCGAGAAAGGCACGGCGATCTGCAGCTTGGGGTAATAACTGCCGCCCGCGCGCGACCAGGCATCGGCCCAGGCGTGGTCGAAGACATATTCGCCCTGGCTGTGGCTCTTGGCATAGGCGGGCATGATCGCGGTGGGGCGGCCGTCCGGCCCGTCGATGGCGATAGGCAGCGGCTGCCAGCCGGCGCGGGCAGTAGCGCTGCCCGAATCCTCGAGCGCGGACAGGAAGGCATGGGAGACGAACGGATTGGCGCTGCCGGCGCACGCATCCCAGTCGGCGGCGGGGATCGCGCCCACGCCGGAGGCGAGACGGGCGAACAGCTTGCTCACGCGCCTCGCTCGCGATCCGGTCCGGCTCGGTCCAGCCTCAGCGCCGCACCGCGACCACCGCGTCCACTTCGACGAGCGCGCCGAGCGGCAGCGCGGGCACGCCCACGGCGCTGCGCGCATGGCGGCCGTCCGGCCCGAACACCGCCTCCATCAGTTCGGACGCGCCGTTCGCCACCTTGGGCTGGTCGGTGAAGGTGGCGGCGGAGGAGACGAACACGCCGAGCCGCACGATCCGCTCGACCCGGTCGAGCGAGCCGAGCGCCGCCTGAACCTGCGCCAGCAGCATCAGCCCACAGCGCTCGGCGGCGTCGCGGCCGACCTCCACGTCTGCGCTTTCGCCGCAGCGGCCGGTGACCACTGCGCCGTCGCGGAAGGGCAGCTGGCCCGACAGGTACAGGAGGCCGCCTGCTTCCACCGCGGGCAGATAGGCGGCGACGGGGGCCGCCGGCTGCGGCAATTGGTGGCCGAGTTCAGCTAAACGTTGCTCGATGCTCATGGCGTCTGCCTTTCAGCGTGGCCGGGCCCGCCGTCAAGCGGCCGCGCCCTCGGCCAGCCGGGCGGTGATCCAGTCCGCCGCACGGGGCCAGTCGTCGATGCGCACATGCGCCGCGGGCGCGGGCGGCATGGAGCCGGCCACGTCGGGCTCGGCCACGAGGTGGAGCCGCCACACCTCCGGCGCATGCTCGGCCACCGACGCATGGTGCACGGGCAGGTCGTCGACGAACACCGCCGCCGATGGCGCAAGCTCGTCCAGCAGCCGGCGCACCGCTGCGCCCTTGCCGCCCTGGTTGCACTGCACGCGGTGATGCACGCCGTGGCGGGCGAGCTGCGCCACGCGCCCCTCGTGGCACCATTGCTCCAGGTTGGTCAGCACCACGATCTCCGCCTCCGCGCCGATGCGCGCGAGCGCCTCCATCGCGCCGGGCACGGGCGTCTGGCGCTCCATTTCCGTGCGGAAGAAGCCGTCGAGCAGCGGCCACACCTCCGCCTCCGGCACGGGCGCGCCAGCGCGCGTCATGGCGGATGCGAAGCTGCCGCTGGCAGGCGCGAACGCCACGCCATGCGCCTCTTCGAGCCATGCGCCGAAATGGCGCACCATGTGCAGCAGCACCTCGTCGCAATCGGTGATGAGGAGCGGGCGGCTCATCGCTCCAGCGCCTCGCGCGCGGCGACCAAAGCCTCGGGGCTCGTGTCGATCGCCTCGGCGCAGGCGACCAGATCGGGCTCGTTCGCCTCCAGGAACGCCAGCACCGCGGCGAGCAGCGCCGGCTCGTCCGCCCGCGCCCGCAGGTCGGCAGGGTCGAGCCCGGTCAAGGCGAGCAGGCGGTCCAGCCGATCCGGTTCAGCGGCGATCCAGCCGAGCGCCTGCAAGGCCAGCGCAACCGGATCCGGCGCGGGCCGTTCATCACGGCGGCGGTACGAAGGCGTGGAAGGCATCGGAAGTCTCGATGGCGGAGGATGGTGACGCGGACAAGGCAAAGGTGGTGCTGGTTGTCGAGGATAACGAGCTCAACCTGAAGCTGTTCTGCGATCTGTTGCGCGTCCACGGCTACCGCGCGGAGGCGGTGCGCGACGGGCGCGAGGTGCTGGCGCGGGCGCAGGAGCTGCGGCCCGACCTCGTCATCATGGACATCCAGCTGCCGAACGTCAGCGGGCTCGACCTGATCGGCGCGATCAAGGCCGATCCCCAGATCGCAGCCACCCCAGTGATGGCGGTGACCGCCTATGCCGCACGCGGCGACGAGGAGCGCATCCGCGAGGCCGGCGCGGAAGCCTATGTCGCGAAGCCGGTAACGGTGAACCGCTTCCTGGAAGCGGTGCGCAAGCTGACCTAGCCGGCGAGTTCCTCGTCCGGTAGCAATTCGGTGTCGATCTGCGCCTGCGCGGCCTTGGGATAGCGCGAGCCGGCGAGCGCATTGGGCGGGAACAGCGCGTCCGCCTCCGCCAGGATCGTGGGATCGATCGCGCGCGTCGCCGCGCCGAGATCGTCGTCGAGGTGGGCGATGCTGCGCGTGCCGGGGATGGGGATGATGAAGGGACGCTGCGCCAACAGCCAGCCGAGCGCCAGCTGCGCGGGCGTGCAGCCGGCGCGATCCGCCAGGCTGCGGAAACGGGCGACCAGTTGGAGGTTGCCGGCCAGCCGCGGCTCGCGGAAGCGCGGCATGTTGAGGCGGATGTCGCCGGGCTTGTAGTCGTCGACCGTGACCCCGCCCGCGAGCAGGCCGCGCGCGACGGGCGAGAAGGCGACGAAGGCGATGCCGAGCCGCTCGCACGCGTCCAGTACCGCCACCTCCGGGTTGCGCACGGTGAGCGAATATTCGCTCTGCACCGCGGCGACTGGATGGATGGCGTGCGCGCGCTCGATGGTGGCGGCCGACATTTCGGACAGGCCCACCGCGCGCACCTTGCCCGCCTGGACCAGGTCCGCCATTGCACCCATCGACTCCTCGATCGGCACATTTGCGTCGAGGCGGTGAAGATAATAGAGGTCGATCACGTCGGTGCCGAGCCGCTGGAGCGAGCGGTCGCAGCTGCCCTTGATCACCTCCGTCCGACCGTCGAGCACGCGCTTGCCGTCGATCAGGTCGAGCACGCACTTGGTGGCGAGCGTGAAGGCGGATCGGCGGTGCATCACTTGCGCGACAAGCCGCTCGTTGGCACCCTCGCCGTAGAGCGCGGCCGTGTCGAGCAGGGTCACGCCTGCGTCGAGCGCATGGTTGAGCAACGCCAGCCCCTCGGCCTCAGGCGGCGCCACGTCATAGGCATGGCTCAGGTTCATGCAGCCGAGGCCGATGGCGGACACCTCGAACGGGCCGATGCGGCGGGTGGGGAGCGGCATGGAGCGACCTTTCCATCTTCTGTTCGTCTTCCCGGACTTGGTCCGGGATCCCGCTTCTTCGGCCGGGCAAGGCAGCGGGGCCCTGGGTCAGGCCCGGGGCGACGACGACCTTACGCCTTGAGCTGCTCCTCCAGCTGCCCCAGCACGCGGTAGCAGGGCATTACCGACTGGACGGACGAGTTGGGCTCGCGGCCCTCGCGGATCGCGGCGATGAACTCGCGGTCCTGCAGCTCGATGCCGTTGGACGACACCGCGACGCCCGCGAGATCGACCGGCTCCTCCTTGCCCGTGACGAGATCGTCATAGCGCGCGAGAAAGGTGCCCGTGTCGCCGATGTAGCGGAAGAAAGTGCCGAGCGGGCCGTCATTGTTGAAGCTGAGCGACAGGGTGCAGATCGCGCCGCTTTCGCTCTTGAGCTGGATCGACATGTCCATGGCGATGCCGAGCTCGGGATGGATCGGGCCTTCCAGCGCGTTCGCCTTGACGATCGGGCCGGCCTGGTAGGCGAACAGGTCCACCGTATGTGCGGCGTGGTGCCACAGGAGATGGTCGGTCCACGAGCGCGCCTCGCCCTTGGCGTTGATGTTCTTCCGCCGGAAGAAGTAGGTCTGAACGTCCATCTGCTGGATGTTCAGCTCGCCGGCCGCGATCTTGTTGTGGACGTACTGGTGGCTGGGATTGAAGCGGCGGGTGTGGCCGACCATGCAGGTGAGGCCCGTCTCCGCCTGCTTGGCGAGCACCGCCTCCGCGCCCGCAAGGCTGTCGGCGAGCGGAATCTCGACCTGCACGTGCTTGCCCGCATCCATGCACTGGATCGCCTGGTCGGCGTGCATCTGCGTCGGCGTGCAGAGGATCACCGCGTCGACGTCGTCGCGCGCCAGGCTCTCGGCCAGGTCGGTCGTGACGTGGGCGACGCCATATTTGTCGGCGACCTTCTGCGTCGATTCGAGCGTGCGGCCGATCAGGCTCGTCACTTCGACGCCGTCGATCTGCTTGAGGCCGTCGAGATGCTTTTCGCCGAACGCGCCGGCACCCGCGAGTGCGATCTTCATGGGCTTCTTCTCCTATCCTCCCTCTCCCCTTGTGGGAGAGGGACAGCCGCGAAGCGGCAGGGAGAGGGGCTGTCGTGTCGCCCCCTCTCCCTCCCACCGCCTACGGCGACGGGCCCCTCCCTCTCCCACAAGGGGAGAGGGGTTAGCGGCTTTACGCGATCATTTCCTGCGCGGCCGGGCTGTTCGCCTCGATCGTGTCGCTCGCGGGGATATCCGCGCCGTCCGCCTTGGGGCGGAGGACGATATGGCCGACTGCGGTGTTAGAGGCGGGCACGTGGTAGAAGCGGTTGAGCTGCTCCACCTGCTTGCCGAGCGCGCCGCGCATGATCAGCCACATGACGAGTTCAATGCCCTCGGAGCCCGCCTCGCGCAGATATTCGATGTGCGGCATCCGGCGGAGCGACTCCGGGTCCTCGACCAGCTTGTCGAGGAAGCGGCCGTCCCACTCCTTGTTGATCAGGCCCGCGCGCGGACCCTGCAACTGGTGGCTCATGCCGCCCGTGCCCCAGATCTGGACATTGAGGTCCTCCGGGAAGCTCGCGACCGCGCGCGCGATCGCCTCGCCCAAGAGCCAGCAGCGATTGCCCGAGGGCGGCGGGTAAGTGACCACATTGACCGCGAGCGGGATGATCTTGGCGGGCCACTTCTCCTGCGGGCCGAAGATCACCGACAAGGGCACGGTCAGGCCATGGTCGACGTCCATCTCGTTGATGATGGTCATGTCGAACTCGTCGAGGATGCAGCTCTGCGCGATGTGCCAGGCGAGGTCGGGATGACCCTCCACCACGGGCACCTGGCGCGGGCCCCAACCCTCGTCGGCGGGCTGGAACTGCTCGGCGCAGCCGATCGCGAAGGTGGGGATCACCTTCATGTCGAAGGCGGAGGCATGGTCGTTATAGACCAGCACGACGACGTCGGGCTTCTCTTCCTTCTGCCACGCCTGGACCCATTCGTAGCCGGCGAAGACGGGTTGCCAATAGGGCTCGTGGCTGCGGCCATTGTCCAGCGCCGCGCCGACCGCGGGAATGTGGCTGGTGGTGACGCCGGCGGTGATGCGCGCCATGTCAGCGGTCCTCCTGGGGGTTGTTCATGGCCGCCGCGGCGGCGATTTCCTTGAGCGAGCGCGCGCCTTCGGGCGAGCGACCGCCCGAGGCCATCATCGCGGCATAATCTTCCTGCGTCATGCCGGTCATCGAGCCGGCGGCGAACTGGAAGCTCTTGCCGTCGGTCGAGAACAGCTTGGCGAGAAAGTAGATGTTGCCGCCCTCGTCGATCATGGTGTTGTAGTCGCGCTTCAGCACCGCTTCCTTGGCGGTGGGCGTCAGCTTCCACTCGTCGAGATAGGCGCTCTCGTCGGCGCGGAAGCGGTCGCGATTCTCGGCCTTCATCAGGCTCATCGCGAACTGGTTGAGCTGATAGCCCTTGCGCGCGCGCTTGGCGGTGAAGACGCGCGTGCCCGGAATGTCGTCGAACGCGGCGAGATAGCCGTGGATGTCGCGGGCCGGGCTCGCGTCGGGCTGGTCGATACTCATCTTAAAGTCCCCGTTCCTTCAATTTGGCATCGAGACGCGGGAAGACGCGGCGCGCATTCCCCTCGAAGATCATGTGCTTCTGTTCGTCCGACACGTCCAACGCGTCGACGTAGCGCTTGGTGTCGTCGAAATAGTGGCCCGTCGTCGGATCGATGCCGCGCACCGCGCCGACCATCTCGGACCCGAACAGGATGTTCTTGGTCTCGATCACGTCGGCCAACAGGTCAATGCCCGGCTGGTGATAGACGCAGGTGTCGAAATAGACGTTGTTCATGACGTGGCTGGCGAGGTCCGGCTGCTTGAGCATGTCGGCCAGCCCACGATAGCGGCCCCAATGATAGGGCACCGCGCCGCCGCCATGGGGGATGATGAAGCGCAGTGTCGGGAAATCCTTGAACAGGTCGCCCTGGATCAGCTGCATGAAGGCGATCGTGTCGGCGGCGATGTAGAAGGCGCCGGTCGCGTGCAGGCCCGGATTGCACGAGCCCGAGACGTGGATCATCGCCGGCACGTCCAGCTCGCACATCTTCTCGTAGAAGGGATACCAGAAGCGGTCGGTGAGTGCCGGCGCCGTGAAGTGGCCGCCGCCCGGATCGGGATTGAGGTTGCAGCCGATGAAGCCGTGCTCCGTCACGCACCGCTCCAGCTCGTCGATCGAGCCCTGGAGATCGGCCTTCGGGCTCTGCGGCAGCATGCACACGCCGACGAACGTGTCGGGATACAGACCGCACACGCGCGCGATCAGGTCGTTGGAGACGCGCGACCACGCGCGGCTGACCGCCTCGTCCCCGACATGGTGCGCCATGGTGGAGGCGCGGGGGGAGAAGATCGTCATGTCCGCGCCACGCTCCTTCAGGAGCTTGAGCTGGTTCTGCTCGATCGTGTCGCGGATCTCGTCGTCGCTGATCGCGGGGTAGGCAGGCGCCGCCTCGCCGGCCTTGAACGCGGCCTTCTGCGCGTCGCGCCAGGCGTCGTGCTGCGGCGGCGCCGTGGTGTAATGCCCGTGGCAGTCGATGATCAACGTCATGCGGCTTCCGCCCTCCCCATTATGCTTGTGATCTTGGCATCAAGGCCGGCGGGCGCACCGCGGCCCAGGCCACCCACCGCGCGCTGCCGCGCAACGGTGCCGCGCGTCATGGGCGAGCCGGTGCCCAGCGCATCGAGCGTCTTCACCACCTCCTCCATCTCCGCCGCGCGGCGAAGCCCGTGGATCATCATGCGGTCGAGATTATAGTCGAAGCGCGTCGCCCACGGCTCCTCGCGCCAGCTCGCGTCCAGGCTGGCGACCACCTCGTCCGCCACGCCCGCCGCATGGGCGGCAAGGATGCACTCGGCCGACAAGGCCTCCAGCCCCTTCACCATCACGGAGCGGATCATCTTGATCGCGGACGCATCGCCCACGCGCGCGCCGACGACGCGCGGGTTGAAGCCGAGCGACGTGAGCGCCTCCGCCCCCGCCTCGCCATGCGGGCCGGACACGAGCAGCGGCACGGCCAGGCGCTGCGGATGGACCGGGGCCATCACCGCCACGTCGACATAGCGCCCGCTGGCAGCCTCGATCGCACGCGCGGCGGCGCGCTTGGTGTCGGGCGCGACGCTGTTCATGTCGCAGAACAGCGCGCCCGGCGCGATGCTGCGAGCGGTCTCCTCAGCGGCGGCGAGTGCCTGGTCGGCGGTGACGAGCGACAGGATCAGCGGCGCGCCGGCGACAGCGGCGGCGTTGCTGGCCGCCCGCTCTACGCCATTCTCCACGAAGGCATCGCGCATTGCGGGATCGTCGCGTCGATCAAAACCGCGCTTGGCCGCCGCGATCCGCCCGGCAAAGGCGCGCCCCGCCTCCCCCAAACCGATCAGCACGAGTGCGGGCGCAGACATGGCCCATCCGCTACTCCAGCGGACGGCGCCGCACCAGCCCCATTCTTGTATGCAACGCATACGTTCTCGGGCGGTTGAACGCGGGTCGCGTGCCGCCTATGCGCGGAGCCGAAACAACGAGAGGAGCCCCCATGGCCGGGATCGTGGTCCGCAACATCGAGCGTGCAGCCGCAGAGGTCATCGACGGCCTCGCCCAGTGCGGCGTCGCTACGGTGCACGAGGCGCAGGGGCGGATCGGGCTGCTCGCCCATCACATGCGCCCCATCTATCCCGGTGCGCGCGTCGCCGGATCGGCGGTGACCATCTCCGCGCCTCCAGGCGACAATTGGATGGTGCATGTCGCGATCGAGCAGCTGGGACCGGGCGACATCCTCGTGCTGGCGCCGACCAGCCCTTGCGTCGACGGCTATTTCGGCGACCTGCTGGCGACCTCGGCGCAGGCGCGCGGCTGCCGCGGCCTCGTGATCGACGCGGGCGTGCGCGACGTTCGCGACCTCACGCAGATGCAATTCCCCGTCTGGTCCAAGGCGGTGTTCGCGCAGGGCACGGTCAAGGCCACGCTCGGCTCGGTCAACGTGCCGATCGTGTGCGCAGGCGTCGCGATCGAGCCCGGCGACGTGATCGTGGCGGACGACGACGGCGTGTGCATGGTGAAGCGCGCCGACGCGGCGGACGTGCTCAAGAAGGCGCAGGCGCGCGAGGCGAACGAGGCGGACAAGCGCGACAAGCTCGCCGCGGGCACGCTCGGGCTCGACATCTACGACATGCGCGGCAAGCTCGAGCAGATGGGCCTGAAATATGTCTGAGCTGACGGGCGTCCCGTGCATGTGGATGCGCGGCGGCACGTCCAAGGGCGGCTACTTCCTGCGGGACGAGTTGCCGGCGGACACCGCGGAGCGCGACCGTTTCCTCTTGCGCGTGATGGGCTCGCCCGATCCGCGCCAGATCGACGGCATGGGCGGCGCGGACCCGCTCACCTCCAAGGTGGGCGTGGTGGCCAAGTCGGCGCGCGACGGCGTGGACGTCGATTACCTGTTCCTGCAGGTGTTCGTCGACAAGGACGTGGTCACCGACGCGCAGAATTGCGGCAACATCCTCGCCGGCATCGGCCCGTTCGCGATCGAGCGCGGGCTGGTGGAGGCGCAGGAGGGCGAGACGCGGGTCGCCATCTTCATGGAGAATACGGGCCAGGTGGCGGTCGCCACCGTGCAGACGCCGGGCGGCCGCGTGCGCTACGACGGCGACGCCTCCATCAGCGGCGTGCCCGGCACGGCGGCGCCCATCCCGCTCGCCTTCCGCGACACGGCGGGGTCGTCATGCGGCGCGCTTCTCCCCACCGGCAACGGCACGGACGAGGTGGAGGGCACGACCGTCACCATGATCGACAACGGCATGCCCTGCGTGGTGATCGCGGCCGAGGATGTCGGCATCACCGGCTATGAGGACCGCGAGACGCTGGACGGCAATGCCGAGATGAAGGCCAAGGTCGAGGCGATCCGGCTCAAGGCCGGGCCGCTGATGAACCTGGGCGACGTGACCGACAAATCGGTGCCCAAGATGATGCTGGTGGCCGCCCCCAAGCAAGGGGGCGCGGTCGCCGTGCGATCGCTGATCCCGCACCGCGTCCACGCCTCGATCGGCGTGCTGGGCGCGGTCAGCGTCGCCACCGCCTGCCTGATCGAGGGATCGCCCGCCGCCAAGGTCGCCGCCGTGCCCGAAGGCCGCACCAAGACGCTGGGCGTCGAGCATCCCACCGGCGTCACCGAATGCGTGGTGAGCGTGGACGAGAACGGCCAGCCGGTCGAGGCGGGCATGCTGCGCACCGCGCGCAAGCTGATGGACGGGGTCGTATTCGGATGAGCGACGTGATCGACGCAGAGGGCCGCATCCGCAGCTGGACGCTGGAACCTTCCACCCCCCGCTACCGTCCGCCGGCGGGCGCGGTGGACGCGCATTGCCACATCTTCGGCCCGCAAGCGGAGTTCCCGTTCAGCGCCAAGGCCAAGTACCTGCCGCAGGACGCGGGCGCTGACACGCTGTTCGCGCTTCGCGACCAGCTCGGCTTCGCGCGCAACGTGATCGTGCAGCCGAGCTGCCACGGCACGGACAATGCGGTGACGCTCGACGGCATCGCCAAGTCGGACGGCCGCGCGCGCGGCGTGGCGGTGGTCGATCCCGATATCCCCGCCGACCACCTCGCGGCGATGGACCGCGGCGGCATCCGCGGCATCCGCTTCAATTTCCTGAAGCGGCTGGTCGACAATGCGCCCAAGGACAAGTTCCTGGAGGTCGCGCGCCGCCTGCCCGCGGGCTGGCACGTGGTGATCTATTTCGAGGCGGATATCCTGGAGGAGCTGAAGCCCTTCATGGACGCGATCCACGTGCCGCTGGTGATCGACCATATGGGCCGCCCCGACGTGACGCAGGGGCCGGACGGGGCCGACATGCGCGCCTTCCGCGCGCTGCTGGATGCGCGGCCCGACATCTGGTTCAAGGCGACCTGCCCCGACCGGCTCGACCCCGCCGGTGCGCCCTGGGACGATTTCGCCCGCAGCGTGGCCCCGCTGGTGGCGGACTATCCCGATCGCGCCTTGTGGGGCACCGACTGGCCGCATCCCAACATGGAAAAGGCGATCCCCGACGACGGCGCGCTCACCGACATGATCCCGCGCATCGCACCGACGGAGGAGCTGCAGCGCAAGCTGCTGGTCGACAATCCGATGCGCCTTTACTGGCCGGAAGAGGCCTAATGGCGGACCGTCAGGCGCTGGTCCTCGCCGCGGGGCTGCTGTGCGACGAGGAAGTGTGGCAACCGGTCGCCGAGCGGCTGGCCGACGTGGCGGACGTGACGATCGTCGCCTTCGCCGGATGCGCCAGCCTGGGCGCGATGGCCGGGCGGCTGCTGGCCGCCGCCCCGCCCCGCTTCGCGCTCGCCGGCCATTCGATGGGCGGGCGCGTGGCGCTGGAGGCGTTCGCGCAGGCGCCGGAACGGGTCACGCGCATGGCCCTGCTCAACACGGGCGTCCACCGCCCCGGCGCGGGCGAGCCCGCCAGCCGCCGCCACCTCGCCCGGCTGGGCGAAGAGGAAGGCATGCACGCGGTCGTCCGCGAATGGCTGCCGCCGATGGTGGGCGCACGCGCATCCATGGACGACGCGCTGATGGCGCGCATGGCGGCGATGGTGGAGCGCATGGCGCCGGAAGACTTCTCTGCCCAGCAGGAGGCGATGCTGGCGCGACCCGACGCGGAAACGCCTTTGTCCGCGCTCACCATCCCCACCCTGCTGCTTTCGTCGACCGAGGACGGCTGGAGCCCGCCCGCGCAGCACGAGGCGATGCTGGCGCGTGCGCCCGAAGCCATGCTGGAGATCGTGGAGGGTGCGGGCCACATGAGCCCGATGGAGCGGCCGGACGCCGTGGCCGACGCGCTCCGCCGCTGGCTGGCGATGCCGGCGCACTGAGCGGGCCAGCTCAGGCGGAACGCACCAGCCCCAGCACCTCCCACCGCCCGGTCCGCCGCACGACGCGCCCACGCCACGCGACGCCCGTTTCGGCCAGAAAACGGCGGTGGATGCCGTCCGCCCGCTGCGCGAAGTCGTAGAAGGTGATGCGGTGCTGGGCCAGCACCAGCCGCCCGCCGGGCAGGAGCAGGCGCGCAACCTGCCGCGCCAACGTCCGCATCACGCCGGGCGAGAGGTAATAGAGCAGCTCCGCCACTACCACCGCATCATAGCGGCTGTGCGGCGGCCGCTGCGGCACCGCCAGGCGGATCGCCCGCGCGCGCGGGTAGCCGTCCAGCGCACGTGCCACCAGCCGTGTGCCCGCCGCGGTGGCCTCCGTCGCGTCGAGCCGCAGCGCACGCACTGCCAGCGGGCGGCTGTTCGAGCCGTTGCCCGCGCCCAATTCCAGCACGCGCCCGCGCGGGCCCGGCCCCAGCGCGTGCAGGATCGCGTGGCGCTTGGCGGCCTCGTCCGGGTCGGTCCAGGTCGACCAGGGATCGTCATGGCGCACGAACTTGTCCTCGAACCCGTCGAGGCCGATCGCCCGCGTCACAGCGCAGGTTCCAGGACGCCGTCCGCCACCGCCTGCCCCGCGGCCAGCCGCTGCGCGTCGGGCGCGGGCTGGCGCAAATACGTGTCGAGGTCGCGCATCGCCGCGGACAGCGGGTGGTCGGCGAACATGGCGGAGACGCCCACGGCCGCCGCCGCGAGCGCCAGCGCCGCCTCGCCCGCTGCATAGACCGCGACGCGCGCCGCCGCGACGCGCGCGACCGTGCCGCGGGGATCGTCCGTCGCCCAA
>Ga0325400_1000999_pt1 | contig 22592 bp, 9 predicted proteins | sample PopdelMetagenome_2_FD_205662 | JGI IMG/M metagenome (GOLD analysis project Ga0325400, IMG submission 205662) | Populus deltoides microbial communities from Bellville, Georgia, United States - Xylem-PdKOR-R1 | ecosystem: Host-associated > Plants > Phyllosphere > Stem > Wood/Secondary xylem...
CTGAGCTATGAAAGGAACTTGATTTGTTGTTAACATAAGTTATAATCATGAATGCCTGACAACATTTACAAGTATTAGCATTATTCGAATAAGATAACTAATGTAATCATGTTAACAATTTATAATCCGATTGGAACCTCCTTTGTGTGTGGTTTCCAGTTGAGTAATAATAAGAGTTTATACTATACTTGTTTGAAATACCATTAGTGGATCCTCTAACCTTGACAATTGTTTTTTTCATTGTTTAATCCTTATATCAATATCAATATCACATCTCAAAGCTCTCTTTATTATTATTATTGTTGTAGTTGTTATTGTTGTTGTTGTTGTTATTTATAATTTATACAATTAACCTCTATGTGATTCGACCCCGGTCTTGCCGGGTTATTTATTACTTCGACACTCCTACACTTGGGAGAAGACATCAATCTTTTGGTCGTGTCATATAACCTAAGACCAGACTCTTTGGTCGGGTCAATCCTCGGGTCGGATTTGATAACTATGGTTTATACCCCCATATCCAACTGTTGGATCCTAGATGCATTACCTCTTGGTCAAACATGGTTTACTCGCCGCCAACTATGAAGATAAAACATATATTCATTAAATGATCACATGTCCTCCTCCCATAATGGAGCCCACAAAATGACATTATAACATGTCTATACCTAGGGATGAACCTCATGATGTCATCCTTTTCACTCAGAAGTGAACTACCAGCCTTATCTCTAGGCAAGTTAATGTGGCTCATGGCCATATAAACGTTCATTAGTCATAAGATAAAGCGGTCCAAAAAAAGAGTTCACATTTCCTTCTTCAACCTCTAATTGTCTTTTGTATCTTTTTTGCAACGCATACAATATAACCTTAAAAGATTCATTCCTCATATATTAGTGCTAACTTAAGTATCAAAGAGTTTACCTGACCAAGTTCTATGGATCACCTTTTCGGTGATCTTTATTCAAAGTTGTTCTCTATATGTTTTCTCCATGAAATTGGCTCAATACAATATTCATTATTCTCTCTAGGTGGATCTTCATGTGTTGTTTTTCATGAAATTGACTCCATATAATATTAGCTATGAGATTCTCTCTAAGTGACTCTCCATGAGTTATACATAAACGTTCTCCAACCCTAGCACAAACTATAACTTCTCTCGGGTATAAAGACCTTCCTCACCTTATCTAAATATAAAGACAACTCTCCTCCAATGTGTGTGGTTACACCATGCCTAAGTATAAAGGCACTACACCACCTAAAACAAAGGATTATCATAACATATTTTTTAAGTTATCCTAGATAAATCCTTAGCCACTTTAGAAAGTATCTTGACTAATTAAACAAGACGGTCAAATAGTTTAACTTAATGACTCGCATCTTTAGAGGCTCGATTCACACAAATCACATGTATGATAAAATTATTCTATCTCAAATTATGCGAACCTCACTTTGAGATAATGAGCAACTGATAAGGGTGTCAGGACTTGAAGCATACTTGAATTGGTGGATCTCCAGAAGTGAGTCCTCTATCAATAAGACAAAACATTTGACCCCTCTTTTTATGGACCAACCTTGTGACCTTCCTTTTATGGAATAACCACAAACCTTGAATCTTTTTTTTGGGCAAATCGACCTCACTTGATACGATCAAGCAAGGTCAAAATCAGATTTTGACGTAAAATGTTTTACTATTCAGTTTTACGCTATCAAGAATAATTTTCAACTCAACCATTAGATTGAGTTGAAATCTTTATAAGTGTTTCTAGACATGTTTTGCTATATTAGGCTAAACTTTCAAGTCAATCTAAGTTCAGGAAGGGATTGTTTAAGAAGGTCAAAGTTACTAGATGAATCTTGTCAAATATGTTTGTTGGGACCTTCATCTATTATTTGGACTATATCTAGAGATATATAAGGAAATATTCTGAATAATGTGCTTGAAGTCAGGACTTAAATCTGCTAATAATGTGTTAAAATTGAAGAAACTATGTTTCCTTGTATATTATGGATTTCAGTCAATACAAGGATTCCTTAATACTCTTGAAAACATGTGTGGGAGCTATTAACTTACTTATTCTACAAATATTCAATGAGAGACATTTATGACAATAACTATTATCCATAATTTGCAAGAATTCTATATCCATTATAAAATGTATATAGTGGTAAGAAGGCTTGGGGTTCTTTTATTTTTATTTTTCTTAGTTTATAAGATTTCCTATCACATCAAGGAGACTAAAGGGAGGTAATTTAAGGGAGAAAATTTCAACAATTTAAAACAAAGTTTTTTTTTTTTTATCTAATTGGAGCATGAAGTTTTGGAAAAGCCTCAAAGGAAAGCAAAAAAGGAGTTTCAGCCATGCATAGGGATTTCAAGCAAGAGGAATTTTTTATGGTGTTTTATTTATTTATATTAGTGTTGAATATTATTAACTTTCGACTTTATTATTAACCTCTAACCTAGATTTTTCAGTAATAATAAAAATTTATATTTAATCCAAGAATAAATAGGTTAATTAGAAAATAAAATAAGGAGATATTGAAAATATTGGAAGGATTTTTAAAGATTAAAAAAACCCTTAGTGTATGTTATTTTAAAAGTAGGTCGAGATAGAATATCTAGTTGAACAAAAAAAATATAAACTTGACATGAGGGGAATTTTTATAAGTAATGAGAAAACTAGTAATATAAAAATATTGTTGGCTTCTCTTGAAGCCATTGATAACCGACCAAAATTTTTGGAGAAATAGAGAGAGAAGCTAGAGAGAAAACCTATAAAAGGCAACATACTCCTACAACTATATATCTGGCATCCACTTTTGTATTGGGCTGCTTTTCAGATAGATTGTTCTTCTCCCCACCCTTTACAATCTGACTAGAGGGATTTGCAAGATCAATTTTTGTTTGAGAGAAATCAAAATAAAAAATATTATGGAAAAGAAACCTCCAAGAAAGTCTTGGTTGTTGATTGTTGTCTCTCTCTTCCACCGTTGAATCAAGCTTATTTTTTGGTATGTGATGCGCCTGGATTTGATACACATTCAGAACGACGGAGATTGAAAATGAACACTTCAACATGAATTTGTTCATATTGAATAGTAGCTCGCCCAAATTCTAGATCAATTTGGTTTTATTCTAATATAAAGAAATCGAACTGTAGAATTATGGATATGTGTTGGTAAACATACTTATATATAATTTCACCATGGGGATGTGTCTGGTTTTGATTTTGTTGTGAGTTGGTCATGTTTAAGGTTTCTATCATTGTAGCAACTCATTGAATTACTTTACTGTAACAACTTGGATATTGTTGCATTTGGGTTACTATTACTTTACAATTGAATCAATTTTTTTTTTACCTAAATCACCATTAAAACTGGTAATACAGACAGTCGTATATCCAATGTTAATGAATTAAATGATAAAATGAAACTTGAATATATATGTACAAATTTATAAAAGTGAAATATGCATATATACTGAATCAATAGAAGATTGTTATTCTAGGGATTTAATTATGGATCAAAATGTTATAATAAAATGATGGTGATGAATTTATCTTGTGTTGATAAGGGATACTACCGCAACTAGACCAAAGTTTAGAGTAGGAGTAGGGACTTTACGTGCAACAAGTAGGTGTCTTATACCTTATTAATTTTATTTGTATCACTTGAATTGTTGTAATTGCAAGTTCTTTAAATATGTAATTCATGAATATTAAATGAAAGAAAAGAAGATTGAAAGAAATTAAAAAAATATGGACTTGATTAGTTGTCCAAGATAATTTGAAAGCTAATGATATCAATGCGATACATTGATATCGACATTTACTTAGATGAAAATATATTGGTTAAGAACTTGATTACCCACTCCTAAAAATAGAGGCTTATGATGTTAATGGGGTTTCATTGACATCGATATTAACATAATGAAATTAAAGTGTTGAAAATAATATTGATTAGCTACTCCGGGTTTGGAAAATTAATGATACCAATGATTTGCATTGGTATCAACATTTCTTAAACTTGATTAGTCATTTCTGGTATGCGAAACTAATGATACCAAGAAGGATCATCGGTGTCGATATTAACTTAGACTTGATAGCCCTTTCGGGTACGAGAGACTAATGATATGAATGAGGTTCATTGGTATCAACATGAATATAAAAGGAATTTATAGAAATGAGCTTGATTAACTGTCTCTAAAAAATAAGAAAGGCTAATTTAATATCGATACATGAAATTAAATATTCACTTTTATATATATTAGATTTTATATAAACTCTTAAGCTTTGCAATTAATATATTATATAATTAATTAGAGTGTTATTGAGGTAAGTTGAAATTATTGGTAAATGATTTATGTGGATTATGATCCAAGATGATTGGATCAAAGAATTGAGGATGTATGTAGAAGTGAAATAGGTTTAAGTCAATAACTTGGGACATCCTGTTATAATGAAAACTTTGCTGGAATTTTTGTAGAAATTATGATAGAGCACCTATTAATTTGAAATAGTCTAACATTCTTGTAAAAAAAATTACAATATCTTTATAATTAAGAATATGTTTTCTCTTAAAGAAATTGGGATTGTTACATTTATTCTAAATTGGGTTTGTTTTGGCTCATCAAATATTGTTTTAGAGTTTGTTTTAGTAATAAACTTGTGTTAGTTGATTATTACATATGATCCATTAGCTTGCAACCTAAAAAGGGCTCATTAGAGTTATTTAGAGGGGACTATATATTACTTTTATGAAAGCAAAAAGCTATGATGATTTGAATAAACAAGACTTCTGATTTGTTTTGTATATTGCAAACAACCTTTCTTTGCAGGGACAAAGATCGTACACCGATTTATCAAAGATGAACTAGCTTTGTGGTGTCTTTCGCATACTTTAGGTTCATAGGTACATGTTTATCTCTGGGTCCAAATTATTTTTCCAACACTTACCTCTAGGTCGAGGTTTCAAACCTGATATTCAGCTTTTTTAGATTGATTTTCAATTTCGTTATGGGTTACATGATCACGTGATCACGAGATTTGCATCATCATCTCTTTACGAGACATGACTTAACCAACCTCATTTCCTTATAAGATTATCCTAGTTCCTTCTCCATGATGGGCTCTAATTCACAATCCTCTTCCTTGATGGATCAACCACACATCATTTTAAATAAAACTTATACCTTTAAATTCAACTATTATATCCATGTTACACTAATTCCTTGTCAAATATGGTTTACTCATCTCTAACTACATAAACAAAATGTACATTCATTAAATGGTTACATCTCTTTCTATTATAATGGAGTCTATATAATGGTGTTATAACATGCTTATACCCAGAGATGACCCTTGTGATGTCATCATCTTCACTTAATAATAAACTATCAGTTCTATTTTTAAGTAAGTAAGTTTGTCTTATGGCTATATAAAAATTCATGAGATATCAAGTAAAAAATTTTAAAAACAAACCTCACATTTTTTTTTTGAATCTCTAATCATTTTTTTTTTATTTTCTTCATAAACACATATAACACAACCTCAAATGTTTCATTCCTTGGATATTAGTGCTAACCAAATAAATAACTAAGTTTTAAATAGAAATAAAATCATAGATGCAATATTAAACTTTCTAAATTAGAGATCAACTAATTATTATTATTATTATTATTATTATTTTAAAATATAGACTAAATAAATAATGGAAAAAACTCAATTTAGTTCAAAACCTACATGTAAATTCTCGATTATATTCCAAATCTATAAATTTATTATGAATCAGGTTCCCAAATTTCTATAAATCCTTCATAAATAATTTACTCTTATTTTTTCTATTAGCCACGTATTCGTTATCATGTCTGTCATGATTCCTTGTGTCAGTCTATCACGTCCCGAAAGGAAAATAATACCGGTAAATGGTATCTGTTCCTGTTCTTCCAGGAGAAAAACATGGCTGCTTCGTTAGCTAAAGCTACAGTACTAGCAAGAGGCAAAGATGAAGTGTATGTGGCAGCAACGCCACTAAGAGCCACAAAAGGACCCGCTCAGCTCCTTATGTCTACTACTTACTCTCTCAACCTCTGGGATTTGCAGCACTTTGTGGTTATCATCAAACCCAATTTACCTGCACCTCCTCCAAATTCTCAGGTTCTTGATTCTCTAGTTCATTCTCACTTCTCTGTTTTCCGGGCCTTGAAACTCATTCCCCCCATATTTGGGTGGTCCAATATTTTCTTAACATTGTTGTAGATGATGGGAATATTTTTTTCGGTGTTAGATTGTTAATTACCAGTGTACCTCATATTAATCTATTTGATTTTTTTTGTCAAATTCTTAAGCTAGCAAGGTCAAACCCAGAAAAAATATTTGTTATTCATGGAATGAATTGCAAATACATGTTATCCATACGAAACGAAAATCTTGTTATTCATGTCTAATCAAGGCAGCACGCCCTTGCTCTTGTGCTATAATAGGCGTTGCATTAATGTTTAGAAGCTGAAATCTAATACTGAAGCTCAATTATTTGTATTGTAGGCTATTGTTTTTGATTTTCAGCCAAAAGATCCTGAAAATATCTACACTGCACTTGCAGTTCTATCAGGTAGAGCAGTACCAGGTGAGGGTTGCTATTGTTTGTAAACCTTTTTCCCTTCAAACGAATGTGTGATTCAGTTTTGTCAGATTTCCATCAAGCATAAACTCTATTGTTTTGGACGCCAAGGGGTACCTCGGCCGAGATGACTCCATTACATTCCAAATCAGTGAACAAAGTTCATGATGTAATGTTTCTAATAAATGAGTACTTGCCGTGAACAACAGTACAAAATTCATTTATTTTGTTCATAATAATCTTTTATTATTTATTGAGTCACAATTTTGTTGTCATTTCAACATGAAAAGATTAACTTAATATCCTTTTCAGCTAGCACTTCTATGATGTATAGTTAAAAGCTACTATATAGTTATAATGATTTTGGTCGTCCACGTTATTGAACAAAGTTCTCTGCGACTTTCTACATATGATGTTCTCTACCCTTTTTTACAGGAGTTGTTCTTGTGCGGAAATTGTCAAAGCTACCACGAAGAAAATGCTGGTTTGTTGGATCCTCGAAGTTAGATGCTGTAGATGTTGCAACTAAATTTAACAGTGACTGGAGAACGGATTTGAGGGTTGGCCATCACGACTGTCGTGATTATACAAATGGTAATAATGAATCTCTTCTTTTCATTTATTTATTTTATGAAAATCCATTTCCCGTTCTGTCATACCATGTGATCTGGATACTTGGCAACTATTCTTAAGCTAATGATCTGCCTGCCATTGTCAATTGGTTGTAAACATTGGTGTTGTAGCACTGCTTGTGTTATGTTACGCCAGCTTGCTTACCATCTCTTTTGTCTTTGGTAGGTGTTTTCCCATTAACTAATGAATCTTGGCTGATAAAAAAAATGCATGTGAACATAACATCATTTTTCTTTTTCTTGGCAAGTAAAGGGGTCCCTTAAAAATAAATTCAACCTGTTTCTTTATCATTTTCGTTCCCCTAATCTATCCTTTTTCACTTGGAAGGATTGGTAGAGCTTCTCATTGGTGAAAAACAAGTGTTAGAGCGTCTAAGAAAAGACCGTGGTGATCAGGGTTAGGGCACCGTGTACTGAAAAGGCTATACGAAAGTTACATGGGCAAAATATCTTCTTTTATTTCTCAAAGAATCTGTTTCGACAATACTCCGGTAAAGAAATCTCCCTGCAATATTGTTGGTGTATACTAGCGCAAGGCACACAAGCTTGATAAATTCCAACTCGTCTTTCGCCAAGAATAGTAGGTTCATGTTTTGCTTTTGACAGGCTAGTTTTGTTTTCTTTCTCAGCCAACCATCTGCCTTGCAAATTATCAAAAAGAGATTTCTATTCATTCTGTATATCACTGAATGGCATGATTAGCTCACAAGCAGTTTTCTCTAGGTCCAATGCTCATATGGACAGAAATGGAGTTCATTGATTCATGGTGCTGCTGTATACTTGGAACCAGAAATTTAGGATTGGGGTGCCAATTGGATGATGTATAATTTTTGTATTGCAAAACCTGTATTTTCTATATAAAATGAACTTCAAATTAAAGGGTATGATTAAAATTTTTCAAAAGTTTAGGAATAAAATGCATTTGTTTTCAAAGTTTGGCACCCATGCCCCCCCAACCCTTCGACATGGTTCCTCTCTGCATGGCTTTGATGTTTCAGATCAAGTTGTACTATATATAAAAGAAATGGATTAACATATATAATGTTGCATGAAACATGGTGCTAAAAAACTATGAGGACATGATGCAGTAGCAAGAAACTCGTGTAGAAACATGATTAGAGTTGAAGGCATATCACTGGGGCTGGAGCCAGATTATTTTTCGAGGGGTTAAGATTATAAATTGTTTTCTAGAGGGGGCCAAAACTAATTTTTAAACTGCTTAAGGGAAAGCCAGGAACTTCTTATTTTTTGCAGTGGTCGGACCCTGCCAGCCTCCCCTGCATATCACCATTTTAAAAAAATATTAACAAACTTAAGGATTTGCTAAGAGGAAAATAAGAAGATTAATATTTACTCATAGAATTATTTGAAGAGAGCTGTTGCAGAAATCAAGAACGATGATCAATAGACGAAAAAATTCATATTTTCAAAGAGTAGGAATAGAGAGAAGTTTCGTGTGACTTCTAGTGAAGTAGTTAGGATTGAAAGTGAGAGTTGAGTCTAGGAACAAGAGGAGAGAAAGATCAATATTCTTAGTTTGGAGATCAACCACTTTCAGTGAACACAATCTCAGCTCTAAACCTCTGAATATAGAGAAAAAATCTTCAATTATGTTGTTATCAAAAGAGGATATTGGGAAGTGTTGAGCAGATGTCGTAAACATGAGAGCCAAGGTTGCATCACTAATCTACCTTTTGGGGTAAATAGTTTCCTTTTTATACACTTAATCATTCTGATAATGATATAAATGAGAATTTCGAAGTTTTTGATAAGTGTTGGGGTTTGTTTTTATTAAAGTTTGCAGAAACAATTAACAAGAGTAAGTCAAGTCCTATGCTTTTCAATTGTTGATCCGTCTTACTTATCGTAAAGGGAATCAATGTGCAGGTTGATTGTGTAATCAAGGCTTGAGAGCTACCATTGCAGTGCATTTTCTTTCTACTCTACTGGGGTTGCCATGTTCCTGTCAGTGTTGCTTTTAACCTGCTTCTTTCTTTGGTCTCAGGGCCCTCTTTTACCAAATAAAATATAAAACGTCCCAGTCATGTCCATAAAGATGAGAGAAATTGCTGTCATTCATTGAAAGCATGGATCAGTCATGCATGCGTTGCACACACGCCTGGAAGGGATGTGGGGGCTGTGGTGAAGGAAATATGTAAAAGAAGTTATGGTGGGAGATTTTCCACTGGTCAAGTTTTGCTACTTGTCAGTCAAGCTTTTCTGAGTACAATTTCATATCAAAGATTGATGAAGACAAAATAAAAGGCATTAGCCATTAGGCATAGGATACGAGGGTAGTATTGGTTAGATGGTCGAAACAAGGAAAAAGGTCATCAAAAAGCAGACTACTTTGCAAGTTTTCATATCGGCAAATCTTCAAGGAAAGAAATCTGTTCAAAGGGAATCTTTCATCATGGGCGCTGCTATTTTTTCTATTGGGCCACGGTGGGATGTTTTGGGTGACCTACTCTTAGATAAAGGCTTCTTTCCCATATACATCGAATGTTTGGTAAAGAAGCATGAGTTCAATTTTCAACATTGTTTTATGTTAGTGTACAGTTGTTATGTTGATGGTGGGTTGGTGCCTGTTGAAAAATTAGCCGAGTTCTGGTGCCTCTTTTTAGGTAGCTGATAATTAAGAGGCTGTTTCAAGTACCATTTGTCTTGCCTAACCTCCTCCTATTTTTATAATCTCGATTCAACAAGAGAAAAAACGAGATACTGCTCGGCCGATCAAGCTTTGTAAACAGGATTTTATTTAGTTAGTCTGAACCAGTCAAAGTTTGGCCAAGACAACTAGCAGGATTTAGGCCATTCAAGCATGATTTCTAATTTCTCTCGGCAAGATTTAGCCTGCAAAACCTTGCAGTAAGTAATTTCCGATGATACGATGAGTGGTCCGGTCCTTGTTGATAATCATTTAGCACATTCAAGAGGATTATTGAACCTTGGAATTGAATGAATATTCGTTTGTGTTGTGATTGATCCGATATTTATATTCAATATTCATATATACACAAATAGAAATTGTTATCTGAAATCTCCAAGCATGTAAGATTTGATCATAACCTGATGATGAAGCAGATAATTAACACAGAAACATGATTTTGTTTCAGAGCAGGGAGTAATCAACTCACATATGGATAAGTATCCGATCCTTGGTTGTATGCATCACTGGGAGTATCGATCCAATTCAGGCTGCCCACATGAACTACTGTTTGAAACCAATTTGGTGCCCCTTGTAGCTCAATGTCCTTGAACTGTCCATTCTTCGGGTCATAAGAAACCAGAACTCTGTTCTTATACTCCAGCAGGATTTCACCATTCTTCAAGACACATAGAGCTCCAACAACCCTTCCATTAGAACTATTTTTCCATATCTTTAGCTGTCGGTCCTGATTTTGTTTCAAGCCCTTGGGCATGTAAGCCCCGATGTTGTATTCTTTAACCCAAGACTCCTTCACATTGTACTCCTTCATGACCCAAATCTCCAATCTTCCATAATTGCAATAAACAGCAGCAGAGAGGCAACCCCTCAGAACCACTAGATGATAGTTGCACCTATTCAGGCCACCGCAGTCCGGTTTCGGGACTTCTCGGAATTGCTCATCGGTCAAGTCGAATGAGACCAGCCTGCGGGCGGGCTTATTTCTACACGGGCGGCTAATCCAATGAAGCCTTCCATTAACCAGGGCCCCTGAAGCCCGGCGAACAAGCCGGTATGAAACTTTGCCTAGACTTCGCCATTCAGGGCAGCCTAGTGTTAAAATCTGGACTTCCGATAGTGGATAAATGATTCTACGTGACCGAGGGTAGCCACCATGCCCATTCCTGTAATACACGATTCTGATTATCTTGTATTCTTTAGTCTTGGGATTGAAACCAAACCCAAAAACTACTTCTTGATCAGGATACTGCAAGGATTTTGGCAGCTCTTTATAGCAGCCTGTGAAAGGATTATAGATATAAAGAGAATCATTGTACAATGAGTCAGATAGGCATAGTAAACCGTTACAGGAGCCTACCACTTCAAATTCTGGCATCATAGAGGAAAAGGGTGCCGGAATTCTCTTCACCTTCTCCTTTTCTTCCTCGTGAGCAGCAAAATCCACAAAATAGAGATTGTTTCTGATGGGAAAGTCGCAGTGAAGGATTAGGCAAGGATGATCGGTATCCTGAGTTGAGCAAGACAAATATAAATCTACAAGCTGAGGATCCTGCACCAAGGCACGCCAAGCTCGGCATACACACTTGAATTGCACCAAAGATGTGATGGGTAATCTTGAAAGTATATCATGAGCAATCTCCCGTGGTAGAAGCTCCATTCCAGTTGTTTGTGGATCATCTTCAGCCTTGGTTTTTCTTCGTTTCCTATGTTTTTCACAATCCAAGTCCATATTGACCACTACAGGCAAAAAGGCTTAGTATTAGATCAAAAGATGATGGCTTGTTCTTGAAGATGAAGAATTGGAGGTGCATATAAGCATGATGGCCTTCGATAAGATCATCAAAATTTTAAGAATGGAGTTGGAAACCACAAGGAAATTGGTGTGTTCTAAATGGGAGCCACCATTGAATAATTCTCCACGTAGAAAAGAGTTTGGTTTTCTTTTCATTACAGAGAAAAGTTAAATTGATAGACCCAGCAATCTTCACCGTCCAATAAAAGAATCCAGGGCCAAGATACGATGCAGATTAATTGCAAAACTTAACGAATCCTATTCCTTGTTTATGGATGCATGGCCCTACTGATAGTGACCTAGCGACATTTAGTTTGAATAAGAACAAGAATTGCCCATTTAATGTACTAAATGCTAGACAAAGTTTTCTTTCTTTCTTTCTCCTGCGTGGATGCCCTTGTACGTGTTCTTACAAGAAATTTTGCCTAGGCAGATGCCAGGAATCATCCCTGTGAAGGTTTTCTGGAGGTGGGGTGTGGCAAGAAATTTATATATCTCCAAGATTCAGAATAAAAGCCATCGCAGAAACGTGATTGCTCTGCGTCACAGTACAAAAGGACCAAATGTATAGACTTATGGGAGCCAGGTAGAGCCCAGTTCTTCTCACACGCAATCATTTAGTGTAGTCTAACAAGAAGGTCTCAAGAACAATCTGCCGTTTGATGTCAAGGTCACGTGAGCTTGTTTGGAAGAAATTTCTAGGAAGCTGGGATGCCAGTGGCCAACAGAGGGATCTCATCAAGACTTTCTTTCTTTCTTTCTTTCTTTTTAGCAAGGTAACTTAAGCGTGCAATTTCAAAGCACTTGTTTATCGTCTTTCAAGAAAGCAGCTCGGAGACAGTTCATTTCAAAGCATGAATTTTCTTTACACTAACAAGTAAATAAAGGTCATGTGGGAAATTGTTGGATTTAAAGAGTTAAAGGTTAAAGTGATTGAAATAAAGTTTGAGGACCAAAACTCACCAGTTCAGTTCAACCCGGTTGTTTTAACATCGGTTGGAACCTCACCATTTATTAACCACTTAGATAGTTGGTTCACGGCATGCTGTAGATTAAATAAAAAAAATTTAACATAAAAAAATATAAGTATTGTTAATAATTTTTTTTAGTTAAAGTACATATTAAATTATGTGGGGTTTAATTCAATGTGACCCGGTCAACTTGGCGAGTTCAAGAACAACATGGACGGCTGGTAAAAATATAGTTTAACTCAAAATAAATATTCAAAATGATATTTTATAAAAGTATTGAAACAATAATTTATTAGATCGATTCAGGTCAACTCGGGTTAACTTATCAATCCGCATGATAATTCAAGAGAGTATCATATCTTGTAAAAACTAAATTAAAATAAATTATAAAGTTTAATTTATAACTTTAAAGCTTTTTTTTTATGAAGAATTTATTAAACTTTCTGTATAAATAATAAAAAAATGACAGTTATTAGTCTTTTCAAAGTTTTATTTAAGTTCAATGATTGTTTTGAAAGTAATCTTTTCTTTCACATAAAAAAATCCTGAGATGTAAACGTCCAAATGGAAAAAATAAGAACAGAGTCCTTAATTAGAAAATTTGTAATAATTTCTGGGCAATCACACGTTATTTCCACCGTAGATGCTGCTCTCTGCTTCCAAATTCTCAGAAATTTCCCAATGTTACAAACGAAGGATCCTTCTGCATAGCTACAAAATTGTACTGAACAGACCTTTGGAGATGGACTCGTTGTGTCTGCGTAGGACAGGGACAGAAATGTTTTTACCAAAATATTGTTTTTTAAATAACAACTTATCATGATATTAAAATCAGATTTTAATTACAAAAATAATGAATTGATAATTTTGACATTAATATATTAAAAAATATAAATAGGAAACATGAGAAAATTAAAACATAATTTCTTAGTTATGTTGTTTATTGTATAAAACTCAAAGTAATTAAGATAAATACAAAAAAATCATAATAATTGGAAACAAGAATTAAAAAAAAAGTATTTATTTAATCAAAATCCCTTTATTTTACTAAAACATCCATTTTTTTTATAATTTGTTTTTTATCATAAGTATTGTTTTTTAAATACAAACTCATCATAATTCTAAAAGTAAATTTTATTTTAAAAAAAGAAAACAAAGAAATAATGAATCAATAATTTTGACTCTAATTTATTACACAAATATAAAAATAATAAACTTGAGAAACAATTTATAAGAAGTTTACACAAATAAAAAAATATTTCACCCACAAGATTAACATATAATTATTCAAAAAGTAATTATTAATATTATTATAAAATAAGCTAATATTACTTAGATACAATGAAATAATTAAACAATTATTTAGTTGGTGAAATGATTCTAGATATTACATATAGATTGGTGTTGGTGCTCTAAAGAGATGAAAATAAAATTTGAATAGAGGTTGGGGTTATTGACTTATTGGGACAGTTGATCAATTCCTTCCAAGATAAGTTGTGCAATCACACTACCCTGTCAATCCTATCTTTGAAGAGTTATGCAATTATCCTAGAAAAATTGAATTGATTCCTTTCAAGGTAAATTATGCAATTGTACCAGGGAGAGATGTCGTATTAATCTCATCCATAGAAAGTTGTGTTATCGCACTAAGAAGACTAAGTTGATCCCTTCCAAGGTAAGTTGTGCAATCGCATTAAGGAGTTTAAGTTCATCATGTCATTGAAAGATTTATAGCGCCATTGCATTATGAAGATCACGTCAATTCACGTTGCTAAGGTCTTTTTAATCCCATCATTAGAAAGTGTGCAATCATACTAGGGAGACCATGTCAATACCTTTCAAGGTAAATTACGCAATCGCACAAAGGACACGAAGTTGATCCCTTCCAAGATGAATTGTGTAATCACACTAGGAAAATTAAGTTCATCTTATCTTTGGAAGGTTGTCGGTTGTTAACCTTAAGTATCTCTTGGAGAAAATAGAAATATTGTTACTTTGAATAAATTGATTCATATATAAGAAACTTACATTCTTAGTCATTAACTACGATATATTTTATTTCCCTCTTAGGTATAATTAACTTCATGACTCAAATATCCAATTTTTGCTAAGATCATAGTCTCAATTCTATAGAGTTTTTTCAGTTGGTGTCTTCTAGATAGTTGACTTACTTTCTCTTAGATAGTTGTCAAATAGACTTTCACATCTTTTATGATTTGAACCAACATTCTACTTGTATTTGTTGAAGGCTTTTAAGCTTTTGAGATTCAAATGATTTTTATGAAGTCAACAAAAAGGTGTGCATCAAATTTGTTTGTCTCACCAAGTCCCTGAGAAAAATAAAAAAAAATCATATTCTGACTTAAAGCAATAAAAATATTGCATAGCTTTCTGATTCTCTTACAAAACAGTGCAAATCCAGTATTTGTAGTAAATCATGCCTCCCAAGTTGATATGACACATTCTTGATCATTAAAGCAGTCTCCCGTGCTGATAAACTTTATTAATACCATCAACGAGATCATAAGAATGAAAACCATTTTCTTGGTTAATTGATGTTGTAGCTCCGCAGAGCTTCTTTTGGCTAATATACTGGTGCTAAAAAGCAAAACAAATTTAACACAGAGGCCACTAAAAACCATGATAAAGGCTGGTTCCAGCTTACTATATCGAGCTCGTTAGACCTAACAATTCCTTTGAATAACTAGCACTACCTCCATATGGAGTCGGACTTGAATGAAAAGTTATTGATGCTTTAATAGAGTAGTTGTGCTAGCAACCCTGGGAAGGCCCGTGACACATCTCATTTTAGGCTTGTCTTGATTATTTGCCATTAATAGCGATAAGAGATGTCAAAAACCAGTTCAGAAAAAACAATTGATGACTTCTTGATCAGGTTCCCATAAACAGAGCCAATGATGATGCCCTAAAAAATCTAAATAGCTTATGAACAAGGTTTATATGTTGGATAATTGGTTAATCTCTTAATTCTAGAAATTTGATCCATTCTCTCCAACCAATGTGGCTTATGGATGGTGTTTGGTGCCTGGTACTTGCAAAAAGTTCTATTTGATGGATTTGGGGACTCTTTGATACTTAAATAAGTATCTTTTTTAGAGAAAAGACAATGATATTTTAGAGAGAGACTCTAAAAATAAATATGTAGTAAAGAATAAAGATTGTGAACCTTTTTCATTGAAGCATTCAAAGGGTCTTTGTAGCCCACGAGTTTAGTCATTTTGTGAAGATGAGGGGTTGAAGTGTCATATTGTCTTGATAGCATTAATGAAAAAAAATATCTTGGACACATGTATTAAAGAGAGGTAAATATTTGTTTTACATCATTAATGAAGGATAAATATCTCATACACATCATTAATGTTGGATAAGTGGTAGGACCTTTTGAAGACTTTTGTACACCTAAAAGTGTAGAGAGATGAGTATTATTTACCTTAACATCTTATGTTAAGGGTCATAAGAAAACAAAACAAGCAGAGTCTGGTGGTCCAATATAGAGCCTTGAAAGATTGTCAATTCTACATCCATTTAGGTTTGGTGAGATGCTGAGCCTCATGAGACCAGTTTTAGAGCTTACTGGACCTATATGTAGTTAGGCTTAGCGTGTAGCTGAGTCAAGGGATGTTGGGTCATCACCCTGTTTTTGATCCTTTTAAACATGGATTTTAGAAGAAAAAAATAACATATATAAAACACGTTAATCTATCAACATTCATTAAATGTGTACACACATCTAGAGCACATATTCACTTCATAGGAAGATGTTATTCATATTAGCATGGCATGAACCAACAACCCTCACACCTTTCCTGTCAAATGATCATCAAATCTTTATAGGTACTGCATAAAGGTAAAGATATATTAAAATGAATAGAGGAACTTGACTTTCTTAATCTTTTCAAAATGCTCATGATAGCTTTGTTGGTTTAAGATTTTAAATTTCTCTTTTTTTTTTTATAGACGTTTGCTCATATAATTTCTAAAACTTGTCCATTAGCCTTTAGCATTTACTATTTTACAAATTGATAAGGTATCAAAAAAACTCAAGTAGCTTAGGAGCAAGGCTTATGTGTTGAATAATCAATTAATCTCTTGGTTCTGGAAATCTGATCCATTATTCTTAACCAAGATGGCAAGTGGTTGATTCTTGATGCCTGGTAAGCCAAGATAGCTAATGGCTGGTACTTGCTAAAGGTTTTCTTTAGTAAATTTGAAGACTTTTAGATGCTCAAGTAAGTATCTTTTAAAAGAGAGAAAGTACAAAAATATGAAAAAAAAAACATAAATGAGCCCAGGCGCACGATTTTAATTTTTTAAAGTGTTCGTCCGCCTTTATTTTTCCTTGAAATAAAAAATAGATAAATGATGTATCATCTGCAAACCTAGATTTCAGTAACCATTGTATTGGTTGGAAAATCAATGTAGTGTTTCTTTTGCCCTAAAAACCTAATTTTTAAGCTATTTCAATAATAATAATAAAAAAAACTCTCACCAACACCGTTGGAACACTTATAAACCAAACCATTAACTCGAAAAACCCAAAAAACAGTTAAAAAGCACGAAATCAAACCAGGTTAGATTAGTCTTCCTTAACTTGGATTTGTTTTTTCAAGTAAAATTGAAGCTCCAAACAACCACCATCAACACTCTTTAATTGCATAAAATCCGTAAACACCAAGAAAAACCATTTTAGTTGTTGTAAACATTGTGAACAGTGACTTTCTCTCTCACTGAAAGAATTCAACGATATCTCTCTTCTCTTTCTAACTACGAACCAAAAAATGATGTAAATGAATTTTTATACCAAAATTGATTTCTGAAATTTAAAGGGACTTATATTATATTATTTTTAAAGATAGAGGATATAAGTATATTTTTCACCAAAAATCTGGAACGCCGTCTATTTTTTGACACTCTTTTTATTTTGGTCCCTCTTCTTCCAATTTCATCATTGCTTAAGAAATAAAAAAAACAATTGGCTTGTAATTTGGATCAATTTGTTGAAAATAAAACTTTAAAAAACAAAATAAATTAATAAAAAATAAAAAATAAATAAGTATTGTGAGTATGTGAACAATATTTAAGTGAACAATATTTCTCCACCATGAAAAAGCCATATCTTTTAGTGTTTTATATAATTATTTTGTTATTGATCTGATACACACTTATTTGCCCTTGTAAAGTAAAGTAATACCTTACCATTGATACTCGAAAAGCGATTAAAACTTCGAGTTCTGGTTTTATGTTCTTTGTGATCTGATTGAAAGGGGAAAAAGAAGAAGAAAAGGAAAGCACTGCCGCAAATTATTATTAAGAAATTTCATTAGATTCCCTTTTCAGCCTTTTAAATCTTTTAACTGCTCACATTTCTCTAAAGCAATTTTGTAGCCTTGCAGATTAGCACTTGTTAAATATCAAGTTGTATCTACATGTATTTCCACACACATTAAAAAAAAATTAAAAATTCGAGTAAGAAGTACAAGTTGTATCTATATTTATTTTTATGTTTTAAAAGTATTTAAAAATACTAATTTTTTTATTTTAAATAAATATTTTGGTGTTTTCAAATCGTTTTGATGTACTAATGTTAAAAATAATTTTTTAAAAATAAAAAAATATTATTTTATTACATTTTCAAATAAAAAATACTTTGAAAAATAATCATTACTACGTTATTGATACTGTAACGTCTTGTAGTCAAATAGTAGAGAGAAAAGGGGAAAAAATATAATGAATTAGTGACATTGAATCAAGATCCTTGTCTTTCTGGTTATGCTTTATGGAACTTATTTTTTAAAAAAGTGTAGAGAAAAAGAGAGATCCTTGTAATAAAAAGCAATTTCCTTTTCAACTGATTACGCATCAATCAGAGTGCCGACCGAATTGAGACTGCCCTTGTGAACAACTGCAGAAAGACATCCATTTTGGAGGCTCAGACAACCATGATAAACAGCTGCAGAAAGACAAACCTCCTGTATTCACTAAATGAGATTAACGCCGGCCAAAATCACTACAGCCAGCAGGCTTTGGAACTTCTCGAAATTGTTCATCTGCAAGGTCGGCATGCCAGCTTAACACGCATCAATTTTTTATTTTTATTTTTGTCATATATAGGCTGAAGATATGGAGATTGTCAAGATGTAGTTTTTCGAACTCGCAAGGAAATTCGAGATATGAAAAGAAGGATCAGTGTCTTCCTGAAGAAAACCAACTTTAATAAAGACCAAGATTGTTTTTTTTTTTTTTTTGTTAGATAGTGTTTTTTTAAATTTTTTTTTAAATTATTATTTTTTTATTTTATATCGTTTTGATACGCTAATTGTTAGAGAATAATATAAATCATATCTTGGGATATCTCACCTAACATCTTAAGTTATCGGGTTGAGAAGGTTCTTTGATATGGTATCAGAACTTTGATGGTCAAGCGGTTACGAGTTTGAATCTTACAATTTTCATTTATTTTATAAAAATTAAGCACAAGATAATATGAGTCTGTGCAAGTTTCAAGGTCAAATGACTTTTACTTGAGAGAGTGTGTTAGAGAATAATATAAATAATATCTTAGGACCTCATCTAACAGTTTAAATTATTGGATTGAGATGATTATTTGACATTAAATATTAAAAATAAATTTAAAAAATATTTTTTTAATATATATTTTTTAAAAAACTAATCACTATTGTCAAGTTTTAAATAATAGTCATTGATATTAACCATTAAATTTAAAATGATAATAATTCACGTGGACTCATACTATTATGCTCTAAGCAGGGAAAAACGAAATGAATGTGCCAAACCCGCAGCTCCAGCATGGGCCCACGGTAAAATTTAGTGTCAGCTTTTTCAAGATATCCTGAGCCGAACAAAAAGCAAACAAGAACATGGACCCACAACAATATTTCAGGAGGTAAGTGTTTGTTTTAGAAAATATTTTTGAAAAAATTTAAAAATTTTTATTTTTTATTTTATTTTAAATTAATATGTTTTTATATTATTTTAAATTAATATGTTTTTTTTTTATGTTTTTATATTATTTTGATGTGCTGATATCAAAAATAATTTTTAAAAAATAAAAAAATATTATTTTAATATGTTTTAAAATAAAAATTATTTTAAAAAATAACCATTCCTATATTTCTAAATAACCTGTAGTATAATGTAGTGAGATAATTGATTGAAAAAATTAAATTTATTTTAATTTGTGAAAGCAACATTTATAAACGTGACATGAAAAACATGCACCTGTAATTGTCTTAATTTTGTAAAATATTGTTTACTAATTTTTTATGATTTCGAACCAGCACTTTATCTATAACAATATATAAAATAGAAGACGTGAATGTGAGAGCCATATATCAATGTTTTAAATTAATTATATAAATAATATTAAAAATATATTTGTTTAAAAGATGTACAATACAAACAAACACTCTCTAAATCTTATTTAATATTAGAATATTATATGTTTTATTCTCATACACACACTATTAAAGTTAGATTTTTATCAAAATTTTAATGCATTCATGTTTCAAGAGAGATATTAGTACAGTTCATTTATTATTAGGCTGATAGCAGAAGACTTTACTCTGTTTTTCTGTCTTTGAACATACCCCATCCCTTATTTATACAGAGGGCCTAGGTTGTCAAGATTAATTATAATAAAATAATCAATTCCAACATTTTAAAAACAAATTAAAATATAATATTTTAAACATGTCTTTTGTACAGCTTTACGCAATGAAAACCACCTCATTAAAAACCTTAACAAGAGAAAACCAAGTGGAGAAGAAAAAACTTGGTTAAGAAAAAAAGAATACAGTCTCTGTTAACTTACCCTCATAAAAGTATCACCTTAAATCTTTAAAAATCGCATCTCAATATTGCATCGCAATCTTTCAAGCATTGTAGTCGGTAATGCTTTAATGAACAAATCTATTAGATTATCTTTCTAGCAGATTTACTAAACATCAATATCACCACACTTATCAAGATCATGTGTGAACAAGAATTTCGGTGAGATGTCCTTTGTTCTATCTCTGATGATTTATCATCCCTTTAATTGAGCTATGCATGCAGTATTATCTTCGTACATTATGGTTGGAGATCCTCTGCTAGAGAATAAACCACATGTTCCATGAATATGTTGAGTCATCGATCTCAGCCAGACTCTCTCAACTGACTTTATGGATTACAAGTATTTCAACATGATTAGATGAAGTGGAAACCAATGTTTGCTTTATAGATCTACATGATATAGCAGTATTGCCACACATAAAGAGATAACATGTTTGAGATCGACCCTTTATTTGGATTAGATAAATATCTTGCATTAGCATACCCAAATAATTCATCATTAACATTATTTGAATAAAGTAATCACATGTTCATAGTTCCTTGTAGGTATCGAAAAATATGCTTAACTTCATTCTTATGTCTTCGGGTAGGAAAAGAACTATATCTTTCTACAAAGTTTATAGAGAATGTTATATCAGGTCATGTATTATTAGCAAGATGCATTAGCACACCAATTGCACTGAGGTATGGTACTTCAGGACCAAATGATTTTTCATTATCCTCTCGAGGTCTGAAAAGATATTTTTTCACATCAAGTAATCGAACAACCATTGGGGTACTCAATGGACATGTTTTATCCATATAAAATCTTGTAAGGACCTTCTCTATATAAGTTGATTGATGAATGAGAGTTCCATTTACTAAATGTTTGATCTACAAGCAAAGATAAAATTTTATTTTTCCCAAATCTTTCATCTCAAACTCTTTTTTTAAATAATTTACTATCTTTGGTATCTCTCTAGGAGTTCCAATAATATTTAAATCATCAACATACATAGGAATAATAGCAAAATCAAATTACGTCTTCTTTATAAAAACACATGGGCATATAATATCATTATTATACCATTATTTCAATAAATATTCACCTATAAGGTTATATCATATTCATCTTAATTGCTTTAATCCATATAAGGATATTTGAAACTTGATAAGTAAATTTTTTGGGGATTTGAATTATATGCTTCAGATATTTTAAATCTTTTAGGTATTTTCATGTAAACATCATTACCAATTGACCTATATAAATAGGCTTTAACTACATCCATCAGACACGTATCTATTCTTTTATAAGTTGTTAGGCTAATAAGATACCAATATATAATTGCATCTATTACAAGAGAATATATTTTATTGTAATCAATTTTAGGTCTATGTGAAAATCCTTATGCCACTAGTCATGACTTATATCATATGATTTTATTTTTCTCATTTTGTTTTCGCACAAATACTCATTTTTATCTAACTTGCTCTACATTTTCAGGAGCTTGGACTACAAGTCTAAAAACTTTATGTTTTGCAAGTGAATTTAATTATACATGGATTGCGTCTTTCTATTTTGACCAATCATTTCTACGTCAATATTCTTTAACAGATTTAGGCTCAAGGTCCTCATATCAAGTGATATATTAGGCCAGTCATATCAAGTGATATATTATATGAAAACATATTGTCGACAACTATCTCATTTTGATTCATTCTTTTTTTGTAGAGACATAATTTATCAAGATCTTTTTATTTTTACTGTTTTCAGGTACCTGAACCTCTTTTAGGGTCATATGATTATTTATGTCTATATTCTTAAGAATATTTTCCTCCTCAATAATGTTAACTTGATTATTTGCTTCTTTTTTTCTGATGATTTTTATCTGTTGAACTGGTTAGTGTACCATGCTTTTGGCGTGCTTTAGATTCATTTGCTACAATTTCAGTGGATTGTTCTATTGGAACTTCAATCTGGGTTGGAGCATTTATAGCTGGTATATGAGATTTGGTTACTCCTTTGAGTCAGTGAATGTATTTGATAGTTGATTTGCAAT
>Ga0325400_1001002_pt1 | contig 22574 bp, 16 predicted proteins | sample PopdelMetagenome_2_FD_205662 | JGI IMG/M metagenome (GOLD analysis project Ga0325400, IMG submission 205662) | Populus deltoides microbial communities from Bellville, Georgia, United States - Xylem-PdKOR-R1 | ecosystem: Host-associated > Plants > Phyllosphere > Stem > Wood/Secondary xylem...
CAAGTGTTTTGTAGTAAAAGAAGTAAGAAGGGATTGATAATTATGGATCAGCAGCCCTGACGTAGATTTTTGTGTTTCTAGTACAGTTGGCTTCTCTTTTTATCATTATTGTACTTTTATTTATAGAGAAATGTTGACCTGTTCAGATAAGTTTTTGTGACCAAATAAAAATGAAAGGAGTTTTTGTCTGGTGGGAAGTAAATTTTTGTTTTTTTTAAATGGTTTATATGGAAAATAAATTATGTTTTTGATAGTTGATAGTGTTATAAAAAATAAATTGAAAAGTAATATTCAGCTATGTTATAAAAAATAAACTGAAATAAAATATTTTTTTAATATTTTATTATTTTCATGTTTATTAAAAAAACATGAACTAAATTTGAAAAATAAAAAAGTTAGCGAAAGATAAAATTAAAAAGAAAAATCAATTCATAAATTATTTTAAATAAATAGTAAGTAAAAGAATGAAAAACTATATAATTATTTCACCTTGTTTTTTTAAAGTTTTAAATAGTGTTTTTTTAAAGAAAACTTTTTAAAAAAAAACATATTTTTCCCTTTAAGATTAGTATTTTCTTTAACTAGAAAGTGTGTTATCCTTGCCAATTTTCTTTTAAAGTATCAAACATTAAAAAGTATTTTTTAAAAAAATATTTTTGCTAGAAACAAACATGTAGAAAACAACAAGAATAAATAATATATAATTTTGTCAATATATAAAAATTTTAATTCAAAATTTTATAATTAAATATTTTTTTGAAGTAGTGTATTTTTTAAAAATATTTACAATTCATTAAATAAATCTAAAAACCAATGTTAATAAATTAAAAAATCTAAAAATAATAAAATAATAAAACTAACTAGCATAATTTAAAAATCTTATGGACCTCGATTGCATTAATCAATACCAACCTCCGTACAAAACTTAACCTTTAAAATCTCCTCATAAATTTTGATTGCAATATTAAAAAAATTATAGAACTTTTTATTAATGCAATATTTTACGCTACTCAGACCTCAACTAAATTAAGTTTTCTCCCAATTATCCTTGTGATTAGTAAGAAAAGTTTAAAATTAAAATTTTTTTTTTTTTTGATTTCAGATTTAAACCTTCTCATTATTAATATAATGATTATTGAAAATTAATATGGTCATCAACTTCAAAATTTATAAAATTAATCGAGATACACATAAACTTACTCGAAGACCTAAGTTAATAAAAAAAAATAAGTTTTCTCCCATCAATCCATCCATGAATATCTCAACAAAAGCATCCACGAGAGCGAGTTAAAATAAATCTGCAACTGTCATGTATAGAACGTGGAAAGAATGATGGAAAAAATGGACTTTTAATAGTGCTGGAAAAAATGGACATCATTTATGAGGATAATAAATAATTGATATTTTATTATAAAAAAATTAATTTAATATTTAACATATAACATAATATCTCATATCAGCGGGTTAAAATTTGATAATTAGCATTATTAATAGTGCTGGAATACGTTATTCATAATTACCGCACAAGCAGAGCCATGTATGCCACACGTATGAATTGCATCTAGAGTGCATCCTAGTTGCCCCAGTCCAAATACGACAATTTTTCGTGCTCCATGCTCGTTCAATGTCTACACAATTAATGGAAATTAATCATCACAAAAGACAGTGGGTATACATACCCTCAGTTGCTGCTTGTATTGTTCAAGAAGAAGTCCTGTATACTGGTCTAAGGAATTACTTAGTAATGTAATCGTTGCTGCCCATTCCAGCAGAATATAAGCACTTGCTTAGGTACAGGGCAGTCGATTCATTGTTTCTGGAATGCCAATCAGGCGAGAGACTGTAGTTTGGTGATTTCGCAGCTGCTTGTTAAAGGTTGTACGTTGCCCCTGCATCCACAGTCATTTTACCAATTCTTACCCAGTTTCATCGCGAATTCCAGGCGAAACAGAAGCATAATTAACACCAGATATTATGTCCGTGCAAGTGGCAGTTGCAAACGGTGGAATAAAGTCCTCAAAGCCTAAATTTTCAGCTGAATTGATAACAAATGATTAATTAATTACCATCTCTTTCTTACTTCTTCAAATCACCTTCCGTGTCTAAACAACCGATCCTGCAACAGCCCAGAACTACTGTCTTTTTTTTATCAAAAGAATACTGTCTTAAGCATATGTTTAGCATCCAAAGTATTGATAATTGTGATATTGAAAGTACAATATTTCGCATGATAGTAAAATATCATTAATTGGAGTTTAATCCCAGAAATTACTAATTCGAACATTATAAATTTCAGAACTATTAAAAGCTTATATTGTTATTAAATTCAGGGTTTTAAAAGTTTCAAAAAATTAAACAAGATAAGTGTATTCTCTTCAAAAAAAAAAAATATCAACAATTGTCCGTCCATTGCAGAACCTTCTAGTGGGGCCATAGGGAAAATCAATCCCAGAAGGTGAATAATTGAGTTTAGCAAGAGTTTGGAGATGGCTGCTACTGCCGCTATCAGCCAATGAGTCTCCAAAAATGAAGTAGCGAGGCACATGCGACTTGATGATACTGGTGCTTGGTGGAGGTGCTGGGCTCTACATTTACTGGATATATCTGAATTTCAAACAGCAGGACAGGACACTTGATCGCTGCTTGTTATTAGCTATTATAGTTTTTACTGAACTAGGGGCAAAGATAGTGCTTGAAGTCTCACATGCTAAGCATTTATATCCAATAGCTTCTCGCAGCATATTAGGTCGCTTCGCTAGATATTGCTTTTATATTCAATAATTTTTATCACGCTCTATCATCAAGATACATCGTTTATGAGGGTAATAAATAATTGATATTTCATTATAAAAAAAAATCGATTTAATGTTTAACATGTACATGATTAATTTCATATCTACGAATAAAAATTTGACAGCTGTTCTTATTAGTAATGTTGGTTGTTCACTTATTAGATATGTTTTGGGGTCATACGCGATTATCAACATATAATATTTATTTTTAATTATATTTTAATTTAGATTTGATAAATATTAATAACTATAATAATAAGGTTATAAAGAAACACGATGATGTTTTGATAGACATTGATGAGATAAGGTCATTTTCATCGACACTTGATTTAGATTTTGTTTTTTTGAGCACAAAAAAATTAATGTGTTCATCTAATATAAAATAAATAAATTGGTTTAAAATTTATGTTTTTTAATGCTTTGTGTTTAAATGTGGATGCTTTATTTTAAATATTTTATACTTTATGTTTGGTTTTTATTTTGAGTATTTTATTTTGTGTTCTATATAGGTGTAATATTAAAAGTTATCTTTTGTTTTGACTGAACCAGATGAACTCAACTTACCCATGCCCTGATTATTTATTGTGCTTGGTTGAGCAACAACTCCGGCTTCAAAACTATGTGACAAAGTCCAAATGTCAAAAAATGCTTTGGCTGGAAAGGTCCATTATCAATATTTATAAAAGACATGGAAGCATAAAATTAGGATCTTGTTTAAAAATAATATTTTCAATTAAGGAAAATTTCATTATTAGTTAATTTTACATCTCTCTTTTTTTCATTGCCCCTCTCTTTTTTCCATTCTTTTTTTCTAAATTTTATATTTACTTGATTTTAAATTTATCTTCTTATATTATTTTAGATTGTTTTATACGAGGTTATTCCAGTTTCAAATAAAAATTATGACATTTAATTTATATTTGGTTTACGCTTATTTTTATTTATATCTATTTTATTTATCATATAATTATATAAAATATTTAAAAACAATTCTTAAACTCAAGATAGTCCAACAATCAGATCGGTAGTTTGAGTGTTTAAGTCGTAAAACCCGGGTCGATCTAATATATCGGCTTTAATATTAAAAAAATTATCCTAAATTCATTTTGAATCAAACCATATTTTTTTATTAATTATTTTAATTATTTTTAAACTTATGAGGTGAACTAATTAATTTAACTGGAAAATTTCATTAGAACTTCAAAATCGGCAGGTCGTTGCCATAATTTAATACATGCAAAGTACTAGCGGTGGGATAAAGTAACAGAAAGAGGTCCGTTGCCATCTTGTTTAAAAAAGTGAACTCAGACTACTAATATCATAAACGTTGGCCTCCCTTCCAAAGTTAAATATTAAAACTTTATGCAATCCTTAAATATATTTTCAAAATTATTATAATAGTATTCTTAATTTTACATTTAAACTATTTTTTCATCAATTCTATCATCATATTATTTTGATTTTTTAATAAGGAATTACGTTAGATTTACCCAACAAAATATGTTATTTTTCTTACAAAATCATGTCTTTTTTCTCCAAAAAATTTTATAATTTGGATAGAAATATAGATAAAATTGATATAAAGTTTTTTTAGTAATAAAGTTAAGACTAATTATATAGTGGGATAGTATTTTTAAAGTGTTGACCAAATTTGTTTACTAATGGGAAGACACAGCGTTATAGTGTTAAATGTACATATTCAATTATCTTTTATTTGTTTTGTTCAATTACAAGAGGTATTTTTGAATTAGATTCCGTGTCAAATAGATACTAAATCAATTATCTATATTATAGTTTTTAAAGCTCAGCCTTGAACAAGTTTTGGGTGGATAAGTTGGTTAATCCAAGTTAATTTAAATTAATTTAATTTTTTTATTTTTTTAAAAAATAAAAATGATATTATTTAAAACAATAAAAGAAAAAAAGTCAACGAGTTTTGATTGATTTTTTCCTAGCAGATCAGGTCACATGTCTACCCGAGTTTTTTACCGAGTCAATTCTATCTCTATTTTTGTTGAAACACTGTCAAACCTAGATCTCGAGTAACCCATGTCATGAGACAACCTGCCGACTTGGATCAAATTTTAAAAAGTGCTATAACCAATCTTAAAGGTATACCTTTGTATTATTATATAAACAAATTATCTAAATATTGATTTTAAGATTTAAATCTAAAAGACAAAAAGTGTATACCTCTTTAATCATAGCGTTGAGGTTATTACTTCATTTTTGGACTTGTATATGCATCAATTAAGTCCTTACTTGATTTTTCTAAGTTTAGAATTGTAATTCCCTATATAAATTACATTATAGTCAATTTCTAAAACTTATTTACAATCAAGTCAACTTGATTAATCATCTCAATTTAATTTCTGACTAGTGATTTTTATATGTGTAACCCCTTAGATTCTCTAATAAATTAGCCTAAATATAAATTACAATCTTAAATAAAATAGGATTAAATAAATTAAATTATCTAATTTATTATGAATTCAACAATTGATTGATATATATATTTAAAGATCAAATACAATGTCTAACAACCTTTTATGATCTTTTAAATATTAGAAAGTAATAAGTGATTTGACTTAATCTTTCAGTGATCATTTTCTTTGTGTAATTATTATCCTTTCATCAATAATTTCTTAATTTAGACATTATAGCATAAAGTGTGTCTATTCTATCAAATCATATTTATTCTAAACATCATAGTCATTGATTCTTTCAAAAAGATTTGAAACTCTTTTCAAATCTTATTCCACCTTACACAAGTATTTACAATCAATGTTATTTAAGAACATATGGAACATTTTTTTTCTAATTCATCTAGGGTTATGAATCATCTCATAATTATTTAAGAACAAAATGGAACATTTTTCCTAATTCATATAGAATGATGAATCCTCTCTTGATTACTTAATTACCTTTATATAGTTCATGTTATATCAAATATCTTCTCATTTATTACTATTAATTATAACAATGTATAGCAGGATCAAAACATAACATTTCTTATATAAAATTACTTAGTGATCTGAAGTTTAATAATCACTTACACAACCATCACGTGAGTTTTTCCATAGATATAAGTGATCTTTCTATATGAAATTTTTATTGGATCAGTTCAGCACATATGTTATCTGACAAACACTTAAATATTAGTTTAAGATATCTCTCATACCTTAACTTATGAGAAAACTTGCTTTCTTTCATAAGAAAAAGAACATAATATGTATCATTCTTAGTGACTCTAATTAATGTCTAGTCTTAATAGAGCGTTACCTAGGATCATTTAGGAACGATGTTTTAGTACAATAGGAATCTCATAATTATTACAATTTTATAATTTTCTTTGCAAAATATTTTTATCTCTAAGACTTTATATTTACTTTAGATTCATTAATTAAATATTATATTTATTAATCAAGCATTTGATGAATATTAAAGATAAGTAAGCCTTTATTAATAATTAAATATGTTTACATGAACAAAGTCAATGACAAATGTTTACATTTACATGAATTTTAATTTGATTCAATTACATTTTATTTTTCCATATTAAAAAAAACAATCTTATGTTTATGCAAGAAAGTGACCGAATAATTAAATTTAAAAAATGATGCTTTAAATCTGGCACAATATCTTATTTTTTCATAATTGAAAGCATCTTAGTTTCTATATTAGAAAATGATCAAATTATTAACCTTAGAAAAAAAACAGTTGAAGGTTTGAAGGAGAAAGATCTCTAATATTAGCTGAAAAAAATGTAATTACAAAAAAGATAATTTAAGTTTCTATTTTAGTCAATAAATCCATAAATATTTAAGGAAGAGTTCATGTTTTTATATATAGTTAGAGTTATCATGGATTTTTAAACTTTGATAATGAAAATAAAATTTCAATAACTTACCAATAAAAAAATACAATAAGTTAGAAATAAATTGTTTAAGGGTGGCATAATAAGTTTTCTTTATATTATTTAAGATTTCATGTGTGTTGTAAAATACTTGCAGTAATTATTGATGAATATTGCAATAGGAGAAAAACTAGAAATAACACAAGACTTAACATGGTTCAACAATGTACCTACATGCACACGAGTGAGAAGCTTTTATTTTACTATATCAAAATAGAGTTATATGATATGTATTTATAGTAGACCTTAAACTGTCCAAAGAATATAAATAATTTTTTCATGATACCCTTCTTATACCATACTGCGGGGGCATTACGCCGCACCCCCTAACCTATTAATCATCCCTAGCAACAAAACTGAAAATAAATCCTAAAGAGGCAGATGCCATCATTCTTCTCCACTCCAACATCTGCCCCAAACTATAACAATCTGCATGTTAGCTAATATCCACCACTTATGAGAAAAGTAAGGAAAACTTCACTAGGGACAAGAGATATGGATGTCTCTTATCTAGCATCTGGAGACATTAATCAAGTTTAAGCAATTATTGAACGAATCTATGGTAACAGGTTTTGTCAACATTTTTGTTATATTTTAAAAGGTGTGAACTTTCTTAAGCAACAATACATAAGAAGAAACCAATTTCCTGATCCTGTGGAACATCACATCTATATTCTTGATCCTGTGGAACATCACATCAATTTATTTGCCAAGTAAATGACACTATAACTGTTACAATGCAACTGAACTCCATCTTGCTGAATACCCAACTCTTTGACCAAACCTGTAAGCCACAAGGTTTTTTTGTCAACCTCAGTCACTGCTATATATTCTAACTCATTAGTAGATAGAAAAACTAGAGACTGAGCCATAAACTTCCAACAAATAAGTCTCCCTACCAGAGTAAATACATAACCTGTGTAAGATCTCCTATCACCCAAGTCCCCTGCATAGTTTGCATCTACATATCCCACAAATGAAGAATTGTCATAAATATGATACCATAGTCTGTAGTACTCTCAAGTATTTGAAGATCTACTTAACTGCATCCTAATGTTTTCATCCTGAATTTAATAAAATTTGCTCACCACATTGACTGCGAGTGCTAAATCTGGTGTTATATAGACCATAGCAAACATTAAACACCCCACTACACTAACATAAAGAATATATGACATGTCTTTCCATTCATCATCTATCTTTGGGTACTATACAATAGATAATCTTAAATGATTCACTAAAGGTGTACTCATTGGTTTTGTATTATCCATATTGAACCTTTCTAATACTTTCTCAACAAAGCTATACCAAGATAACCATCCCATTCATACTCTTTACAACAATTAACATATCATCCATATAAAGCAACAAAAAAAATCAAAGAATCATCATCGAAGCTCTTTAAGTAAACAGAAAAGTCATACTCACATCTTTTGTAGCAAATCCTGATTGTGTAGGAGTTAAATCATTTGTACCACTACCTCATATATTATTTCAGTCTATAAAGTGATTTCCTAATTTACAGACCAAGTGTTCCTGCTTAGGTTGACTAAACCCTTCTGGTTGTACCATGTAAATTTGCTCATCCAAATCACCATAAATAAAATCTATCTTGACATTCATTTGCTCTAACTACATATCAAAATGTGCTACCAAGCATAACACTACCTTAATGAAAGTATGTCTGACTACATGGAAAAATATGTCATCATAGTTAACCTTTCTTTGTGAGTAACACTTTTCTATTAAACAAGCCTTCAACTTCTCACCCTTATTTTCTAATATTGCTTCTATCTTTTTATACACCCATTTATATCTTATCGCCCTCTTCCCCTTTGAAAATTCAACCAACTCTCATGTCTAATTTTTATACAAAGCCTCCATTTATTCTTCTATGGCATCTATCCATTTACTTTTATCTTGGTTGTATAATGTCTCCTGAAAAGTAGTAGGATCCTCTCTACTAGTAATAAGTTTATAAGAGACCAAATCTTCATAATCATACTTAATGGGTGGCCTGATATGTTTGGGCCTATATAAAGCTATATTGTCATATTGCTAATCTTATGAACTAGAAATCCCTGAATAGTCAATGGCTTCTTTCATAATATAAGTATATAGCTCCACATATATCTCGTGGTCATTGTTGCTGTAATTTTCTGACACTTGTTTCTTTTCTTCATGAGTACACTGCAACATGGTTTTTTTCATAAAAAACCACATCTCTACTTATCACCATCTTGTTTTCCTTCTAATCCTAGAGCTTGAAACCTTTCACCTCCACTATGCCATTATATAGTTTTACCGAAGGATTAATTCCGTCGGTATAAGAAACACAAACTGTCGGTAAAATTATTACCAACGGTATCTCCGACGAAACAAATCTGTCGGAGTCATGAGCGTCAGTAATTCTAATTCCGTCGCCATTTCTGTCGGTAATAAAAAAACAAAAATACTGACGGAATTGCTGACGGACATACAGACGGATAAGCGCGCCAAAAAAAATAAATTCCCGCCACCAAGTTACTGACAGAATATTCCATCTGTAAAATTCAACGGTAATTCCGTCGGTGATTCCGTCGGTAATGGTGGCACAGGCCCGAAATTTTTTTCCAACTCTCTGTGAAATACCGACGGAACTATTCCGTTGGTGATGTCCGTCGGTGATTGTCGTCTGTGATTTCGTCGGTAATTGTGGCATAGGCCCGTAATTTTTTTTCAACTCTCTGTGAAATACCGATGGAACTATTCCGTCGGTGATGTCCGTCGGTGATTGCGTCGGCAATTGTGGCACGGCTGTAAATATTGTAAACGATACTATAATACTTTCGGTATAAATTTAAAATATTTTTTAAAAAATTATTTATTAACAACTAAAAAACTTATAACCAAATAAATTTTCATTAGACATTAAAAATGTAAAATTAATGTTAAATAATATTCATCGAAATATTCATTACAAATTTAATGTTTTTTTAAAAAATTAAACTAATTAAAATAGCGGCGGAGCTGGAGGAGGAGGAGGAGGCTGATTGTTATCGGGATCGTACAGCCAAAAAGAAGCAGCATATGGATCATAACCCATCTTTGATCTAATCTCCATGACCATTTGATGGAGCTGAGCATAATCCGTCGAGAGGCGTTCATATTGTTGTTTCAAGGCTAAAAACTCCTCTAACTGGGTACTCGATCCTGATGGAGAGCTACCAACGGTTGAGACACTACGAGCCGACCATAATTTATCAGCCGTCGTGTTGGAGAGCCTGTAGACTCGATTTTTATCGGGTCTACCAGATGATCCGACCTCAAATCCGGATCGAAATCTGGTTGGGTCAAAGGATCGTCCCCATATCTCTCTCTCAACCGGCTATTATAGGTCTCCTAAATTTTTTTTTTTAAATCATCATATTCAGTTCAAGAAAATAATAACTTGCAAAATAATTTGATTGATCGAACATACCACAAAATGCTGAGCATGGTTGTCCACGTACTGCTGCACCCTCTTTTGGCGGTCTTGACTCCGCACGTGCGTCTCTACAAATAGCTCCATTGGACTCGGCTCAAGTCCAAGAGTAGCCTGTAAGGAAAAAAAGATTGCAAGTGAAATATATTTATAAGCAACAACAAATTAATTAACGATATATTTCATTTAAAATAATCTTACCATCCGCTTCGCATGTGCGCTGAACATGACGGAGCTGCCGGTGTGCGTGGTCACCGAACCATGAATTTCCCGGTTCCGATTGACGGCTCCGGATTGTGAGCGCCGTGAGAACCGCTCAGACATCACGTGCTCAATATATGTCGCCCATATATCTCCCGAGATGAATGGCGGTTTAAATTCCCATCAAATTACCACCTCATTCCAGCCTTCAAGACCGTTGTCCCTCGCATATCTTTTCGCCTTTTTTTTAGTGTCGTACCTAAAATCACGCAACCTACATCCATAGTAACTAATTAGAATTTAGAACATAAAATTATAAATCCAAAATAAATATTATTTTCGATTTTACCTAGTTGCCGCATGATTCTCCCATACTCTCCTGACAACATTGTTGTCCGCGCTATCCCACTCAAATTTATTCTGTATATATAAATAATTCATTGAAAATAAAAAGAGTACAAGATATAAAATTACAAAAATTATTTATTAAAAATAAACTGAAAATTAAAAATTAACACCTACCTGAAATCGCCGAAACCAGGCATCGATATTAGGTCTCCACTCAGGATATCTGGAGACCTGACTCCATTGAAACAATGGAATCTCCATCGACGATTTCATCACCATTGTAATTGTCCTGACAGCCTCAATGTTTGTGAACCTGAAATTAAATAATAAAAAATTAATTATTTGTTCATAAATTATGTTATAAGTATTTTAAAAAAAAAACTAAAACCTAAACAAACTTACATTGAGAGGTCATCCTTCCATTGTGCCTGGTACTTGCGGGTGAATTGATCCCACTGTGAAGGCACGCCGCTCCTGCGCTGTGAAACTGCGGTAGAAGATGAAGCATCACGCGGTGGCGCAGATGCATCGCCGTGATCAGCACCTAAGGAGATGTCCTCCTCGCTGCTAGAAGAACTATATGCAGCCGTCTGCTGACGACGTGCTGTAGATTTCATTCGACGCATCTACACAAATGTATATGAATTATTACATAAATTAACTTTAATTATTTAAAAAAAATTCAGCAGCACCTCCTTTATACTAGAGACTACCCACAGTTTTCAAACCTGCAATATTTACAATAACCACAATCCATATAATCTCCATCAACATCATATATACAACCTAATATCATTAGGAATTCAATCATTAATAAAAATTCGGCAGCACCTCCCTTATATTGAAGACTATAAAAATACACAAAACAAAGAACACCAAAAAAATAATGATAATTAAAATAAAAAAACAAAGATAAAGAAAAACCATTACATACCTTTTAATATGTTGAAAATTACCACCAAAACAATCAAATCTCTTTCAAAACTTAAACTAAAAACTGAGAGGAGAAGAAATAGAGATGAGAGCCAAGAGAAAAAAATGAACCAAATAGGGGGGAGGGGGGGTTTTTATATGCCAATATTTCCGTCGGAATTACCGATGGAACATTAATTGTTGTCGGTGACATTTATTTCCGTCGGTAATTCCGACGGGAAATCAATTGAAATGCGTACCAAAATTTTCAAAACTGCCGCCTTTTGTTTTCATCCATCGGTAAAGTCGTTGGTGATTACCGACGGCCTATAATTCCATCGGTAATAGCGCTCCTCTGACAAGCGTGCGCTTTGGGACGTGTGATTTCTGTCACCATTCCGCCGGTAATTGTCGTCGGTGATTCCATCGGTAATTGTGGCACAAGCCCGTAATTTTTTTCCAACTCTCTGTGAAATATCGACGGCACTATTCCATCGGTGTTACCGTCGGTAAACCAGTCAATATTTACATGAATTTTCTTCTATCCTCCTGCACACTTAGATCACATACAGCACAATAACAGGAGCTGACAATTAAAAAGGAATAAATATTTCATGTTTCAAAATATTACGTTATAAAAATAAGGCTTTACAGCATGTTTAGTCAGAATTTTCATCTTCGTCCTCAATTGAATTGTTATCATCCGCTTCATCGCGCTCTTCAATGTGGTTATCATCTTCTTCATCAACATTCTGTACTGCACTAGTAGAGCTGAAAACGACATTCATCTCCTCTACGTCAACATCAACAAGACTATCATCGAAAACACGAAAATTCAAATTTTAATCTAAGTCAATCGAAGGAGCAACTCGGTCTGGTTCAACCAACTCACTAGCTTGAAAGATTTCATCTATCACACTTATGTCTTCGTTCTCATCCTGAACAACCTCGACACAACCCCTTGGTTTTGTTTTTAAAACGGATAACCAATCAACTCTTGATCGGTCACTTCTAAAGGAAGGGGTGTATGTGTAATAAACTTGTTGGCATTGCTTTGCGAAAAGAAAGACGTCGTTTACGTTGCAGTGTCTAGCTTTTGAGTTGATTTCAATAAGATCATAGTGAGGATCTACTCTGATTCCTCTGTCAGTTGTGTCATACCAATAGCATTTGAATAGAAACACTCTATTCTGCTCGCTATGATATTGCAGTTCCATGACCTCATCCAATCTACCGTAGTAGTCAACTTCAAACTCACTAGAAGTCGATCCCTTAATGCAAACACCGCTATTGTATGTCTTTCTTCTATGCCCATATTCTTCAGTATGAAAGATATATCCATTGACAAAATACCCGTTATAGCACTTGACTTTTCTTTCAGGGCTCAGGCTTAGTAAAGACAGTGAAATAGTAGCACTAACTCCCATTTGATAAACCTTGTATAATAAATACAACAATAAACAATAAACAAATATTATGCAATATATATTTACTTACAGTGAATTACATTGCAAGAGATTATGAGTTTGTGATAGGACTTACATGTGTTCTAAACCATGTGGCAAATTGTTTATCTTGTAATTGAAAGATCTAGGATTCGGTCAACTGTGAGTTATTGGACAGTAAGTATCGTCGATGTTGCCTGCAAGGTTGTTTCAAATTATATGAGTTTGTGGTATCACAAAACATAAACAATACACTCTTGACAAAGTTTATGTCGAACATCTACTTACTTAATAAAATGTCTCAGCTCATCACAGTTAAATAGGATATAATTGTGTGCTTGTCTGAACTCTATTTCAGACAAATATCTTCCCCTCACAGCATTTTTAGGTGTGGGTCATCCAGGATTAGAGAATATTGACAAGTTCCCACTTGAAGGCACTTCACCACCATCATCATGTCGTGGAACACGGTTGATCCTCGTTCTCAAATGAGGTTTGAAATAGTATGAGATAAATATTGAGATCTCTTCAACAATATAGGCCTCACATATTGACGCCTCAACATGCGCCTTGTTCTTAATCTTTTTTTTTTAAGATTGAACAAGTACCTGTATCTATATATATATATATATATATATATATATATATATATATATATATATATATATATATATATAGAATTAATCAAAAATTATAAAAAAATTTAATTATGAATTATATAGCAACTGTAATATCTAACCTCTCGAATGGATACATCCATCTGTACTGGACCGATCCTCTAACTTTTACCTCAAATGGTAAATGTACGGGTAGATGCTCCATTGAGTAAAAACATGATGGAGGGAATATCATCTCAAGTTTACATATTGTCTCCACGATATTCATTTCAAGCCTCTCAATGTGATCAACATTCAACTTGCTGGAGCATATATCTCTGAAGAAATGACTAATCTCCGTTAGTGCATCTCATATCCCCTTTGGCAACAAATCACGAAAAGCTAATGGGATGAGTGTTTGCATAAACACATGGCAGTCATAACTCTTCATTCCATATAATCTGCATTCCTCGGTATTAACCAGCCTTGATATGTTCGAGGCATGTCCATCGGGAAAATGCAGACTCTTAATAAGCCATTTGTAGACTAATAGTTGTGCGTTTTTCTCTAACACGAAGCTTGCTCTTGGTTTTGCGACTCGTGATCCATCACAAACCAACTTCATATTTTTACGGTTACAGAACAACGCTACATCCAATCTAGCCTTGATGTTGTCCTTTGTCTTCCCCTTCACATCCATGACGGTGTTGAAAATGTTCTCAAACACGTTCTTTTCAATGTGCTTGACGTCAAGGTTATGACGGAGAAGATTGGTCTTCCAATAAGGAAGCTCCTAAAATATACTTCGCTTCACCCAGTTATGGGTCAAACCAAAACCAGGAAACTTTTGCTTCCTTGATTGGAGACCAAACACAATGTCACCATACTCTGAAACAACATCAAGCAATTCTTCACAGGAAGTCGCGGGGGTGCAACATCCTTTTCAACTCTGCCAACAAATAAATCCTTTATATTCTTTCTGGACTTGTGATTTGGCGACAAGAAGCAACGGTGACAGTCAAAAAAAGAAGCTTTACCCCCGTTTGTTAGCGTGAATGCTTTGTTGTTCTCCATACAATATGGACATGCTAGCTTTCCATCCGTGCTCCAACCAGAAACCATTCCATAAGCTGGGAAATCATTGATAGTCCATATCAAAGCTGCTCTCATAACAAAATTATGTTTCCTCGAGATGTCATAAGTCAAAGCTCTAGAGGACCACAATTGCATCAACTCATCAATCAACGGACGAAGACAAACATCTATATTCTGACCCGGACTGCTCGGACCTGGTATGACCATAGATAGAAACATGAACTCTGGCCTCATACACATCCCCGGTGGCAAGTTATAAACCGTCAGTATGACCGGCCAACAAGAATAAGGAGCAGCAAATGGCCCGAATGGGTTGAATCCGTCTGTACACAACCCAAGACGCACGTTCCTTGATTCAGCTGAAAAGTGAGGATGCACACTGTTAAAGTGTTTCCAGGCTTCATTGTCAGAAGGATGCACCATCACTCCATCAACTGCATGATGTGATTGGTGCCATGTCATGTGCTCAGCAGTCCTTAGTGACATGAATAACCTCTGCAGTCTAGGTGTGATTGGGAAGTATCTAAGTTTTTTATATGCCACGAGAGTCTTTACTCTTCCAGTTCTGGGTTTGTAACGGGAATGCCCACACGTCATGCACTCGGTCAGCTCAGCATTTTCAAGGTAATATAACATGCAAAAGTTGGGGCACATGTCAATTTTCTGGTATCCTAAACCGAGAGGTTTCATCATGGACTTGACAGCATAAAAGTTCTCTTTCAGCTTGTTCCCCTCGAGTAAAATGCTTCTCGCCTATTTGATAATCTTGTAATAGCCGGCCTCACTCAACCCGTGATCTGACTTGATGGTGAACACCTATGCTACGGCCGATAATTTACTGTGGTTCGTGCAGCCATCCCATAATGGCTCGTCAGAATCTTTCAACAGATCAAAAAACCTTGTTGCATCTGTATTAGGTTCTTCTTCTATGTTTGGAAATTCACTGGTATTACCTTTACTCATTCTCATTGCATCCATAACCATATTCCTGTAACGATTACTGTTCTCATTTCCAACTTCATGCATGTTGCTAGCACTAGAAGTTGACCCGACCACCCTTTCAACCATGCTCTCATTAGGAAAAATAGTTCTCCGTGTGCATACCAACACAGGTAGTCCTGCATGAACCCTTTAGTTAGAAGATACATCGTTACAACATTTTGATGCAGAAACTTTAAATTTTTGCACTTCCTGTATGGACACCTAATACCGCCATCAGTAAAATTTCTTGGGATAGATGTTGCAAAATTAATAAAACCCTGAACACCGTTACAATAATCCATCCTCCGCAATCCTTGGGGTGAGTCCCGATACATCCATGAACGATCATCCATAACTTTTGTTGAATCTCTATAAAACATAAAAAAAATAAATTGGTTTCTTATGTTAAATATGCACTATCAATTATCCAACAAACTAAAAAAACACTTATGTTAAATATTCATTATCAATTATCAATTATCAACGTTCATACATATAAATTTATACATATATAAATTTACAGAAATCACAACTTCGCAGTAGAATTGATAACAATTAAAACATTCCCGACATTAAACAAGCTATAATATAATTCGGTGTAATTCAAACAAAATTTCAACGATTTACAAACAAATATAATTTGATAAAATATTCTAAAACAAACTATAACAACTACAATATTATACATTCATACAAGAAGTTTCTTTAACAAAATACATATACTAAAAAAACAATAAAATTCACATTTAAAAGTTAAAACTAAAAATGATAAATTTACTTACAAAAAATGATAAAATCCACAAGAATTAACGGATGTTGTGACCACGTACAAAAGTATAAGAAACTTGAGTGCTAGCTTATGTTGAGAAGAGGGGAGAGTTGAGATGGGTGGTTGGCTGCAGTTTGGGAGGGGAGAGGTGGGATGTGGAAGAAGAAGGGGAAGAAGAAGGAGATACAGAGGAAGAGAAAGTGTCGGCAAAGGCAGTATATACTGGCGTTTACCGACGGACTCACCGACGGAATATTCCATTTGTAAATCCGTCGTTGATTTCGTCCGTGGTAGCGACACGTCCCTGCTTGGCTGTCCGGGTTTGAATCCCTCGGTATTTCCGTCGGTAAATTCATCTGAATAAAATCCACGTCATCCCGCCGTTGCAATTTTCAAAAAAAATTTCACGCCGGCTGCATCGCCGACAGAATTTTTCCATCGGCTAATCCCGACAGAATTTGAGACGGAATTATTTTCGTCGGCAATTTTTACCGACAGAAAGTTTCCATCAGTAATTCCGTTGGTGTTATCCGATTTTCTGGTAGTGCTCTTTCTGATACCGTAAAAAGATACATATCTAGATTTCGCATTAAGCTTTAACCTTACATCGTTAGAAACATGCATATAGGCTAAACATCCAAACACTTTCAAACCAAAGTAGTTTACTAGATTGCATGTTCATACCTTTTCTGTTAATTTCCCATATAGTGCTGCCCTAGGTAATTTGTTAATCAAGAAACATGTAATATTCATTGCGTCTGCCTTGAAATTTTTAGCAAGCCTTACATTCAACTTAAGACAACTTGTTTTTTCAAGTATTGTTCTATTCGTCCTTTCTGCTACACCATTATATGTGATGTCTTGTGTACTGTGAAGTGCCTCTTGATCATCAATGAAAATCATGATATATATATATATTTTCCACGTGATGTTACTCTTACTGGACAGCAAACATTTTTATGAACATTTTAAGAATCTCCTATATCTTGTGTGTGACTATCTTGAACTGGACCTTATTTTATTTTCCAAGAACACAGTACTAGTAGAAATCAAGTTTGCATGTTTTGACACCCTTCAATATATTCTTCTTATGAAGCTCCATCATCTTATGCTCACCCATATAGCCTAATAACATGTGCCACAAGGTTGTATTATCTGACTCAGGTTCTATGGTTGCAGCTCCATCTATAACTATGGTACCTAGCAGTCTATAAATATTTTCTGACAATCTTTATTCCTTCATCACTGTCGTAGCACATTTACTCACCTTCAATACTCCACCTTGAGACTTGAAACTTAACTTATTATGGTCTAAAATGCCTAATAAAATAAGATTCTTCCTCAAATCTGATATATTTCTAACAGCACCATCAAACATTTTAATTTTAATATTTTCTATTCCAACAACTGTACATTGATCATTATTACCCATAAGAATAAAACTAAAATTGACTAACTTGTAGTTGTCTAACTAATCTTTATGAGGTGTCAAGTGATAAGAACATGTTGAATCCAATATCCAAGAATTTTTGGGAGATCTAAAATGGATAAAATAGAAACCATGTCTCCATCACCTTTTTCTAAGTCTTCTTCCACTACATTCGCAGACTTTGATGAACCCTCTTTGTTCTCTACGCCCCCCAACCCCCCGATTTTTATCTGGATATTCTCATTTTATATGACTTGTTTTCCCACACTTATAACACTATATGTCATTCATTTTCCTAGATTTGGACTGAGCTTTGTTGTTTCTCAATTTGTTCTGGGACTTGTTTCTCACATGCTCCTGATTACTCCTCACAGCTACCCCTTCACCTTATTTATTTTCTTCAATAGCTTTCTTCATCAGATTAAAGCTTAATAGCGCACTTATGATCTCTTCTAATATGAGAGTTTCCTTACCCCACATCAGAGTTATAACCAAATTTTCTTACGTAAGAGAAGCAGGTAGGGAATTTAGTAACATCAACGCCTTGTCTTCATTATCAAATCACTAATGATATGATTGAACACATTGATATGCTGATTCAAATATGTACCATCTGACATCTTAAGACCAAACAATTTATGCTCAAGATAAAGTTTGTTTGACAATGACCTGAACATGTATCGACTTTCCAATTTTTCCCAAATTGCCGCCGATGATTCTAACAAACAATATTAACCTAATGAAAAAAAAATATATATATATATATATATATATATATATATATATATTAATATTTTAGTAACTTTCTTGAATAGATATATAGATTTGAATTCATATTTTAGTATTGTTATATAAAAAAATATTTTCTTATAAGTGTTTTTAAACTTTAAGTAGGATAATATATTTTATATATGTCAGTAACTCACTTTCAATACATGTGATAGATGATAAAATCTAAGGATATTTTTGTTATTAAATATTTCAACACATGGTTCATGCTATATATATATATATTAAAAAAAGTATATAATAAAATACAATATAGCTTTTAAATTATATAACCAAATAAAGCTTTTCCACGTTGCGATCTTCTCTTTCTTATTCCATTTCTTTTTTTTCGTTGATCTATTTCTTTCTCACATAACAACAAATACCCTAAAATCTAGGTTTTTATCTTCGAAGATATCATAAGGTGATGTTCTTATTTCGCTAATTAATGATTCCTTTTTTATTATTGATCCTAGTTTCATGAATTTTTTTTTATTAGTCTTACGATCTCAGTTGCATACAACTATGTAAGAAAATAAACCTTAGTTTGAAGGCAATGAATGCATATAACAAAAATTTATCATATAATTGAATGTTGAATAATGCTGGTGTTTGAAGAGTTTAAATATTATGTCAACATATTGTATTAATCCAAATCAAACTTCAGTATTTAATTTGATATATTTCGTCTCATTTTTTAAACATAGGTACATGTTTATCTCTCTCTCTGTTTTTTTTTTTCAAAAAGAAAACCTTTAGAATATTAAAAGATTAATATTATCTTAAATGAAATTTAAACTTGATTATCAAATTCAATATAATTGTAGTGTCATTAAAATGCAATGGTTATTGAAGAATATGATGCTAATAAAATTCAAATTTAATTATCAAATTGAATTAAAAAAAATCATAGTTATAAGATCCAGTTTAAGGCTTTGTTTGAGGAAAAACAAATAAATAACATTGATGAAGTCTCACCCTAATTTTAACAAAGTTATTCAGGTTTGATCAGGTTAGTTTTTTAAGTGATTCAAAATTAAACCTAACTAGATAGATCAAGTTAGTAAGTAATCAGCTTGAACTTACTATAAAAAAACTTAATGTTTTTCTAATGATTTTGGTATTAATATATTCTAAAATACCTAAAAAAATCAATTATTTTGAAAAATCACTTTCAAATATAGTTAAAATACATTATTGTACACATTTTAAGAATATATATAACATAATAGTCACCTTGTTTAATCATCACAACAAAAGCATACATCAAGCAGGAATAAAATCATAATATAAAGTAAATAGACCACGAAAGTAGTAGCAAATAAATAGAAGCCTGCTTATTCTTGATAATCTCCCCGATCACTTTGCCGCAGCAACTCCTTGATCAAGCGAAATTAAGTGGCGAATATCATATGGATAAGCATAGGAAGGGTCCAAAGCACTATAAGATCTCTCTGCATAGAAAATATTAAAAATCTCAGTTGGATGGAATGAATCCCAGAACATGTATTGGGTCCTATTCTGGCATGGAACTTTGTCCGGAATGCATTGACCAATGGCAGATGATGGACAGCACGCTGTATTATTGACCTTGAAATCTGAGAAACATAAGGACAGATCTTCAGCTGGTAAGGACGCCCACATCACATCTTAAGTAGCCGAAATAAATAAAGAAGGAAAGAAATACAACACGAGTAAAAGCCCCAATACCTACCAAGAACTGTAGAATCCTCCCCGATCTTATAGTTGTTTATATATATAATCTTTGCATCCGGCAAGTCATCATTGAGTTCATCAATGACTGGTAAGAGCTTGCTGTTGAAAATCTGGGAAGCATTGTTCAGAAGCTCTACACAAGCAGATCCGTTCGTGCCATATGTGTCAATTGCACCTGGGACACAGCCTATTTTCCCTAGTCCGAATACCACTAGTTTCCTTGCTCCTAACTCGTACAAAGACTGAAGGGCCAACAGAGAGTTGATTAGGTAAAAAACGAAAAAGGAGAGAAGCAATTTCCAATTAAAGGGTCAGAAAGAAGAAGAATGTAGTGCTAACCCTTAGTTGCTGCGAGTATTGCTCAATAAGAAGTAGGGTGTACTTCTCCAAGGTATACTCATGGCTTGTTGGGAAGTACTGTGGCAAGAAATAGTTGTTGAGGTAGTCATTGTTGCCCATTCCAACCGAATATAGGCACTTGTTCAAGTTTCTTAGAGCTGTCTCATTTCCCAACATGCCAATCCAATTCTGTACTGTTTTGTGGTGATTTTGTAACTGCATATCCATGCTTATACGTTCACCCTGCATCCACGAGGACGTCAATCATAATTAAGAACTATTTATGGCGACTTGAAACATTGAACGTGCATTGTATAGTTATATATTTACCAACTCCCGTCCAGTTTCGTCACGAATTCCAGCTGCCCCAGATGCGTAATTCACACCATGAAGTATGTCTGCTTCCTTGGCAGCTGCAAATGGTGGTATGTAGCTGTGAAAGCCCAAGATTTCGGCTACAATTTAAAAGAGGTCCTATCAGAACGAAAATATTACCATACGAAAATATATCCTCATATACTTCGTTTTAGATCAAAGTCTTTGGACCAGAAATCACCAAGAAAATACCACAGATGCATGTTTTACGGATACAGGTGACTGGAGATGTAATTAGCTGCTGAAAATTACGAGCATTTATTTAACCAGAAAAAAAAAAAAGAGAGCAATTTTGGTAACAAGAACGTTGTCATTGCGGGAAGTACCAATTACATCAACGACGGTGAGCCCATTGCAAAACCTTCCGGAGGGGCCATTAGGAAAATCAACGCCATACGGTGCATAATCAACTTTGGCGAGAGTCTGGAGCATGTTGTTGTTACCATTGTCGGCCAAAGAGTCTCCAAAAATGAAATAGCATGGCACCAGTGGATCTCCAGTGGCACAATGTTGCCACTTTGAAAACACCATGAACAAAACAAGTACCATCCACAGTCGCTTCATGTCGTGTGCCAGCATTGTCATCGAGCTTGAAAATTGAAAAACAGAAGGGAAGAAACACCCTTTAGCAGTAATTAATGGCTCAATTTTAAGGGAAAAGGCGAGGAATGTTCAGTGGTTACTATGAAACAAATGAAATCCAAGAGAGGATGGGTATAGATATAGCCTGTAGCTACTCACTCGGATCCTAGCAAGTGTTTTGTAGTTAAAGAAGTAAGAAGGGATTGATAATTATGGATCAGCAGCCCTGACGTAGATTTTGTGTTTCTAGTACAGTGATGGCCATCTCTTTTTATCATTATTGTACTTTTATTTATAGAAAAATATTGACCTGTTCAGATAAGTTTTTGTGACCAAATAAAAATGATAGGAAATTTGTTGGGTGGAAAGTAGTTTTGTTTTTTTAATGATTTACATGAAAAATAAATTTTTAAAATAAATTATATTTTAATATTTATAGTATCATAAAAAATAAATTAAAAAACAGTTTTTAATTTTCAGTTATATTATAAAAAATAATTTTTTAATTTTTTATATTTTTTTCAAGTTTATTAAAAGAATATAAATCAAATTTGATAAATGAAAAAGTTAGAGGAGAATATAATAAAAAAATAATTCAATTCATAAATTATTTCAAATAAATAGTAATATATATATATATAGTTATTTCACCCTTTTTTAAGTTTTAAAAAGTATTTTACTATAAAAATAGAAAGAAAACATTTTATTTCCTTTAAAATTAGTATTTTCTTTAACTAGAAAGTGTATCAATATCAACTTCCATATAAAACTTAACCTTTAGAATCTCCTCATCAATTTTGATTGCAATATTAAAAAAATTATAGAACTTTTTATTAAGCTAATATTT
>Ga0325400_1001004_pt1 | contig 22564 bp, 21 predicted proteins | sample PopdelMetagenome_2_FD_205662 | JGI IMG/M metagenome (GOLD analysis project Ga0325400, IMG submission 205662) | Populus deltoides microbial communities from Bellville, Georgia, United States - Xylem-PdKOR-R1 | ecosystem: Host-associated > Plants > Phyllosphere > Stem > Wood/Secondary xylem...
GGTTCGACCTGCTGGGCGACGTGGTGAACAGGGGCGTCGAGTTCTCTGTCGCGGGGGCGGCGACCGAGCGGCTGAGCGTGGTGGCGGGCGGCGTGCTGCTGCGCCCGCGCGTGACGGGGGCGGGCGTGGCGCTGGGGCGCGTGGGGCGGCGGCCGGTGGGGCTGCCCGACCGGACGCTGGACCTGAACCTGGACTGGCGGCCGCCCTGGCTGGAGGGATTCTCCGTGGATGCCAGCGTGTCCAACGTGGCCGACGTGCCCGCCACGCGCGACAACGCCGTGTCGATCCCGTCGCGCACGCTGGTCGACCTGGGGGGGCGCTACCGCTTCAGGCTGGGCAAGCGCGACGCGACGTTCCGGGCGCAGCTGAGCAACGTCGGCAACGCCTACGGCTACGACCTGCGGGGCGCCGGCGCCTACGACCCCATCGCCCAGCGGCAGGCGTCGGCCTATTTGACCGTGGACTTCTGAGCGCGGCTTGACGCTCCGGCGCGGTGCACCTAGCGCGCGCCGCCATGGCCGTTCTCCCCGTCGTCGAAGTCCCCGATCCCCGCCTGCGTCAGGTGGCGGACCCCGTGGCGCAGGTGGACGACGCCACCCGCGCGCTGGTGGCCGACATGTTCGAGACCATGTACGCGGCCAAGGGCATCGGGCTGGCCGCGGTGCAGGTGGGCGTGATGCGTCGCGTGGTGGTGATCGACCTCCAGGAGCCCGAAGAGGAGGGCGGCGAGGGCGTGCGCCGGCCGCTGGCCTTCGTGAACCCCGAGATCGTGTCGGTGAGCGAGGAACTGTCCAGCTACAACGAGGGCTGCCTTTCCATCCCCGATCAATATGCCGATGTGACCCGGCCCGCGACGTGCGCGGTGCGGTGGCTGGACCCGGCAGACGGGGCCGAGCGCAGCCAGGAGATGACGGGGCTTCTGGCCACCTGCATGCAACACGAGATCGACCATCTGAACGGCGTGCTGTTCATCGACCACGTGTCGCGGCTGAAGCGTGACATGTTGCTCAAGAAGCTGAACAAGGCGCGGCGCGCCGCCTGATCCGGGGGGCTTACCGGGGGGCTCTGTTCGCGCTACGTTCGCGGGCATGACGATCATGACGGGACGCGCGGCGTGAGCGCGGAGATGCTGCTGGCGGCGGGGCTCGCACTCGCCCTGGGCGCGGCGCTGGGGTGGCTGCTGGCGGTGCGGGGGCAGGCCGGGAAGGCTGCGGCGCTGGCGGCGGCGGAGGCGCGGGCGGCGGACGCCGAGCTGGTGCGCCGCGCGCGCGACGCGGTGGAGGCCGAGCGGAATGAAGCGTTGCGCGACACGGCGGCCCTGCGCGCGCGCGCCGAGGTGCGGGACGCGGAGGCGGACGCGCTGGCGGCGCGGCACGAGGCGGCGGCGCGCGAGTTGGCGGAACTGTCGCGGACGCACGCCGACCTGTCCGCTCGCAGCGAGGAGCGCGAGCGCGCGCACGCCGAGACGCTGCGCGCCTTGGCCGACGCGCGCGAGCAGCTGACCGCGCAGTTCGGCGACGCCGCGGCACGTGCGCTGGCCGGTGCGCAGGAGGCTTTCCTGAAGCGCGCGGACGAACGATTTCAGGAATCCGAGCGCGCGTCCGGCCAGCGGCTGGGCCAGCTGCTGCAGCCGGTGAGCGAGCGGCTCCAGCGCTACGAGGAAGGCGTGGCCAAGGTGGAGGCCGAGCGCCGTGACGCGTTCGGCGCGCTGGACGGGCAGATCCGGGCGATGCGCGAGGGGCAGGAGCGCGTGTCGGCGGAGGCCGCGCGGCTGGTCAACGCGTTCCGCAACGCACCCAAGGCGCGCGGGCGATGGGGCGAGCAGCAGCTGCGCAACGTGCTGGAAAGCTGCGGCCTCTCCGAACATGCGGACTTCCGGACCGAGGTGAGCGTGAGCGACGGGGAGGGCGGGCGATACCGGCCCGACGTGATCGTCCGCGTGCCGGGCGGCAAGCAGCTCATCATCGACGCCAAGGTGTCGCTCAACGCGTACCAGGATGCGTTCAATGCCACGGACGAGGCGGAGCGGGTGCGCGGGCTGGCCGCGCACGCCGCCGCGATGCGCGCGCACGTGACGACGCTTGGCGCCAAGAGCTACTGGGCCCAGTTCGAGGACGCCCCCGATTACGTGGTGATGTTCGTGCCGGGCGAGCATTTTCTGTCGGCCGCGCTGGAGCAGGACCCGACGCTGTGGGAGACGGCGTTTAATCACAAGGTGCTGCTGGCGACGCCCACCAACCTGATCGCCATCGCGCGAACGGTGGCCGCCGTGTGGCGGCAGGAGCGGCTGGCGGGCGAGGCGCGCGCCATCGGCCAGCTGGGTAAAGAATTGTACGACCGGCTGGCCAAGGCGACCGAAGACCTGCGCAAGGTGGGCACGGGGCTGACGGGCGCGGTCAACAATTATAACGCCTTTGTCTCCTCCTTCGAGGCGCGCGCGCTGGTGACGGCGCGCAAGTTTCGCGACCTGAACATCGAGCCCGGCGCGCGCGAATTGGGCACGGCGGAGCCGGTGGAAGCGCTCGCACGCTACGGCGGGGAGACGGCGGCGGCGCTGCCGGGTGCGGGGGTCGGGGCATGAAGAAGATGCACGCGGGATCGATCACGGTGACGCGGGACGGGCGGGTCGACGGCATGGTCGCGGGCGACGTGATGGTGGCGGCGGGCGTGTACGCGGAGGTTGCCGCCATGGTGGCGGGCGACGTGCTGGTCGAGCCGGGGGCGGAGGTGACGGTGACGGGCATGGTCGCGGGGCGCGTGGTGGACCCGGCGGGGCGGGCCAGGATCACCGGGATGGTCGCGGGGCGGTAGCGGCGCGAGCCCCTCGGGTCTTGCTCGGCCGGCCGGCCGACGGACGCGGCGCGGCGTCCCGGGGGCGGACCGGCATCCGGTGGTCACGCGCCGTCGCATCCGAGGATGTCGGGGCTAGTAAGGTGGGCGGCTGCCTCGATCCCCTCCCGCTGGTCGAGCGGCCGGGTGCGGGACCGTCCGGACTTCTTCTCAGGCGTTCGGTGAGACAACGGCTTGAAGTCGCGTTGCGTCCCGGCGGCGGCTCAGCGCCGCGCCATCAGCGAGGCCGCGACGGCGGCGATGCGCGCGGCCGTCAATGCGCACAGGTGGCGGGCGTCGTCGCGGTCGGGGACGTATTCCGCGACCACCGCGCCGACGATCCGACCGCGCGCGGCTATGCCGTGCAGCAGGTCGATCACGTCGTCGTAAGCAGGGCCGCCGGGCGTGGGCATGGCGACCGCGGGGAAGGCGGCCGGGTCCAGCCCGTCGCAGTCGAGGCAGAAGACGAAGCGGTCGCCGCTCAGGTCGGCCAGCACCGCCTCCGTCCCCAGCCGCCGCCAGTCGCGCGCGGTGACGATCCGGCTGCCCCAGGCACGCGCGTCGCGGTGCTGCCACGCCTCGCCCGAACCCAGGCCGCGGATGCCGAGCTGAAGCATTCCGGTGACATGCGGGAACTCGGCCGCGCGTCGCATGGGGGAGCCGTAGCCGAGCCCGGTGCCGCGTATCTCATCCGCCCAGTCCACGTGTGCGTCGACCTGCACCACCGTGACCGGGCCGTGCCCGTCAAAGGCGGCGAGCGCGGGGATCGGCACCGAGTCGTCGCCGCCCAGCACCAGCGGCGCTGCGCCCGCCGTCAGCACGGCGGCCACCGCGTCGCGGATGCGCGCGCGATTGCCCTCCGCGTCCTTCGGCGTGGTGCGCACGTCGCCTAGGTCCACGCCGATGGCGCGGCGCAGGTTATCGGGCGTCAGCTCGCCGTTGAGCGGCGTCGCATCCAGGTCGAAATCGTGCTGGCGGAGCTGGCCGCGAAACTGGCGCGAGGCGGCGCGGATCGCGGCGGGCGCTTCCGCCGAATGGCTGGCCTCCGCCGGGTCGTAGGGCGTCGCCTCCGACGCGCCGAGGATCGCGACGGGTGCCCCGTCGAGCGCGTCCGGCGCGGCGTGGGGAAGGCCCAGGAAAGTTGAGAAGCCGATGTCGGTCATGCGCGTGTCAATGAACGAGCAGCCGGGCGGTTGCCGCGGGCGTGCGGGGCACCAGGCTGAGCGGCGGAGGAGCGGATCGCCCAGATGTCGCTGCCGCTGCTGGCAGCTGCCCAAGCCACTGGCCTCGAGGCGGCCGCGACGTTGCTGCGGACCGGGCGGGCCGCGGAGGCCGCCGACGCGGCGGGGGCGATAGTGGCCGAGTTGGATCGGCGGAACGCTGGGGAGACGCGTCGCATCTACTACGCCTCGGGTTCCGCCGAGACGCTGCTCTACGTGCTGGCGGTGGCGAAGGACAAGGTCGGCGCAGGGGCCGAGATGTGCGACGCTTTGTTCCTCCAGGCCCATGGGCTGGTCGAGCGGAAGCGCGTCGCCGGCGCCCTGCCGCTGCTGAACCGCGCGATGGCCATGGCACCCAGCAACGCGCATCATCCGAACGAGCAGGCCTACGTTCCCCAATCGCCGCGCCGATGGCCCGAGGCGCTCGCCGCCTTCGCGCGCGGCAGATGCGGCCTCACTGGCCGAGCCCCGCCGGCAGATCGTGGAGCAGACGCGGGCCTGGCGAGGAGCCGCTTTCGTGCTGGTGGAGCAGGGCAAGCTGGACGAGGCGGAAGCGATCTTGCGTCGATGCCTGGCCGTCGATCCGAACGACGACAGGGCGAAGGGCGACATGCAGCATATCCGGGACCGGCGCGCGGCGGCGCGGCCCGGCTGACGCCGCCGGGGTTCAGCCGTCCGCGCGTGCCCGCGCCAGCACCTCATAGGCCATGACGGCGGTGGCGACGGCGGCGTTCAGGCTGTCGGCGCGGCCGAGCATAGGAATCTTGACCAGCAGGTCGCAGGCGGCGGCGTATTCGGGGGGCATCCCTTGCGCCTCGTTGCCGGTCAGCAGGAAGCAGGGCGCGTCGTAGCGGGCGGCGCGATAGTCGACGTCGGTGTCGAGGCTGAGCCCCACGAGCTGGCCGGGGCCGGATCGCAGCCAGGGCAGGAACGCATCCCAGGAACAGCGCGCGACGGGGACGGTGAACAGCGCGCCCATGCTGGCGCGCGCGGCCTCCAGTGAGAAGGGGTCGGCGCACTCGCCCACCAGGATCAGGCCGCCCGCGCCCACCGCGTCGCCCGTCCGCAGCACCGTGCCCAGGTTGCCGGGGTCGCGCAGCCGCTCGGCCACCAGCCAGATGCCGGCGCGCGAGCGGTCCAGCCGGTCGAGCGCGGTGTCGAACTCGTCGAACACGCCGACGACCGACTGGGGATTGTCCTTGCCCGACAACTTGGACAGGATGGCGGGCGTGGTCTCCACCGCCTCGCCGCCGGCGGCTTCCACCTCCGCCGCCAGGGTGCGGACCAGGGGGTGGGCGGCGCTGGCGGCGGCGTAGAAGATCGTGACGGGCAGGTGGCCCGCCTCGCGCGCTTCGGTCAGGATGCGCAGGCCTTCGGCCAGGAACTGCCCGGACTCGCGGCGGTGGCGCTTGTCGCGCAACCCTTGCGTCCGCTTGACCAGCGGGTTGGAAAAGGCGGTGATCTCTCGGGGCATGAGGACGGTGCCGGGCGGAGGATTACTCCTCGCCGAACTTCGCCTCCACCAGGGCGGTGAGCGCCGCCACCGCCTCCTCCGCGCCGTCGCCGTCCGCGCTGATCGTGATGGTGTCGCCCATGGCGGCGCCAAGCATCATCAGGCCCATGATGGAGGTGCCCGTCACCTCCGTTCCGTCCTTGGCGACGCGGAGCTCGACGGGCTGGGCGCTGGCCATCGTCACGAACTTGGCGGATGCGCGCGCGTGCAGGCCGCGGCGGTTGCGCACCGGCACCTCGCGCACGACGCGGCTCAAGCGGCCTCCCCCAGCACCTCGGAGGCGACCGAGATGTACTTGCGCCCCGCGTCGCGCGCGGCGGCCACCGCGTCCGTCACCTTCATGGACTTTCGCGCCGATTCGAGGCGGATCAGCATGGGAAGGTTGATGCCCGCGATCACCTCTACGCGCCCCCGCTCCATCAGCGAGATGGCGAGGTTGGACGGGGTGCCGCCGAACAGGTCGGTCAGCACGATCACGCCGCGCCCGGCGTCCACGCGCGCGACCGCGGCCGCGATGTCGGCGCGGCGGCCCTCCATGTCGTCGTCCGGCCCGATGGCAATGGTGGCGACGCGCTCCTGGCGGCCGACCACATGCTCCATGGCCACCACGAATTCGTCCGCCAGCCGCCCGTGCGTCACCAGCACCAGCCCGATCATTTCCTGAGCGAATCCTTCATCGAACCAGCCGGTGCACCTTCGAGCGAGTCCCGCGGCGCCTCGCGAAGGTCGCGGTGTTGCACGGTGGGCGAGAAACCGGCCTCGCGCAAGCGGCGCGCCACCCGATCGGCGACGTGGACCGAGCGGTGTCTCCCTCCGGTACAGCCGATGGCGACGGTGACGTAGCTCTTTCCCTCCGCCGCGTAGCGCGGGAGCAACACCAGCAGCAACTCCTCGAACCGGCCCACCGCTTCCTCATAGGCGGGGTCGGCTGCGACATAGGCGGCGACGTCCGCGTCGAGCCCGGTGCCGGGTTTCAGCGCGGGCACCCAGTGCGGGTTGCGGAGGAACCGCACGTCCAGCACCAAGTCGGCGCTGCGCGGCAGGCCGCGCGCGAAGCCGAAGGAGAGGACGGTCAAGGTGGGACCGGCGCGCTCCTCGCCGGCCACGCCGTCGCGCACGTCCTGCGCCAGCTGATTGGCCGACAGGCCGGTGGTGTCGATCAGCCGGTCGGCGGCGCTGCGCAGCGGCTCCAGCAGTTCGCGCTCGCGCGCCACGCCGTCCCGCACGGGGCGGTCGGGTGCCAGCGGATGACGCCGCCGCGTCTCGGAATAACGGCGCTCCAGCTCGGCGGCTGCGCAATCCAGGAACAGGACGGAGACGCGGGACCCATCGGCGGCGGCCATCGCGTCGACCACGCGGTGCGGGTCGAAGCCGCGCGTCGTGGTCCCGATCCCGATGGCGAGGGGGCGGGCGTCGTCCGCCGCCGCGCGCGGCGCCAGCATTCGGTCGAGGAGCGCCAGCGGCAGATTGTCCACCACCTCCCACCCCGCGTCCTCGAGCGTGCGCAGGACGGTGGATTTGCCCGCGCCCGACATGCCCGTGACCAGCAGGACGCGGTCCGACTGCTCGTTCATTCCACGACCTCCGGCGGGCGGCGCAGCGCCCATTCGATCTTGAGCGGCGCGGACGGGGCACGCGCATCCAGTGCCAGGAACCGCACCGCCCGCCCGGCCACCTGACGAAAGCGCGGGGGCGGCAGGCGTTCCCCCTCCGCGCCCAGATCGACCCAGAGTGCTAGCGGTGCGTCGGTGGCGGGCAAGCGGACCAAGCCCAGCGCGCGCACCTCGATCAGGCCGGCGAGCGGGGGCGGGGCGGACAGGAGGAGCGCGCCGCCGCGCGAGGTCAGCACCACACGGTCGTCGGCCACCAGCGTCGCCCCCCGGTCGATCAGCCGCATCGCCAGATCCGACTTGCCCGCGCCCGACGGGCCGGACAGGATCACGCCCAGCCCGTCCACCGCGACGGCGGTGGCATGGACGGTATCGGCGCTCACGACCGGGTGGCCGGCGCCAGCGGCAGGTCCACGACGAAGCGGGCACCGTCCGCGCCATCCGGCCGGTCCTCCGCCGCGATGGTGCCGCCGTGCCCCTCCACGATGGTGCGCGCGATGGCGAGGCCCAGGCCGGAATGCTGGCCGAACGCCTCGCTGGACGGGCGGACCGACTGGAAGCGACGGAACACGGCATCGCGCTGGTCCGGCGGGACACCCGGCCCTTCGTCCTCCACCCAGACGGCGACCCGCCCGTCGTCGCAGCGCGTGCCGAGCCGCACGAGCCCGCCCGGCGGCGAGAAGGAGACGGCGTTGTCGAGCAGGTTCTCGAACACGCGTTCCAGCCGCGCCCCCTCCGCCAGCACGGGGAGCGTGCCGGCCATGGGGCCGTCGAAGGCGATGCGGACGCCGTTCGGCACGCCGCGCTGCGCCCGCTGGTCCAGCAACCCCTGGAGAAGGGCTGCCACGTCCAAGTCCTCAAAGGTCGCGCGGCTGAGCTGCGCGTCGAGGCGGGACGCTTCCGATATGTCGGTGATGAGCCGGTCGAGGCGCAGCACGTCGTCGCGCACTACGGCCATCAGCTGCTCGGCCAGCGCGGGGTCGCGCACCGTCGCCAGCCCGTCCACCGCGGAGCGGAGCGAGGCCAGCGGGTTCTTCAGCTCGTGTGTCACGTCGGCGGCGAACGCTTCGGTCGCGTCGATGCGCAGGCGTAGCGCGGACGCCATGTCGGATACGGCGCGCGCGAGCTGGCCCAGCTCGTCGCGCCTGGACGGCAGGCGGGGCACCACCACCTCGCGCGCGCGGCCCAGCCGCACCTGCACGGCGGCGCGCGCCAGGCGGCGCAAGGGGGCCACGATGGTGCCCGCCAGCACCAGCGAGAGCGACACGGCCACGCCCGTCGCCACCGCCAGCACCAGCGCCAGGCGAAAGCGTTCGGCGCGCACGGATTGGGTGATGTCGGCGGCATTGGTGGCGAGCAGCACCGTGCTGCCGTCGCGCATCCGGGCGGCGGCGGTGAGAACCGGTGTACGGTCGGGCGCGCGCCAGGCGGTGGTGGCGATGGTGCCCGTGTCGGCGGCCTCGCGAACGTCGGGCCAGGCTAGGCCGTTCGCCCGCTCGCGGTAGAGCGGCGTGCGCGGCGCGCCCGCGATCCGGTCCACCGCGGCGTCCACCGTGCGGGCGAAGCGCTGGTCCCACCCGTCACGGTCGGGATCGCGCAGCCGCATGTTGCGCAGGCCCAGCTCCTGGCTGTCCACGTCGGGCAGGCCGTATCGGTCGTAGACGCGCAGGCGCGAATCGGTGTCGCCGGCCAGGCGCAGGATCAGCGGGTCGCGCCGCGTGGGGCGCACCCCCTGAAGCGCGATGGCGATGAGCCCGACCTCGCGCCCGACCTGCTCGGTGCGGCTGTCCACCAGGCGCGCGCGATAGGAATCGAGGTAGAAGAAGCCGCCCGCCAGCAGCGCCAGCACCAGGATGTTGAGCGCCAGGATGCGGCCGGTGAGCGACGACAGGCCACCCCAGCCGCGCCAGCCGCCGCCCGCCGCCGGCGGGTCCGCGACCTCAGTCGTCGGAGAAGCGATAGCCGGCACCGTACAGCGTCTCGATGGCGTCGAACTCGGCATCCACCTCGCGGAACTTGCGCCGGAGCCGCTTGATGTGGCTGTCGATGGTGCGGTCGTCGACGTAGATGTCGTCCTGATACGCCGCGTCCATCAGCTGGTTGCGCGTCTTCACCACGCCCGGCCGCTGGGCCAGCGTTTCCAGGATCATGAACTCGGTGACGGTGAGCGTGACGGGCTTGCCCGACCATTCGGTGCGATGGCGGGCCGGGTCCATGGCGAGCCGTCCGCGCTCGAACGCCCCGCCCTCCGGCGCCGCGGCCCGGCTGTCCCCCCCGTCGCGCGGCTCGGCGCGGCGAAGGATGGCGCGGATGCGCGCGATCAACAGGCGCTGGCTGAACGGTTTCGCGATGTAATCGTCCGCGCCCATCGCGAGGCCCAGCGCCTCGTCCAGCTCGTCGTCCTTGCTGGTCAGAAAGATCACGGGAATGGAACTGCGCTCGCGCAGGCGGCGGAGCAGCTCAAGCCCGTCCATGCGCGGCATCTTGATGTCCAGCACGGCGAGGTCCGGCGGGTTCTCTGCGAACGCCTTCAGCGCGGTTTCTCCGTCCGAGTAGACGCGGGTCAGGAACCCCTCGGTCTGGAGGGCGATGGAGACGGAGGTCAGGATGTTGCGGTCGTCGTCGACGAGCGCGATGGTCGCGGACATGGGGCTCGACTAGTCGCAACGGCAGCCGGGCTCAACAGGCCGGCACGGTTTGACGCCCTCCCGTGTTTCCCGTAATGCGGGACGGGAACCGGCCCCGCGCGACGGACGGCCGGACAACGGGAGAGAGACGTGGACGAGCGGATACCGCAAGCCGGCCTGTCGGCGCAGGGGATCGCAACGCGCGCGACGCTGCATTGGAACCTGGTGTCGGCCAAGCTTGTGGAAACGGCGGTGGCGCGCGGCGAGGGCAAGCTGGCGGCCGACGGCCCGCTGGTGGTGGAGACGGGCGCGCATACGGGCCGATCGGCGCAGGACAAGTTCATCGTGCGCGACGCGGAGACGGCCGACACCGTATGGTGGGGCAAGTCGAACCGGCCGATGACGCCCGAGCATTTCGCGGCGCTCAAGACGGACTTCCTGGCGGCGCTGAAGGACAAGGAGGACCTGTTCGTCCAAGACTTGTACGGCGGGTCGCAGCCGGGCCACCGCGTGCGGGTGCGCGTGGTCAACGAGCTGGCGTGGCACAACCTGTTCATCCGCACGATGCTTGTCCGCCCCGAGGAACACGAGCTTCGCGGGTTCGAGGCCGAATATACCATCGTGGACCTGCCGAGCTTCCGCGCGGAACCCGAGCGGCACGGCACGCGGTCGCAGACGGTGATCGCGGTCAACCTGACCGAGAAGCTGATCCTGATCGGCGGCACGCGCTACGGCGGCGAGATGAAGAAGTCGGTGTTCGGCCTGCTCAACTACCTGCTGCCGCCGACCGGCGTCATGCCGATGCACTGTTCGGCCAATGTGGGGCCGGACGGGCGGACGGCGGTGTTCTTCGGCCTGTCGGGCACGGGCAAGACCACGCTCTCGGCGGACGCGAGCCGGACGCTGATCGGCGACGACGAGCATGGCTGGTCGGACACGGCGGTGTTCAACTTCGAGGGCGGCTGCTACGCCAAGATGATCCGCTTGTCGGCGGACGCGGAGCCCGAGATCTTCGCCACCACCAAGCGGTTCGGCACGCTGCTCGAGAACGTGGTGATGGACCCGGTGACGCGGCAGCTCGACCTGGACGACGCGAGCCTGGCCGAGAACAGCCGGGGCGTCTATCCGCTGGACTTCATCCCGAACACGTCGGACGCCAACCTGGGCCCCGTGCCCAGCAACGTCGTGTTCCTGACCGCCGACGCCTACGGCGTGCTGCCGCCCATCGCCAGGCTGACGCCCGAACAGGCGATGTACCACTTCCTGTCCGGCTATACCGCGCGCGTGGCGGGGACCGAGATCGGCGTGACGGAGCCCGACGCCACCTTCTCCACCTGCTTCGGTGCGCCCTTCATGCCGCGCCACCCGTCGGTCTACGGCAATTTGCTGAAGGAACGGATCGCGGCGGGCGGGGTCGACTGCTGGCTGGTCAATACGGGCTGGACGGGCGGCAAATACGGCACGGGGCGGCGAATGCCGATCAAGGCGACGCGCGCGCTCTTGAACGCCGCACTCGACGGGCGGCTGGCGGACGCGGAATACCGGATCGATCCGAATTTCGGCTTCGCGGTGCCCACCGACGTGCCCGGCGTGGACGCGGGCATCCTGGACCCGCGGTCCACCTGGGCGGACAAGGACGCCTACGGCGCCACGGCGGCGAAACTGGTGGACCTGTTCGTCGAGAACTTCGCGCAGTTCGCGGATCATGTGGACGAGGGCGTGCGGGCGGCGGCGCCGGGACGGGCGGTCGAGCCCGCGTGACGCGGGCCTAGCGGCGGGGGCGGCGGCCGGTTACAGGGCGCCGCACCCCTGGTTCCCGGACGGCGCGCACTCCATGCAGATCACCCTCGGCCTCACCTTCGACGACGTGCTCCTCTATCCCGCGGAGTCGGACGTGCTGCCGAGCCGCGCCGACCCGCGGACGCTGGTGACGCGCGACATTGCGCTCAACATCCCCTTCATGTCGGCGGCGATGGACACGGTGACGGAGGCCGAGATGGCCATCGTCATGGCGCAGCTGGGCGGCATCGGCGTGCTGCACCGCAACCTGTCGGTCGAGCAGCAGGTGGCGGCCGTCAGGCAAGTGAAGCGGTACGAGAGCGGCATGGTGGTGAATCCCATCACTATCGCCGCCGACGCCACGCTGGCGCAGGCGCGCCAGCTGATGGCGGACCACCGGATCAGCGGCATCCCGGTGGTGGAGGCGGGCGGCCGGCTGGTCGGCATCCTCACCAACCGCGACGTGCGCTTCGCCGACCGGCTCGACCAGCCCGTATCCGAGCTGATGACGCACGAGAACCTGGCCACCGTATCAGCAGGCGTGACGCAGGACGAGGCGCGCCGCCTGCTGCATCAGCGGCGCATCGAGAAGCTCTTGGTGGTGGACGACGCGTATCGCTGCGTCGGGCTCATCACCGTCAAGGACATCGAGAAGGCGGTGAACTATCCCGACGCCACCAAGGACGGCGCCGGCCGGCTGCGCGTTGCCGCCGCGACCACGGTGGGCGACAAGGGTTTCGAGCGGACGGAGGCGCTGGTCGACGCCGAGGTGGACGTGGTGGTGATCGACACCGCGCACGGCCACAATCGCGACGTCGGCCGCGCGGTGGAGCGGGTGAAGCGCCTGTCCAACGCGGTGCAGGTGATCGCGGGCAACGTCGCCACCGCCGACGCCACGCGCGCGCTGATCGACGCCGGCGCGGACGCGGTGAAGGTTGGGATCGGCCCCGGCTCCATCTGCACCACGCGCGTGGTCGCGGGCGTGGGCGTGCCGCAGCTGACGGCGGTGATGGACTGTGCGGCGGCGGGGCAGGCGGCGGGCGTGCCCGTAATCGCGGACGGCGGCATCCGCACGTCGGGCGACGTGGCCAAGGCGCTGGCGGCCGGGGCCTCCGCCGTGATGGTCGGGTCTCTCCTGGCAGGCACGGAGGAAGCGCCGGGCGAGACGTTCCTCTACCAGGGCCGCGCCTACAAGGCGTATCGCGGCATGGGATCGGTGGGCGCGATGGCGAAGGGTTCGGCCGACCGCTATTTCCAGCAGGACATCAAGGACCAGTTGAAGCTGGTGCCCGAGGGGATCGAGGGGCAGGTGCCCTACAAGGGGCCAGCGCGCGACGTGATCCACCAGCTCGTCGGCGGCGTGAAGGCAGCGATGGGCTATACGGGTGCCGCAACGCTCGCCGACCTGCGCGAGCGGGCCCGCTTCGTCCAGATCACCAACGCCGGGTTGCAGGAGAGTCACGTCCACGACGTGTCGATCACGCGCGAGGCCCCCAACTACCCGACGCGCTGAAGTGACGCCCTCCGCGCGGACCCAGGCCGCGATCGAGATACTGGACCAGGTGATCGCCGCCGCGCGCGACGACGGGGCGGCCGCCGACACGCTCGTCGCCCGCTACTTCGCCGCGCGCCGCTACGCCGGGTCCAAGGACCGCCGCGCGGTGCGCGACACGGTGTTCGCCGCGATCCGCCTGTGCGGCGAGCGACCGGCGACGGGCCGCGCGGCGGTGCTGGCGCTGGCGAAGCGGAACGCGGTGCTGGCTGCGACCTTCGATGGGTCGGCGCACGGGCCGGCGCCGGTGACGGAGGACGAGCCGGTGGCGCGGTTCGGCGTCGCGCCGGGCTGGCTGGTGAAGCTGCTGGCGGCGTCGGGCATCGCGGGCCAGGAACTGCCGGCGCTGGTCGGACGTGCGCCGCTCGACGTGCGGCTGAACGCGATGGCGTCGCAGGACGAGGAACTGCCGGACGCGGAAGCCGTACCGGGGCTGCCGCACGCGCGGCGGCTGCCGGCGGGGACGGATTTGTCGGCGCTGGCCGGACTGCTGGAGGTGCAGGACGCGGGCAGCCAGGCGGTCGCGGTCTCGGTGGGCGCGGAGCCCGGCGAGGCGGTGGTGGACCTGTGCGCCGGCGGCGGCGGCAAGACGCTGGCGCTGGCGGCCGCCATGGATGGTCGGGGCGCGATCCTGGCTTGCGATACCGACCGGGGGCGGCTGTCGCGGCTTCCGCCCCGCGCCGCCAAGGCCGGGGTGAGGATAGTAGAGGTGCGGCTGCTTGATCCGGCGCGCGAGGCGGGGCGGCTCGCCGACTGGCGGGGCCGCGCCGACCGGGTTCTGGTGGACGCGCCGTGTTCGGGCACGGGCACGTGGCGCCGCAATCCGGAGGCGCGGTGGCGGCTGACGCCGGCGCGGCTGGATCGGCTGACGGCGCTGCAAGCCCGGCTGCTGGACCTGGGGGCCGAGCTGGTGCGGCCGGGCGGGCTCCTAGTCCACGTCGTCTGCTCGCTGCTGGACGCGGAGGGGGCGGACCGGGTGGCGGACTTCCTGGCGCGGCATCCCGGCTGGGCGGCGGAGGACGCACGCTGTCCGCTGGGGCGGCCGCGCGGGCCGGGCACGCGCCTGACCCCGGCGGCGGACGGCACGGACGGGTTTTTCGTCGCGCGGCTCCGCGCGCCGTGCTAGCCCGGCCCTAGTGCCTTTCCCTGCGCCAGCCTCGGAGACAATCATGCGTTTCTCGACCGTTGCCGGCGCGCTGGCGCTGTTCGCGGTGTCCGTGTCCGCGTCGCTCGGGGCGCAGCGGCCGGACGACAAGATCGATCCCCTGTCGCTCAAGCTGCTGGCGGACGGCCGCGCCATGCGGGCGGCGGGCAATCTGGACGGGGCGACGGACGCGCTGGAGACGGCGGTGACGGTGGACCCGCGCAACCGCGCCGCCTTCGTGACGCTGGCGGAGGTGGCGAGCCAGCGCGACCTGCCGGGCAAGGCGATCCGCCTGTATCGCGAGGCGCTGTTGCTGGAGCCAAACGACACGGCGGCGCTGCGGGGACAGGGGCTGGCGCTGGTGAGCAAGGGCGCGCTGACGCAGGCGCGCGTCAATCTCGGCCGCATCCGCACGCTGTGCAAGCGCGACTGCCCCGACGCCGCGGTTCTCCAGGCGGGCATCGCCAAGGGGCCGCCGGTGGCGACGGCGCAGGTGGCCGACCGGAAGCCGGCCAACCCCTAAGCTTTACCGTTCGGTGAGGCGGGGCATCAGCTCCACGAAGTTGCAGGGGCGGTGGCGGCTGTCGAGCTGATCGCGCAGGATGCCGTCCCACCCGTCGCGCACCGCGCCCGTCGATCCGGGCAGCGCGAAGATATAGGTGCCCTCCGCGACGCAGGCGCAGGCGCGCGACTGGATGGTCGACGTGCCGATCTTGGCATAGCTGAGCCAGCGGAACAGCTCGCCGAAGCCGGGGATCATCTTGGTCGCCACGCGCTCCACCGCCTCGGGCGTCACGTCGCGACCCGTGACGCCGGTGCCGCCAGTGGTTATCACGCAATCCACGGCGGGGTCGGCGATCCAGCCCTCCAACCGGCGGACGATGGCATTGGTATCATCGCGCTCGACGGCGCGGTCGGCCAGCACGTGGCCCGCCGCCGTCAGCCGCTCCACCAGCGCGTCGCCTGAACGATCATCGGCCAGACCGCGGGTATCGGAGACGGTGAGCGCGGCGATGCGGACGGGCAGGAAGGGGCGGGACTCGTCGATGGGCATGGCGTGGGAGGCCTTAGCGCGTGGCGGCTCGGCGTTCCATGGAAGCTGCCGGACGCGTTTCTAGCGAGCGGCTGCGGTCGGCGCGTCCGCCAGGCTGGCGGTGGCCGTGCGATCCGGCCGAGCGTTCAGCCTGACCGCGGCCGGACCGGACAGGCCGGGGAAGCGGGGCCACATGCCCTGGGCCAGCGCGGATCGGCTGGCCGACGCGGCGCGGCCGGCCTGGCCCTCGTACATCCAGTAGTTGCGCAGCACGGTCGTGACGTAGCCGCGCGTTTCCCAATAGGGGATCGACTCGATGTAGAGCAGCGGGTCGCCGCCGTCGCGGACGATGGCGTTCCACTCGCCGACCGGCTTCGGCCCGGCATTGTAGGCGGCGATCACCTTGGGCAGCATCCCGCCCGTGACGCTCGCCATGTCGCGCAGGCGTTCCAGGTGGCGCTGGCCCACGTCCATGTTGAAGCTGGGGCGCGTCAGCTTCGCGCGGTCCACCGCCGCCAGCCCGCGCTCGCGCGCGAAGTCGGTGGCGGCGGCGGGCATGATCTGCATGAGGCCGTAGGCGCCGGCGGGGCTGACCACCTTGTTGCGGAAGCCCGATTCTTCCAGCGTGTGCGCGTAGACCAGCGCGCGGTCGACGCGCCAGCCGCTGTCGGGCGACCAGCTGGGGCGGGGATAGCGCGCCTCGGCCAACGGCGTGACGCCACCGGGGCAGTTGTGCGCCAGCCACACGGCGGTGGCGGGCAGGTCCAACGCGTCGGCCAGCCGTGTCAGCGCCGCGAACTCCGACGGCGCGCCGATGCGCGCCTGCTGGCGGATCACAGCGTCGGCCAGGTCAGTCTCGCCCACCTCCACCAGCGCGGCCGCCACGCGGACGTTGGGGCGCTTGTCGAGCGTCGCCCAGTCGCCCGCCACCACGCGGCCCGCGGGGGGCGTGCGTCGGCGGATGCCCAGCGCCTGGCCGGCGAGCTGGCCGTAGAAGCTCTCGGAATACTGGGCGGCGGTTTTAAGTCGTCCCTCCACCCGGTCGGGCCGACCGCAGGCGGTGTCCGCGCGCGCGGCCCAGTAGAGGCCGGCGGCGCGCAGGTCCACGTCGCCCGCGCGCGCGGCCACCCCCTCGAATCCGGCGGCGGCGGCGGCGCAATCGCCCGCGCGCCACGCGGCCAGCGCGTCGGTCCAGCGGCCCTGCACCGCCCAGTCGCCCGTGCCGCCCGCCGCGCGCGTGCCGAGCGACCGCGCGTTCGCGTCGTCGCCGCTCAGGAAATACATCCAGGCGACGCGCGCCTGCCACTCGGTCTGCGATTCGGGCGACAGACCGGGCGTGGCGTCGAGCAGGCCTTGCGCCTCGCGCGCCAGATCGGCCTTGACCAGCGGCTGCATCCGGAGCGCCAGGTCGGCGGCCACCGCGTCGCTGGCGGCCGCCTTGGCGCGCACGCGGCGGGGCGCGCCGTCCTGCCACACCAGCGTCCGCACCTCCGGCAGGGGGGGAAGATCGACGGCGCCGCGCGCGCGGGCCAGGTGGGCGAGCGCCGAGGCCTCTGGCAGCTCGGGGGCCTGGTTGAGGAGCGCGACCAGCGGTTCCAACTCGACGCGGGGCGAACCCTTGGCGGTGTAGAGCTCGGCGCGGGCCACGGCATGAAGCGGACCCGTCGGTGCCGCGTCCAGCACGAGCTGCGCGTCCAGCCACCGGCCTTCGCGGATCGCGGCGAAGGCGGCGCGGTAGGCGTCGCGCTGGCCGGGGTCGAGCTGGGGCGGAATGGCGGCGCGGGGATTATCGACAGCAACGGGAGCGGGGGCGGGGGCCGCCCGGACGGGGGTGACGGCGGCCAGGGCGATGCCAGCCAACAGTGCCAGACCGATACGCTTCATGCCCGCCCTCATCCGTCCCGGCTCACCAGCAGCCTTAGGTCGCGCCACGCCTCCCCCTTCGCCATCGGCCGTTCCAGCAGGAAGCGGGGGTGGAAGCCGGCGACCGCGCCGCTCATCCCCCCCTTATGGCCGACCGCGTGGAGAATGCCGCGCGCTGACGCCGCGTCCGCCCCGAGCACGGCACGGCTCGCCGCGTTTCCCAGCAGCAGAAGTCGGCGCGGCTTCGTCAGGGACAGGTGATGCATCGCTACTTCCGCCAGCCGCCGCTCGTCGTCGCGCGGCGGGCGGCCGGACGCGTGACGGCGGACGCAGACGGAGGCGGTGTGCACCGTCTCGCGCGACAAGCCGACCGACGCCAGCATCCGGTCGTAGAGGCGACCCGCCGGTCCGCTGAGCAGCCGCTTCGCCGCGCAATCGTCGCGGTCGGGTTGGTCGAGCAGCACCATGTACTCGGCGTCGGCCGGCCCGTCAGCCAGCACGGTGTCGCCGCCCCAAGGCGTCTCCGGCGCGTCCGCCCCCGTGCGCCACGCCAGGAATGCTTCCAACGTGTCGGGCAGCGTCGGCGCGACGGGAGCCGCCGGCACGGAGGCGGCGCGGGGCGGGGCGGGCGGGGGGGCGGCGAACCAGTCGCGCGGGTTTCCTTCGACGAGTACGTCAACGCCGGCGTCGTGCCACCACTCCAGCGCGCCGGCGATCAGGGCGCTATCGAAATTCGGGTCTGGCTCCACCATATGTTTCCGGGGCTTCCGTTGACGCCTGGGTCAATCTGGCCGAACGCTGCGGCGGCGGGTCGTCGCCGCGAGGCGCGGTCGGCAAGGGAGTCGCGGACGGATCACGCGCCGGGAGTAGAGGAATGAGCGAACGCGAGTCGATGCCCTATGACGCGGTGATCGTCGGCGCCGGTCCCGCCGGCCTGACCGCCGCGATCCGCCTGAAGCAGCTCGCGACCGAGGCCGGGCGCGACCTGTCCGTCTGCGTGCTGGAGAAGGGGTCGGAGGTCGGCGCGCACATCTTGTCGGGCGCTGTGGTGGACCCGCGCGCGATGGACGAACTGATCCCCGACTGGCGCGACACCGACTGCCCGCTGGCCGAGACGCCGGTGACGGAGAATTATCACTGGGTGCTGACGAAGGGCAAGAAGGTCGATCTACCGCACCTGTGGACGCCGCCCTTCCTCCACAACAAGGGCACCTATACGGTCAGCCTGGGCAATCTCTGCCGCTGGCTGGCGGGGCGGGCCGAGGAGCTCGGCGTCGAGATCTTTCCGGGTTTCGCGGCGGCCGAGGTGCTGTTCGACGAACAGGGGCGCGTGCGCGGCGTGGCGACGGGCGACATGGGCGTGGCGCGCGACGGCACGCGCAAGCCGGACTGGCAGCCGGGGCTGGAACTCCATGCCAAGTACGTCTTCTTCTCCGAGGGCGCGCGCGGGCACCTGACCAAGGAGGTGATCCGCACCTTCGATCTGGCGGCCGACTGCCAGCCGCAGGTCTACGGCATCGGCATCAAGGAGCTGTGGGACCTGGCGCCCGAGAAGCACGTGCCGGGCCGCGTGATCCATACGCAAGGGTGGCCGTTGTCGGAGACGGAAGGGTCGAACGGCGGCGGCTGGATCTACCACCAGGCGAACGGGCAGGTGAGCATCGGCTTCGTCACCTGGCTCAACTATTCCAACCCTTATCTCTCGCCTTTCCACGAGATGCAGCGGTGGAAGACGCACCCGGCGGTGGCCGAGCTGCTGGAGGGGGGCAAGCGCGTGAGCTACGGCGCGCGCGCGATCAACGACGGGGGGCTGCAGTCCATCCCCAAACTGTGCTTTCCGGGCGGCGTGCTGATCGGATGTTCGGCAGGCTTCTTGAACGTGCCCCGGATCAAGGGCGTGCACGGCGCGCAAAAGTCGGCGATGATGGCGGCGGAGGCGGCGTTCGAGGCCATCGCCGCCGGGCGCGAGCACGACGAGCTGGACGCCTATCCGGCGGCGTTCCGGGAGAGCTGGCTGTACCGCGAACTGTCGGTGGTCCGTAACGTGGTGCCTACCGTCAAGAGGTTCGGCGATTTCATCGGCTCCGGCCTGTCGGGCGCGATGATGTGGGTGGAGCATTTGGGACTCCGGATGCCCTTCACCATGAAACATCACCCGGATCACGAGCAGCTGTGGCGCAAGGACCTAGTGCGGCCCATCGACTATCCCAAGCCCGACGGGAAGCTGACCTTCGACCGCCTGTCGTCCGTCTTCCTGAGCAACACCAACCACGAGGAGGACCAGCCGGTCCACCTGACGCTGCGCGACCCGGACCTGCCGATCGAATACGACCTGCCGATGTACGACGAGCCGGCGCAGCGTTACTGCCCGGCCGGCGTGTACGAGGTGGTGGGCGAGGACACGGGCGATCCCAAGTTCGTCATCAACGCGCAGAACTGCGTCCACTGCAAGACGTGCGACATCAAGGACCCGATGCAGAACATCAACTGGGTGGTGCCGGAAGGCGGCGGTGGGCCGAACTATCCGAACATGTAGCCTGATCGCCGGCGCGGCGATGCTCGCCGCGGGGCCGGCGCTGGCGGACGCGCCGGGCGCCCCACTGCGGCTCTACCTGCGCGCGCGGGCCAGTGGGGCGGGTGCCGCCTATGCCGAGGCGCTGGCCGCCGACCCTGCCAGCGCGCTGGTTGCGGTGCGGGCCTATCGCGCGGGCTTGCGGAGCGGCGACATCGCGCTGGCGGAGCGCGCGGCGGCGGTGTTGGACCGCGCCGGCGTGGCGCCGCCCGACGCCGCGCTGCTGCCGTTGGCGCGGGCGGCCGCGGCAGGCGACGCGGCGGCCGTCGAGCGCGCGCTGCCCCGGCTGGCCCGGACGCCGCTGGCGATGCTCGTACCGTCGTTGCGCGGCTGGATCGCTCGGGCGAGGGGGAGGGACGCGACGGCGGCGGCCATCGGCGCGGACGGCGTGGCGCGGCGGCTGGACTCCGAGAACCGCGTCCTGCTCCTGGCGGCGGGTGGCCGGGCACCGGAAGCGCTCGCGGCGCTGCGCGCGTTGTCGTCCGCGGCCGTGCCGCTGGACCTGCGCGTCGCCGCCGCGCAGCTGCTGGCGGGACAGGGCCGACCGGCGGAAGCGCGCGCGGCCATGGCGCGGTCGGACGCGGTGGTGGACCGACTGACGACGCCCGCCGGCGGTGCCGTCCCCTCGTTGGGTTTCGGCCTGTCGCGCCTGCTGACCCGAGTCGCAGCCGACCTCGGCAGTGACGGGCCCAGCCCACTGGAAGTGGCGATGGGCCGTGCGGCGCTGGTGGCGGAGCCGGCTAACATGCGCGCCCGCCTGGTGCTGGCCGACGCGCTGGCCCGCGATGGTGCGGAGGACGAGGCGCTGGCGGTGCTGGACGCGGTCCCGCTCGCCGATCCGTTCGCCCCCGCGGCGGCGGCGGCCCGCGTGACCGTGCTGTCGGCGGACGGGCGGACGGACGAGGCACTGTCGGCGGCTCGGCGGCTGGCGGACGCGGACGGGGCGGGCGCTGCAGACTGGCAGCGGCTGGCGCAGCTACGCGCTGCAACCGGCCAGTGGGGGGACGCCGCCGCCCTGTACCGCCGCGTCGCGGCCTCGGGGGAGGGGCGCGACGACTGGACGGCGTGGATGCAGTACGGCGAAGCGCTGGAACGTGCCGGTCGCTGGGCGCAGGCGCGCGAGGCGTTGGAGAGGGCGGTGGCGCTGGCGCCGGACGAGCCGCTGGCGCTCAACTTCCTGGGCTACGCCACCGCCGAGCACGGCGAGGACATGGGCCGTGCGCGCCGGTTGCTGGAGCGCGCCGCGCGGCTGCGGCCCGACGACACGTCGATCGCGGACTCGCTGGGCTGGGTGTATCACCTCGGCGGGGAGACGGCGCGCGGCCTGCCGCTGATCGAGCGCGCGGCGGCGGACCAGCCCGCCAGCGCCGAGATCGCCGAGCATCTGGGCGATGCCTATTGGGCGGTCGGGCGGCGATTCGAGGCGCGCTACGCCTGGGCGGCAGCGGCGACCGTGGCGGATACCGGGGCGGCCGCGCGGCTGCGGGCGAAGGCGGCGGCGGGGCCGGACGGACCATCGGCGCGACGCTGACGAAGTCCCGCCCGCCGGCCGCGCGACGTCGAACGGACTCCGCCTGCCGGTCAAGGGACGTCGGACGGGCTTCGCCCGCCGGCCGCCTTAACTACGATAGTCCGCGTTGATCGAGATGTAGCCGTGCGTCAGGTCGCACGTCCACACGGTGGCGTGGCCGTCGCCCAGGCCCAGGTCCGCGCCGATCCCTACTTCGCGCCCGGCCAGGTGGGCCGCGACGGGCGCCTCGTCGTAACCGTCCACCGCCCGGCCCTCGCGCGCAACCTGGGTTTCGCCGAAGCGGATGGAGAGCAGGTCGCGCTCGGCCGGCTCTCCCGCCTTGCCCACCGCCATCACCACCCGGCCCCAGTTGGCGTCGCCCCCGGCCACCGCCGTCTTGACCAGCGGCGAGTTGGCGATGCTCATGGCGACGCGATGTGCGGACGCGTCGCTCTCCGCGCCCGTCACCGCCACCTCGATCAGCTTGGTGGCTCCCTCGCCGTCGCGCACCACCAGCAGCGCCAGGCGGTGACACAGGTCGTGTAGCGCGGCCGCGAAGGCGTCGGCGCCCGCGTCGTCCTCGTGTGCCAGGGCGGCGTTGCCCGCCGCGCCCGTGGCGAGGGCCAGCACCGTGTCGCTGGTCGACGTGTCGCCGTCGACCGTTATGCACGAGAAGGTGCGCGTATTGGCGTCGCTCAGCGCGCGCTGGAGGAAGCCGGGCTCGACGGCGGCGTCGGTGAAGACGAAGCCCAGCATGGTCGCCATGTCGGGTGCGATCATGCCCGATCCCTTCACGACGCCGGCCAGCGTCACCGTGCGGTCGCCGACCACAGCGGTTACGACCGCGCCCTTGGCGAAGGTGTCGGTCGTGCCGATGGCGTCCGCCACCGCCCGCCAGTCGCAGGGCGCGGCCTCCACCGCCGCGTCGAGCCCCGCCTCCGCCCGCTCCACTGGTAGCGGCACGCCGATCACACCGGTGGACGCCACGAACACGTCCGACGGCACGCAGCCGAGATGACCCGCCACGCGCGCGGCGATGGCCTCAACCGCCGCGCGCCCCCGCCCGCCGGTGAAGGCGTTGGAATTGCCGGCGTTCACCACCAGCGCGCGCGCGCGGCCCAGCGTGAGGGCCGCGCGACACCATTCGACCTCGGGCGAGGGACAGCGGCTGCGCGTCAGAACGCCGGCCACGCTCGTCCCTTCCGCCAGTTCCACCAGCGTCAGGTCGCACCGGTCCCATTCCTTGTACCGCGCGCGCGCCACGCGCGGCGTGGCACCGGCGACGGGGGGGATGGCGGGAAAGGGGAGGGCA
>Ga0325400_1001006_pt1 | contig 22557 bp, 16 predicted proteins | sample PopdelMetagenome_2_FD_205662 | JGI IMG/M metagenome (GOLD analysis project Ga0325400, IMG submission 205662) | Populus deltoides microbial communities from Bellville, Georgia, United States - Xylem-PdKOR-R1 | ecosystem: Host-associated > Plants > Phyllosphere > Stem > Wood/Secondary xylem...
CTTGGTTATCTTGTTATCTGTGTTATGAAGTTAAATAAATTTAATAACTTTCTTGTTTTTGTAAATTATTTTTATTTAATTTTATAATAACATTATATGCTTTTAAAATTGAGCATCAATCCTAAAAAAATATTTATTTGAGATTGTGATAACCCTATAGAAAGTAGAAAAAAATAAACTAAGAATTCCATTTCTCAACCAATCTAATATTGAATAAGAGTGAAATAAAAAAACAATTAGAAAAATTAAAATATCAGACACTAAAAAAAACATATCAGGTTTGATAGCTAACTCATTAAACCCGTGAATTGGGTAATCGAGCCAATATGTCAAACCCACAAACTAAGTAATGGACTCTATCGGGTTTAATAGTTTGTTTTGTTTTTTACACTATTATTTATTTAATTATATGATAATAAAAATAGACGATCGCAAAATAATTGAGTATCAAATCAATACTGTGATTTTTTTTAAGACTAGTCCAATATCAAAGAATGAAATAAAAAAATGAATTTATAAAAAAAGAAAACAAAAAGAAAAGAAAAGTTAAACTCGCCATGCCCTTCAACAGGTCCATCAACTTTCTAAAATTTAGTAATATGTTTTTTTTTAAACTATTTTTTTTAACTATACGATAAAAAGGAAAATAGACAATCACATAACCAAGTTTAATTAGAAAAAAAATACTCCGCTAAACCCGCAAACCGAGGCAACCAGAGTTATCTCGCCAAACTCGTAAACCGGGTCATTGACTCCATAAAGTTTATTAATTTAATTTTTTTAAAATTATTATTTTAAACTATTTTTTTAAATAAACTATTTTGCGATGCTGGGATATTTTTCTAATACCAATTCGATAGTGAAATATGTTTTTGATACAGCAAAAGCTATATAATAAAAAAATTAAAATAAATTATCAACTCTAAACCCTATAAACATATCATATAAAAATTAAATTAGAAAAAAAATCAATAACAAAAAAAAATAATGTTGATTAATATTATAATCAACAGTGCTAATAAGTATGAGAAAACAGTGTTTTCCGGCAGCTTTTAGTTTTATTTATAATATGTATTCTACAGCAACATTCACAATATTGTTGTATTCTACAACAGCATCATAATATGGTTGAGCTTAATTACATCCATAAATATGATTCACCATCAAGCTTCCATTTCTTTTTCTTGGCCCACCCAAGGACTTTTATTGCCATTAATATTAAACAAAACATGCGTGAAGATGATTAAATTAAGCCATAATTATTGATCGAAGCCAAGATGAAAGATGGAGAGTTGATGGGTTCTTAGTTAAACACAAAAACTTGCCAAGCAAGCATTCATAAAAGATTGGTTGCTCTTCCATAATCTACTGGCCGATGCTGAGGAGTACTGGAATTCAACTTCTCGGCATTCGAGGAACGTTATTGAAGCCTTAAACTTTGGATTTTGAGTTGTTCACTCGTGTGCATTTGACTTTTGACTAGAATGGAAATGCAAAAATAATGCTCGAGTATACTGTGGACACACAGATCAAACTACCTCTTTTTACTCCTTCATTCTATCCCAATATTCTCACTGATTTCTGGATTCTAGAAGCTCGTATTCTACTTTTTTCTTCGATTATTGAGACGGGTTTCAAGCATTTATGGGCATTGAAGGAGAGGGTTAAAAATGAGAAGCGTATATGCTTGTGCTAGCATTAACATTAGCCCAGATTGATTTCTGTAGTTTGCGCCATCAGTAATATTAAGCTTTGAAATCATTTTCATGAGCTATGCCAATGGAAACTGCAAGCCCCAAAGATAGTTCATCAGCCTCAAGTCCTTTCTCTTCACCTAGCGTGACCGCCCTGTTAAAGATTAAGATCATTTCATGGTAAGAAATGCTAGACCTTGGGTTTTAATTTGTGGTAGCAAAATGATTAGTCATCCGATGTCTTTGAAAGGCTGATAAATCTTTGATCTTGTTTCAGGAGTCAAGAGACTGGTTTGCCTGTTTCTGTTCGAGTTCGAGTTGGTGAGAGAACATTCCACCTTCACAGAGTAAGATGGATGTGATTCTTTTATTCCATATAAAGGCTAGCTCCTCCGTGTCTGTGGAGGCTAATTTACTGATACAGACAAATAAAGGCCAGAGAGTTCTATTTTCTGAGCCAGTTATGATTTTAAAGGCTTCTAATGGTGCTAACAAAAGGTTGAAAATATTTAAAACCACTTGTGTAACAACTTTCGTCCATTGAAAGCAGGCCTGCCTGCTCTCTTTGGAATATGTAAGACAAAATGCCTTGATTTGTGATGACGAACATAATAATTAGAGATTTTCAGAGTAACTTCTGGTCTAGTAAGCATACCTCTGAGTTTCATTCTTTCTGTATTTGCAGAACCCCTTATTTTCAAAGAGTGGATACTTCAAGAGACGATTGATCGAAACAACTCAGCTTGAGCTGCCACAGAGTTTCCCTGGAGGACCAGAAACCTTTGAGATGATTGCTTTGTTCATGTATGGCTCTTCCACGTTGATTGACCCTTTTAATGTAGCAGCCCTGCGATGTGCAGCAGAGTTCCTTGAAATGACAGAAGAATTCTGCTCTGGCAATCTTTGTGAGCGTTTTGATCTCTATTTAAACCAAGTCGTCTTACAAAATTGGGATGATACCTTGATCGTTCTCCAAAGGTGCCAAACATTTATTCCATGGTCTGAAGAGCTGCTGATTGTTAGCCGCTGCATCGAATCCCTAGCCTTCATGGCTTGCATGGAGATTCTTGACCCTGAGAGGAGAAGAGACAGACCAGTTGTTACACTGGAGGCATTGGCTGGTCAAGCTTGGAGCTGTGAAGCCGCCAATGAGATACTGAGCCAGGAGCTTTGGATCAAAGACCTCATTGCTCTACCATTTGGATTCTTCAAAAGGATAATAGGATCCTTGAGGAGGCAAGGAATGAAAGAAAAATATGTGAGCCCCATCGTTGTCTTCTATGCCAACAAATGGGTACTCTCTAAGAAGACGATACAATACTGGGAGAGCTCTGGTGAGAGAACTAGCGATGCCAACGCAAATGATAAAGTTTCAACGATACTACAAGGCGTACTTGATTTACTGCCAATGAGAGAGAAGGCCAGTAGAGTGATTCCTGTTGGATTTTACTTTGCATTGCTTTCCAGATCCATTGGCATTGGTTTGAGAAATGACAGCAAGGTAAAGTTGCAAGATCAGATTGCATCTCTTTTACACTTTGCGCAAGTGGAAGATTTACTCATTCCAAGCAGCAGAGTCGACTCAGATTGTTCCAGCATGGAGTTAGCTACGATGGAGAGCATATTTTCAACAAATGTATCGTTGAACATGGACACAAACAATGCTCCTTCAGCTAGTAACTCAACTGTAGCAGAACTATGGGATACATTTCTCTCCCATATAGCTTCTGATCCCAAAATGAGGCCTAAAAGATTCATGGAGCTCATTGAAACAGTACCAATATCTTGCAGACAGAGCCATGATCAACTGTACAGAGCAATGAACACTTTCCTGCAGGTAAGTCTTTCACAAGCTTCATCATGCCTCGAATGAAAGCTAAATGCAAGTATCAATTAATTACACACTTATGTTAGTGTCTTCTTTACTTCTCCAGACACACCTAGACATATCCCAAGAAGAAAAGGGGGCAGTTTGCAAGTACCTCAACTGCCAAAAACTGTCACAGTGGGCATGCATTGACGCAGTTCAAAATGAGATGATGCCATTACGTTTGATTGTCCAGGCTCTTTTTGTACAACAACTGAATACGCACCAAGCGTTCAAAGAATGCTCGGACTCGTTTAGGTATGCACAAAGTGGAGAGTTCTCTGGGAGTCTTCCAAGCTCAAGATGCCCGAACACCAAAAGCCAATATCTAGCAGACAGCCCATATATGGATGGAGCAGAGTCAGGTAGTAGAACATTGAGTTTCTTGCTACAAAAAGACATTGCAGTACAACGATGTGAGTTCTCTAGAAAAGAATACGAGTCCACAAGCTTTAGAATTCAGAACCTTGAACAAGAGCTGTTTTCCTTGAAGAAGAGCCTTCAATTGCAAAAAACTTCGAAGAGAACAGAAACACTGCCAACCAAGCCACAGAGCACAAAACCGTATGGCTTGCAAAGCAGATCACTAAGCAAGAATAGGAACCCACTTGGGCATGTTACAGGTTGCATTGGTTCTGTGAATTTCGCTTCACAAAGAAAATATGCTTGCAAGCTACTGAAGATCTTTCGCCGGATTACCTTGTTTGGAAGTAGAAAATCCAACAGAAAGCCAGGCGTCTCCAGCCTCTGGGGCAAACCGATGTAGCAAAATAAAGATAGCTTGAGATGTATGAGAACCAAGACGAGTAATGAAGAAGAGTCTATTGCAAACAAATTCCATATAACCAAGAAGAAAAAAGCTGGATTGTGAGAGTGAATGAAGCACTTCTGTTTAAAAAGCCATCCTAGAAAGAACTTAAAATTTGTGTGGGGGTCATGCGTAGGGTTACGTTGTAGAGTTTTTCTGGAGGTTTCGCCACCCCAAGCCAGCGCTAGAATTGCCGATTGTATTATTCAACAATTTGAATGGTCTTTGGAGTGGTTTAAAAAACGAGTCTGAACAGCTAATTAATTACAGAACTTAAGTTCGCAGCAGCTTAATTGTTGAAAACCATCTGTAGCAAGAGATGATAAAAAATATATTGAGGCATGTCAAGCAAAACTCATAAAGAATGAGGAAAAAAGAAGACTATGGTGGGTATGATTAAAAAGGGGGGAAATCAAAATCCGTAGCTCTTCTGATGATTTGTCTTCCAAAGTCCAAAAAAAGCCTGCATATCATCTTCCTCACACCTAATTAAACCACTCAGATGCTTCCATGAACTTTCCCAACCCAGATAAAGGAACTGTTAGAAGAAAGGTTCAGCACATCTCTTCTCAAAGAGTCATAATACCACCTGAGCCTATGTATACATATAACAGAACTATAACTACAGCATCCAAACAAAGAGTAAGATGCACTGCACCTCCTCTATCCAATAATTACTGCCACTTAATTCATAAAGGCATTAAAAACTTAAGAGAGGAATACAGTACTTGTTAATTGATATTTTGCATCAAAAGCAGAAGTTTTAACTGTGGAAGCAGTGAGAAACAATACAACCACGTTCTCTAACATAGCCTAAACACAACAACGATAACAGTGCAAGTATTCTTCTACAAACTACTGATCGTCCCCCATTTTTGGAACCCTGGTGGTGTTAGTTTTGAGCTGCCTATCAGAATAAAATCAGCATTTTACTCTTCATGACCCGGCAAGGAAATGCAAGGAAAAAATCAAAATGTTTCGGTTGAAGATATAATGAACACTATGTAGTGAATAGCAAGCATATCAAGAGTACCCTAACAGAAGAATTAACAAGACAGTGCCTTCATTTTATGCTCCAACACTTTTATCACCCTGCTTTGCGACATCCTCAACAGTTTCAAGAGTTGCTGGAACATCCTCTATTGCAGCTTTGGCATTTGGTTGATCACACTTGTCCACAGGAAGCTGTGAATCTTTTGCCTCTTCAATTGCATCAGGGAGATTTGAGTCATTAGCTTCTTTAGTTGCAACAGGGAGCTGGGAGTCATTCATCTCTGCAGTTGTATTTGGGGTCTGTGAGTCATTTACTTCTTGGGTTGCATCAGGAATCTACGAGTCTTTGAGCCCTTCATTTGTGACAGGAAGCTGTGAATCATTGACCCCTTCTGTTGCACCAGAAGGCTGCAACTTGTTTACCTCATCAATAGCACCTCTGCGCTGAACCTCATTAATTGTTGCATCAGAGAGTCATGAGGCATTGACCTTGGCTGATGCATCAAGAAGCTGAGAATCATGAACATCACTTCTCGTTTCCTGACAAATCTGTGAGTCATTCACCTTATTAGTTGGCTCACAAGACTGGGAATCATCGACCCCTTTACTTGCCTCACCATATATTTTTCTGTTGTTGACCTCAATAGTCACATGACATGGCTGGGAGTCATTCTCATTGTTAGCGTCTTTACAAGGCTGAGACTCATTGATGTCCTCTGTATCATTGCTAGGCTTTGCATCATCTTCCTGATTAACCATATTTTGTAACTCTTCACTATAATCCTCATCAGCTGCATGAGACAGATGTTGAGGATCAAAATTATCATCTGCCTGGCATGACTGTAACTGACCAACCTCGCCATCTGCCTGGTCCAAGTGTAACTGATCAGCCACGATAACTGCACCATAAAACTGAGGCTGGTCATCCTCACTTGCTTCTTGATATTCCATTGGCTCATCCTTTCTCCTGCGTTTCCCATTACCTTTCCTTCTAACCCTTTCCTTCCCCCTCGACCTTTTTCCTAGTTCAATTTGTGGGGGTGCTGATGGCGTGACTGGACTTTCAATCTGGTCCCTCAAACAGTCCTGTGCAATAAACCTGATCCTTGAAATTGACTCAAATTGCTGTCCGTCCAACCCTTTTGTTGAGAATGAATCCGCTAAATAAGAAATTTCTCTTAAACCAGAGATCTGCAACAGTTAAAGAATAGACCATTGCAGATTATATCACAAACAAAGGTAATAGCAAAATTGAAGTTTGAGCATAGCCCTACCGTCCTTTGGAACTCAGATGAGAGGGATATAGGCCTTCCAACAACTTTACGAGTGATTTTCCAGTACCATTGCATGTAGCCACCCTCATCCACGCCATCATCCCCATCCACAATATGGATTTGACGATCCATCCATTCATTAAGCTCCGACTCCATTTTCCCAGACAAGTCAACCCCGCCGTCAACTCCTCGACTCTTTCTCAGCCACCGCTCCACATCTTCTGGGATTGGTTGAAGCATGCCATATTGCCTAAGGCATCGATCAGGAAGGTGGCGTTCTGCCTTGTCAAAGCATATTAGCATTGTCTTTGATCTCCCTAAAATTAAGGTATTTTTTATATCTTTTGGTATTACAGTACTGTCCATAATTTTGTACGGAAGCCACTCCACCTATGTGTCAACACCAAGCCAGTTGCATTAGCATTTTCTATGCATCAAGTGGAATAAGAACTGAACTGAAAGAAGCGAGAACCTACATCAGTTGGTTTCAACGAGTCCAGTGCCTTGCGGTAGAAAACTACATCACGATTTGTTGTTGGCCCACTTTGTTTTCCCTTCCATCTAAGCACAAATGGAAAATGATCATGGATGGGGTCTCGATTAAGCTTTGGTCGGCCCACATTCAGATGGAAGTAGCTCCAACACTACAGAAAGCAAGAATCAGTCAATACCAATATTCTATTTGAGAACTAGTATCCTTGGATGAAATTAATTGCAGAAAAGAAGTCCTTCAACCTCACATTCCATCACTTTTGTTTTTAATAATAATAATAAAAAAGATAATCAAAGGATAGCTTTAGTATAAACAACATAAATAACCTGTAGTAGTGTTAAGCAACCACAAATGGTACTCTGAGATTTAACACATGCATTGCCGAGTGCTCTATACAAGAAAGCTAATGCTGCTGCTCCCCAGGCAAACTCCTCAGCTTCTTCAAAATTCGCAAACAATGGAAGGTACATTACAGGAACCTTATTCCCAGTGGTGGTGGAAAATATGGTACTACCGACAAGGTAGAGAAGATAAGCGCGAGTGCAGCGCTCAACCTCTTCAGTAGGTGCATCTTCAGAACAATGAGAAAAGAACTCCTTCAACCAACTTAACTTCACCATCCCACCACTTGCGTAGCTAGAATCGGGTGATTTCCCTAAAAGCCTTTGGCAAACCGAGGCACAACTGGTATGTGTTATTCCAATAACAGGCTTCCCATCAATGGCAAGTCCAAGCAACAAGGCAACATCTTGAAGAGTAACAGTCATTTCACCAACAGACAAGTGAAACGTGTTGGTCTCCCTCCTCCACCTCTCAACAAGCGCGGATATGAGAGGATTGTCAAGACTAATAGCCGGAATCTTTCTCAAGTAACCAAATCCAGCTTTCTCCACCAACTCAATTTGCTTAGGACTTAGCTTCCATTCACCCAACTTGGACGTGTGCTCATGGCATCTTAGCACACCACGCTCCTGAACATCAAACCGACAACTCACACAATTTGCTTTCATTAATTAATTAATAAGATAATCCAAGAAAAGCAAACACATACCTGGCCATCCCAAACCGCAGAGGAGACATGCTTGTCTTGATCATACAATACACATCCATCAATCGGTCCGGGATTCGTGTCCATTCACTGATTCCCGCCACACCACCAATGTTAATATTAATAATTACATCTAAATCCCAAGTTAATCGTCAAAATGAAAAACGAGGAAGAAGATACAGGAGGAGTTACGAACCTGAAATAAAATAGAGATGGAGGGGGGGATTTTAGCAAAACGACGACGGAAAGAGACTTCTAATTTTTTCTCACGCGACGACCAGCAACTGCTTCAAAACGACGGGTTAAGCATCGAAGCGACGTGATATCAAAACCTAATCCTTCCCCTTTAGGTGTCTTATAAACGTGTCTGTTTTGCAGTATTCTGGACCGGGCCCGATAATTGAATGACTATTTACGCTATTAAAAAAAAAACAAACTGACTTGAGGATGTTTGATATTGTGTTTTAAATTATATTTTTTAAAAAATAATTTTTTTATTTAAAAGTAATAATTTAATATTTTGAAATTTTTTTAATGTGTTAATATTAAAAATATTTTTTAAAAAATAAAAAAAATATTATTTTAATATATTTTTAAATAAAAAATATTTTTAAAAACAATAACTATTATATTCACAAACACCACTCAATATTTTACCGCAGTTAAATGAACATTTTACATGTGCAGACTTATATAACTTGCTTTCAAGAGAAAATTCGTCAAGCTTGGTTAAGAGTATAATGTTATTTTTATTTACACAATGTATTATCTAAAATACCTTAAAAAAATGCAATTACTAAAGTGTAATTGCAAGCAAAAAATATATAACTTGTATTAAGGGGTTTTTTGGTATTTTCATGTTGGTTTTTTTTGTTGATATTATGTTGGGTAAAGGGCAATATAATCTTTTAATAAATTAAAAAAATATATAAAAAAAAAATTGTTGGTGCATACAGTGTATACGCCGGCGAGTGGAAGGAGCACATGTCTTTTGGGTGGTACATGCAGGCTTCTCGGGCTGACAAACACCACCATCCACGGTGGTGTTGAAAGTGGCTTCCCAAGACTTTCACAGTGGATGGGTGCGGTGGGATACCAATGAACTTTTTTCTTCTCCTTTCCCTTTCTCTCTCTTCTCATTGGTAAAATACAAAGGTGTCTTTTAATTTGTTTTTCATATTCATTTTAGTCCTCGTTCTTTTGATTTCTGTTTGATTTATTTTACATCTTTTTTTATTAATTGTTTTCTTCAACTTAGTCCCTCATCACTTGGTTTTATTGGATTTTTATATCAGTTTTGGTCCTCATTCTTTTAATTGATATTTACATGTCTTTTAGTTTTTTTTTTTTCATTTCTAATTTAGTCTTTATTATTTTGATTGCTATTTGATTTTTTTTTTATCTTTTTTTTCATTATCTTTTCTTTTTCAATCTAGTCCCTCTTCATTTGATTTGATTTTTTTATATACCAAATTTGATCCTCATTCTTTTAATTGCTATTTATTTCATTTTATCATTTTCCTAGTTGAATTGTGTTTTCAATTTCATCCCTTAGTTTTTTTGTTTAAATCCCTTTTTTATTTCATTTTTCTTCCAATTTCATCCCTTAGTATTTTTTGATTGAGACTTTTATGTCGTTATTTCTTAGGGTTTGCTTTCTACAACGTTAGTCCCACGGCTCATGATAGTGTCGAGGGTTTCAAATATTAACACGAGTTGACTTCATTTTTTAGGTTCTTTTCAAGTTTTATTTATTTTACAATCTCATCCTTCAACGTTTGATTTATTGAGAATTGATCTTCGTGTTTTTTTTTCTTTCCTGTTCACGAGGTTATCCCAATTTTATACCCATGGTTCTACGGTTAACGGCTTAACTCGAGTTGACGTTAAAAAAAAATTTCTATTGCTTTTTTTTTCTGAATTTCTTTTTTGTTGCAATTACTCATTTTAGATTGTTTGATAATTGAGCTTCATTGTTTTATTCAACTTGTTTTTGATGGGGTTGCCCTAGTATCACAATCAGGTTGTAGACTGGTTGGGCTCTGATAATTGTTTTCATCTTTTTTTTCATTATAATTTTTCTGTCTGTTTATTTTTTTGTCATTGTATGTTTTTTATTTCATGTTATCGAAATCATACCATTTTATTTGACCTGGTCAAGTTAATGACCTAGATCTCAGTTTTTTCTTTGGAAACACTTATGTTACCTTAGCATTGTTTTTTGGAGTGAGAAAAATTTGGACTAGTAATGATGTGCGGACCATATATTTAGTTTTATTGCTAGAAGGGCTATTTTAATACCATTTTTGTTTGGATTTATGTGAATTGAGATGTATGTCATATATCATAAACACAAAACACATTATAATTACAAATTAGATCAATGTCCCACAATATGTTGTGGGTTAGATAATTTATTTTTTTAAATGTAAAGAGAAAATATCCAAGCATTGTTAACGTTTTCCTAGTAAAATGAAATTAAACTATGTAGGAGTTGATCCAATATAACTCGATCAACTTGGCAGGTTTAAAGACAATTTAGAAGATCGGTAAAAATATAATTTGACTAAAAACAATTCAAGACGACATTTATTTTAAATATTGAGATGAAAACTTATTGAATCGACTTTGGTCAATGAAGGTTACCTTACTAAATCCATAACTTAGGTCGTGAGACCATGATAAACTCATAAAAAGTAAATTAAAATAAATTATGAAGCTTTATTCCCAATCAATCCAGTGTTAAAGGATGAAATTAAAAAAAATCAATTAAAAAAGGATGGAAAAAGCCCTAAATCAACCCGAGTTAACTCTCCAAACCCATGACTTGGGTCATAAGACCTGAATAATCTTATAAAAAGAAAACCAAAAAATAACTGGAGTTAACTCAGGTCAACTTGTTAACCCGTGAATCGAATCATGAGATGAAACAATCGAATCATGAGATGAAACAATCTCATAAAAAATAAATTAAAATAAATTATAAAGCTCAATTTTCAATCAACTCATTATTGAATAATGAAATTGAAAAAAAATCAATCTAAAAAAAGAATAGAATAAAATAACCTGAGTAAACTTTTAAAACCTGAGACGCAAGTCATGAGACTAGGATAACCTTATATAAAGCAAATACAAACAAATTATGATACCTAATTCCTAATCAATCCAATGGTAAAGGATGAAATTGAGGAAATAAAAAGAAGAAAAAGAAAAGAAAAAACTCGAGTCAATCGAGTTAACACACTAAACTCACAATACGGGTCATGAGATTGAGATAACCATATAGAAAGCTAACCACAAAAAATATATAGTGGAAAATAGAAGGGGAAAAAACATAAATTGAAAAAAAAAACACAAAGAAAAAAAAATACTATTATAATGAATAATGTTTTATGAGTTGGTGCATAGTAAAAGCACCACTTCTGAACACATTAAAACATTAACACAAAACAATTAAAATTAATATGGGGTTTACTATTCAGAATTCATTGTGTACACACTTACAACATACTATTCATTGACTAAGCATTTTTGTTCTATCTTTACATTTTGATCCCTATAATTTACAAAGCTCACAGATCAATCATTAAACTTTATTTATTATTTATTTCATTCTTTGAAGTTATCTTATCATGGTTTTGATACACTTAGGTATATTTTAATTTGTTTTATCTATCTTACCTAATTTATCGATAAAGTTTTCAATGTTAAATCAATGACCAATTTTATAAAATAGAGTTTTAGCTTTTACTTAGAAAATAAATTGAGAAATAGAGGAAAAAATAGACATAAAGGAAAAAAAAACATACATATTTTTCCATAAAAGATGAGCAAAAGTTTCATTTGACCTCTTAAATTTTATTTTTCTCATCTTTCATCTCTTTTCTTTTATGTTACTATATTCTAATTCTAAACTTAATTTTTGTCACGTTTTATTCCTTAAAGGTTAAGATAAAAGAGTGAAAGATGTTGGGAAATTTAAGGAAAGAAAAAGATCTTGATTGACTAGATTTTAACCATCAATAACTTTGATTTCAGTATATATGAGCTCGAATTTAAGAGAAAAACTTAATGGAGGTGGTTTCCACGTTCAATGATGCTGAAAAAAAAAATAGATATGGGCTTGAAATTTTTTTATTATTTGAAATTTAGTTTTGAGGCATATTGGAGGTTGTTTTGGGTTGTTAATTAGGTTATTGAGATTTTAAGATAATTGAGTTTTTCTATGGTCTACATACTCCATACCCTAATTTTTCTACCACCTCCGGTGACTGGAGCTTAAATTAGACAGACGACTTATTGTAACATGGATTAAAATAAAAAAAATAAATAAATGAATGATGTTTCATTCAAATTCTTTGAAAAAAATAGGCTCTTGGGATTGGCTTGACCTTTCAAGCCTGCACATTTGGCCTTTCACTTTGTTTTTAACATGTTTGTTTTATTTTATCATAAAATGCTTTTTAATTAGGATTATTACAATAAAATTTTAAAAATAATTTAGTCATACCTTAATTTTCAAATAAGATTTGAGCTTTTATGATAATATTTTCAATTAATTTATATAAATTATATATATCTAATATGTAATTTTTTTAAATTACTCATTAATATTGAATGAGAATTTTTTCTTATTTTGATTTTTTATATAATTTTCTTTAATTAATTTTCTTTTGTGTTTTGATTGTAATTTGCTTCTCATATGATGCTAAATTTTAATTTTAAAAAATATTTTTCTAATAAAAAATACATTTTTGCTAGAAAAAAAGGCATGAATTAAGAACAAGGATTTCGACTATAGAAATATTTTTTTTTCTTATTGATACAAATCATTTGAATTATTGTGAATGTTTATTTTAATTATATTAGGTTTTTATCCAAAAAATCATGCTACTTACAAAAATACATGTTTTGTTTTTTGGTCAAAACAGAAAAGAAATGCATTGTTGAGAAAAATTAAATTTAACTAAAAAATATTTTCCATATAATTTAAATAATTTGAATTCTTAAAATATTTAATAGAAAGAAATGCATACAAATCAAGTTTAGACTTTCTATAGTCTACCATATTAGAATCATATTTGCATTTTTGCCATTGATTTTATGTTATGGGTATTGTGGTGCATAATACTTTTTAAAAGTGCTTTTTAATTGAAAATGTATTAAAATGATATTTTTTTAATTTTAATCTTAATTTTTGATATTAGAACATTAAAACCATCTAAAAACACATAAAACATCAATTTAATATATTTTTTCAAGCGACAAACAATTTTAAATGCACTTTAAAAAACATGTTATAACATAAAAACAATTCAAGAATAGCTTACCATCAACAGTGGTGGGAGCAAATAATCTCAAATTGTTGGACCAATTAGAATATTTATTGTATACATTTATATGATCTTGAAGAAATCACAACAATTGGAACTTTGCTTTTTCTGTTGTAAATTTGCTCATACACAAAATCCACTAATTCAAGTTTAAAGCGAGGGTCAAGAACTATGAAGATTCCGAGAGCCAAATTATTTTCACTTCACAACTCATGAAATTTCATTTTTATTGATCCAATATACATATATATGTTCACTCCTTTTTTATTTGAGAAAATTCTTATAGATGAAACAAATATTCTAAAAATATACATTTATGCTTTAGAAATCACTTATAGACTTGTAAAATTCTTTCAAGCATTCGTGTGTGTGTGTGTGTAATATGGTTGGTTTCTTGTTCAACAATTACCATGATATTTGGTTTTAGGTCCTTTAGTTTTGACAACACTTTCTTGATTGCTCCTTCTTGTGCTAGCAATTTGTGGAGTTCAAACACCTCTTTTACAATGATAGTCTCATCCTCACTTGTTATTTTGAGATTGATCACAAATTCTATCCCAGCTATAGAACTGACAAGCATTTCTTTGCAGCAGAAATCAATGCCGTACTCTTGAGTAAGTTGAGTGATAAGTTTCTGACTATTACAATTTAAAAAGAAGAAGACTTTGAGGTTTTATTTTTCCCATATAAATCTAGGAGTTGCACTAGTAGATATACATAGAATTTTGTTTTACAATGTAACATAAACATGAATTCAGAAACATAGATGAATTCAAAAAAACAATAAACCCCCTCATTTATCTTTATCCTATTTTATCTTTAGCAATAACAGTTGAGGATTATTCATGTTGGTCTTGGTTTGAACTTGAAAATGATTGAGTTGACTTGGATCGTGCCTCAATACGCCCCTACAAGTTCAACGAGAGCTCATAGATGTTAAGGTTATGTCTAATAAATATAAAGTGAGTTAGAGGTAAGGGCTTTTTGAGAGCATCTGCAAGTTGATCATTTGATGACAAAAACTTTACATTTAGTGATTTGGATGCAACCTGATCTTGAACAAAGTAACAATCTATAGAAGTATGTTATGTTCACAAATGGAAGAGAGGATTATTAGTCAAATATGTTACACCAATATTATCACACTATAGAGTAAGTGGGGATGGTAATTGAAAATGCAATTATGTGAGAATACATTGTAATCAAATTAGTTTTGCAGAGGTGTTAGCAATAACTTGTATTTTACTTTTGTGCTAAACTGTCTTTTGCTTTCATGAATTCTAAGATATTAAGTTAAGGTTAAGAAAAATACAATAACCTAAAGTTAAAGGTTTATCATCAGGACACCCAGCCTTTTCAAAGTTAGAGAAAGTATGAAGAAAAGGCAAGTTGGATCGTTGGAGTAACATACCATGATGTGGTATGAACCTAAGGTAGTGTAAGATCCCTTTGATAACATTAACTCATAAACTTTGTTTACAACAAGTACAATATTCGGACAAGTAAGAATTAAGTATTGTAAGCTCCCTATAATGCTACGGTAGAGTGTTGGGTATGAGAAGGGATCTCCATGAAATTGACTTAGTGTAGCGGTGGAGATCATAGGTGAAGAAATTGGTTCAACAACTGAAATGTTTGTTCTTTGAAAAAGGACTTGGATGTATCATTATTGAGATAACAATAATCCAGCTTTTATGAAGTGAGCTTTAACTACAACAAGAAAGTAGTTTAGAGAGCTAAGATTTTAAGAGAAAACTTGGATTGAAGAATAGAAATGAGTTGTGAGATTTAGAATAAGTTAAGGCCAATGATTACAATATCATTTATGTAAATTAGAATGTACATAGTGTTGGAAGAAAGATAGGTGTGGTATAAGATAAAAAAACAATATACAAAGTTAAAAAAACTCAAGAACAAGAAGAAAATTGAGAGGAAGGTATAATTTTATTAAATGTTTCTCTCTAAGCTCTCTTAGCTATTCTCTCTCCTTTTGTATTGCTTAATAATGCTGAATTACAAGCTTTTTTATAGGCATAAAGTCCTAAATAATCAAGGAATTAAGTTAATACAAGGAAATCCTAATCTGAATAGAAATTGTATTCTGCTGACTGAACCGGTCGACCATTTCTCAATCGGTCGACCAATTTATTTAATGCAATTGATTACTTAGTCGCAACTGGTCGACCTGTTCCCAACCGGTTTATTGATTCAACTAATTTTTAGAAATCAATTTACTTTCAACATCCCCCTTTAAACTTGATTTCTTCATAACTTCCAACATATTTCTCATCTTGATAAAAATATCATTTTTTAGTGGCTTTGTGAAGATATCCACGACTTGGTCTTGTGTCTTTACATCCTTAACTTTAACTTCCTTGTTTGTAATGCAATCTTATAGGTAATGAAATATTGTGTTAATATGCTTACTTCTATCATGAAATATTGGATTTTTTGCTAATGCAATAACTGATGAGTTGTCCATATAAATTTCAGTAGGCTTTTCTTGTGGCATTCATAATTTTTTTAATAATCTCCTTAGCCATATGGAATGATAAATACATGATGTAGTAGCTACATATTCAACTTTACATGTTGACAAAGTGACTATAGATAGCTTCTTTGAACTCCATGTAAATGTTGTCTCCCATGTAAAAAATAAAACTCGTAGTACTCTTTCTATCATCCATATCAACAAAGGCAGCAACTCATGTCATACATAACTCACGTGTGAGAAGATGACCAAATAACTCATCAAGTTGCATTGGTTCTATAGGAGTGTTAACTGATGTAGCAAGCCAGTTAAGATATGAGAAATAAGCTCAGAATCTCTCAAAGGTTGTCTAATGAATGAAAGTATGTCATCAAGAACCTTTGTCTGTTGAAAATAATCCTGGATAGAAAGACTACCCTTCTTGAGTGTGCCTAGTTGATAGATATTATTCATTTAATGAGCTCGTGGAGAACATTTTCTCCAAAGTGAGCCAGACATCTCTGGAGGTTTCAAAACCATTAATATTGGTAATGATGGGTTCAAAGAGGGAACATATTAAGGTTTTCAAAATGAGCTGATCTTGCTGGTACCAAAAATCATAGGCAAGATTTGACATGGAAATATGAGTGGAGTTTGTATGAAGCATTTTAAAAGGTATGGATTTAGTATCATCTATGAAACCAAAAAGTTCTTGGCTACAAAGATAGGGGAGCTTTCCATGACATAATTGTCATGAGTAAGTATGAGTGTTATATGGTGAGTAGAATGTGTAGGTGTATGATTGAAGTTGGGATCAGGAGAGAAAGTTGTAGAAATTTAGAGAAGTATAACCTCTCAATGATAAATTTACTGATGGAAGAGTACAAGTATATATAGGCTAGAATCAGTTCCTAACATGGTAGCTACTAGATTTAATTTTGTCCTTGGTTATGAAGGAAATAAATAATAATCACATGATCATTTAAAATAGGAAATAGACATAACATATAAGAAATATAATAATATAACGTATAGGAAATATAATAACTACAAGATCTTATATATTGTCTCTTGATGCTGTAGTATCTGCTCCATGAATCTTCAATATCTGCAATATCTGCAAGGATCTATAACTTATACTGTAATCTTTAAGACTCCCTCTCAAGCTAGATCTAGTGGATTAACTTAACCAAGCTTGCTGAGCAAACGATGAAACTGACCAGATGGCAAGATTTTGGTCAATACATCATCAACTTGATCATGGGTACGCACATAGAATGTCTAAATAAGTTTAGCTTGAAACTACTAACGAATGTAATGGCAATCTACTTCGAGATGTTTTGTGCCTTCATGAAACACTGGATTAGAGGCAATATGCATGGCAGCTTAATTGTCACAAAATAAGATCATAGGTGTATGAGAGACAAAGCCGAGATCTGCAAGTAGATTCTTGCCCCAAATTAATTCACATGAAGCAGATGCCATTGTGCGATATTCAGCTTTAGCACTTGAACGTGTGACCACCTGTTGTTTTATGCTCTTCCAAGACACTAAATTACCTCCAACTAACATGCAATATCCAGTAGTAGAACATCTATCTAATGCATTTCCTACCCAATTAGAATCTGTGTATCCTGTAATATCTGTATGTACATTGCGTGTCATAACAATGCCTCAACCAATAATTCCTTTTAAGTATCGCAGAATACACTTCATCATGTCAAGATGTTGAGTTGTAGGAGCATGTATATATTGGCTCAATAAGCTAACATCAAATGTTATGGCTAGTCTAGTGATTGTCAAGTAAACAAATTTTCCAACAATCCTTTGATAAGTAGTGAATGTTAAGAGAGGTTTGCTTGATGAATCCAACTGCAGCTTGCTGTCTAGAGGAGTAATAATTGGCTTGGTATGCAGCATTTCAGCATCCTGTAGGATGTCTAGGATATACTTTTGTTGGTTAAGAAACACAACCTTGTTGGAAATAGCCAATTCTATCCCCAAGAAATACTTCAGCTTCCCAAGATCTTTAATAGAGAATTGCCGTTGTAGATCAACCTTTAATTTTGTAACAGAGTTTTCATTACTTCCCGTGATAATTAAGTCATCTACATATACAAGCACAATCAACTTGTTTGTAGAATTTTGTTGAATAAACAGTGAAGAGTTAGCATTACTTCTTGTGAAACCAAGTTTCTGTAAAGCAATATTTAATTTGGCATGCCATGCCCGTGGGCTCTGTTTCAATCCATAGATGGATTTGTGAAGTTTGCAAACCAGGTTAGGAGAGTGACTTTGTGGATGTCCTGGGGGTAGCTTCATGAATACTTCCTCTTCAAGTTCTCCATGCAGGAATGCATTGCGTACATCCATTTGATATAATGACCAACCTTGATTAACTGCCACAGATAACAAGACACGGACAATAATCATTTTCGTAACTGGAGAAAAGGTTTCCTTGTAGTCGATTCCAAATTTCTGCGAGAACCCTTGAGCTATTAGCCAAGCGGGCTTTAGGCCTTTCAATTGTTTCATTTGAGTTGAATTTTGTCTTGAAAATGTAGCGACAACCAACTGGATGTTTACCTGCAGGAAGAGGCATGATGCTCCATGTCTTATTATCAGCAAGTGCACTCAATTCTTTTATCATAGTCTGCTGCCATACTACTTGGGATTGAGCTTCTTGAAATGACTTGGGTTCATATTCTTCAGAGATAGAGGTAAGGAAGGATCGGTGATTTGAGAACAATTTATCATATGACAAAACTTTAGAGACTGGATGCTTGACAGTATATGTTACATACTCTTGTAATCTGGGAGGAGGCTGACATGTTCTGTGAGATATTCTTCCAGGAACTTCATCACCTTAAATAACAGGGGCTTCTATACTGGGCTGAAGAACATCAGGCGTTGGACATGCACCTAGAAGATCCGCAACAGTGGTGGAATGAGATTGATCACTAATGGGTTGAACTTTAATATCTAGAATTTCATGAACCTGTTGTGGTAGCGAACATACATTCTGATCATAATAACTGGAACTAGGCAGTGGAAACAAGTTAAAATCATCCTCTTATTGACCTATGGCAGGGTAATAAGGAGTATTTTTAGAAAATCTAACATCTCTTGAAACATACATTTTCTTTTGCGAGAGATCATAACATCTGTACCCCTTTTGTGTTTGAGAATACCCCAAGAAAATGCATTTAGCAGCTCTGGAATCAAGCTTGTCCCGTTTTGATGAGGGTAAGTGCACAAAACATGAGCATCCAAATACCTTTAGATGTGCCAATTTAAGACTTGTAACCTGCAAAACTTCAAGAGGAGTTTTAAAATCCAGCACGCAGCTAGGTAAATGATTTATGAGATAGACAGCCGTAAGAACACCGTATGACCAAAACCCCTTTGGAACGTGTATTTGTAACATTATAGCATGAGTTTTTTCAAGCAGATTATGATTTTTCCGTTCAGAGACTCCATTTTATTGTGGTGTACCAACATAACTAGTCTGATGCAATATGCCATTAGAATGTAAATAATGTGTCATGTCTTTGGATATGTATTCTGAGTCATTATCTGATCGGAATGTTTTAAAATTACCAGAGAATTGATTTTTAATTAACGTATGAAAATCTTGAAAGCAAGAAAAAACATCGCTTTTAGCCTTTAACAAATACACTCATATGACTCTAGAAAAATCATCAAAAAAAATTACAAAATATTTATAACCATCAAGAAACGTATCGAAAGGTTCCTATACATCTGAGTGGATAAGTTCAAACGCATGAGATACATGTGTAGTAGAATTATTAAACGGAAGTTTAGATGATTTGGAAAAATGGCAGATCTCACATTCAAGAGGTTTCGAGATGGAAACTGAATTTCTTTTGCTAAGTACATAATATGACGAATGTCTTAAAGGACAATGTCGTGTTGATGGCTCATATGATATTTTTAAACTAGTCTGAAGGCTTTTGGGAACGATTATGCTGAAAAAAATAGTAGAGACCATGCAGGAAAAAAACCTTCACCAATCGTCTTCTTGGTTAATTGGTCATGAAATATAACCTTGTGATGAGTGAAAGTTACATCACAATTGAAAGTAGAAGGTACCTTACTGACCGAGAGTAATTGAAAAGGAAAAGAAGGAACATATAGAACATTAGACATGACTTTAGAGACAATCTTAATTTTTCCTTTACCCTTTACAAGAGACCCCTTCCCATTCACAAGAGACCCCTTCCCATTTGTTATTGAAATAAAGACAGGAGAAACAAATATTTCAAGGTTAGAGAACTTTATCAATTTGTTTGACATATGATCAGTGGCTCTAGAATCAACAATCCAAAGATCATGCATATTATCAAGTTCTGATGTAGTCATAAAAGCAGTCAAAATAACTAGGTTGATGTTTATGTTTGTCTCTGCTAGAAAATCCATGAGGTGACTGATCAATGTAGCTGAGTTTTGTTGATGTTGTTCCTGTCCAGTAGTTTTAGTGATTCTAGACTGCATCTTCCCATAGTTGTGTTTGTTCTGCAGATAATTGGCAAAATCTTGTATCAAGGCAGCGGAGTTGGCAGTGAAGTTATTAGTTGACAGAGTTGAATATGCCAGATGTGCTTTATAGTTCATTCTCTTCTGGAGTCCTCTTTGCTCATTAGAAAATCTGGGTTTGAGTTCTGGATGCAGTTGCCAACACTGGTTAGTGAGGTGTCCAGTATTATGATAGTAGCTGCATTTCAACTCTAAACTTTTTCCCTTAAATGATCTGCCATCACTCGCTTATTTTGATAAATAAAAAAAGCATGCTCAGGCATACCAGAACTGGAGTTCTCACTACGGGGCATTGTCTTGACATGATAATCACGAGTAGCTGTTGTTCTAGATTGAGTTTCATGATTCATCACCTTCCTGCGAATTTCTTCACGTTGAACTGTTGCTGTAACTGACTCCAGAAATGGTAGGATGTGGCTCCGTAGATCTTCAAAGTCAGAACTGAGGCTTGCCAAGAGTTAGAAAATTTGTCTTCCTCTGTTCTTCTACATAGGACAGTTGCGTCACATGTGTGAGGGCGATAAATCTCTAGTTCATTTCATAGACTTTTCAAATTTCCCAATAGTTAAACAAATGGTTTGTTGTCTTGATGAAGATTTGCAATTTCACGGTAAATCTAAAAAATCCGTGCTGCATTGTTTTGGTTGCCATACATGTCGCGAATGGCATTCCAAAGATTATGTGCAGATTCAGAGTAGCTGAAAATTTCAGCCAAATTTTGTTCCATAGAATTAAGAATCCAAGACATCACTAACTGATCTTTGGATAACCATATTTCGTATTCGGGAGGGTCCACATCTGGAGATGAAATTGAATTATTAATGAATCCCAATTTTGATCTTCCACAGAGAGCAATAGTGACGGCTTTTGACCAAGGAAGATAATTGAATTCATTTAATAATACTGAACTCAATTGTTGAGCAGTATTGATGTCATCAGTATTATTGTTGAAAAAAGGAGTGTTACCTTTGAGCTGAAACTTTCTTCCATAGTGGTTGTAGAAAATTCTTCCATAAAAGCAGAGACTAATGCTCAATTAGTGATAAAAAACCTAGCTTGATACCATGTAGAAATTTAGAAAAGTATAATCTCTCAATCATAAATTTACTAATGGAAAAATACAAGTATATATAGGCTAGAATCAGTTCCTAACATGACAGCTATTAGATTTGATTCTATCCTTGGTTATAAAGGAAATAAATAATAATCACATAATTATCTAAAATAAAAAATAGATATAACAGGTAAGAAATATAATAACTACAGAATCTTGTATATTATCTCTTGATGCTGCAGTGTCTACTCTATTAATTTTCAGTATCTGCAATATCTGCAAAGATCTACAACTTATACTGTAATCTTCAAGAGAAGTGATGAAGGAGGACATGATTAACACAATATATGAATCAATAAGCTCTAATACCATGAAGAGAAAAAGTCTGAGGTTTTATTTTCCCGCACAGATCTGGGAGCTGCACTAAAAGATGTGTAGACTTTTGTTTTACAATGTAATAGAAATACGAATTCAAAAATATATGTCAATTCGAAACAACAATAGACTCTCTCATTATCTTTATCCTATTTTATCCTTAGCAATAATAGCAGTTGAGGATTCTTCATGTTGATCTTGCTTTGAATTTAAAGGTGTTTGAGTTGAGATGGGCTGTGTCTCAATACAACTGATCATCGTGTCTTGATAGTCTTGGTCTGATATTCATCATCCAGAATGATTTTGAGCAAAAACACGTTTGTCGTAGTATGATATCCAATCTATGTAGCTTAGGATGGAGAAGTCAATGAATTGTGGAATGGTTTTGATCTTTAAAGGTTTGAAATATGTTGAAGTTGGTGGCCATGGTAGCAGATAGATGAAGGCGGATTTCAGTAGCCGACAGAACTTCCATTTTCTCATAAAGAAAATCTGCAAATTTGAGATCACCATCTGAGTCCATAAATTAGTTGACAAGAGAAGAGTTCATTTCTGTAAGCACCAGATTAAGATCCGGTGGCCGTGTGGATG
>Ga0325400_1001007_pt1 | contig 22553 bp, 19 predicted proteins | sample PopdelMetagenome_2_FD_205662 | JGI IMG/M metagenome (GOLD analysis project Ga0325400, IMG submission 205662) | Populus deltoides microbial communities from Bellville, Georgia, United States - Xylem-PdKOR-R1 | ecosystem: Host-associated > Plants > Phyllosphere > Stem > Wood/Secondary xylem...
AGAAGCTCCATCCTGATACAAACAAAGATGATCCTGAAGCTGAAAAGAAGTTTCAAGAAGTTTCAAAGGCCTATGAGGTAAATTTTGCAGAACAGAATTTTGCCTCTTCCTCAAAGTTGCATAGAATACTGAATGAATAAATTTTGTTGGTTATGTTGCAGGTTTTGAAAGATGATCAAAAGCGGGAACAATATGATCAGGTTTCATATTTAATTTTAATCGTGTATTTGTTGAATAAGTGGAAAATGAATGCCTTTATAGCTCATGACCAAGTTGCATACCATATCAATGAATGATTGAAAACATGCAATAACTGAAAGAGGATTTATAGCTCTTAACTGGGATGACATGCATGCATGTTGAAATCCCCCAATCCATAAACTACAATTAGCCAATAGAGTAAGGTGACATATGTAGTTGTTTACATACATAGTCTGGGGATGCAATTAGCAATCCCATTATACAGAGTCTGGTGATGAATGTAGCAATCCATTTTTTCATTAGTCGATCTCTATAATTACTTTTACTTTAGCTATGTTTTTAGATTTAGGATTTGTAAATGAGAATGTAAGTAAAAAAAAGCCACATGGTTGTAACAAGCTAAAGTGTTCACCTGGCAGTTTTTTTTTTATGGGAGGGTGAGTGGGTGCTTCTAGTAGTGTGAGAGCGCTGGAGTAATGTTTAGTATAAGGTCAAGTGGTGAAATAAAATTGAAAGTTTAGGCAGGGCAAGAACTAATTAGCACCATCCAGAAGCTCTATCATGGTATAAATTGAAAGGTTCTAGTTTGTAGTGGATAGGTCATTGTTAGAATAATCTAGAATTTCGTTTTGTAGCATCCATTACCATGATAATTTTGCTTGAGTTGTCAACTGTCAACCTGCGAAAGCAATTTCTGTCTGTAATTTTGAGAACTGTCAAGCCTTGTCTCTGAACCAGCCCACATGAAGTTTTATTTTCAAATAGGAGTTGCTAGCTTCTTACTACAAAAACAATTAAGGATCTCATTCTTGCAGAAGAATAATTGCATCTGCTCTAGCTTGAAAATTGGGCTTAATCTGGAACATTAGGGGATTTTAGTGGGCAGATAGGTTAGTTGGTGGGATAATTACATTTTTTTTAAAAGTTTCCATGCACTGGAACCCATGCATATGGTAAGGTCATTCTTTTTGCTCAGTTTACTTGAAACCATACCCTCTCGGTGGTGTATGTTAAAGATTCTCTTGTGTGCTTGTCTTTCTATTCTATACAATATGCGAATATTCTCTTGTTGTCTTTAAATTTTATTATTCATTTTGGCCTGCATTCCTTCACTAAAAGAATGTAAGATCCCATTAGGGTATGAAGTTCACATACTTTGCAAACTATATTTTTTAAGAGAAAAAGAACACCAACCTTTGCATGCATACATCTGCTATATTCTCTCTCTATCTCTGCCCCTTTTTTTTCCCTTTTTTGAAGGCACTCTATCCATAGAATACATTGAAATTCTCTTCATTGCAAGCTCTTTTCTATACAATACATAAATCAATGACCCTCATCTGTTTATATCTGTACTGATTTGCATTATATTTGCAAACTTATAGCTAGGCCATGACGCATTTGAAAACCAAGATAATTATCAGCCTGGTGGACCAGGATTTGAGAGTCCATTTGGTGACTTCTTCAGAATGGAAGATGTAATTACTCTCTAGCTCCTTTTTCTTTGTTTTGATTCTCTTCAACTGTGAATTATCTCATTATCTCATGGTTTAATTCCTCATATCCGAAGCTTAAATTAAACAAGGGTGGCCTTTTTCTTAGGGCAAGAGCTTACATTCCGTGGAGTTGCAAACTACTGGGTTTGAAATTGAAATTGTTGGCTGAAATGAGTGAGGCTGTCATTGTTATGCCTCTATAACAATTAAGCCAGCAGTGCAATTAAACTGTTGCTGCTGCTTTGTAGTATAAGACTTTATGTAGTATGCTTTCATATAAAATTTCCACAAAATGGCTGTTTAATGCAACATAAGGAGAAATATATTTGCTAGTAGCTTTTTTTTCAGGTGGGGGGGGGGGTCTTTTAAACATTTGACTTTCATAGTTGAAATTAACATGCTGTCTTTATGTACATGATGCCACCACTTGTGTTGATGGAGATCAGATATTCAGCAATATATTTAGACAGAATGTTGCTGGCCAAGATGTCAAGGTTCTTATAAATTCCTTTCATGTTGATTGGTGCTCTCTCCTTTGGTCTAGAGTTAATTTTGACTTCCATTTCTTTTTAAAACCGTCATGTGTAGGTTTCCATTGAACTTTCCTTCATGGAAGCTGTTCAGGGATGCACCAAAACTATTACATTTCAGACTGATGTGGCTTGTGAAGCTTGTGGTATGGTTATTTTCCTCACTTGATAGCATTCACAAACAGCACAACTTAAGCTTTCCCTTTTTTGGGGGGATTTGTTAGTTCATAACTGTAGCTCTCCTCTTTTATTTTCTTAAGAGAGTGGGCCTAGTCTGATTTTTTTTTTCATTTTCCCAGGTGGAGAAGGTGTTCCTCCAGGAGTAAAACCTCAAATGTGTAAACGCTGTAAAGGCAGAGGCGTGGTTAGTTTCACTTGCAGAAGTGTTTGATGGTGTTATGTATTCTGGAAATACTGGGTGTTTTCTCTATGTAACAAATCACATTTCCTACATTTGCAGATATCTACACAAAAGGGTTTTTTCAGTTTTCAGCAGACATGTGATCAGTGTGGCGGAACTGGGCAAACTGTTTCGGTATGGTACTCAATGTCTGTTTTCATCTGGGTTCTGCAAGTCGTCTTTAAATAATTTTAGGAAATATTGATTTTTTATAAGCAAAATTTTGGGAAGCAATAAAACTTGTTCTTTCTTCATGAAGCAACCTGAAGAGGTATTACTTTGTATGTTGGCACCAGTGTAGAAATTTTTATTTTAAAGTGTTGTAAATAATTGCATTAATTTTGGCTTCTGAATTCTGCAATCTGGCAGATTTGATATACTGTGGCAACCCCTTTTTTCAAAACTTTAGGAAACTTTGCTTTCTTGATAAGAAAATTTGAGGAAATTGCAACTTTGTTGAAGTTTTTAAAAGTGGGTTTATGGTTTACCTCTAGTTTCTATATGAACCACAGCTAGCCTGGAAGTTCTTCAGTAGACAGCCTATTAATGTGATTTATTAAATTATTCTTCCAAAATTTGATTATTTAATGGGACTTAGTCCTTTGATTTTGTCTTTTAATTTAATGCATATGCTTCTCTACTCTTGGTGCCAGAGTTTTTGCAGGTCTTGCCATGGACGCAAAGTAGTGAGAGGATCAAAGACAATTTCATTGAACATTCCAACAGGTTTGTCTGTAGATCTTGAAGCATCTTGTTGAATTTCTCGCCTTGTATGATTTTGTGGCCTTATTATCTGTCTTTGGTCAGCACTCTTACATGCTCCACACAACATGGTCTTACAATGGCACATCACAGTTTTTTTTTTTTGGCTCTTTCTCTCCATTAGGCATTCCATATGAAACAGGAACAATGTGCTCGTTTCTTTGAATGCTTTTCTAGATCTGTTCCTTATGGTACCCAAAGCAGTTAGAAGCTAAATAAGCCAGAGATAAAATTCAATGTCCCTCTCAACCCCGAGTTCTTGGGTGCTAGACTGAACCATAAAGTTAAAGAAACCAAAACTGAATGCTAGATTAGTGCCAAACATTAGATCTAGGTATCTACTATTTGTGGGATGGAAGAGCCCTAAACAATGAAAGCTTTGAGTCAGGGCTCTGATTTAATCTTTGAAAAATAAACTCCACTGAGATCCTCACATCATTTATGAACTAATATACAAAATTGACATATTTCCTTTGACCAAAAAAAAAACTTGATTAGGCAAGGCTAAATTCAATTATAAACAAGAACCATTTTGACAACCAGAGAAAACAATAAATGGGGATAAAGCTAGCTACTTGTCCACCGCTTTCCCTGTGTTAAGCAATCAATTACAGTCCAGTCCTAATTTTTACATCCAGATATGTATTAGGGATGAAATATAGTGATATCTTCAAATGAACTCAACTTCTGATTTCTGGAAACATTTGTGAAAATGGTCTATAGATATGGTTGTCCATTTTCCTGCGTGGAACTTTTTACTGGTTTTGCTGACTGACTTTGAGTTTCTTGGCATCTGCAGGAGTGGATGACAATGAGACTATGAAGCTCCCTAGAAGTGGCGGAGCAGACCCAGAGAAAAATCAACCTGGGGATCTCTATGTTACAATCAAGGTAATTCAACTCCCTCCTTATTTAATATTGTTGTGCTGCTATATTTGCATGTTGTGTTAATTATTTCTTTGCTTGCTTGTGTGATGTTTTACGATGCATTAACGACGAAGATAAAAATATTTTAATAATTAGTAATTTGACATCAAGTCCTCTTCTAATTTGTTATGGAGAAAAAGGTCAAGGTCATTTCCTTGCGGCATTATTTAGCATGGCATGGTTTTTTGTGATTTTTTTCCCTTTTGATTAGCATGGATGGTTGTCACTCTTACTGCATTCTCACATTATAACAAGAAGTCTGTAGCATTTGAGTTTTCAAATTGCCTTGCTGCTGGCAAACTCTTGGATGAGGTTTGTTATCTTATTTGATTTTAAATGGTTATGCAATAGTCATTGCTTGCCTAGCAAGCTGGATGTGGGAATCAAGAAATAGAAGACTAGTGTGACATGGAGGATTGATCCACCTTGTCTGCTGGATTTAATGCAGGGTAATGACAACATTTGAAATAGTGAAGTCCCCATTGGATATGTAGAAAATTGGCATTTTAAGGAACCTTTTTTTTTTAGCTGTTCTTTTCCACTGTGATTGATTGTTCTTTGAAATTTTAGCTTTTAGGTGGTTTACTTTCTTCCATTTCATTCTTTCTCTCTGCTTCTTTACTTTTTGTGTGCTTAGACTCTGTTCCCATCCGATACTTGTCAACTTCCCCTGATCCTATTGCATCTATCCCATTTTGTTATTGAAGTCATTATGAATTTCCTCCTCCCTCCTCCACAGGTCCGGGAAGACCCTGTTTTCCGAAGAGAAGGCTCTAACATTCATGTTGATGCTGTTCTAGGCATTACCCAGGTAAAAAAAAAATTTTCATGGTTGTAGAAAAACACTAAGATTCTAATGAACAGAATGCATTCCTGTTATCTATGTGTTTCAGTGCATTTCAAGGTTCTCATTTACAAATTCTTTCATTATTTTAAGTTATGGGTAAGGCTTTATTTGTATACTTGTTAAACAAAATGTAGTACTCAGTTCAGATGGTCTTCTTGTTGAAACATATAAATCTTGCAGCTTTTTTTGTTATATACCTAAGTCACAAGTCGTAACATAAAATCCCATTTGGCATCCATGCCAGATGCAAAAGTTAATTCGATTGCTCTTTTGCAGGCAATTTTGGGGGGAACCATCCAAGTTCCAACTCTCACAGGAGATGTTGTACTCAAGGTTGTAATCTTTTTGCTTGATTTGATTATGCTAAAAAATAAATCAAGTCATTGTTCACCTTAACATGTTTTATATTTTCAGGTCCGCCCTGGCACCCAACCTGGTCAGAAGGTGGTTCTGAAGAATAAAGGTGAGATGAATGCAATTTTTGCTCTCCTTACTCCTGCCTTGGATATCTTTCTTTGCTATATGTCTGTTCAAGGTTTTCTGGTTATCTATACTTTAAGCATGTGGTTTTTGTTTTTTATGCATTCCCTTTTTAGTAGATGTTTCACGTTGATAACTGATGACTTACACATGCACACACGCATATATATTTCTTCTTTCTCTTGCTTTACAAGATATGAGTTTTGTGGTCTTGTGGTTAATTACTACTACTATATGAAGCCATAATCCTAAGATATATAGATTTATGCACATTTTGGTATTCAATATGATGAGGGATAACTAGAATATTGTGGAAAAAAAAATCGGAGATTTTCCTTTGAAGATTAGTATTTGGCTAGATCCCTCTTGTTAGGCTTCTTTTACTTGCATTCTGGATATTTAGACTTCAAAATTTTTAAACTGGCCTTTGTTTTCTCTTTTCACATCTTATTCAAATCTGCTGTAATTTTTTGTAAAATATGGAATTAATGACGATAAATTTGGAAAAGCCTCAGCAGTTTTTGCTGTGTTTCTCGGTGATGTTCTTTATTCCTTCATATGTGCAGTTGTGCTGTATTCTTTGTTAGGTCTCTACTGCTCTGCCTTTGTCTGAAATAAAGGAAGAACTTCTTGGTGTTTTCTGACAGGGATTAAAGCACGGGCCTCTTACTCATTTGGTGATCAGTTTGTGCACTTCAATGTCAAAATTCCAACGTGAGTTTTGTTTCCTTTGTCTGTTTATTTCACTATGCATAACTTTTATATGTATTTGCTGCCTGTCCACTACTACCAGAAATGGATGAATGACATGTCGAGATGTTTTCTTCAAGAAAGATATTGTAAATATAGCCATCTATTTGGCCGGATAGTTCTTTATGTTATAGACAATGCCTTACAGAAAATATGTTTGCTACAGGACTTTGACCCCAAGACAGCGTGAATTGATTGAGGAGTTTGCCAAAGAAGAACAAGGTGAATGTGACAAACGTGCTGCTGGAGCATCTGGTTGAGGCCATGGTAATATTTTTCTTCTCGTGATCGTCCCATATTATTGCTTAGAAGAAGATTATTCAACAAAAGAGAATGATAAAGAATAGGAAAAAGATCTATTGTAATAACCGACCTGTTTCAGAGTTTTGTAGGAGAAATGTTGAGATGGGTCTGACTTCTTATTTATCCTGGAAGGTTACATTTTTCCCCACCAAATCAACCATCGCATGATACCCTGTCTGAGACAAAATGATCGCCTTCAATTTCAATAGCTTAGTTTTGTATATAATTATACTTTGTACTACAATGGTTGGTTCTTTTTTGGATGAATTACTGCAATGATTGTTATGTGGGTGAACCTATGGATTCGGCATTTCATTAAATTGATGTCAAGCTTGTGGAAACACTTGCTGATTTATATTTTACATGTCAACATCGTTGACCTTTTGAAGCTGAGACTTGAGAGTATTCTACTCCCCGTTTACTTATCTGTGATAGAAACTCGTTTGTTCTGACGGATATGGTCTTGAGAAAATGAAGGCAATTTTTTTCCTGTTTGGAAAATGCGTTTATCATCAGCTGCACGTTCTCCGAAAGGTTTAATTCTTGAATTATTTCCCACTTGCTAATTTCAACTTTTTCGCAATTCAATAAGAAATGGAACGCACCTTCATCGAGCATAGATTGCACGTTGTGTGGGTTTGGTGGTAGATATAACAGGACTGGTTTGTCTGATTTTATAGCGCCCTGCTTGTTCTAATGTGGCGTTGCCTATTATTTTTGATATTCGTTGTCAGGGAACCCATTTTTATGTTGTGTAAAATGTATCTAGCTGCATCTTTGCTTGCTCTTCTGCATGGTAAGTGATCAGTTTCAGCTGTTGGGATAATTTAATTCTGGCTTCATTAGGAGATTAAATGTTTAATTATATCTGTTTGTAATGAGAGGTTTTTCTGTGACAGAAATGCTCCTTTTATATATATATATATATATATAGCTTTCTTCACTTTTTAAAAAAAAAAAATGAAAAAAAATGTTTATTTGTTGAGAATGAAGAATTTTTTCACCGGAAAAAAAACGTTATTATTACTATTTTCATAAAGAATCAAAGTTATAATTTATAATAGTTATTTTAATATTTTATATTTGTGATGATCTATTTATTTTTTTCCGTTCAATTTAAAAATTATCATAAAAAATGTTATATTTATGAAGTAAAAAAAGTACACTAGATCTATAATAAAAAATGAAATTATGACGCTAACAAGATATGAAAATGTAAAAAAGAAGAGAAACTTAACGATAGTATTTGTATCATTTGATTTTTTTTATCATTTGAAAAACAATGAAAAAATTTTCAATGAAAACCTTAGGGAACTAAACGACATGTTTTTAGAATTCGAATCGTTTTTTTTTACTTTAGTTTTCCAAAGAATTGCTGAAGACTTTTGCTAAACTACTCTGCGTTCCCTTTCTTAATTATCATTCATCAAATCTAGGCCAAGGAAAAGAAAAATCTCGAAGAACAGCGAAAAACCAGGTATTGGAATTTTCATCTGGTGCTCTTCGCATATTTTGCCTGATAGCCAGCCATGAGAGGATGGATCTTTTATTAGCAGAGAACTGGGAGAAATTCCAGTACGAGGGGCGTTGCCTGAGTTATCAGAGAAACTGCCTTCAGAGCCGATGATAGATTGCATGAAGGCACCTTAGTGCATCGCCAGCCTGGTGGGGTGGTAAAACGAGCCCATGCCCCTGCTAGCTGTTGCCTGCGTCCATTTCAATTCAGCTGGATGTTACCCGCTGGCAGTTTGCAGAGGTTTCAACGAAACCATCACGTTTGACAAAAGTTTGACACCGCTCCCAAGCACGAGAACACTTCCCACCCAAAATCTTTTGCTTGTTGCATTGTAGAGAAGAGAGTTAGATTTTGCAGAGCAACAACGCAGCAAGATCGTTCCAGGGAACCAAAAGCCCAGATATCAAGTTCAAGTCAAAGCGCCAGGCACATGAATTCATCTCTTGTGAGTCCCGCTCTAAAACTCAAGGGTGTAAATAATGGGTTTAGGTATGCCATGCGTTACACACGTGATTTCTCTTGCTCAAATGAATATTATTGTTGATTTTTCTATCATTTATTTTTCTATTCTTTAACTTCTTCTACAGTCATTTTAACATTTTAGTTTTTTTCTTATTCTCTCAATAATATTAATTATATGACAAGTTGAAAAGGACAGTGTTGTCCAACATCTTTTAAAAAATAATTCCAGCAAAATTCTGCGAGGAATTTTTCTTAAGCATAAACGGAGCATCTGTTAAATTTTAGGACTTTTAGTTGATCTTGAAGTTCCAAAATACTTGGGAAAAGTTACAGTAATTATGAATATATATATATAAATAATAAAAAAATTATTTGCGGGCTATTAATCTTTCAATATTGCAGTGCAGCAACAGCAATGGCCTCTGTTAATTTCCATTAAAAGGCTACTAAAGCAAAAGAAAAAATATTTTCACTGGCATGTGAAATCAGTAACAATCCCTTGTCCCTTGCAAAACAAAGGGCCAATAGCAAGCCACCATTGAAAACAACATAAATTTTAAATATCAAAAAAAAAAAAAAGGAATTCAAGAACTGAATCAAAACAAAAATGCCTACAAAATCAACTACAAAACTAATTTTGAGTTGAAGTTACAGAACTAACTGGCTGGAAAATTAATCACCAATTTATTTGGTGTGCCTACATGAGAACATGTCACACACCTCACGATACCCATGCGCGCTACCTCGATTATATCTAAGAGCTTGCTTACTGGGCAAATAGAGGAATACAGATGGTTTCTTTGGCACGCCTCAGTACCTCCTGTTTCTTTAGAGTAGTAGATGGCTGGTCACCACTGAAATTCATTAAGAAATGTTGCCTCTCCCACAGATGGCAAGAAGTTTAAGCCTTGCTACTAATCAATCCAATCTCTGCCTCTAAACTTTAAGCTGCAACTTTGGCTTTGGCTTTCTGTTTTTTGGCATCTAATGATGCTAAGCCTTTGCCCAATCCAACAGGAGCCTGATCTTGCCCTCCTGATGTTTGGTCTTTTTGAGTATCTACTGGGTCATTAGAAGATTGTCCATTAGTTCCCTCCACTCCACCTGCTGCTTCCTCGTTGTTGACTGTATCTGGAGTTGCCCCTGAATTAATGATGTTGAGGAGCTGAGTGAGAGGTGGCAAAGCTTGAACAGGAACACCATGTGGACGAGTCAAGAGCCCCCTAGCAGCTGCTTTCTTCCTTATTTCTGCCGCTGCACGAGCAGCTCGTTCATCTACTCCCCTTCCCCGTGGAAGTGTCTCACCAACAATGGCTGCATTAAGGGATTTGTTCATGGAACCACTGGAACTCCCAGATCCAGATCCTCCAGCAACCGCAGCAGCTTGGAATGCATGCAACAGGTCAGGATTAGCCTGCCACACAAATCAATGTCAGAAAATCCAATCATCAATAGACACCAGAAGACAGTTACATATGAGACTTCAGCAACATATACTTGGACATGCCATATTGACAGACAGTTACATCTAGTTAATTAAATTTATTCATGTAATTAGAGATGCATCAGAAAAACAAAGAAAGATGAAAGAACACACAAGGTTTTTCAGCACAACTACTTGGGCATGCTTATGCCTGCATTGTTATAGGGAACCATTTCCACAAGCACAGCCCATATCTATATATCAATTAATCATCTCATCAGATTTAATCAAAGAAAAAGTAAATAGCACTTGCCTTCAATATATCAATCGCCTTTTGAGCAGAAGCTGCATTCAATGCCTGACCTTTCTGCTTCTGTGCATTCATCAGTAAAAGAAAAATTAGAAATTCAGAAAACTTGAGAGACAGAAAAATGAGAACATTTTTGTAACACTGTGCATCAACCTGCAGTTCTCGCATCTTAAATGTCTTCATCCAGTTTTGGGAGTCTCGAGTCCTTGAGTCCTCCTCACCAAGCTGTTTGACAAGTATGTCATAGGTTTTCTTCTCATGCTGTGCACAAGAAAAAGCTAATTCAGTAATGTGTATTTCCTTTATATCAGAATAAATTAATGCTTAAGAAATGTCATGCAAAAACATGCCTGGTGTGATAGCTTGAACGCGCCCATACAGTTAAATGCAATTGCAAGAGCATGGTAGCATACAGCAGTTTGAATATGTTCCTCTCCTAAAAGCCTCTCGTTCTTTTTCAAGGCCTCTTGCAGATAGCGAAGAGCTGTATTCATCTTTCCAATGTCCTGGTACATCATTGCAACATTAATGAAGGTTGCAGCCACATCAGGGTGGTCTGGCCCAGAAGACAAACTCAGTAAGAGCAGCGCACGGGACATATGTCGCAGTGCAAGTTCTGTTTGGTTTAGTCCATGGTAAAAGAGAGCCATGTTTCCATAACTGCATAATTGCAAAACACAGTGAGCCAGCAATTCAACCTACCGAATTTTAAAAGAGAGCCATGTTTCCATAACTGTTAATTACAGCAATTTAAACAACGATATCTCAATTTTCAAAGATTAAGAATGCAGATTATGCCAGACAATTGTCAGTGCATAGCAAAATAACACCACCAAAGAAAAGGAACTTAATGTCAAGGACACAGTGACAAGGAAATAATGCCTGTGGGCAGTATCGGGGTGGTCTAATCCCAGGCAACGTTCATTTATGATCAACTCCTTGTGCTGTTGGATGATTGCTCCAGCCATATCACCAGCATGATACAAAACCATGGCCAGGTACCTGAAAATTTGAGGTCAAGTGCAAATGAAATTAACAGAGAACCGCTTTGTAACCAGGAAAATTAGTTGAAGTTGGTCGAATTATTGTAGATGACATTGCGGTTTTAATTTATACCTGAAATAGTTAAAATAAGCATAATTTTACATGTTCCTAGGAAACAGAATCAGAAACCCAGCATAGTTTAGTTATTGAGTTATGATGCCTACCGACAACAGTTGGCAACCTCCCGATGCATTGGACCAGTCACCTAAAACACGATACAGAATGGTCAAGATATGTATCTCAGACACTTCCTAACTGAATGAAGAAAAAAAGAATGACAGACCTGTTGAAGAATGGAAAATGCATCGGAAAATGACGTGTAGGCTTCACTAAGCATCCCCTGAAGCAAAAGAAAGAAACAGTACTTAATAACCATCTAATGTAGTTCAAGAAACAAATAGCATATACTCCAACATGTTTTTACATTCCACAAAGTCAAAGATCATATGATAGACTTGCAACTTGCCAACGTGAAAGGCTATTCTACTTGAAAATAGTGATACCCATGAATGATACTCCAATTTTGCAGATACTGTCTTTACCAAAAATAAAATTTGAAAACATTATCCAATAACAAATTTTAATTCTTGATGATCAACACGGTATGGTCATGTGAGATCACTAATGAGCATGTCTAGGGCATACCTCAGCTAGTTGAACCTTTCCGGTTTCCACAATATCCTTAGCTTCTGAACATAGAGGAACCGAATGCTTTACCACGGGTTGGAGATTCAAGATATCTGACAGTTGGAATGGCATTGCAGCATTGAGATCATATTTGCGAGCTGCAATGGTAATGCCCATCTGTTATGGAAACCACAAAAAGAAAAATTATTAACCATTTAGAATGTCAACCACAAGCCAAAAAGAAATTCATTGGTCTATTCTGAACTACCAGAATATAATTACAATTAGCATCCAAAAAGGCAAACACGAGCTCTTTTTTTTTTCTTCAAGAAAACAGTAAAAAGGAAACAACGGTCAGATTGGTTGAGGAAATAAGTAGCATGGGTATTTATGGCCACTGCTGAACATATACTTTTTTAAAAAGCACTGTTCCAGGCATCACGGGATGAGAAAGACATTGATCAAAAATCAATCATTGTGAAAACTCCAAAAATACAAATACAGTTATATCAATATAAAGGGATGAGATAGGAACTGAAGCTGACCTTTTGGCAAAGATTCCGAATAACCGAGACTTTCTTCACTTGTGACCTCGCATCCTCTGGTAACTCAAACTAAACACAAAAGAACATTAGATTCAGGATATGCTACAGTGCAGAAGATCACTTAAATGTTTTATTTTAGCAGAGAGGCAATAGAATAAGGGACCCCAGACAAATGATATGGTAGCAATGTTTCCCATACGACAAATAGATAGCAATGTAATAAAATGGACTAATTCAACTTCCAGAGAATCTCTGATTATTCCTGTAGTGCATATACCCCACATAATGGAATAAGATACCTGATATTTGAGCTCTGCAAGTTCCTGAATGTCAGACCATAGAGTTTCTGAGCTAACATTCATATATGAGGATTGGTTCTTTCTTGCAGATGCTCCTTTCCACCTTGTTTGTCCCCTAGAGGATTTTCCTGAAGACTGATTGCCAGATTGTTCCTGTAAGTGTTTCAAAATAAGAAAACAGTCAAATAAACAATGATGTGAGAGAGTCACTATAGCATTAAACATATTTCAACTTTTAGACAACTCTTCCTCTCCCTGTGAGATTTGAACTATCAAATCTGAGACATGGCATGGTCAGCATAGCACATGGGGCCTTGAGAAGTAGCTGATAACATCTTAGAACCAAATATAATGCATAATACAGTAACCAAAAAACTATGACTATTAATCTTTTGTGGACATACTTTCTTTGCTGCTCTTGAATGCGGACCATTAGCTGAAACTTTTATGCCAACAGCTTGACAAGTTCCAAAGAAACAGTTGAAAAAATGAGAAATTGCTGGCCCTAGATCATTATCATCTGTATCCCTGAGAAGATCCTGCATCACCAGAAAAATGGTGGGAGAGACAATTACTTAGTACCAGAAGCAAAAGTTTAAAAGGACAATATATTTGTCTGTGTGCGCATGCACTTTTTCATATTAAGCACCCTCTGCAAATGCCAATAAAAAAAAAAAATCAGAATTTCTTATTATGATTACATACAATAAGAGCTGGTTGCACTTTCCCATGTATGATAAAATTGATAGCACCAAAACAGCCACCAATCCCCATAACTAGAAAAGGGAAGTTAAATTTGAATATCAAATGAGATGCAATTAAGAATAAGCCCAGTCTACCGGAGACTCCTCAAATTGGAGTCACGAAAAAATTCAGCCATTAAATCAGTGAACCCTCCAATGATCTAATAGTTGGTATTATTTTTTTTTGGAATGCATCCAGGTTGTGTTCTTCAGTACAGAACATATAGCATTGTTCCACAATTTGCATCAAAGATCTATTGCCAATTAATGGCGGACGCAAATATAATTCATTAGAAAAGAATGTGCCAGAGCTACTTCGGTCCCAAACAGGTTTGCACAAGCAACTTAATCACTTGAAGGTTAGATGCCTGACCTGGACTGACTAAATAATTCCATGATTAGAAGTTTTAGATATCATCTAACTAGTGATTAACTGGAACAATAAAATCCTAAAAAACACTTCAGAGAAGTACAAAATGCCTCTCTTAAGGAAACTGGGCAGCCCATTTGCCAAGACACAACAGAAAATGCTGTCAACATGCACATGTAATACGTATTGTATTCATTTAAAGACCTTCAAAAGTTATTAGAAAAATAGAACAAAGAAATGTAAGAAAATTCCAACGCAATCTGTGGCATTTAAGGAGGTCAGTTAAAGGTGATCACCTTGAGGATGTGCTTTGCAGACCGGACAACAATCTCATTGGAACAAAGATCCCATAGATGAGGTAAGTGTTTTATCCCTTCAGCTACCTGAAGAAATCATCGATTTGTGTCAAATGCTACCCAACAGAACACATATTAAATAATAGACGAGTGACTTCCATGATCACTAATTAAAGTTGAACTACAAAACTTGTCAGTTAACAAAATAGTTGTGTTGGAATCTTAGCGCCTGAAATTGCCAGAGAGCATTAAATAAACGTATATGCTTACCTTTCCCATGTAGCGAACATTAATTCCATGAGCATGTAGTGCTTCGGTAAGAGTCTGTCCATCCATGGGCGAGACTTCAAGTGTGCAAAGATCTTGGATGAACTTTGGAAGCACAGTATTTGGAAGATATGAACCCACTTTCTTCACATTTTCTTCATCTGCTGCAATCTCCTGATAAATGGAAATGAAAATAGAACTATGAACTCCTAGCTGGTTGGTGTTACTGTGTGGCTACCGCAACAGCTTTTGGGCCATGAGATTTACAAAAAGAAAACTGAAAGGTTAGATGTTCACCTCCGGATCACCAGACAACTTGAACTCGGTAAAAACATTAGGGTTAAAAAGTATTTCTTCACAAGATTCAGAGCTTCCAGCAAGAGCAGGAGCACTTTCTTCTACAGTGTCAGCTTTCCCTTCTTTAGCAATCTCCTGTGACCAATGCAAAGAGCCACATGATTCAAATGGTTGCTCACACAATTGTGGGAAAGTTATGTTCATATACATATCACAATAAATCACTTGGCATTTATTGCAAAATTTAGTTTACACTTGCCCTCCAAAGAAATCCGTAACCATATGTTACCTAATTGAACATGTTACTGTAACCATGTATTGCTTCAGATATAATAAGAGAATTTCCACACTCGGGCACAATCATGCCATGTTGCAGCATTTACAACCATAATAAAAACAAACATTGCAATTGCACAGGAACCCTCCAGATTACTCCACACGTGCACACTTTTCAATCCCATGAACCTCATGGAGTGCAATTTATGCTAGCTTAAGCATGGAGCCAGAAGTGAGAAAAAGGTTAGCAAACAATGCTTACTTGATTGTTGATGGAAGCTGCAGCTTCCTCAGGTTTAACTTGCTCATCACCAGCAGCAACTTCTGTAGAATCTGCAGCCACATGAGCCCCTCCCTCGGATTTTGGTCTACTCTTCAATCTTGCCACAGCTTCAGCCTTCTCCAATAAAAAATAAAGAACATGAGCAAACAAGCCCAAGATTACATAATTTTGTCCATAAGAACATACCTGACAGAAGGCAGAAATTAATTCTGGTCTCAATATGCAAAACCGCGAGCCAGGTCCAGTATAGTTTGCATCACGAGGAGTTGCTCTCATCAAGTCTAGTAGATAATGCCTGGATAGAAGAAATAAAAGACCCATATAATAACATACTATGGGGATGATAATAATGTGATACTGCCTAACTCCACACCAACAGCAGTTTGATGCTGAAAGTTAATTAAATATACAGAAGTATACAGTAATGCAGAGGCTGATTTATTTCTTTGATTTTCATTTCATGCTTTAGTGAGAAAAGAACACAACTACGGAATGATCAGCAGTCAAGTAAGGCAGTTCTCAGACTGAGGCCAGTCACCTTATAAGTGTCAAGCCTAAGTATACTATAACAAACAAAGGCAATAGAGATGACAATGAGAAAGGGCTACAAAATGATAGAAGTGAAGAGAACTTAAAAAGATAATAACCCAATAAAACAATCACCTCACCTGTCATCACTACCCACAATGCCCTTGCATTCTACTGGAGCAGCTAATTTGAAAGCATCCCCGGATCCATCTAGGACAGTGTGTTCCTTTAGATGAAGGCGTTTAGCAGCTTCCACTACCTGAGACACACAAAGATCAGTACTTAATGAATAAGTGTCTCATATACACATCTAAGAACATACTGATGTTTATATTAACAAACATTAACAAAACCATCTACCTTGAATATAAGATATTCTCAATTAATTTTTGCATCACCATCAACCCATAACATGATAACTTAAATTCTTTCTCACCTTAGAATGAAAATCTTCATTCCAGCATATTTTCTTTCCATTATCAACAGAACCATATAGAAGAGAGTCTGATTTATCCCCTTGAAGAATGCCAGGTAAGACACTCTACAACAAAATTCAAAAGAGTGGGATGATAATATGTCCAAAAACATTTAAAATAAGTCTAAGAAAGAAAAGACAGGAATAACAAAAATGACTACTGGCTGTCAAGTGAGGCAAGGAGTTCAATGCAATAGGGAACACAACATGGAATAGGATTTGCAATATTGTTCTTTTTTCCCCTAATATCAGAGATAAGCAGTCTTTATTAGCAAACAAGTTGTAAAATAACTTATGCTGACAAAGGAAAAGAAGACTACCAATTTTGTCGAGCAACAAAAGAGGGCAATTTGCCTAAAATTGCATTCCTTTTTAAAAGAATTTCAATGATAACTAGATGCATACATGTTAGACTAAAGCGTCACACGCGAGTTTGTGTTTCTGTATATGTGGTTGTGGTTGTGAGCGTGAGCGTGAGAGAGAATCGCATCTATGATACACACCTGGGCTACCACTCTGTGACCCCTGTAATCAATTATGGCCATGGCAAGATTATATAAACCAGGGACATCAGCTTCCTGGTAGGCTTTGGTGCCTTTCAGATCATTATTTGCTGACGCATATGTAGCTTGTTCACTCTCAGCCAACTGCGGCTCAGAAGATGACTCGGGATGCAATTCCACCACTTCAACGGTTGATCCATCAGATTTCACCCCATTGGCAATTCCACCATCCCCATGCAAATCGCTGGTGACCTTTTCAGATGAATTAATTAAAGAACTAGTGTTCTCTGTCTTTGAACTAGTATCTGAATTACATTTCTTGGAGAGCTGTTCAAGGTCCACGTCCACAGCAAAACTGAAGAATATATTGTTGTGAACATACCTAGAATAAGAATAAACAAGAACAAGCTATTATGAAAAGGTTTAATGATTATCACAAACCTCTCAAAGAAATAGCATTTTGGCTAGCATAGCCCATCACCATTAAAAAAAAATGATGCAGAATTATATCATGCAATGCTCAACCAAAGAAAAATAGCATGGACTTCTCATGAGGATGGAAAAAATTCAGAATTTTTAAAGGTCCCACTAACATATGAAAGCACTCTGGATCGGTTGGATTTATGGGGGGAATACATCTGTTGATGACTCCAATAGCACCTTTAACTGCTGCATCAACAAAGTCCGAAGTTACTTTGTAGAGAGCCCTATCACGCAAAATCCTGCAACAAAAAATTCCTGATAAGGGATAGGGGATGAAATTATAAAGGAATTGTACATTGAAGAAACAAAACAGCACACAACATGCATAACTTTATAAAGTTGCTAGCACAGATAACAAATATACCTTTCCTGAGGAGCTGAATGGGGAAACTCCCGACAGGATTGCAACTCCTCATTCCAATCTCTTTGCATGCCAATCAGCTCACTACCATATGAAAGAGTCAGTGCATCCTCTGCTCTGGCCGCATCACGTCTGTGATCTGACAAAAAAACATGAATCTCATAAGGGTGAAATGTCAAACGAACCTAGAAGTTCCACAGATTTGTCATTCTTATGGATAGTAGCCGATTCATATGAAGGTGCATATTTCTTCCATGCTATCTATAACATGCTGCAGTGCCTTGAATTGGTACATTGGTACTTAAAAATCATTTTCTTTGTTTTGTTTTGATCTTCATTTTAGTAGCACATGTCAATATATTTATTATAAAATTTCACCACTAAATGAAGTTCTAATTATCTTCTCAAAACAAAAACTTTTCCAGAACAATCAATTAGTTGTAGCAGACTGTTACATTTCAGGCCTGAAAGAAGACAAAATCACATGGGACCTAAATAAGTAATTTTTTTCCAAATTTAATCTATTAAGAAAAGCATTATCTAAAAATTATGGTAGGAATAACAAATAAAGACTGATAAAAGAAGTGTAAGGAGATACAGGGCAAGGTTGATTTTATCTGATTCCTTTTGGTTGTTATTTCTGTTAAGCTTGAAAAGACTTGTTGCTGTAAAACAGGATGGCTCCCAAGTGGGTGAAAACTGATCAGACTCTGAAGAAAAGCTCTCTTCTCCTCGAACTACAATTCCTCCTTTCCATTTTCTTTCTTCAATTGCCTTTTTTCATCTCTCTGTTCTCTAATTATCCCTCCCACTTCTTGCACTGCAATGTTTTCAATGTAGCTACACCACCATAACACCCCCCCCCCCCCGCGTTACTAAATGAACAACAGAATGATATAAATGAAGGAAGAGTTTGAAGCTTGGATGGCACTGGACGAGTTTGAGAGTGAGCAACGAAAAAAAATCTAATCAAAATTAGAATCACAGCTCAGGCCTTATCTCGAAGAAGCCAAAATACATTGAGTTGATTTACTCTAGAAATTGCAAGGAAAAGGAGTTCATTCAAGTTAACACAGCAAGGTTTCGCAACTTCAAGAGGACTAAATTGCACGAATATTCAAAGTTACACTTACCAGGAACTGGGTATAATCCTAGCCATGAACAAGGTGGCAGGAGAGATTGAACATTTTCAAAAGGGTGTGCAGAGCCCTTATGCTCCAAAATTTCACGAAGAGCTTCAAAACAGGAACACGTGGGGAAACATATCATTCAAATGTCAGCACTAAGAAATCTACTTCAAGCCCCAATAAACCATAAATTCTCAATCACCACCCTTTACCTTTTTTGAACTTGGGACTGATTCTCTGCAGGAGTCCAACAAGGGTAGTTGCTTCAGAGGTAGCTTTACTTGGCCTTGGGTCAAGGACATTCCCTGTGCTTGAATTGACATAGAACATCTTTGTGGTTCCAGTAATACAATATTTGTTACCCTCCAATGTTATTACATCCAAATAAATCAAATCCCCAACGAGCCTGGAGAGGCAACCAAGAAAACATTATTTTGCCAAAACATATTCCAAGGGAAATGTCAAATTATTTGTGCAATAGTCAAAGAGGAGAAAGAGAGAGGGCCAAACCTTCTATGGCTTGGGGGAGGATTGAAGGATGAAAATACAATACTGTCCACACACATGATCTCCTTTGCTGGGAATGACAACAATTTACCAACCGAACCTGCAACATCCTCCATAAATCCCATCCCATCAAGCTCAGGGACCTCAGTTTTTCCAGTATCTACATTAAAGTGAAATGCACTGTATAAACACCTTTGGCATTAAACGAAGTGTTAAGAACTACTTCATAAATAATTAAAGGAGAATGATTGTAGGATGAATATCACAAGCCACCTGAACCAAGAGCTTTGTTTTGTGCTTTTTCGTACTCTAAAGCAAGGGACGTTGATAATGAAGCATGAAGTGTAGAAAGTGAAAGCAATTCTCTTGTGCGGTGAACATGAGCCCTGATCGATCTATCATCATAAGGTGCTGCCAATAAAGTTTCCATGTTAGAAATGTCCATAAATGGATCTCTACTACCAAAAGAACAAGTAATGCTAACACACCAGCAACCATCTCCAAGGAGCAACCACCAGAAGTAATGTCAGCTACTTCAGATATTTCATTATAATCTTCTATTTGAAGAGTTGAACCATCCTTTGTGTGCAGCAACAAGTCATAGCATGTAAAGAAACATGTTTCGGGAGCATCGAGAAGGAATTGTCTTACATCCATGACGGAATCTCCTGGGTTCAACTGCGATTGTTTATTATTTATCATTTGATTGACGTGAATAAGCAAATGGCGTGCCAAGAGAAAGAGCATGTTTAAAACTAGAGGTAATTAGTTTGTTGACAAAAAAAACTTGTGTTGCAGAATGGGGACAGAAAAAAAAGGTACTGTGAGGGGTAAATCAAATGCACAAGTATCATTCCCATTGAAATTGTCGAACAATAACATTATTTTAATGAACAACTTAGCTCACTTGTAACTCAAGCTTCTCGCTACTTTGTGTTTTGACAGAGACGGGGTAAAGATGAAGATCACCTGCGCTCACAGGGAAAACACAACATGAGAGGTGTGACAAAACAAAAGACAAAGATTACAAACCAGCAATGCAGCATTTAATTAAGTTCAAGTTCAACAAATGATTGGCATGGTCGTTTTGCTAAGTTGGGTTGGCACATAAATAGTAATGTTACAAAACCAAGCAGTTGGTGGAAAGCAATGAGATTTTGGAAAGCAAAAAATAACTATCATGAAGGCAACCTTGCTTTGCTTCACTCGTAGAATTTGCTGTTTCAGACTCCTTGATCTCTGAGGTGCCATTAGCAGGTTCACCCCCAGCTGGTACTCCATTAACAATAGCTACACCAACTTCTGAAGCAGCTTCAGAGGCGGTTATGTCATCTTTCACAGGAGCATCAGATGACGCTGCTGGCTCTGAAGAATTTGTTGTGCTATTGGATCCTCTCCGGTTCCTCCCTTTATTAGATTTCCCAGCCATTCTCACCTCCTAGGTCAAAAACTTTAACAAGGTTCACTAGCTTTCAAAAAGAAACTATCCAGTTCAGCGATAAATGGAAACACTATCAGTATATCAAAGAGTCAGAATACCCACAAGAGAATGCAGTCATTCATTGATATGTCTGTGTGTGCGCATCTGTAAGTACTCTGGCATATAAATGAATGCCTATTTCATTTAGAAAACAGTGATGTGAGACTTTCAATATTCCCCCACTTACTTATCTTGGAAAGCTTCTGATGGAGAGCCAGAGAACAAGATTACCAACTCAACAGAGACGCACTCGATCAGTTTCAAACCTTGTAGCTTAAAAGCCAAAAGGCACTTTCAAGTTTCAATCATTAAAAAATGAACTAAAGCAGCCATTAAGTTACAGTGTCTATAGCAGAAGCAACAGACACTCGTAAACAAACTTTAATCCTGTGGCATCAACTCACTTTGATGATTCTATTTTCACTTTCAGATTAAAACTGTGAGACCGGTTTTAAGAAACGCCACAATCCCACCCCCGTGTCGATAAACATAAAAATCAATTAATTCACAGCCCGATAATACATACAACAGATTTCAGGTTACATTAAGAATTAAAATAATCAAATTCCGTAACCAGAAATCAAAACTTTGCCCTCTAAACACTAATTCTACACACAGAAATTTCAAACAAATCACGACCAATAAAAGAAAAAGGGTTCGTGGAAAAACATGCAAAATGCAAAGGAAAGGAACCAGAACACAAAAAGACTCGAACTTCATTGATTATTATTATTACCAATTAAGTGACGAAAAAAGCTTGAACAAATCGTAGCTCTATATCAGCAAGCAGATACACACGTGGGTATATTGTTGGTGGTGGTGAGCGTGTGCAAGTATATGTTAGTAGAAATGCGGAGAGAGGGGGGAGGGAAGGGAAGGGTTTTAGAGAGAGAAAGAGAGAGGCTGAGGTTTTAGCAGGAGGGCTAACAACTCAGGAAGTGGCTGAGAGGCGGCGAAATTTCTCCCTTTTTATTTTAATTGCTTTGCTTTGTAGAGACCCAATTTTACTGGGCTTGGGCTTCGTACTTGATTTCTTGAAGGAGTCTTCTTCTTCTTCTTCTTTCAGGTCTTGTTAGGTATTGCTTTGATTTTTTATTTAAGAAAAAAAAGGTAAAAATATATTTTGTTGCATTGTTATGATTATTTTTCTATAGATACTTTTAAAAAATAAAATAAATTCTAAAAAAAACAGAAAGTGGTTTTAAATTTTAAATTTTAAATTTTTCTTTTTTATACATTATCAATATATCATTACGTTATCACTAATTTTCAATTACCATTTTAATTAACATAATCTCCCTTTTCATTTCGCTTCTTCACCTTTATTATTATCGTCCTGATTAACACAATTATCATTTTTATTTAACTTCTTCACCACAATCATTATTATTGTAATATACCATAACCTTTATCATTATTTTTAGTGATATACCAATTATTACCTTGTTATTTTCACCATTGTGGCGGTTACGAGATTCTATTTAAAAATACAATATAAATTATGTTTTTTAAAAAATAATTATTAAAAAATAATTTTTTATGTATTTTGGATTGTTTTAATACACTGATTTCAAAAATAATTTTTAAAAAATAAAAAAAAATTATTTTGATACATTTCAGCATAAAAAGCATTTT
>Ga0325400_1001008_pt1 | contig 22549 bp, 21 predicted proteins | sample PopdelMetagenome_2_FD_205662 | JGI IMG/M metagenome (GOLD analysis project Ga0325400, IMG submission 205662) | Populus deltoides microbial communities from Bellville, Georgia, United States - Xylem-PdKOR-R1 | ecosystem: Host-associated > Plants > Phyllosphere > Stem > Wood/Secondary xylem...
CGCGCCAGCATGAAGGGGTAGCGGCGGACATAGGCGGGGACGTAGAAGTTCGGCTCGGTCAGCTTGCCCTCGTCGTCGACGAACACGTTGACGCCCTCGTTCAGGCCCATCAGCGCCAGCGGGATCGCGTCGGCGCCGACCGAGAAGACGATCGGCATGAAGCGCTGCACCAGCGGGAACTCGTCCACCGTCAACGGAATGGCGTGCTGGGTGGCGAGAAAGGGCGCGGTGTCCTGCGGGCGGACCTTGTGGTTGGGGTGGGCCTCGCTCGAGAGCGGCTCCAGGCCGTTGTAGAAGAGCGGCAGCGGCGCGCTGGCCATGATGTACGAACTCCGTCGGTTATTTCGGGGCGCGGGCGTCCCCTCCGGCGCCGATGCCTAAGGAACGGGGCCGCCGTCCGCAAGGTCGATCAACGCGCCGGGGTTGAGGATGCCGCGGGGGTCGAGCGCCCGCTTGATCGCGCGCAGCACCGCGAGCCGCGCCGGAGGCCCGAGCCGCGCGAGCTCGCCGCGCTTCATCCGGCCGATGCCGTGCTCGGCGGAGATGGAGCCCCCCGCCGCGACCACCAGGTCGTGGACGAAGCGGCTCGCGGCCGGCGCCCCTTCCGCATACCAGCTGTCGGGATCGGCGCCGGCGGGCGCGCGGACGTGGAAATGGACGTTGCCGTCGCCCAAATGCCCAAATCCGCCCGCGCTCGTACCTGGAAAGCGCGCCTCCACCGCCACGGCGGCTTCCAGCAGGAAGCGCGGCATTGCCTCCACCGGCACCGACACGTCGTGCTGCGCCGCCGGGCCCCGCGCGCGCTCGGCCGCGGAAAGCGAGTCGCGGATCGCCCAAAAAGCGTCGGCCTGCGCCTCGCTCTCCGCCAGGGTCGCGTCCGCGACCAGCCCGTCGTCCAGCGCGGCGGCCAGCACCCGCTCGACCAAGTCGCGGGGCGTACGCTCCGCGCCGGCGGAGGTCGCCTCGACCAGCACGTGCCACCGATGCTCTCCCGCGACCGGGGCACGGGCATCGGGCAGGTAGGCCAGCGCGGCGGCGAGCGTGTCGCCGGGGATCAGCTCGAAACTCTCCACCGCGTCCCCGGCCCGCTCGAACCGGCGGAGCAAGGCCAAGGCGGCGTCCGGATCGGGAACGGCCACCCAGGCGACCGTGCGCGCCGCCACCGCCGGCACCAGCCGGAGCGTCGCGGCGGTGACGATGCCCAGCGTCCCTTCCGCCCCGACCAGGAGGCCGTCCAGGTCGTAGCCGCGATTGTCCTTCTTCAAGGCGGCGGTGCCGTCGTGGATCGACCCGTCGGCCAGCACCGCCTCCACGCCCAGCGTCAGCCCGCGCATGGTGCCGTATCGGAGCACCTGGGTGCCGCCGGCGTTGGTCGAGACCAGCCCGCCGATCGTGGCCGATCCCCGCGCACCCAGGGTCAGCGGAAAGCGCGCGCGCGCCGCCGCCGCCGCCTCCTGCAATCGATCGAGGATCACCCCCGCCTCCACGACCGCCTGCATCGCCGCGCCGTCCACCCGCCGCACCCGGTCCATGCGGCGGAGCGACAGGATCATCGCCGCGCCGTCCGTGTCCGGCGTGGCGCCGCCGACCATGGACGTGTTGCCCCCCTGCGGCACCAACGGCACGCGGTGGCGCGCCGCCGCCGCGACGACCGCGGCGACCTCAGCGGTCGAACGCGGGCTGAGCAGCGCCGCCGCCGCACCGCGGAACCGTCCCCGCCAGTCGGTCAGCCAGGGCGCGAGCGCCGCCGGGTCGGTCGCGACCCCGCGCGCGCCGAGCCGCGGCGCGATCTCCTCCAACATGGCGGCCTGTGCGGGGGTCATGGCCGGGCGCTAGTGGGCAGCGGCGGCGCGATCAAGGCGTCGCCTCCCTTTCGTCACGCCGGGCTTGTTCCGGCATCCGCCGTGCGGCAGAAGCCGCGCCGGCCCTGCCCGCGGACACGTGGATGCCGGGCCGGCCCGGCATGACGGACGGCAAACCGGGGCCAAGTTCATCGCCCGTTCAACGTGCCCCGCTACCCCCAACCGCTCGCATGTCCGCGCTTCCGCTCCGCTCCTGGCTCGCGCTCGCTCCGCTCGCGCTCGCGGCTCCCGCCGCGGCGGGGGGCGAGGACGCGTCGGTGGTTGAACTGACGCAGCTCACGATCCGGCAGCGGGTCATCATCCGGGTGCCGCGGGTGGGCCCCCCGCCCCTGCCGGTGGGACGGACGCCGATCGCGCCGCCGACCGCCTACACCGAGTCCAAGGGCCCGAAATGCGTCGCCTCCGGCACGATGGCGGGCGCCGCGATCCACGCCGATGGCGAGGTCGACCTGGTGCTCCAGGGCGGGACGCGCGTCCGCGCGCAACTGGACGGCGACTGCGCGCCGCTCGACTTCTACTCAGGCTTCTATCTGAAGGGGTCGCCGGACGGGTTGGTTTGCGCGGGCCGCGACGCGATCCGCGTCCGCTCGGGCGCGAGCTGCCCCATCAAGCGCTTCCGCGCGCTGAAGCCCAAACGCTAGACCGCTCGGCGCTTGGGCCGCACCGGCCAGCCGGAGCGGCGATCGCAGGGGTGGCCGCACCCGCCGGCCATTGACTTTACGCGCGTTTTCGGGAAGCCCGCACCGGCCCGCCGCGGGCCTCCCACGCGGCCTTTCCGGACAGCTCCATGCCGTTTGCCGATCTCGGCCTCTCCGACGAACTTCTCCGCTCGGTCACGGAGGCCGGCTATACGGAGCCGACCCCGATCCAGGCGGCGGCGATCCCGCCCGTGCTGATGATGCGCGACCTGATCGGCATCGCCCAGACCGGCACCGGCAAGACCGCCTCCTTTGTGCTGCCGATGATCGACATACTGGCACAGGGGCGCAGCCGCGCGCGCATGCCCCGCTCGCTGATCCTGGAGCCGACCCGCGAGCTGGCGGCGCAGGTCGCCGAGAATTTCGAGAAATACGGCGTCCACCACAAGCTCTCCATGGCGCTGTTGATCGGCGGCGTGTCGATGGGCGACCAGGTCAAGGCGCTGGAGCGCGGGGTCGACGTGCTGATCGCGACGCCCGGCCGGCTGATGGACCTGTTCGGGCGCGGCAACATCCTGCTCACCGGCTGCTCGATGCTGGTGATCGACGAGGCGGACCGCATGCTCGACATGGGGTTCATCCCCGACATCGAGGAGATCTGCACCAAGCTGCCCAAGACGCGGCAGACGCTGCTGTTCTCCGCGACCATGCCGCCGCCGATCCAGAAGCTCGCGGACAAGTTCCTGGACAATCCCAAGCGGATCGAAGTCGCGCGCCCCGCCTCCACCAACGTCAACATCACCCAATGGCTGGTGCCGGTGAAGGCGTCCGCGTTCGACAAGCGCGAGACGCTGCGCCGCCTGCTCCGCGCGGAGGAGGTGACCAACGCGATCATCTTCTGCAACCGCAAGACCACGGTGCGCGAGCTCAACAAGAGTCTGAAGAAGCACGGTTTCCGCTCCGGCGAGATCCACGGCGACATGGAACAGCCGCAGCGCTTGGCCGAGCTCGACCTGTTCAAGCGGGGCGAGGTCACCATCCTGGTCGCGTCCGACGTCGCGGCGCGCGGGCTGGACATCAAGGGCGTCAGCCATGTCTTCAACTTCGATGCGCCCTGGCATCCCGACGATTACGTCCACCGCATCGGGCGCACGGGACGCGCGGGGGCGACCGGCACCGCCTACACGCTGGTGGCGCCCGACGATGCCGAGAACATCGCCAACATCGAGAAGCTGACCGGCCAGACCATCGCCCGGCTGGAGACGCCCGCCGCCGCGGAGGAGGCGCACCCGGCGGAGCGCGAGCGGCCGCAACGCGAGGAACGGGCACCGCGCGGGGAGCGCGAGCAGCGCCCGCGCCGCGACGAGCGGTCCTCGCGCCAGGAGCGCGCGCCCCGCGCGGCGGCCGAGGATCGGCCGCGCCGGGAGGAGCGCCGCCCGGACCGGTTCCGCGACGAGGGGGCGGACGACGGCGGCTGGAACGGCCCGATCCCCGACTTCCTCTCGGTCGGGCTCACCGCATCGGCGTGATCGCCCCCTCCCGGTCGATGCGGCGAGCCCGTGCACCCGCGTGTGCGTGATCGGCGAGGACGGCTGGTGCGAGGGGTGCGCCCGCACGATGGACGAGATCGCCCGTTGGTCGCGCGCCGACCCGGCCGAACGGCGCGTTATCCTGGCAGCGCTGCCGTTGCGCCGGTCGCCGGCCGACGCGACATCCGCCGCTTAGAGCGGTTCTCAATACATCGGCACAGTTCGTGCTGAGCGTGGCCGATGCACCGCTCGCCACCTTCGGCCTTCAACGTCGCCCAGGCCGAACGGCCAGTGGTGCGACCTGGTCATAAATCACGCAGAGCGGTTCCGACCAGATCAACCGGCAGTTCCTCTCACCGTTCGTGTCGAGCGAAGTCGAGACACCATGCGGCTCCTGCCGCTTAGCCTTCGACTTCGCTTGGGACGAACGCCGAGTGGTGCATACCGGTCGACGGGTAGCGCCGGTGCCGGCGGCGGCTTCCCGACGACCTTCAGCCGGACGCCAGTTTCATCAGCACCAGCCCGGCGACGATCAGTACCGCCGCGACGATCCGCATCGGCGTCACCGCCTCCCCGAGCAGCAGGGCGCCGACCAGGAACGCACCCACCGCCCCGATGCCGGTCCACACGGTGTAGGCGGTGCCGAGCGGCAGCGTCCGCATCGACCAGGACAGGAGGCCGAAGCTGACCAGCATCCCCGCCACGGTGACGATGCTGGGCCATGGCCGCGTGAAGCCGTGGCTCTGCTTCATCGCGGCGGACCAGACGACCTCGAACGCGCCGGCGACGATCAGGACGATCCAGGCCATGGGCAGTCTCCCGACGGAACTGCCGGGCCGTCCCGGTCTTGATTACCCAGCTGGGGCGGGAACGTGGTCGCCGCGACGGGGGTGCTAGCCGGTCGCGACCGCCGGTTCAACGGTCCCGGCGGCCAGTTGCGCCGCCAGCGCCTCGTCCTTCTTGCCCGCCCGGACATAGGCGGGGCGCTGCGCCAACCGATCCAGGTAGCGGTCGAACGCGGCGCGCTGCGGCAGCCAGCCGAAAAGGCGCCCCCACATCAGGTGCGAACCGAGATAAACGTCGGCGGCGGTGAACCGGTCGTGGGTCACGTAGTCGCGCGTCGCCAGCAGGCCGTCCAGCGTGTCGATGACCTGGTCGAACCCGCCATAGCCGACCATGCGCCCCTGTTCGGCGCTCACCTCGATCTTGCGCGCGCGGTCGATCGCGGCCTGTTCGACCGGTCCGGCGGCGAAGAACAGCCAGCGGTAATAATCGTGCCGCTCCGCCGGGGGCGGCGCCAGCGCCGCCTCCGGAAAGGCGTCGGCGGCGTAGGCGCAGATCGCGGCGCACTCCGTCACCACATGCCCGCGGTGGACGATGGCGGGCACCTTCATCATCGGATTGATCGCGCGGTAGGCATCGCCCTTCATCGTGTCGGCATAGCCGAGCGCGTGGGTGTCGTACGGCTGGCCGGTTTCCTCCAGCATCCAGCGCGCGATGCGCCCGCGCGATTGCGGGTTGGTGTAGAATTGCAGATCCACGGGCATGTCCCTCACAGCGATCGACCGAACAGCGCCAGCAGCCGCGCCCAGGCGCGCTCGGCCTGGGGCTGGTTGTAGGCGCGGCTGTCGGGCGGGCACCAGCCGTGCAGCGTGCCGGAATAGACCTCGATCTCCGCGGGCAGCCCGGCGGCGGCAAAGGCGGTGCGCAGCGTCTCCTTCTCGGCGGGCCCGCGCGCGTCGTCATTCTCCGCCACCGCGAACAGGTAGGCCGCCTTCATCTTGGGCACCAGCAGGTGCGGGCTGTCGGGCTTGTCGGTGGCGAGGCCGCCGCCGTGAAAGGACGCGCCCGCCTTGACGCGGCCCGGCGCCACCGCGGCGGTGCGCATCGTCATCGGCCCGCCCATGCAATAGCCGGTGGTGCCCAGCCCCTTGCCGCGATCGACCTCCTTCTGGCGGTCCAGCCAGGCGACAAAGGCGGCGGCGTCGCGGGTGGTCGCCTCCGGGGTCAGGGCGGCGCGCCACGGCCCGATCCGCTCGCGCACCGCCGGCTGGTCGAACGATTCGCCGGGGGCGAGGAAGGGCGCCTTGGTCGAGCGGTAGAACTGGTTCACGGTCAGCACCGCATAGCCCGACTGGGCCAGCCGGTCGGCCATCTGCCGAAAGGCGGGGCGCAGTCCCATGATGTCGGGCCAGACCAGGACGCCGGGCGCCTTGCCCGTGGCGGGGGCCACGTAATAGGCGTCCGCCCGCCCGTCGGCGGTGGCGACGGTCACGTCGCGGCCCTTGACCGGCCTGGCGTCGGCGGGCGCGGGCAGCACCGCCGACAGCCCCACCGCCCCCGCCGCGGCGCCGAATTGCCGGCGCGACAGGAAGCGGCGGTTGTCCTCGGCGGTCAGTTCGTCGCACATGCGCGCTCTCCCTTTATGCGGGACAGGCTAGCTCACGCGGCGCGCCACCACCAGACGCCATCGCGCGTGTCGCGGATCGCCCGGCCTTCCGCGCGCAGGCGGTGGAGATGCGCCAGCGCCCCGCCCGTCGCCATCCCCAGCATGTCCTCGCCGACCGGGCGGCGGAACAGCGTCGCGAAGCAATCCCGCGCGCGCCGCGGCTCCGCCAGGAACGCGTGCAACGCGTCCAGCCGGGCGCGATGCTCCCCCTCGATCGCGTCCAGCCGCGCGTGCAGGCCGCGAAACGGCGCGCCGTGCCCGGGCAGGACGAGGAGGTCGGCCGGCAGCGCGCGCAGCCGCGCGATCGATGCCAGCCAGGCGCCGAGCGGGTCGCCTTCGGGCTCCAGCGCGGTGACCGATACGTTGGGGCTGATGCGGGGCAAGACCTGGTCGCCGGCCAGGAACAGCCCGCGCGCCTCGTCCAGGAGGCACAGATGGGCGGGGCTGTGCCCCTCGCCCACCACCACGCGCCACCGATGCCCCCCGACGGTGAGCGCGTCGCCCGCCGCCACGATCCCGCACCCGAACGGCAGCCGCGCGACCAGGCGGCCGAACCGGTCCCAGCCCAGCGCGGCGGCGCGGTCGATCTCGCCCTCGCTCCACCCGGCGCCGCGCCAATGGGCCAGCATCTCCGCGGGCACCTGCGCCCGCGCGTCGGCGACCAGCAATCGCAGGGTCAGCCATTCGACCCGCGTCATGATCAGCGGCGCGCCCGTCTTGCGCGCCAGCCATCCGGCCAGCCCACTATGGTCGGGATGGAAATGGGTGCAGACGATCCTGGTGATTGGCCGGTCGGCGAGCGACCCCGCCAGCAGGGCGCGCCAGGCGGCGAGCGCGTCGTCGGTGTTGAAGCCGGTGTCGACCGCGACCGTGCCGGCGTGGTCCGCGAGCAGGTAGCCGTTGACCTGCCTGAGCGGGCCGGGAACGGGAACACTCCACCAGCGGACCCCGGGCGCGACCTCCACCAGGTCGCCCGCAGCGGGAGGCTCGGTGCCGAACAGGTAGGTCAGGTCAGTCATTCCCGGTCACCCCCGATCCGTGGGGACGACCAGGGCAGAAGGCCCGCCCCGGCGAGGCTCAACGATCCCCGAACAGCGCGCGCGCCTCCGCCTCGACCCCGCCGAAGCTGTCGGCGTCGCGCGAGGCGGCCTCGCGCTCGGCGCGCAGGCTGGCCAGCAGCGCCTCGCGGTCGCCTTCCAGCCGGGTGTCGGTCTGGGGCGCCTCCGTGCCGGCCGCCTTGGCCGCCTTGGCAACCGCCGCGTCCAGCTCGCGCTGGGTGGTCAGCCCCAGCGTCACCGGGTCCTTGGGCGTGATGTTGCCGATGTTCCAATGCGACCGGTCGCGGATCGCGGCGATCGTGGTCCGCGTCGTGCCGATCAGGTTGCCGATCGCGCCATCGGTGATCTCCGGATGGTTGCGGATGATCCAGGCGATGCCGTCGGGCTTGTCCTGGCGCTTGGACACGGGAGTGTAACGCGGGCCCTTGGTACGCCGGACCTGCTCGGGACCCTTGGTCATCTGCAGGATGTAGGACGCGTCGGCCTGGCCCCGGTCGATCTCCTCCTGGGTCAGCTCGTGCGCGCGGACGGGGTCGCGGCCGGTCAGCTTGGTCGCGGCGGTGTCGTCGGCGATCGCCTGCACCTCCAGGATGTGGAGCCCGCAAAAGGCGGCGATCTGGTCGAACGCCAGCGAGGTGTTGTCGACCATCCAGGATGCGGTCGCGTGGGGCATGAGCGGCTGGGCCACGGGGTAACTCCGTCCGAAACAAAGAGGGCCGCCCCTCACCGGAGCGGCCACGCCATGGTGGATGATGTACGCGCGCGGCGCGCTTTCGGCAAGCATGATGGCCCGGGCGGCGGTGGTAACCATCCTGCAACACTGGTGCGGCAATGCGCCGCGGCGACCGCGACGCGCGTTGACGTGTCGCGGGCCGGTCCGCAAACACCGCCATAGACTTCACGAAAAGGGTACCGCCATGACGATCATCAAGCGCCTTGCCGGCGCCGCGGCCGCCGCCGCGCTTCTCGCCACGCCGACGCTGGCCGCGGCCGCGCCGGCCAACCCCGCCGGCTCGCTGTCGGTCGCCAGGTCGGCGCGCGCGTCCGCCCCGGCGGCCAAGATGTCCAAGATCGCCGAGGGCGGCTCCGCGACCCTGATCAACGTCGGCATCCTCGCCGCGCTGGTCGTGATCGTCCTGGTCGCGACCGACGGCGGCGACGACGATTCGGATAGCAATTGATCCGAACGCCGGCCGGGCTACGACACCCGGCCGGCGTCCTCGCGCTACGCGTGCTCGCGCAGTGTCAGTTCCAGATAGCGGCGGGTCACCGGCTCGATCAAAGCCTCGACCTCGTCGGCGGCGGTCCGCTCCTCCTGGATCGTGGTCGCGATCCAGTCGCGGTGCGCGGCGAACCCGGCCTGCTCGGCGATCACCGCCAGCGACGTATAGGCGGCGACCTGGTCATACTGAAAGGCGTAGCCGGCGTAAAGGTTCTTGAGCGTCGTGTCCTGGAACAGGCCGTGCACGGCCGCCCCCACACTGCCGATCGCACCCGTCACCGCTTCCTGCGCACCCGACACCTCGCCGCCCGCCTCCGCGAGCGCGGCCTCGATCCGGCCGAGCTGGGTGCGAACGGTACCCGCATGGCGGCGCAGCAGCGCGGCATAATCGGGATAGTCGTCCAACCCGTTCAGCTGGCGCTCGATCTGCTGCAACCCTTGCTGCTCCAGCGCGTGGGTGTTGCGCAGCGCGCCCTGGTAGATCGCCTTGGCATCGGTCATCGGTGTTGGTCCTTTCGCATCGGCTTGCCCCCGGGGCCCGCGATAACCGCCGCCCAACGCCGCCGTTCCCCATCGGCACGGGCGATGGGCGATCACGTAACCTGGATTGCCGCTGCCTCCCCGGTCACCAGCACGATCTTGCCGACATGATCGCCCGCCTCCATGCGGCGGTGCGCCGCCGCCGCCTCGGCGAGCGGATAGGTCCGGTCGATTACCGGGCGCAGCCGGCCCGCCTCGACGTGCGGCCATACCGTGCGGGCCAGCTCGTCGGCGACCAGCGCCTTGAACTCGGGCCCGCGCGGACGCAGCGTCGATCCCGTCAGGGTCAGCCGGCGACGCATGATCTCGAAGATCGGCACGGTCGCGGTCGCCCCGCCCTGCACCGCGATCGACACGTGCCGCCCGTCCTCGGCGAGGCATCGGAGGTTGCGCGGCAGATAGTCGCCGCCGACCATGTCCAGCACCGCCTCCACCCCGCGCCCGCCGGTGATCGCGCGGACGCGCTCCACGAAATCCTCCGTTCGGTAGTTGATCGCGTGCGCCGCACCGAGTTCCAGCGCGCGGGCGACCTTGGCGTCGGAGCCCGCGGTCACGATCACCGTCAGCCCGAACAGGCGGCCCAGCGTGATCGCCATGGTGCCGATCCCGCTGGTGCCGCCATGGACCAGCACCGTGTCGCCGGCGCTGGCATAGGCGCGCTCGAACAGGTTGGTCCACACGGTGAAGAGCGTCTCCGGGATCGCCGCCGCCTCCACCAGGCCGAGACCCTCGGGCACGGGCAGGCATGATCCGGCGGGCGCCACCGCATATTCGGCATAGCCCCCGCCCGCCACCAGCGCGCATACCTCCAGCCCGACCAGCGCCGGCTCGGCAGCGTCGCCCAACGCGACCACGATGCCCGCCACCTCCAGCCCGGGGATCGACGGGGCACCGGGCGGGGGCGGATAGCCGCCCATGCGCTGGAGCACGTCGGGACGGTTGACGCCTGCCGCCGCGACCCGGATCAGCACCTCGCCCGCGCCCGGCCGCGGCACCGGCCGGCGGACCGGCACCAGCACCTCCGGCCCGCCGGCCGCATCCGGATCGATCGCCAGCATCGTGTCGGGCAGGTCGGTCATGGCGTTCCCCTTCCCCTCGCTTATTGACAGCGTCCCCCGGAGGGTCAACGCTGGCGGCCATGGAGCTCGACGACGCGCCCTCCCGCCCCAACGACGTGCTGGGCCAGCTGGTCCGGCAGGATCTCGACCCGCTCTCCGTGACAGAGCTGGAAGCGCGGATCACCGTGCTGGAGGGAGAGATCGCCCGCACGCGGTTGAAGATGGAACGCGCCAACACCCACCGCGCCAGCGCGGACGCGTTATTCAAGAGCTAGGCACCGGCACGCGGGCCGCCGCCGCCGGACGCTTGATAGGACGCGTCGTCGTTCCGACATGGGTCGGGACGGGGACGCTTGCCGCGACCCGACCGGAGTAGACCCATGCCATCCTTCGCCCCCGCGCTGGAAACCACCTTGCACAAGGCGCTGGAGGCCGCCTCCACCCGCCGCCACGAATATGCCACGCTGGAACACCTCCTGCTCGCGCTGGTCGACGACGAGCACGCGTCCAAGGTGATGGCGGCGTGCAACGTCGACACCGGCGAACTCAAGACCACGGTTGCCCATTATCTCGACACCGAGCTGGACGCGCTGAAGGTCGAGGCTGCGACCGATCCGTCGCCGACCTCGGGCTTCCAGCGGGTCGTGCAGCGCGCGATCCTCCACGTCCAGTCGTCGGGCCGCGACGAGGTGACGGGCGCCAACGTGCTGGTCGCGCTGTTCTCCGAACGGGAAAGCTACGCCGTCTACTTCCTCCAGCAGCAGGACATGAGCCGGCTAGACGCGGTGAGCTTCATCAGCCACGGCGTCGGCAAGGGCGGCGGCACCGAGGCGACGCCGCCCAAGGGCGCCGCCGAGGAGGAGAAGCCTGCCAAGCCCGGCGAGAAGGGCAAGGGCGAGTCTGCGCTGAAGCAGTTCACCGTCGACCTCAACGAGAAGGCCAAGGTCGGCAAGGTCGACCCGCTGATCGGGCGCGGGCCGGAGGTCGACCGGACCATCCAGATCCTGTGTCGCCGGTCCAAGAACAACCCGCTCTACGTGGGCGATCCCGGCGTCGGCAAGACCGCGATCGCCGAGGGGCTGGCGCGCAAGATCGTCGAGGGCGAGGTGCCAGAGGTGCTGCGCGAGGCGGTGATCTACTCGCTCGACATGGGCGCGCTGCTGGCGGGCACCCGCTATCGCGGTGATTTCGAGGAGCGGCTGAAGGCGGTCGTGTCCGAGCTGGAGAAGCTGCCGCACGCGGTGCTGTTCATCGACGAGATCCACACGGTGATCGGCGCCGGCGCGACTTCGGGCGGGGCGATGGACGCGTCCAACCTCCTCAAGCCCGCGCTGTCGGGCGGGCAGATCCGCTGCATCGGGTCGACCACCTACAAGGAGTTCCGCAACCATTTCGAGAAGGACCGCGCGCTGCTGCGCCGGTTTCAGAAGATCGACGTCAACGAGCCCACGATCGAGGACACGATCAAGATCCTCGCCGGGCTTCGCACCGCGTTCGAGGAGCATCATTCGGTCAAGTACACGCCCGATGCGATCAAGTCGGCGGTCGAGCTGTCGGCACGCTACATCAACGACCGCAAGCTGCCCGACAAGGCCATCGACGTGATCGACGAGGTCGGCGCGATGCAGATGCTGGTGCCCCAGAACAAGCGCAAGAAGACGATCACCACCCGCGAGATCGAGGCGGTGATCGCCACCATGGCGCGCATCCCGCCCAAGTCGGTGTCGACCGACGACACGATCGCGCTCGCCAGCCTGGAGACCGACCTGAAGCGCGTGGTGTTCGGCCAGAACGCCGCGATCGAGAAGCTCGCCTCCGCGATCAAGCTCAGCCGCGCGGGGCTGCGCGACCCGGAGAAGCCGATCGGCAACTACCTGTTCACCGGCCCCACCGGCGTCGGCAAGACGGAGGTCGCCAAGCAGCTGTCGACGATCCTCGGCATCCCGCTCCAGCGGTTCGACATGAGCGAGTATATGGAGCGCCATTCGGTCAGCCGGCTGATCGGTGCGCCCCCGGGCTATGTCGGGTTCGACCAGGGCGGGCTGCTGACCGACGCGGTCGACCAGAACCCCCACTCGGTCCTCCTCCTCGACGAGATCGAGAAGGCGCATCCGGACCTGTTCAACATCCTCCTCCAGGTGATGGACAACGGCCGGCTGACCGATCAGCACGGCAAGACGGTCGACTTCCGCAACGTCATCCTGATCATGACCACCAACGCGGGCGCCGCCGACATGGCGCGCGAGACGCTGGGCTTCGGCCAGCTGACCCGCGAGGGCGAGGACGAGGAGGCGGTGACGCGGATGTTCTCGCCCGAGTTCCGCAACCGCCTCGATGCCATCGTCCCCTTCGGCTACCTCCCGACCGAGGTGGTCGCCCGCGTTGTCGACAAGTTCATCCTCCAGCTCGAATTGCAGCTCGCCGACCGCAACGTCCACATCACCCTGGACGATGCCGCCAAGAGCTGGCTGACCGAGAAGGGCTATGACCGCAACTACGGCGCGCGCCCGATGGGCCGGCTGATCCAGGAGAAGATCAAGCAGCCGCTGGCCGAGGAGCTACTGTTCGGCAAGCTGGTCCATGGCGGCGAGGTGACGGTGAAGATGAAGGATGGCGGCTTGAGCTTCGCGATCGAAGCGGCCGCCCCGAAGAAGCCGCGCAAGAAGGGCGGCAAGACCGAACCGGCCCAGGCCTAAGGCCGGTCTGGCGCCGTCCCGGCCGCGTGCCGGACGGCGCCAAGCCGGCCGTCACGATCCCCGCCCCGGCCGAGCCGCGGCGGCGTTTGGGCCATGATCCGGCGCGGGGCCGGCCGGGGATGCTAGGCGATGCGGCGCGCGACCGTCGTTTACCGGCTGTTTGCCTGTCATGGAGTAGCCCGCGGCCATGGCTCCGGGCACATGGCTACGCTGCGTCGTCGCATTGCTGTCCGGCCTGGTGGCGATCGGCACCGCCCGCGCCGAGGAGCGCCGGGTCGAGACGTGCATCGCGCGGGTGCGGCCCGGACCGCCGGCCGCGCCAGCCGCGATGTTCCGGCACCCCGAACGGTTCGATTGCATGACCCCGCAGGCGCGCTGGGGCGCGGGCGACTATTGGGCGCTGTCCCGGCCGCTCCCGCCCACACCGTCCGGCGAGGCGCTGATCGTCAAGAGCTATGCCCTTTGGCAGGACCGGGCGGAACTGTGGGCGCTCTACGCCGACGGCCATGTCGCGACCCTCCATCCGATCACCGACGCGTCGCTCAACACCGCGGTGGAGCATGCCCTGCCGGCGCGGCCGGCGCCCGCGGTCCGGCTGCTGTGGCGCACGCGCGGGTCGGTCAACAATCGCGGCGTTGTGCTCGGCGTCCGGGTTGAGACGGCGGCCGCGCATGCGCGGGGGGATGTCGGCGGTGCGGCCGCGATCGGGCTGGTGATCGGCCTTTGCGCCGCGCTGCTGTTCTTCAACCTGGCCCTGTGGGTGGCGCTGCGCCGCACGTTTCAGCTGGCCTATTGCGCGATGGCGGGCGGCCTGATGCTCTACGTCGCGGCCGGCGCCGGCCTCTTCCACCGCGCCCTGCCGGCGATCGGCGTGCTCGGCGACCTCAGCATCGGCGCGATGACCTTCACGCTCTGCGTCGCCGGCGGCCTGTGGTTCGCGCGGTCGTTCCTGGAGCGGGAGGTGCTGGGCAGGAGGGCCGCCCGCGCGGTGGACGCGGTCACGATGGCGCTGATCGCGGTCGGGGTGGTCAAGGAGGCGGTGGCGCCCTGGTGCATGGTCGCGCTTGATCGCTTCCACGCGGCGGTGTTCGCCGCCGCCCTGGCCGCGATCGGCATCATGGCCTGGCGGGTCGCCGCGCGGCGCAGCGCCACCGGCTGGATCTGGGCCGCGACGGCGGCGACGCCGGCGCTGCTCGCCGCCATGCGCGCGGCCAACAGCGTGCCCTTCCTGGTCGGCCGCTTCGCGCTCGGCCCGTCGCTCCTGTGGGTCATGACCGCCGGGCTCGCCGCCTCGTCGCTCGCGATCGTTCACCGCATCCACCTCGTCGCGCGCGAGCGGGACCAGGCCCGGGCGGAGGAGATCGCGGCCCGTCTCCTTGCCGACACCGATCCGCTCACCGGGCTGCTCAACCGCCGCGCCTTTCTGTCGCGAGCGATCGGGCGCGAGGGCGAGCAGCATTTGCTGATCCTCGACCTCGACCATTTCAAGCGGATCAACGAGACCATCGGCCATGACGGCGGCGACGAGGTGCTGCGCGCGGTGGCGCGCGTGCTGACGGCGGCGGCGCCCGCCGGTGCGCTGGTGGCACGGATCGGCGGCGAGGAGTTCGCGATCGTCGTGCCCGCCGGCGCCATCCCCCGCGCCGGCGCGCTGCTCGACCGGCTCCGCGCGGTGGCGCTTCCCTTTGACCTCGCCATCACCGCCTCGATCGGCAGCGGCACGGGACCGCTGACGCGCGAGGCCGACTGGAAGCGTCTGTATCGCCGCGCCGACGAAGCGCTGTTCGCCGCCAAGGCGGCGGGCCGCGACCGGGTGCGCGAGGCGCGTCCGGCGGCGCTCGCCGCCTGAGCTTGCGCGCCGTCCGGCGAGTGGCTAGCATCGCGGCTGGAGGGTCGGAGCCATGCGACACGGACGGGAGATGCGGGGTCGGGTCGCGGTGGCGATCGCCGGGGCCGGTCTGCTCGCGCTGGCCGCCCATCATCCGACCGCCGACCTCCGGCTGATCACGCATGCGGCGGGTGATCCCGCGCCCGGCCGTTTCCAGGCGGCACTCGACTTCGGGCTGGTCGGCGTGTCGGTCCTCTACACCTGGACGCGCGAGCTGCGCTGACCGGTTCGGCCAAGTGGGAGGGCGTGCGGGCGAGGCGCGCCGGTGCTCCCCGCACGGCCGGATGCTTGTCCGCCCTCCGTTTCGCCCATGCCTTGCCCCCGTCGTGACGGTGCCGCATAGCGCGCGCATGGCAGCGGACACCGACCCCGAACGCGATATCGACGCCCTCTCGTTTGAGGACGCGTTGAAGGAACTGGAACGCATCGTCGCACGGCTGGAATCCGGCGACGCCAGCCTGGACGAGTCGATCGGGCTCTACGAGCGGGGCGACCGGTTGCGGGCGCGCTGCGCCGAGCGGCTGGATGCGGCCCAGGCGCGGATCGAGGCGATCCGCCTCGACGCGGAGGGCCGCCCTGCCGGCACCCGGCCGTTCGCGGCAGGGTAGCCGTGGTGGCGCCGCTTCCACTCGCGGACGCGCTGGACGATGTCGCGGCGCTGGTCGACGACGGTTTCGACCGGCTGCTGCAGGTTCCCTACGACGCCCGTGCCGACCTGTACCGCGCGATGCGCCACGCCGCGATCGGCGGCGGCAAGCGGCTGCGCCCGCTCCTCCTGATCGCGGTTGCCGACCTGTTCGCCGTCCCGCGCGAGCGGGCCGTCCGCGCCGCCACCGCGCTGGAGGCGATCCACGTCTATTCGCTGATCCACGACGACCTGCCCGCGATGGACGACGACGACCTCCGGCGCGGCAAGCCCACCGTCCACAAGGCGTTCGACGAGGCGACGGCGATCCTGGCGGGCGACTGCCTCCACGCGCTCGCGTTCGAGGTGCTGGCCGACCCCGCCACCCATCCCGACCCGCACGTCCGCGCCGAACTGCTCCTCGACCTCGCGCGCGCGGCCGGTCCGTCGGGCATGGCGGGCGGGCAGATGATGGACCTGCGCGCCGGGGACAGCCGCTTCGACTTGGGCACCGTCACCCGGCTCCAGCAGATGAAGACCGGCGCGCTGATCTCGGCCTCGGTGGAGGCGGGCGCGATCCTCGGCCGCGTTCCCGCCGGTGAGCGCGTCCACCTGCGCGGCTACGCCCACGATCTCGGCCTCGCCTTCCAGATCGCGGACGACCTGCTCGATGCCGAAGGCGACGAGCAGGTGGCCGGCAAGAAGCTGCGCAAGGACGGCGAGGCGGGCAAGGAGACCTTTCTGTCGCTGCTCGGCGTCGAGCGCGCGCGCGCGCAATGCCGGATGCTGGTCGAACAGGCGGTCGACCACCTCGCCCCTTATGGCGAGAGCGCCGCCCTGCTTTGCGCGGTGGCACGCTTCGTGGAGGAGCGCGACCGGTGAAGGCGGTCGCAGGCCGGACGGCGGGCCGACATGGCGGCTGAACGGGCGGGAACGCGTCGGTGACGATCATGCGCTCGGTGGTCGCGTTGTCGCTGATGAGTGGCTGCGCCGCACCGTCACCGGCTCCGCCGGCCGAGCGGGTCATGAAAGCATCTCCGGATCGCCTCCTCATGGTCGGTGATCCCGTACCGGTCTGCGTCGCGCGTCCGGAGAATCCTGGGATCATGAACGTGACCTCGATGACGGTCGAATATGTCGGCACCGGCAACACCGTCACTCTGATCGGTGGAGGGGGCGCCTGCTCTTGGCTCTCGCAGGGTCGCATCAAGGTGATCCTGCGGAGTACGGGAGCCGAAGCCTCGACGATCGCGACAACACAGATCGAGGTCAAAGCCGGATCGGCAACGCAGCTGGGCATCTGCCTCGTGGAAGAAGCGGACGGGAGCCTCAGATGGGCGCTCCTGACGAACAGTCCGACGTGCAACGGATCGGTCTAGCTCACGGCCGCGATGCTCTGGTCTTGGCAGAAGACGAGCCTCGCTTTGCCCGGTACCGTCGCTACTCGGAGGATCACGGAACGGTGCCGTCCCCCGGACCCACAAAGGCACCACTGGAGCTTGCGGAGATATGACCATGCGCGACGCGCCACGCATCGGCGTCTATCCGGGGACCTTTGATCCGCTGACGCTCGGCCACATGGACATCGTCCGCCGCGGCGCCAAGCTGGTCGACCGGCTGGTGATCGGGGTCACCACCAACCCGTCCAAATCGCCGATGTTCACCCTTGACGAGCGGATGGCTGCGGTGGCGCGCGAGACCGCGGGGATCGCGGGCGACATCCGGGTGGTGCCGTTCGATTCGCTGCTGATGGACTTCGCCCGCGCGCAAGGGGCCAGCGTCATCGTCCGCGGCCTGCGCGCGGTCGCCGATTTTGAATATGAATACCAGATGGCGGGGATGAACCAGCAGCTCTGCCGCGAGGTGGAAACCGTGTTCCTGATGGCCGACGTCGCGCTTCAGCCGATCGCCAGCCGCCTGGTCAAGGAGATCGCGCTCTACGGCGGCGACATCGCCCGCTTCGTGCCGCCCGGCATCCGTGACGAGGTCGCGGCGCGGGTCGCGGTGCTCGGCCGCAAGGGACAGGCATAGTCCGTTCGCACCACACCCGCGGGGCCCATGTTCAGTTTGGCGCAAGGCGCCGCATGCGCTAAGCGGCGCGCTGTTTCCTCGCCATGGTGTCTCCGATGCGTCTTTCCGCCGGCCTGTTCGCGTTCGCCGCCCTTCTCGCGCCGCTGCCCGCATCGGCGCAGGCGGTCGGCCCGCGCCTGCCGCCCGCGTCGGTGACCGACAAGGAGAACCTGCTGCTGCTCGACCTGTCGACCGGCGGGCGGGTGGTGATCTGGCTGCGTCCGGACGTCGCGCCCAAGATGGTGGAGCGGATCAAGACGCTCGCCCGCCGCCACTTCTACGACGGCCTGCTGTTCCACCGCGTCGTGGACGGCTTCATGGCGCAGGGCGGCGACCCCAAGGGCGACGGCACCGGCGGGTCCGACCTGCCCAACGTCGAGGCCGAGTTCAACTACCTGCCCCACGCGCGCGGTGCGGTGTCGGCGGCGCGCGCCGACGACAAGAACTCGGCCAACAGCCAGTTCTTCATCACCTTCCAACCTCGGCTGCAGCTCGACAAGAAGTACACGGTGTTCGGCCGGGTGATCGAGGGCATGCAATATGTCGATGCGATCGAGCGCGGCGAGCCGCCGACCAATCCCAGCCGCATTCTCCACGCCTATGTCGCCGCCGACAACCCGCCCGCCTATGTCGCCGCGCCGGTCGCGCCGCCCGCGCCCGACCTGGGTGAGCCGGTGACGCTGCCCGGTACCCGGCGCCCCGCCGGCGTCGCGGCGCCAAAGCTCGCGCCCGGGGCAAAGGCCGCTCCGGCCAAGGCTCCCGCCGGCAAGGCCCCCGCCGCCGCCCGCCGGTGAGGGTCGACCTCTTCGACTTCGCCCTGCCCGCCGACCGCATCGCGCTTCGTCCGGCCGCCCCGCGCGACGCGGCGCGGATGCTGGTGGTGGACGGTGGGGGACTGCACGACGATCGCGTCTCCGCGCTGCCGACCTGGCTGCGCGCGGGCGACTGCCTGGTGTTTAACGACACTCGCGTCATCCCGGCGCAGCTGGACGGCACCCGCGGCGACGCCCGCATCGGCGCCACGCTCCACAAGCGCGAAGGGCCGCGGCGCTGGCGCGCCTTTGTGCGCAACGCCCGCCGCCTGCGCGACGGGGACGCGATCGATTTCGGCGCGGGGGTCGGCGCGGTCGCGCGCGATCGGGGGGAGGACGGCAGCTGGGCGCTCGACTTCGCTGGCGAAGAGCCGGTCGAGCTGTTGCTGGAGCGCGCGGGGCGCATGCCCCTGCCGCCCTATATCGCCGGCAAGCGCGCGCCCGATGCACGCGACCGCGACGACTACCAGACGATGTTCGCCGCCGCGCCCGGCGCAGTGGCGGCGCCGACCGCGGCGCTCCACTTCACCCCCGATCTGATGGCGGCACTCGCTTCGGCGGGCGTGGAGCACCGGACGCTGACGCTCCATGTCGGCGCGGGCACGTTCCTGCCGGTCAAGGCGGACGACACCGCCGACCATCGGATGCACGCCGAATGGGGCCGGCTGGGCGCCGCCGCCGCCGATCACCTCAACGCGGTGCGTGCGAACGGGGGGCGCGTGATCGCGGTCGGCACCACCGCGCTGCGCCTGCTGGAGAGTGCCGCCGACGCAGAGGGCCGCCTTCACGCATTCGAGGGCGATACCGCGATCTTCCTGACCCCCGGCGTCCGCTTCCGCGGCGTCGACGGCCTCCTCACCAACTTCCACCTGCCGCGCTCGACGCTGTTCATGCTGGTCTCGGCATTGATGGGGCTGGACCGCATGCAGGCGGCCTACGCCCATGCCATCGAGAATGGCTACCGATTTTACTCCTACGGGGACGCGTCGTTGCTCCTACCGTGAATGCCTTGTGGTGGGCGGCTGGTGGGTCCCTCATGAATTGGCGGCAGCAAGGACGTTGCCCCGAAATGCTCCGATCGCAGCTGCCAGTCCCATGCGCGGCGATACTTCCCTAAAGAGCTATGGATCGGAAGTCGGCGCAATGCGCCGCAGTCGGCCCTTAGCCCGAGTGACTACGTCGGTCCGCCATGGCTTGCTCTTAATGGAACAGCTTGACGCTGGCGGTGGCGCTGATTCCAAAGAGTTAAGGTTGAACCGACGGCACGGCGGCGAACGCCCGTTCGCAGAGACCTGTAACCAGAGCCTCAGCAATGCGCGAGCGGCCCCAAGCCGGAACATCGGTCCAGCTTCATGTCCCGCACGTCGGGCGGGTTCGTCGCTTAGACCGTCTGCGTTCTACCTAGCCCTTTCTACGCAGTATCGTCCGTAGTTTCTTCTCCCACGGAGTCTACAGCTGGCAGTTCTTCATCCCCACGCCCGTCGATGATGCTGCTAAACCGAAGAAGCTGCTCGTGAAGCAGGGCAGAAGCGCGGCGCTGCGCGCCACGTGCTTCAAGAATGTCAGCAATCAAGGCACGCTGCGCATCAATATCGGCAGGGTAGACCAGTTCGAGTGCCTCGAAGTCACTCTCCTGAGTGCGCCGCCTGTTGCTGTGCCCGGTCGTGATCGCCCGAAAGGCGCGCTGGTACAGGCGACTGCGTAGCAGAGTGGACAGGAAGTCGGGATCGAGGTCGGCATTCGTAATCCTGTAGATCGGAAACTCCTTCGTCACGAGCGCGCCGTCCATAATCTCCGGCACCACCGCCACGCAGCCTTTCCAAAGATCAATGCCCGAATATACAACGTCGCCAGCCCGCGCACGCAGCCAAGTCGACGGGCTATCGGCAAAGTACATGCCGAGCCATTCGGGCGGATTGCGCCCCTTGCCTGCCGCCCGCAGTCGGAGCTCGCCGGTCTGACTTATCGTTAGCACCTCCACCTCGTCCTCGGGCTCGTCCTGCGGCCGCACAACCTCCCAACGACGCTCCATGACGTCACTCACGATGCGGCGCGTCCAACCGTCCGGAAGAGCGGCATCCTCCTCTCGCTTGAACAAGTGGTACTTGGGGTCGAGACGATGACTTGGGTGCGATCGCCACATTGTAGCGGCGTCGATTGCCATGCAGTCGGGTGATCGACGGCCGGCGTAGTGACCAGGCGCGCCGCAGAAGGCGCGATACTCGCCAAGTATTGTCCCGTTCTGATCGGCGTCGACCTGACCACCGACACCGCCGCGGTACAGATCGTTGGCCTCGCTCGGGACACCGGTCGTTGTGTAGCCAACCGTGTTAGCCTCTGCGAGGAACACAGAACAGGGCTGATCCTCCAGGGCGGCCTCGATCGCAGCATCCTCGTCGCGACCGGCGCCCAGCGCCGCCTCGTAGACGCGGTCAAACCGCGCCTGCTCTGTCCGAGTAAAGCGCCGGAACATCAGGATCGACGTCTTGTTCTGCGCGCCCGACTTGCGAAACGCGTAGTCGGGGAGCGACACGATCGCCTCGACCTGTCCTCGCTTCATGAGCATGCGGCGGACCCGTGGGCAATTCGACTGCTCGCCCCCGTTGTTGAACAATCCATCGGGGAGCACCAGGCCAAGCCGGCTTCCTGGTTCTTGCCGAAGAAGGTCTATGCAGCGCTCAAGGATGATCTGCTCTGAGGCAACCTGTTCACGCCCTGCGGCAACGTCGAACGCATCTAGTGTATTTTCGCCAAGCAGGTCCTCGTCGCCCGCCCGCACGTCATCGCCGAACGGCGGATTGCCGACAATCTTGGTAAACTTCGCCAACGGGGGGTTCAGGCGCGGCTTACTAAAGCTGCTGTCGAGCGCGCTGCTCGTGTCGATGTTGGTATGCCCATCATGGTGGATCAGGAGATTGATCTTACAAATTCGAGCCAGCACCTCGTGGATCTCGATCCCGAAAACCTTATGGAGCGCGAAATCGATCTTGATGCGATCGATCTCGCCGTGAGGTTGGCCAGCGTAGTCCGCATCAACGCCGTGCCAGACCTGCAGCAGCGCTTCCAAGAGAAAGCCGCCGCTGCCGGCGGTCGGATCAAGGCAATAATCGTCACTGTTGATGCCCATCAGCGCCACGGTGAACCGCGCGAGTGGGCGCATGGTGAAGTATTGTCCGAGCTCGCCGCGAAAGACGGAGCCGAAGAAACTCTCAAACGCCGCGCCGATCACGTCCACATCGGTCCGCACGAAACTAACCGCCTGAAGCGCCTCCACGACGTCGGCGATCTTCCGGTCGGGCAGGCCGATGCGCGTGCCGCGCGGAAAAATGGTCGCATCCTGCTCGCACGCGAGCGCGAAACGCTCATGAATGCGGTTGGCGACAGCGGCGGTCGTCTCGCCCGTGCCGACTTGGAAACTTCGAGGCTGCCCAGATCGGGTGCTCCGCTCGTCCACCACCTTGGCGAACAGGAGCTTACTCCACTCATCAAACGCTACGAGCGGATCACGCTTTCCCCCCGCCCAAATAAGTGAGTGCGCGCGGCGGATGCGGTTTTCGAGACTCTGAGGCGTGCTCGCCCGGATGTCATTCTCCCCACCCGCAACGAACTGGAACCTTGGAGCTTGGCCATACTGATCAGGGACAGCGCTACGTTCTCCACGCCGGTTCGCTTGGCGCTCTCCGGCGGGAAAACTGGCGACATCGAAGAACACGCTCTCGCCGCCTTCGTCGTAGAGGGCGAGCGAGGCACGCAGTGAGTTCGCATTGCCGAACAGTTGCTCAATGGCCTGACGACGCTGGGCTGGCGTCTGACCCTCCGCCTTGTTCTCGACGACAAGGTACGGCGCTCGGCAGGCGTCGTCAGCGTAGACGACTATGTCAGCGAGGTCGCTTGGTGTGCGTCTAGGGACCGTCACTTCGACGCGGATGCGCTGCGGCGGGTATTGCCGCCCGATGATCAGGAAGGCGATTGTCGCGCATCGCACCCATTCCTCCGGATCATGCCAGCCATAGCCTTTGCGCTGGTTCAGCGCGTAGGTGATCCGATCGCCATCGATCTGAATGAAGCCGCGTGCGATGCACTCCCGCACGTCCGAACGACT
>Ga0325400_1001009_pt1 | contig 22532 bp, 11 predicted proteins | sample PopdelMetagenome_2_FD_205662 | JGI IMG/M metagenome (GOLD analysis project Ga0325400, IMG submission 205662) | Populus deltoides microbial communities from Bellville, Georgia, United States - Xylem-PdKOR-R1 | ecosystem: Host-associated > Plants > Phyllosphere > Stem > Wood/Secondary xylem...
TCCAAACCATATATACATGTCCATTTCATCATCCTTACACAGGGTTTGCTTTCAGTGAAAACAACACCAAAAGAAAAACTCAAACAACGCTGTAAGAGTGAAAACATGTTAAACAGCAGAAAAGAAGGAAAAAAAAACATTAAAGAAAACACATGATTTGTTCTCTTTTTATGATAAACCAGTAACCGAATTATCATCACCAAAACACTAAAAAAGACACTCACTTTAACCCACCCACCCCCAGAAAAAAAAAAACATAAAACTTGCAATTTGAAGTATAAAAAAACGAGAAAAAAAAGGAAAATCAAACCATAAAAAGAAGGAAACAATGATGATCGGATAAAAAAAAAAAACTTGATGATACTACTTAAATTTTGATAATACACATGTGTGTACCTAATAACAATTGGTGTTGATGTTGTTGTTTACAGGCCTTCGAGGGAATCGAAGACCTAGACGAAATCTAATCCTAAGGTTTTTTTTTTTATTTTAGAAGGATGTTTTTCTTTTTCGCAGATGCTTTCTGGTGATGGTATGATAATGATGATACAAAGTTACGAACAGGGGCGTTAGCATTCTTTCGTATTTTATATGTATAATTAAGTAATACTCTAAAAGGCCGCCTTTTAATTACACTTATATATTATAATAATAATAATAATTATTATTATTATTATTATTATTATTATTATTATTATTATATTATATTATATTATAACTTTTTTTCGTTTTTAATTTTTTTTTATTTATTTTTTTTATTTTTTATGATTTTATGGGTTTTTTTTTGGTTTTTTATTTATGCTTTTTTTCTTTTAATGAATTGTTTTTGTTTAATTTAGTTTGTTAATGTTAAATTTATTTTTATTTAGTTATCAGACTTTCATGACATAGATCCTGAGTTTGACGGATTAACCTGAAGGCATGGGAAAATACTATAGCTTTTCTCACACCTTTTAATTGTACTTATATATTATTATTATTATTATTATAACATATATTTAAAAAAATTGTTTTTTTGTTTTTGTTTTTTTTGTTTTTTATGCCTTTATGGGTTTTTTTTTTTTGCTTTTTTCTTTGTGTTTTTTCTTTTAATGAATTTTTTTATTTAATTTAGTTTGTTAATGTTAAATTTGTTTTTATTTAGTTATCAGACTTTCAGGACACGGATTCCGAGTTTGACTGGTTAACCTGATTTGATGAGTCAACTAGAAATTTTATCCTTTAGTTTTTTTTCCTCTTTTTTTCTTTTTATGTCTTTTAATGTGGACTGCACAGTGCAGTCCACGGTGAAAAGGTTGGTGCCTTTTTTTATTTTTAATTAACTTTTATTTATTTATTTTGTTGATATTAAATTTTTTTCTATTTAGTTATTAGATTTTTATGACACGAATCTCAAATTTGACGGGTTAACCCAGTTAATTCAGTTTTTTTTTCTTTTTCTTCATGTTAGTTTTTTTTCTTTGTTTTTTTATTTTTAATTAATCTATTTAATTATCATATTTTTATGACACGACCTTGCAGCGAGGCCCACATCCAAGACTTTTAAGTTTGGTATTGCAGCCAGACCCACTTAAACTGAGGTCATTCAAGTTTAATATTATTATAAATATTACTCTTGGGTTAGTCGTTGCAATCAAACTCAAGACTCTTGCGTATAGCTTTATAAAAACACCTAACACTTTTAAATCTTAGCTTTTTTTAATATTTTTTTAAGCAAAAAAATTAACTCACGGCATCTTACGAGTCATGTAACTAGTATATATTGAAAGAGTGTGGAAGAATGATGTCACTCGATATGTCACTGTTTCCTCACACCACTCACACCACTATATATTACAACATTAATTTATAGTGTATTTTTTTTTCTTTTCATTTTATTTTTTTTTCTAATTTTTTCTTTTTTTCTTTTTTTTTTATTTTTTATTTTTTTTTCAAAATTACTTTCATTTTTTTTCAATTTTCCTTTGTTTTCTTTTTTTTTTGTATTTATATTTTTTTTCCAAAATTATTTTTGTTGATTTTACTTTTTAAATAATGAGCTGGTTAAAAATTTTATTTTGTAATTTTTTTTAAAAAAATACTGTGGATTGCTGCGGTATTTTCCCACATAGTTTTTCTATTTTTTTTCAAAATTATATTTGTCGATTGTTTTTTAATATTAAGTTGATTGAGAATTTAGTTTTGTAATTTTTTTCTTTAAAACATTGTTGATTGCTACAGTGTTTCTCCACATAATTTTTTTTTATGATTTTCTCTGAAATTATATTTTTTTATTTTATTTTTTAATATTGAGCTGGTTAAAAATTACAGTTATAATATGTGATGAAAACACTGTAACTTTCCTTGCAAATTATTGTGGATTGCTACAATGTTTTTTCCACATGGTTTTTTTTCTGTTTTGTCATGTTTTTTTGTTTTTGTTAATTTTATTTTTTAAAATATTAAACTGGTTAAGAATTGCAATTACAAGTAAATACAAGTTTTTCCTCACAAAACACTATGGATTGATACAGTTTTTCCTCACATGGTTTTTTTCCAGTTTCTTTTGTGTTTTTTTGTAATATTTTTTTTCCAAAATTATCTTCGTCGATTTTTTTATATATATATTGAGTTGGTTATAATTTAACTTTGTAATAAAACTTAATCATGTGAGGAAAGCACTGTAACTTTCCTCACAAAACATTGTGGATTGCTACAGTGTCTCTTCACATGGTTTTTTTTCTTATATTTTTTTTTCAAATTATCTTTGTCAATTTTATTTTTTTTAATATTAAGTTTTTTTAGAATTACAATTACAAGTCATTACAAATAAGGCTAAATCATGTGGGGAAGCACTGTAGCTTTCATCACAAAACACTGTGAATTGCTACAGTGTTTCCAACATGATTTTTTTCTCTTTTTTTGGTGTTTTTTTTGTTATTTTTTTCTAAAATTGTCTCTATCGATTTTTTTTTAATATTGAGCTGATTAAGAATTTAGATTTGTAATTTTTTTTAAAACACTATGAATTGTTGTAGTGTTTTCTCATATAATTTTTTTATGATTTTTTTCAAAATTATATTTGTCGATTTTTTTTAATATTCAATTGGTTAAGAATCATAATTACAATAAAGCTAAATCATATGATGAAAGGGTTATAGTTTTTCTCACAAAACACTGTGGATTACTACAGTATTTCTCTAAATGGTTTTTTATTTTATTTTATTGGGGAAAGCACTGTAATTTTCCTCACAAAATATTATCAATTGCTACAATGTTTTTTCTCGTGGATTTTTTTCCTTCCAAAATTATATTTGTTGGTTTTTTTTTACATTAAGTTGGTAGAGAATTTAGCTTTGTAATGTTTTGCTTTATTAACAAAAAAGCTAAATCATGTGGCGAAAGCACTGTATCTTTCCTCACAAAACATTGTAGATTGCTACAAATCATTTTGTTCAGTCTCTAAGTTTTTGATCACCAACACAACTTTTTTTTCCGTCATGAAATATTTGCTCCATCTTACATTTAGTTTCTATTACTTATGTAGCACTGGTTCACAATTATAACACTATCAAATGTGTGTGTGTGTGTGTGTGTGTGTGTGTAGAAAGAGAGCTAACGATGTCACGCGATATATCATGGTTATATCAATTTTTTTTCTAAAATAAATAAAGAAGTTCATAACTTAATTTATTTAGTATATAAAATTGAGATAATTAGTATAAAAATAAAAAAAATTCTAATAATTTAATATTAAATGATAAAAGAAAAAAAAATCAATTTTATAACAAGAAACTTTAAAGAAAAAAACTCAAGTTAACATGTATTTACTCTGTTAATCTATCAAGCATGATATAAGATTAAAATTAAAATTAAAAAAACTTAGAAAAAAAAAACTTTGAGCCAACATGTGTTCACTTAACTAAGTCGCACATAAGATAATTCCACTTAAAGGAAAAAAAAAAAAAACAAAGTTCAAGCATAAATAATTTAATGTCAAAGGATAAAATTAAAAAAAATAATTTAGAAAAAATCAAATCAACTTGAGTAAACTTAACTAACCCGCGTCCCGAGATATAAGATAGGGATATCCCAACAAAAATAAAAGTAGAACAAATCACGAAACTTAAGTCTTAATAACTCAATATCAAATAATAAAACCAATAAAAAAATTAAAATTTAAAAAATATTTAAAAAATTAATATTTCATGTTTAAAAAAATTAATATTTAAAAAATATTTAAAAAACCATTAATACATTTATTATTTCTATCCAAATCTACTTCCACCACGTTAACATTAATTATGAGTATTTTTCTATTATCAAGCACTCTCATTCCAATTTATGGCCAAATTTCAAAATCATAAATTTACTTGATCTCACAAAATCTTCACAACATTCCATTTAAGAATTTTATCATTATTTTGCTATGTATCCACATCATGTAAACTCAAATCAATAATATATATTTTTTTTTATTGAAAATTATCTATTTTCCCTAATTTCCTATTTATATCCTTGTTTGCAATTACCCTAACAAATCTAATTTCTTGAATCATAGTGACCATTATTTCCAAACATTTTTATAATATAAATGCATACCATTTATATTACCATATACATGAATCCTCAAATTGATTTAATTTCTTAAAAATTCTTTTACGATCAACTTCATTCTTTCTCCTTCCTTTATAAGTCATCATCCATATATTTACACACATCAATTAAATTCTAAATAACAACAACATCAACTAAACTAGTCCTTCATTTTTTCCATACTTAGCTAGCCACATAGCTCTCAATTTCACCATGATTTATTTAAACTTTTTCCATGATATTACATCCATTACAACCTAGTTTATTCAATTCTAATCAAAATCACATTTTCTCAAATTTTTCACCAAGAACCCTAGCTAAAAAATTCTCTAACTTGCTCAAAATCACTTAATCGTACTAAAACCTATATAAGTAAGTTCTAGTCATCTTACCATTTTTCCCAAAATTCCTTCTTCTTCATTCTATTTCCTTGCCTTTTCCTTTTTTATCTGTTCCTCTTGGTTTTTATCTTTTTTTTTTTGTTTTTTAATTTTCCCACTATTTTTTATATTTCTATTTTTAAATTGTTATAGGAACATTTTATTTGAAATTTCCAAAATCTAAATTCACCTTCTTAATTCAAATATTCAATTTACTCATTTAACACAGTATTTTTCTTATTAATTTTGTGAATTTCATCTGGGGGTTTACAGAAACACTATTCTAAACAAGCCTTAAAATTTTATGTAATCAAGTTTCAACCCGTCATTTTACTATACAAAAATATTAAAAAGACAAAAAAAAAAACCTCTTTGCAAGTTCAATATTTTGCAACTTCTAAGGATATTTATGTTATTTAACCATGTAAAGAAAATCAAAAAGACAAAAAAGCTCTTGATTAAAAGGCTTTTTTTTGTTAAGGACAAAGAAGTAACTTTGTTGCCTCAACAAAATTAAATAGACTAAATTGCTCATAATCAATTTATAAATGACTATTGACTCATGAAAAAAGATAGTTTTACCCCATAAATAGGCAATTATTTTGTGTAAAGAATAGCAAAATCATGTTACCGTAAAACACATATCAATTTTAGTGTTTTGATAATATATACAAAGCTATGGCTTTTAGAAAAGCTACACACACTCACTCACTTGTATGTATGTAGATGGTAAATTGTCATTAAGCTAGCTTTATGTAATGGGAAAATAGTGTTGTGTGCTCCTAAGATGTATTCAAATTGATGATGTGTCTTTTCAATTAACCATCCATACTTAATGAAAAATGAGTTTCATGATTTGATTTCTTTGAATAATTAGGCTTAGTCGTTGGTTTATCAATTCCTTAATTCATCAATTTTTTTATAATATTATTATCATTATCATGAATAAATTATTTTCAATATAGAAACCAATTAGTATATCTTTTTAATTTCATTAGGAAATATAATAATTTTTCCTTCTCTTAAATTGAGGAATAAACTATCTTTTTATATCCATGAGCAAGGTATGGTTATGGTTATTATTTGTTGGTTTTAAATATGATGTGGTTAAATTGGATGATATGTTTTTATATAATTAGTTGGTTTATTAATGTTATGTGATAAAAGAGGATTACAATTTACAGATTTTCACATATTATTCTCATTCTAACTTTTATATATCCATTAATAATACTAAAAGGTTGGGTGTTTTATTACAATAATGAACAATGAAGTGCCAAAGGTTTTTTTATTTTGGTCTTTAAAATTTTTGAGATTTTTTAATTTCAAATTTAGTTTTTTTTTTTTTAATTTCATAAACTAGTATTGGGTTTACTAGGTATTAGACTTTATAATTTGTTTTATATAGAGTTATCATAATTTCATAACCCGATTTGCGAGTTTACAACTTAGCCATGTTGACCCCGATCTTTTTTTTTAATTAATTTTTCTCAACTTCATCCTTCAATATTGATTTGATTAGAGATTGAGTTTCATAATTATTTTATTTGTTTTCTATTGAGCTTCATGTTTTTTTGTCCTTTTTTTAATTAATTTTTTTTATTTCTTCCTTAAACATTGAGTTTATTAAGAATTAAATTTTATAATCTTTTTTTATTTGTTTTCTATGGAGTTATCCCGATTGCCTAACTTGGATTGTAGGTTGACTCATGTTATTTTTTTATCCTTTTGTTTTCAATTTAATCTTTCAACATTAGGTTGATAAAGAATTTGATTTCATAAATTTTTTTCATTTGCTTTATATGGGATTATCACTATCTTATGACTTGGGTCACGGGTTAGGCCTGTTGACTCGGGTTTTTTTTATCTCTTTTTAGTTGAGTTTTGTTTTTCAATTTCATCCTTGAATATTTGGTTGTTTGGTTGACTTGGGTGGTTTTTTGTGTTATTTTTTTAATTCATCATTCAATATTGGGTTAATTTATAATTAAACTTCATAATTTATTTTGATTTATTTTATAACGGGTCATCTTGATTTTATGACCTAGGTTTGACGTATTAATCAGGGTTGACTTGACTTTTTTTTTAGTTGGATTTTGTTTTCAATTTCATCATTCAACATTGGATTAATTAAGAATTAAATTTAATATACTTTTTTTTTTTGCTTTTTAACAGTGTTATCAAGGTCTCATGACATAAGTAGCGGATTTTCCAAGTTAACTCGAGTTTTTTTTAGTCGATATAATATGTTGTCGTTTCAATATATATAAAAAATATTATCTTGATATTTTTCTAGTCAAAATACATTTTTATTGGTCATCTAGGTTGTTTTTAGATTTGTCAAGTTAACCAGGTTATATCAGGTCAATCCCTATATAATTAAAAAAAATATTTCCTGCTACAAAACACACTAACAATACATGAATTGTTTTTTTACATTAAAAAAAACTGATTCAACCCACAACATAACACAAGCAATAATCTAGTATTAAGCTTAGTATAAATAATACAACACACCTTTTACTTTATAGCACATAGTTATTAAACTCAATCCTGGATTGACTTAAAGCAAAACTTAAGTCACGAGTTTTGCAAGTTGATTTGGGTCAATTAATTTTTTTAATAAAACAAATATCAAAACGATATTGCTTTACAAAAAAAAATATAATAAAAAGTCATGGGTTGACTTTCCATGTAGATTTAGTGAAATCTAGTCAGGGTTTTTTTTCACACTCAGCCCAAGCTAAGGGGCAGTTCAGACATGTCGAATCCATGAGAAGAAAAGAGCAATGATAAGATTTCTTTATGAAAAGTTAAGCTAGAATGGAATGGTACGACTCTTTTATTTTATGTTTCATCTTAATAGAATAAAGCAATAATCAACTTCCCATTTGATTTTAAAATTAGCATTTATTGGGTCTTTTACCATTCTAACACAATTTGGTAAAAAGTTTTGGAAAAATGATATAAGTTGAAAGTGAAAAATAACACAGTTTGAACATAATCACATTTTAAATATTGGTTTTGTAGACAATTGTGTTTTAAATATTGGTTTTGTACATGACTGCTATTAGAAATGACAATTGTTTAGTAAGAAACCAAAATAAATATCTCATACAAATTAATTAACATGTACAAAAGTCAACCCAAAATTTTATAAAGATTCAATAGCCAAGATAAAAGATTGAAGATCTAATGGCCAAGAAAGGAAGATGAAATAAGATGTGGAAAAAAAGAGAAATGAGAGAAGAAAAAGAAAGAATGGCTCACCGGAAACAAACCGATACTCCATTTTAACACATCTAGTATCATTAAAAAGATTTCAATAAAATAATTCTAACCCACTTTGGAAGATACCAAACTAGATCATAATCAACTCTAGATTAACCACAAACAAATCCCAATAGTATAAAACCAATATTCAAAAACACAATTCTGTTCAGATTATACTATTTTTCAAACACTTTTTTAACCAATGTCATTCTCTAGCAAATTATGTCTTAAAAAAAAATTCAAGTTCTTGCATTTATTTTTAAATCTTTATATGTTTCCCTCTATCTTTCTTATTAGTTTTTTGGTTGAAACTAGGGCTTAAGAGCCTTGAAAAGCTGAATTGGCTTCTTTATACACAGTTGAATTGAAACTTCTCTCCAGCCAATAACTCTCTTGCTTTGTTGACTAACCCGGTGATCACAACCCAACAACGATCAGCTTTGACAGAATTACTAAATCCAATGTTCATGGCAAAACCTCTAACCCACGAAACCAGACGATCCTGAATAATTCCACCTGAACCAGCATTTTCTAGATTGCCATTGTTGCATCCATCAACTTTAATTTCATCCATTGCTTTAGAGGGTATTTCCAGCTAACCATATTGTCTTGCTTAATGATTTTCAAATTGTTAGCATCAATCTCGTTGGCTAACATTGTATCTGCAACCAATGACCTAATTATAGCTGTAGGAGTACAATTTGAGGGAGTCTTTTTTGGGTGTTTTTGGTTGTGCCATTTTCTATTATTGCAGTCTCTCAGAACGTGAAGCACTATTTTCATTTCAATCCGACAAGTATGGTAACATGGATTAGGAGCAAGTTTACGATGAACCCTAGATTCATTGGTCATGATCTTTTCACGCGCAACTGTCCATAAGAAATCTCTTACTCTTTCCGGTCCCCTCCACTTCCATATGAGTTTCCAAATAGGATCCTTGAATTCATCATGTTGGTTTGAGACTCGTATGCAGGTTTAATGAAGAAGATTCTACTAGAAGAAAAGCTCTAGAAGACCTTATCATCATTTATCACGCTAGTAGGAGGGAGATCACTAGCCATAGCTACAGTCACTTATATGGGAAGAAGGTGGGCAAAGGCTTCCCATCTCCATTGTTCATTAATGTTAACCATTTTTGGCAATTGATAGGTTTTTCATCTCCACTGGAATTTCTTGAAGTGCATGATTAATTAACGGGCCAAAACCTTCTAGACAATTATCCATCCAAAACTGAATGTCTCTTCCACTACCAATTGCCCAGCCAACACCATCAACAACACGAGGCCAAGTTTTGCAAATTGCTTTCCATAGTTAGGAATCTTTTCTTTTAGCCTGAATAGGAGGAATGCGCTCCTGCGGCCCAATTGAGGTTGGTCTTATCATGAATAATCCCCCATCATAATTTCATAACGAAGGCTTTATTCACTAAATGCATCTTCTTTAATCACAGTCCTCCATCTAACAACGACTGGAATAATGTGCTCCAATGGATTAGGTGGACTTTAGCTTTACTTTCATTCTCTCCCCATATAAATCTTCTGCATATTTTTTCAATCTCATAACAGATTGATTCTGGAATAAGGGAAGATTGCATTGGATACAGCAGGACAACTACCAAAACTGATTTACAAAGGGTGATTCTCGTCGCTAATGATGAGTTATTGCTCTTCCAACTTCGGCGGCATGTTCTCAATGATGTAATTATACGACCTGCTTGGTAATTCTATGATGTAATAGAGGAACTTCCACCTACTTTCCAAGATTACCAATCTTTGTAAAACCACTGTTGTGACTAATAACTCTTGCTAAAGTAAATCTTGGTTTTAACAAATCTTCCTTATTTGTAAAGTAATACATGTTGATGGTTTTAAAGTGATTGCAACATTAGAATTGTCTTTTAATTTGTGCAGGGGACAGGCGCAAAAGAAAATGATGGGGTCCATGGACATTGTTGCTTGCTAGGCAATGAGGAGGGCAATTTCTTCTCCCACTATTTACTTTTGAATTTGTTGCACCTTACCAGTAGAGTAGACCCAACATTAATTGAACCAATCAAGTCCATAGCATTCTTTGGTCTAACTTAAAGAGGAAGACACCAACTAGATTGGTGCTAAGCAGTCAGTATGCACCAAAAAGCACGCAAAAGCCATGGTTCCTTCTTTCCTCTTTCCTTACTGGCTCAATTATCACTTTCATAGGGGAACCAAGACCCTAGCTTCTAGTTTCTAGTCCTGGTGGATCATACAGGCTTGCCGGCATGACAGGACTGAGCAAGTACACAAATGATGACACACATCATGACATCAACAAAAATTCATCACAAAGAAGGATCCAAGGAAATTCTTCAGTGTGCAATACAAGCATGATACTACTGTATGCTTGAACTTTCTCTGTATAGTTTAGTTGACAGTCCTATTTAATGAAATCAAGATTTCAAAGTTATAACATGTTATTTGCAAATCATAGCATAACATCAATTATATAATAGTAACAACTATTATTGCCAGTTATTTTGCAAATAAGGGATTGGTAATGGTTCATTTACAAAACCGAGCTTTTCAATTTTGTTTTGTTTTTTAACACAGTTAAAAAATAATAATAAAGTAACATAGTTGAAAAATAATGTAGCAAACTTCAATCAGTCACGACTCTTCTTGAATTTTAAATCTTGTGACTCTTTTTCTTTCTCTCTCTCCCTCCGCCGATCCTCCCCTCTCATCTCCAGCTAGATCTCTCTCTCCCCATCACCAAAAACACCCCAAGCAACCCTAAAACACATATCTCTCTTTACATCACACATCTATCTCTTTCTCTCTAGCTCTACCTGCGACAACCTCTCTCTTTCTCTCTCTACCAGCGGAGGGGCAACCACATTCCAGCCAAAACACCACCACCGGTCACCCTTATTAGCCACATTTTACTTCTAGAAGTATATTGAACACCCTCAATTAATTTCATGTAATTTATGTTTAATTAGTGTTAATTTTATTTTATTGAATGTTAGAGTTTTGAATTAGAAATTAGGTTAATTAGAATTAATTTATGTTTACTTAGTATTAATTATGTTATTTAGTGAATTAACAAAATTATGGAGAATAAATGTCAGTGTTGATTTAGGTTAAATTATAGATTATGTTAATTAGATATATTTTTAGTAGATAGTTAGGTTATTTTGTTAAATAACCAATTATTTTAGGTTGTTGCTAATTGTGAATTAACAAAATTATGTGTTTGAAATGTTAATGTTGATTTACGTTAAATTATGGATTAGGTTAATTAGATATATTTTTAGTTGATAATTGATGCATTTTGATTAATTCCAAGATATTAATAAATTAAAATTATGTTTTGTAGTGTTGTTTGATAGAATATTTGATAATTTAGGAATATTATGCTTTCATAATGGTATCATTGTCAATACCGATAGTGGTATCACTTATAATGGAAGAAGCCATAAATTCCTAATTGCTACATCATACATGCCTTTTAACGAATTATAAAAAATGTTATGTGATGAACTTGGTTAAAATGTGTTTGAAATAGAAGTTGAAATTACTTATAGGATGTTGCAAATCAGGGTTAGTCAAGCTCGTTATGTAAGTGTACCGATCTATAGTGATAAGAGTGTGAATTCAATGTGTGGGTTTGCAAAGATCAATAGGATTAATATTCTGGAGCTCTACTTGAATAATGAAACTAGACAAGGAAACTCTTCTAGTATGGAGTTGACCCAGTTTCCAAGTAACTCTCAGAGAACCATATAGACATTACAAACAACTGATCCATCTAGGTTAGGTGGTAATGCTAGTAGACAAGTTTCGGGGGTAGGAAATTGTTAATATGGAACCTCGGTTGAGTATGACATCTGCTTCATATTACTATGGAGAATCTGAACTAAGTGATGATGAAAATGAGCATCATATTAATAGAGTTATGGTTGATGAGAAAGATGAGGATGCTGAGTTGCTTGATCTTGTTAATTAATACATGGCACCTCTAGCTCCCGAATTTGAGGTTGTTAGTATGGATGACCAATATGGATGCAATGATTGGGCTAATAGTAATAGGCATTTAGGCTTATTAATTGATGAGTCAATGATTGGGAAAAGATTCAAAGACAGGTCTGAAAGTGTTGATGCAATAAAGTAGTGGCATATAAAGAATTCTTTGCAGTACAAGATTCATCATTCAATAAAGTCTTATGTTTAGTTGCATTGTGTTCAAGAACCGATTTGTAAATGATATTTACATAGGGGTTTCACCAAAGGTCTGATTCATGGGAAATTTCTAAATTGAAAGTGTCACACACATGTCAAAACCATCTTGTTTTACAATTTCATCATCGAATTGACTTATATCTAATTGCTAAGATGATATTGACAATTAAGAAGAGGGAGATAAGTGCGAGTGTTGCAATGATTTAGGGTATCGTAGAGAAGGATTATGGGCATGAAGTATCTTATTGGAAGGCGTGGACAACAAAAAAAAAACATATTGAAGAGATTATTTGGTATACATAAAGAGTCATTTCAAAACCTATATAGAACTCTACTAGCCATCAGAGATTCCAATTCAGGAACAATTATCACTTGAGATCATAAAATGGTAGATAACAATAAGGCAACATTTGAGAGAGCATTTTGGGCATTTAGTGCTTTAATTAATAGGTTTAAATATTGTCATTCTCTAATTAGTATTGATGATACTCACCTTTATAGTAAGTACAAGGCTAAGTTGTTGATTGTAGTTGCTTATGATACGAATAATGATGTTTATCTGTTGTGTTTTGCTATTATGGAAGAAGAGACGAACAATAATTGGAGTTGATTTTTTAATTTTCTTCGTTGATATATGATTGGAGGATGGACCGAGTTGTGTATTATATCAGATAGACATGTGGTAATAAAGAATTCTATGGCATAATTTTTTCCTAAGCTTATTAGATATCATTGTTTACCATACTTTATGAGTAACTTCAAGACAAAGTTAAAAAATGTTGCCTTGAAAAATATGTTACATAAGATGTGTATAAATCCTTCTAAACAAGATTTTGACATTTTATATGAGGAGTTAATAGAGATTGATGATGCAATCAAAGTGTGGTTAGAAGTTGAACCTAAAAAAAATGGGCATTATCTTATGATTATGGTGGTCGTCGTTATGACAATATGACCACGAACTTGTCGAAGGTTTTAATAATGTTTTAAAAACTATCCATGGATTTCCTATTTTAGTTATAGTGTAGATAATGTTTTTTAGATGTAATAAATATTTTATGGAGTACAGAGATAAAGTTAAAAAAAAATTTTGAATTGTGATGTGTTCTGGCCTCCAAAAGTCCTAGCTAAAATACTTCTTGATGCGACAACTTCTAGATCACATTTGATATCTCTATTTGATCTTGGAGGTGGTATATTTCAATCCGAGACACCTCCAGCAACTGGTACTTGTGGTAAATGATAATTATATCATCGACCATGTTCATACGTAATTGCATGTGCACTTTACGAGATGTGGACTATATATAATTTGTTGATGATTTCTACTACAACTTGTTGTATAAAAATGCAAAGTCCTTGTTTTCAACTTTTGCCTGGTCATCATTATGGTATGCATATACTAGTCCAAATGTATATGGATGTCCAAATAGATGGCAGACGGATAAAGATCAAAGAAAATTCACTCGTTTATATAATGAGATGGATGCTGAAGAAGGGCACTCATTGAATAGATGTTGTATATACAATCAAAATGGTTATAACAGAAAAAAAAACTTGTGAAACTAGACAACGTATGTTATTTTTATATATATATTTTTTAAATTAAGTCAACTTCAATTAATGTTTTTAATTTAACTATATATATGTTCAATTATATTGCAAATTCTAATATTGTTTTATACAGGACCTCGAGATACATATGGTTTGGATTAGAGGAGGTTCGAACTCTTCTAGGAGTGCCGACAAATATGGCCACCTTATTGTTGTTGCAAGTCCTGATGATAGGTCGATATTATATATACAGGATCAATATCGTTCAGATGATATTTGGAGTGGAGAGGTAAGATGAATATTTTAATTAAGATTTCTAATTGTACAATTTTAACTATATTAATTGATGATTTAACTAAGTTGTTTGATTTTTAGGACAGTGATCATCCGGTCACACCTAGACAACATGATCGCGTGCATCCATATGTATTGAGACTGGTTTTTATGAGATTAGTCAGTTGCGTCGTATACATCTTAATCATGCATTGATTACAGCATTGATAAGTGATGAAGACGCGAGACGTACACCTTCCATCTACGTATTGGTGAGATGGCACAAACACTCCAGGATATGGAGATAATATTTGATCTTTCGATAGATGGGACACATGTCACTAGTTGTGGAGGCTCGATTGATAGAGATATGTTATGTGATTGTCTATTAGGACGGGTGCCTCCATCCAATGCACATAGAGGCGACTGCATCAAGTTGACATGGTTGGATGCTAATTTTCAAACCCCTCAATAGAAATTTTCAAACCCCTCAATAGATGTGACAGGAGACAAACTGATTATGTATGCTCGAGCATACATATTACATATGTTTGGAGGTCTTATTTTCACAAGTATTGGTGGCAATGCAGTACCATTATACTTTCTAACACTACTTGATGATTTTTGGGCCATTCTGAATTATAGTTGAGGGGGAGCATACTTGCATATTTATACCGATAACTATGTAAAACATGTCTGAAAAAGAGAAGATAAATTGTTGGGTGTCTCCTATTTCTTCAAGTTTATGTATTTCAAATTATTTGATTATTAGAATTAATGACATTTTAAATGCTTATAATTCTCAATGTTGATTAATATAGTTCTGGTCATGGGAGTATATTCATATTGGACGTTCAGAGAGTTAGGGTAATAACATGTTTGACACTGTTACTCAGAGGCCACTCTTCATTTGTTCTAGGTAATAATTAAAAAAAAATATTTGATTGTATTCAACATGTTATTTATATAAATTGAATGCAAAAAAAAGGTGTTAACTTTGTGGTATGTCATGTCAGATGATGTGAGGTTAGACATTTCACGGTAAATCTCACTCATATCCACAAGTTTTACCATGATGAGTTAGATGCCCAACTACCGCATCAGGTATGTAACACATGTATTTAATTTTTTTTATTTGAGTGTTAATCTAAAATAAGTTATTTATATGTTTCTAATAGGCTTTATGGATGTCTTATACAGAGGACTTGATACTTTTATTTTTGCCAATATGTCGTGAGGGATATGATATTTGGTTAGCATAAGTCTTGTTGCATTGCTTTGACATTGTTAAGATACATTATCTAAATCAGGTAATGTGTCAATTTGGACTATCTCAGCATATTTCAGATATGTTGATACCGGAGATGAGCTGCACAGTATTAGTCGCTAGGGTAGGCGTGAGGGAAACTGGTTGGTAATTCATGCATCTTACATTTGATATTTAGGATGCCAATAGAGATCGTGTTTTTGAGGAGTGGCATCCGACAATTGATATAGATGCCTATATGACATGGTGTCTATTCATTACATGTTGTTTCATTACTTCGACCTTGTCATGTTTCCCAAATCATCCATGAAATTCGATGCACTATGCCCCTAATATCCAAGACATAATTGATTGATATGCAATATTGTTTTACATTTATTAAATACCAGATTAATTTTATCATGAATGATGACTACTAATTGGTTTTTAATGTATGTATATAGATTAATTGCTTGGTACGGGAAGCTCGGAAAACAACGACTATCTGTGAAGATTTCAATGGAAAAGGACATATTGTGGCCAACACTACGCTTAATTTTATGTCATGGTGGACTTCATGAGGTTGGGGAGGTTGAGCATCTTGAAACAACATTAGTAGAAGATGAGATTGCTTATCATGGAAGGGTTGGGATGTTGGTCCGTCCACAACCATCCCAAGCCTATCCACGAGTGTCCCAAGTTCATCCACGAGTTGGGATATCATTAGTCCTCCTCAAACTTGCATGAACATTATAAACTCGTCCTCGATTTGGACGAGTTAGGATGATGCTCCAGACCCATACACGAGTGCTTCAGACCCTTCAACAAGTTGGGGAGATTATTAGATATAATTACATGTTATTATATATTATGAAAATTATGAATAAAAGTATAATTATTTTAATTTTTAATAAAATATTATGTTATATTAATTGTCCGTCTAAATTTTATATATGAACTATATTTTGATGCTGAAAAATTAATTATTTATGATTGTGTAAATTATTTTTTCTTTTGACTTAATGTTGATGACAGAATACAGAATAGTCTATTTCAGAATATCTTTATTAAAAAGTCATCTATACCATTTATGTTAGAAAAATCACTTATACCATCTAGGACACACTAGTTGCAAATGCAACTAGCATGTCATAGATATTAATTGTGACTTTCTGATTATTTTTGCGCCTATATTATTTTACAAAATAATTTTTTTAAATGTGCTGACTTACCGAAAGACTCTAGCTTTTCATATTCAAATTCCTTTTTCATAATCTCTCAACTTTCTCCTTGTTATAATTTATTGTTTATATATTTTTACAATTGCAAGATATTACAGTATATATTTAGCAAATTTTAAAAAGTTGTAAATATATACATGACAACAGTACAGCGATCTGTGATCCATGAAAGGGATTGTTGTTTCGTGATTGTGATGGGGATCGCGATTTCACAAAAAACATCGGAGATTTAAAACTGTCTCTCTGGCTATTCATGAATCACAATCATTTGAATCCACTTGAAGATATCCAGAACAAGCAAAAGAACATGCACAGATGAACACAGCAAGTTTTACCACAAGGCTGAAATGAATAGTAAGATCGCAATAAATCAAACAAAATGCGGAGCCAGGATCAAGTCTAGGGCATAACATAACAACTCTTTGCATTAAATTGGATCGAATATCACGTCAATTGCAACGCACTTAATATTAATTAACAATTAAAAATTCTGATGCTGTCCCTACGCCCAAATTGTCTAAACAATAAAAGTATGTGGTGTAAACAGAAGTTTCCTGATTAGTCAAGTATCTTCTCGTATAAAAGATAATTATAACCACGAGGGATAAATAAAACTGAAAAAGTTCGATCTGGCCAAAGTTAAAGTCACACCAGTTGAAATCTAGATGTTATTCGAGTCCATTCATCCTTGCATTTTCTTTTCTTTTCCAGCTTGTGATAAAAGTAAAGAAAATGGAAACAATTCCAGTCTTCTTAAGATCAGAGGCCTTCATTCACCGTTTAAACCAATTTTAGCATTAACATAGTATGAATAAAATCACTGCATCATTAAAAGATGCCCCAGTTTTATATATAAGAACAGAGTGACATACCCTTGCCAAGTACCCATTCTAAAAATCAAGACACAAGTTACAAGTTCCCATCATTTACAATGCTTCAAGAGTCATTCTACTCCGATAGATACCCAAATTATACAAATCTTACCGGAAACAACCCAGGATACAACAAGTAAATAAAAACCACTCAAGCTGTCAGTGCTTACACAATACCAATGTCTTATGTTTTGAGACACTATTGGTTCTAGGAACTGGATGAGAAATTCAATACCTTCTAAATGACAGAATTCATTGTAAAAGAGCACATATCTACTCGTTGCTTTGCATAGGGACCATCATGTGCGGAGCCTGCAAACATTTAGATAAGTCCAGTAAATAAAAATACTAGACTATGAAATGAAAAGGGAATTTGTTATGTAGCCATAACTCTTTTAGTTCCATCAACCAAATCACTCTAGGATTATATGGAGATGCAACCAACCATGAATGCTAAGAAAAAAAGAGAGTATAAAGTTCAAAGAGTTTACTATCAAAACAATTTAGAAACGACAATTGAAGGAAAAGATGAAGAGTAACGATTCAAATAGTGAATCCTGGCTAAAAACAAAACCAAATCCAAAACACCCACCCCCATCCCATGCTCTGCACATGACACAAGTGCCAGAGTATGTGTGGGATTTTGAACACATTCACACAAAAATTAGGGTTGGGCGTGCATATCAAATTCAGAATCACTCTTCACATAATTGTCAATGAACAGCAACATATCGGAAAGTCTGAAATTCCAGTTCCTCTTGTTCACTTTATTTTTCAGTACACTTTAACTTGAACAGGAAAGATTTAAGATGAAATAAGTCCATCTCTCATCATGTCTCAAACAATTAAAACCACAATGACTAATTGAAAACCATTAAATCTCTAGTAACTAGCCTCTAGAGCTGTATAGTTGCACTAACTACAGATCACACTCAACCACCCAGAACCCAATGGGGGTCAATATACATCTTGGGACTCGTTTGGAGTTAATCAGAGCACAGCCTAATCTATCCTATTGTTTGGATTGCTATAGATTTGAGTTTAAGTTACTTTACTATAAAACTATTAAAAATTTAAAGGAGGGGACAACAGCAATGACACATCGCATGGTATAGGGTGTTGATAGAAATTGAGATGCTATGACGGTGGCAACTGCATGAAAGTTGATGATTTGTACAGTATAGTGGTGATGGTAACTGTTTTGTATAGCAGTCAAATAAAGGCAGAAAAGGTAATGGTGGCGCTGAAAACTTCATGGTAGAATGCTGATTGCATATGGCATTAGATGGTGATAGTGTCAGCAGTAATGACAGCAGAAGGCAGGAAACGCACGGGTGGAATGGAATGGTAGCGCCATATATAACAGAATAAGGAAGCAAGGTGGTGTCATTTGGATGGAACAATGCTACAATCCCCTTGATAAAGATATATCCCCATATGCAAGACAGAATAATTCAACAGTTCAATAGCAAAGACCTTAGGCTTGCAAACCAAAGCTGGCACACATATGCATAACCTTTCCAGGGCCCTAATCTAGCAACCAAGTGTATCTGAATAGATGTGCGTGACATGTTGCTAGCAAATAGTTCAGCCAATTATTAGCCAATATAAAAACTGGAAAACAGTTATTCTACAATAATTGACTATCCCATACATTTAATGATATAAAGCAAATCCTTTCACAGAGAAGGAAGGATAATTTCTTGGGTACTCTAATGTTAATTTACAAAGGAAATTAAGGATCCAACCCAGCTTGATTTCCTAGCTGCAATGAAGTAATCTTTACCAGTCAAAAAAAAAAAAAACCTATTTCCTATTAAAATTAAATTGTGTTCCTCAAGCATAGTGTTATGCTTACATTAATGTAATGTCCAGATGAGAAGAAATATTCCAAGAATGATTAGCACACTGTGCAGTGTGTGTGTGAGAGAGAGGGAGAGGGTGCTTACTTGAGAATTTGAATTTCCATAACTAACACCTTGTGAGAAAGAACCTTTATGAGAAATCTGGAAAATTTATTTGCCAAATATCCCAATATAAGATGATTATGATAAGGTTGCTAAAAGTTTAGCACTATAAAATAAAGACAAGGAGGTACGTTGATTGACTAAAAATAAGAAATGGCAGTGACTCAGCAACATAAAGCTCCATTTCACCTGCGCATTTGGACCAGGGTGAATATCCTTTTTAGCAGATGTATCTCCAGTCTTCGCAGATCCCTTGGTATCACCCTATCAAACGCCGTATCTCATTATATATCCAAACACTCCAAAACAAGAAAATATCAAAAGCACATAATAATAATTGACATACCTCCATCTGCATCATCCATTCAATCCCCATACACATAACAACAAAAACATCAGTCAATCATCATTTACTCAAATCGCAACAAAATCACCATCTCGCATACTAAAAAACAATACAAAACAGCAACAAAAATTGAATTCCCAAATCCCATTCCATATCCGTTTCTTATAATTTAAACCACCAAGCAAAATCTAACATTAAATCAGGTACAAAAATAAAAAAATATATATTAGAAATAAATTATCACCTCTCTGTATCGAGACAGGTAAATCTTAAGAGGATCAATATAATCCTCAAACCCTAACGTAGCCATAGCCCAAAGCAAATCATCACCATTTATCGTCTTCCTCTTTTCTCGCTGACACTTATCACTTGCTCTACACCAAACAAAACCCTCAAAGTCAACAATTCAATCACAAATCAAACCAAAGAAAAAAACTAAATGAAATTAAATAACACCACTTACTCGCTTGTGATAAAGCTAATAAACTCAGAAACACATTCTTGAACAGTCTCTTTAGCATCCTTAGCAATCTTTCCATTAGCAGGTAGCGCTTTCTTCATAATCCTACTGATATTTGCGATCGGTAAGAACCTGTCTTGTTCACGTACATTAGAATTAGAGCGAGGACTCTGGTCTCCGCTCTCATGGCTTCCTCCCCCTGGACTCGCCGGTGCCTCTGCCGCCATATCGAAAACCCTAACTCACCACCAATAATCATAATTGATTGATCAAAACAGCAATCAGAGGAAGAGAATTTAGAGAGACAGATAGAGAGATAGAGAGAGAGTAAGTGCTTGTGTGTGTGTGTGTTTAATTTATTACCTGTTAAAAGAAGAAGAAAAAAGAGGGCGCGGATGCGAAGGGATAATTGGATCGGACGCTGGAGAAGCGAGGTGAAAGGAGACGACTGAGATGAGAGAATGAGGTTTATCAACACCGTTGGTTTTTCTGTTCTTTCTCTCTCTTCTCTTTCTGGTTGTTTTTAATTTTTATTTATTTGTTTCTGCGATTTCTTTCCGTTTCGAGATTTCGTCGATATCTTATTAGACCCACGTGGTATCAGAAACTTTCGGCTTATTTTGTGCTTCCATTCACTTAACGACGTCGTTCTATCCACTCACCTCGTGTCAAACTCAAAGGCCAGCAGAGCAGGAACTAGGTCTTCCTGACACGAGAAAAATCATATTCGTCCCTCAACTATTACATCATTCTCAATTTAGATCTCTTAACAAAGGACATTTCCAATTACATATCTTATCCATCAAACCAACCCAATTACCCCCACCATTAAAACTTGTAACAAAAAGGGCACAAATTGACCCTCCTTTTTGTGATTTTAAATGCAAAAACCTAATGCAAGTTTAAAAATTATGATTTCAATATATCATTTGTTTATAAATATTTATTTATAAACTTCACTTTTATTTAAGCATTCATATTCTTTTTTAGTTGAGATGAGCATTATGTGTTATACTCATTAAGAAAGTCATAATATTTTTTTGGTAAAAAAACTTATAATTTATAGCTTGAAACAAATGTGAAAAAGAAGATATATATGAAAATTAGCTATAAGTAGTATAAAAAATAAAATATTCTAAATCCATAAAAGAAATTATATAATCCATAAAATTATAAACGTGAAATGAGAAAATAATGTAATCTAAGTCTCTTGATTCTTTACTAGAATTAATCTACTTTGATATCTTTTAATTTACACTTACAACAATTAATATCAAAGCTTCTGAACCTCTATATGAGATCGTGGCTCCCCTCAAGATACAAGATATTAGCGGGCTTGAAGAAACTTGGACAAAGACACTTAATCTAATCTAAAGGCATTACAATTAAAGATACAATAAAACTACTTTAAATGGCTAGTTCAGGGAAGATAATCTAAATGGTTTTTGAAACTTGAATGGTTACTTAGTAGTTTTGGTTTATTTCAACATCATCATCCACCTTCTACTTAACTCTCTCTTCAAGTTGTCTCTAGTGATGCTATCTAAAAATCAGTCTTAACTTTTAATGTGTCATCATTTGATCACAATCATAACAATTCTTGTGTTGTAATTTTAATGAACCCAAAAGATGTCAGATAGACTTTCCTTCTATTAGTGATGAATATGCCAATAAATGAATTTATAAAACAAATTAGTTCATTGATATGGAATCCATGGATTTGGCGGGAAAAAAAGGTAAATTGTGTTTTTTTATTTTCTTCATTAAGATGTTTTACTTTACACTAGCATTAAACTTAAGTCAAATCTTTCAAAGATATTGTTCTTACTTAGAAAGAGCACATCGTAGCTCTCTGTAGTAGATTTGGTGGTGGGTGGAACCTTTAGCTATTATTAAGAATGAATAACAAATTGCTAATTTGAAGTTATATATTTAAAACTTTGATTTGGTGTTGAACCAAACAAAATTAAATGAAAAACAAGCCTCTTATATGTTTGTTGACGGCCTTCAAGATGTTATCATGGTTCAGTCACCATGTCTCACCTAAAATAACTTAACAAGCTTATGATTTGGTTAGAGTTTAAGAAACCACTACAAACTTCACAATAAAAAATAAACCCATTTACAC
>Ga0325400_1001010_pt1 | contig 22531 bp, 17 predicted proteins | sample PopdelMetagenome_2_FD_205662 | JGI IMG/M metagenome (GOLD analysis project Ga0325400, IMG submission 205662) | Populus deltoides microbial communities from Bellville, Georgia, United States - Xylem-PdKOR-R1 | ecosystem: Host-associated > Plants > Phyllosphere > Stem > Wood/Secondary xylem...
TTACAATTAATCTATTTTACATTGAGTGATTATCCCATTAATTTGTAAATTAATTTTCTTTACATGGCCATTCAACCAGGCATAAATTCCAGTAATCAGGAAATGATCTTCAAGGCTTGCCCATTCAGTAGGGCATCATTTCCAGTAACTGCCCATTCACCAGGGCATTATTTCTAGTAACCAGGAAATAATATTTCAAGGGTTGCCCATTCACCAGGGCATTATTTCCAGTAACCAGCACTAGAATTTACAATCTATAAAATTCCTTCTACAATTATAAAAAAAAATATAAAATAATTAATTACTCCAAGATATCGAACACCTACCTGGTGTCTGTGCGTGTGAAGAGGTCCCTTGTTGCTGATTAGGTCCTGCGGCCTCCTCTGTATCAACAAAAATTACTTTATCACTGTTTATTCATTCGAACCGGTAAAATTCTAATACCTATTACATATTCTTTGATTAAATCCAACACTCTTAATTAAGTTTAATTGACTTTTAATTCAAGGAGGACGAAACCCTCCTTTTTAAAACATTTACTTATTTTTTCACAAAAGTCCCTATACAATTTAACCTATCAACATCAATTGTCTTCAATTTGGTAAGATTCCTTAATAATATTATTTAAACTCCATTCTCTAATTTTTCTTCTCTATTTAGCCAAAAACTCCTCAAATATCATTTAAACTCCATTCTCTAATTTTTATTCTCTATTTAGCCAAAAAGAACCTACGGAAGGAAGTGAAGATTTTTCTTTTCTCTTTGAAAAATTCTTACTCCATTCATATAATAATACTTATAAACCTTCATCTTCCCATATTTTCCAAACAATTGTATTAAACCTCAAATCCCCTAAATTATTCCTCTTCTGGCCAAATATTCAATTCAAATGAGGAAAAATAATTTTTGTTTCTTTTACTTAAAATTAAACACTTACCCAATCATAATTCATGCTTTCTAACATGGTTCAAATGTAATTTGCATCATTCCTATAAATTATAACATAAATCCACAACTTCACATAATCATAATTTTGCATAATCCTTCATCAAACATAAAATTAAAGGAATTAATCATTTGGAGCATGTTATTTACCTCACTTTGATAAGGATTTGAGGAAAGAATGCAAGAAAAATCAAGTTTTTTTCTTCTCCCTCTTCAAACCCTAGCTTGAAATCCTTCCTCCAATGCACTTACCACCTTAAAATCAACCCCCTCTTGATGTTTAATTAAGTTAATCACTCTAATTACTCACTTTAATTAGTGAAATCAATGAGAATTTAAGTAGAAAAATAACATAATTCTTCCCCCTCTCTTTTTTTAAAGCTCATGGCTAAAAGAGAAAAAATGGAGCATTTATAGTCTAACTTTTACCTATTTACACATTGGCCCCTATTTCTTCTCATTTCTATTTTTGTCACTCAACTCTTCTTTTTACTTAATTCTCACCATAACATCTTATATTTTATTCTATTGTATCCAATTACAATACTTGAAATCCTTTTATTTAATTTATTCAGTACTTTATTTATTTTATTGAGATTATAATTTAGCGGGTTTTCACACCCTTGCTCTTCAAGATGATTCATCCTCGAATCACCAACAAGTTTGATAGACAATTTCTTAATTATTTCAGTCGTTGGAGTTCTTTTCTTGCACATAATTGCCTATAACAACATTGTATGAATGTAGTTCCTGATAATAATTTCAAATAAGCATGTCTTCCCATCCACTTACGTGTATATTTTTGAATGATAACCATTGTTGTCCTCTTTCATTTGTTATCCCTTTGGCGCTGAATTGAAGTTCTCCATTCTTCACATTCTTTATTTGTTTCTTTATAAACATTTGCAAGTCGAGTCGTTCAGCCTCACGCTCTTTATCTAACATCATAAAAGCATTATGAGCATAAATATTTGAAACTCGTAACCTCTATTTCTCTTCCTTACTCATATTGAATCTCCTCAGATCAGCCCACCTTGGCTTTTCAGCCCTACTACCACTATTTGCTTTCGGTTCAGCCCTAACCTTCCTCATGTCTTGGGTGTTTGTGCTAGCCTCATTGCCACGTCTCTCCACCCTATCAAGTCTGTCACATATGTTCCCCATCACAAAATTCATCCTCTCCATCATCTGCGTCATGGCTTGCATTTGGAACTTAAGTTTTCCCTCGGGAGGGGGTGGTGTGTTGTTTTGATCTAACATGATAGTACCTGTAAAAATTGGTTAGTGGTAAAAACAATATCCTCACATCACTCGTGTTTCACTCAAACACTCTTAATATCCTCACATGCTCACACCTCTCGTCTCACCTTCTTGCGGTTCTTACAGAACTCAAACCAACACCAAATAGAACCAACTTGGCAGTACAATCCAAATATGTATATATGACTCAAGAAGCAATAAAAACTAGAAAACAAGCAAAACAAAATTGCGATGATAGTCTCATGAGTAGCAAGCAAATCTATCCGATAATATGAACAAAACTGAAGACTCGAATAAAAACAGAAATGAAATATGTGAAATGATGAAACAACACCCAAATATGTTGGATATGTTGAAAATATACTGTAAGAAATGAAAACAACAGAAAGAAAGCGAATTTCAAAAGTTGATGCAAAATAGACCCGTTTACGATGAGTTATGTCTGAATCTGGAACCTAAAGTAAATGATGTCCAATTGAGCTAAAATTTTAGATATAGTGTGATTTTAACCCAAATAGATAGAATATAAACTTTGAGCAATTTACAATAAGGTTTGATATGCTGACGCAAAAACGTTATAAATCAAACCTAATTAGACCCGAAATTGAAAACCAAAGCAAATGATATCCAATTGACTCTAAAATTAATATTTGGTGTGATTAAGACCCCAATAATTAGAGTATTGAATTTGAGCTAATTCTAAGTTGATTTGATCTAATTTTCCCTTGTTTATTTTCTTGCAGCAGAAACCAATAAACATCTTTCTGAACGACTTTTTTTTCTTATTTTTATGCTACTGATATATTTTGGACAATAATAGAATGAAATGACAAAAAAATATTATTTTTTTAATATGCCGCAAATTCTAGGAGAAGAAGAAATTGGACACTAAGGAATTTTTGTGGAAACAATAAGAAACATAAATTTCAGAAGGATATAACATGATTCATGGAGCCAAGCTCTAATATCAAATGATGCGAACCCCATGATCACATGGTCATGCAACCTACACGTAAAGACACCAATTTTCAAAAAGCCAAGTAAATCAGGTTTGATAGGAGTGCGACACAAAGATAACTTGTACCTAGGCACCAATACTATTGAAAACAGAAACACCCACCCAACGAATAATGATTCATGAATGAGAAGTATAAGGATGATGTCATGAAGCCAATTGTTATTCGATAAGTCATTTTTAGTTTTTTAAAGAGCCATGGAAGGGAGATTATCTCACCAACACACACATACACAAAGTACGACAAACAAGAATTTTTATTAATCTGAATTGTCTAACTTACATGTCTAGTTATGCCTTTATTTATACTAACTCTACACTTAAATAAACCCTAACGGACCCCACTTAGGTGGACTTATATGAGGCCCGTTTACAATTGACCTAAATAAGTTATAATAACCCAAAGAGTAAGAAAAAAATAATAAAAATCCGAAAATTACTATCCTAAATATGCTAAAATTAGATTTTTCACCATTAAGAAGTTCCAAATAGACTAGGAAATCTGATTTAAAGGTAGAATTAATTCTGAAGTCTTCTTTCCTTGTTGTAGCTAGGATGAATAAGGAATCCTTATAAGAAAAAGATTCTGAAATATTTATGAATCCTTGCCACACTTGGAAACTATATTGTAGCCCATTAAAGATCTTTATAGAATGAGGAGATTCCCAAAACAAGTTGCCACATCCTTTTAGAAAAAGAATCCTAGCTAAATAGGAAGTTCACAAGTCAAAAGAAAGTAAATAATAAAATTTATACAACCTCTATTGACCAGTATTGTGGTGCTTTTCCAAATTCTGATTGACTTGAAATTATAACCTAAGGTAGGACAACATGTCAGGAGACTCCACGTACAATTTCAGCTAGATCCAACGGTCGGATTGAGAATTATAATTATTGTCGTAAAACTAGATAGTTACGCATTTTTTGTCAAAATCTGAATCTGATTGTTTTTTCATTGCCTGATTCGTATCATTATATGTCATTTCTTTTATAAAGACATCAAAAGAAATAAAGTGAAGTGAATAGTTGATGATGCTCCTATGTCATTGAAACCCTCAAATACCTTTTAAGCGTATGAATTTTCCTTTCTCTCATAGCTATGAGTCATAACCTGTGTTATGTGCTTTAAAAGCCCTTTTTAATCAAGCACGCGTTTTGAATCGATAAATAACGCTCTCAAAACATGAAGAGCTTTTCTATAAAGGTCATGGCTTCACTAACTATGTTACTAGTTATTATGCATGCTGATAAAATGGTTACTAAAAAGAGACAATCTTTCTTGATAGAACCTCGAGTTTTGACTTGAACCTCTTGCAGTTGAAATTCACAGAAGATCACCTCATCATGTACCATCAAATGATATAACTAAAATAAGAGATTGAAATTAACACAAAGAACCATAAAATAGCCAAACAAATGTTTTAATCTTACATCAAGTCAATTTATGTTTTTAAAATGCGAAATAGTCAAAGAATTGCATGTATGGAATGACGTGTGTTGGGTCTTTGACCAAGTTAATTTTCAGAACATACTTTGAAAATTGACATCCCTTTGGTTTCATTTCAACAATGAGATAGGGATGGGCATGATCTTTAAAAATCCATGGTTAACTATTGAGGAAAAGGCGATTGTGTAAATGCAGGTGGTCCATTGATGGGTCTCATAAAATCCTTTATGAAGATAATACAAAGCCTAGTCAAATTGGTGGATAATGCTTAGATTATAAAAGAAAAGTATAGTTTAATTGGAGGCAACTTCGTGGTTGATTGACAATCCAATATGACACCGACACTAGAAAACCTTTTGATAATTGTTAGCATGATGCACACAGCTAATCAAATGACAATTTTTGAAATAATCCAAAAAGTGAATGATTTGTTAAACTTTTTCGTGAAAAAGCAAGCAATACCACACTTGGTGGCATGGTCAAGCATAATAAACAATGAGAGCAGTAATCATCGTGACAGCCCAAGATGGGCACTTACATTCGAGTAGACGATTAACATATGTTAAACTCAAATGAGCCGGTGAATCATAAAACAAAGGCACCTTATGATAATGGAGCATTAATGAGGGGTTATATGTATGCAATGCATAAATGTTTTTGAATTTTTTAGGAAAAAATTGTTGATGAAATAAAGCAAGATTTTGATGAATTTAAGTTAACAAAGAAAGAATCTTTGAGCTATAATAACAAGGAAATTCATTTAAACCCTGCAATTAGGAAAGAAAAAAGAGAACCCTATTATTAGATAATTCTCAAGAAAAAGAGAAGATAAACCTTGTCATCAGGAAGAGTCTTCAGGTCAACCCTATAATCAGGAAGCACTAAGTTCAAACCCTGCAATCGAGAAGTATCAGGTCAGCCCTACCATCAGGAAGGATAAGTCGACCCTATAATAAGGAAGTACCAGTTTTTCAACCCTATAATTAGGAAGTATTAGGTCACCTCTACAATCAAGAAGCACCAAGTTCAAATCCTGCAATCAGAAAATACCAATTCAACCTTGACTTCGGGAAGGATAGGTTAACCCTATAATCAGGAAGCACAAAGAAATTCAACTTTGTCATCAGGAAATCTAGTTAACCTTATCATCAAGAAAAGTCCACACGTCAACCCTGCAATAAGAAATCACCAGGAAAGTTTAAGGAGAACTTGATCAAACCATAATTAAGAAGAAAGAAAAGGAAGAACTTCACCATCATGAATCCTATTTTTTAAACCCTCCAATCAGAAAGAAAAGTGAGAAGAACCCTACAATTAGAAAATTCTAAAGAAAAGAAGAAAGTTCAAACTCTGTTAACAGGAAAAACAAGAAAAAGCATACCATTGATAATTTGAGTTTTGGGAATCCTGTCATCAGGAATCTCAATTTTCAATTCTACAATCAAAATGTTTTGGATTAAATCAACATAATTAAAGACACCCTCAGAAAATTCTAGTTGAAAGGGATCTTTGAGATTTAGGATTTTAGGTCAAATAAGCTGGAAAAAAAAGACAGTTATGTAGGAGAATAGCTATGAGAATACGGTTCTCTTAGCAGACAAAGATTTTGGTTCTGGATAAAGGGAATCACTAGACTGGGATTTCAAGTTGACCGAGCTATAGATAAAGATTTTAGTTCTAATTAAAGGGAATCATAAGATTAGGATTTAAGGTTAACTGAGTTACAGACAAAGATTTTGGTTCTGGTTAAGGGGAATTGTCATAATCTATTTTTGGGTTATATCCTCTAATTTTCCTTTTAAAAAAAAACAAAAGCAATAATAACAAGTAGACTAGCAATTTGACAAAACTTGGCTGCGGAAGGTTTCAGATATACATAGAAAAATCAAGTTGGAGTTTTGAATGAAATTGGGAGCCTTATCATACCCCATTGTACTCAAGACTAGAGAGATAATACAGATTTAAGGTTAAATTAAATAATTGTTGGATGAATCTGCATAAACATTAAGTCCGGGGACATAATTTGATTTTTGATAGGCTAATTTGATTTAATTATACGCCAAATTAAAAGTTTAATTGTGTTTAAGAATTAATTTGGGTCAAATTAAATGATTTAATTAGGTGCAAGAACTTAATTATACTTTTAATGAGTCAAATTAATTTTATTAGAAACTTAATTGGTGAAAAATTAAATCTCGGAGCTCAATATGAGCTTAATTGAGAAGATTGAAATTTTAGAGGATCAAACTTAATTTTTACAAAGTTAATTGATTGAAATTAAGGGTAAAATTGCAAGAAAATTAGAAGTTTAGGGTGGTCAATTAGGGGTTAAATTAACAAAATTCACAGTCAATGACTTTTTGAAAAAGGCGGTAAACTTCGGGGACTTATTTTGATTGAAGAGAAGGGTGAAATTGAAGAAATTAAAAGTTTAATGGTCAACTGAGGGTCAATTTGCATAAATCCAATACAAAGGATCACAATGAAAAAAAAACTGAAATTTAGGGCTAATATTAAAGTTTAGGGAGGGCAAAATTGCATAAAATCAAAAGTTTGGGGTTAATTAGCGATGCAATTAAAAGAAATCAAAAGCTAAAGGACTAAATTGAATTTTGGTTGAATCCCTAAATTAAAACTCTAAAAGCCAAAACAACGTCGCTTTATTTAAATGAAATGACGTGTTTTGACTAAACAATACAAAAAAATTTCTTGGGTGGCTATTTTTTTTTAGAGAATTTAATGTTTCATCTCTTAACCAAACTAGATAAACCCTACACTACTATGATGGTCTGATATTATACTACACCCCAATGCAATCCTTGTTGACTGGTTGCCCTTAAAGCCGTTATGGCGTCGCCTAAAAGAGGCCAACTCGACCAGCTTTAGCAGCCCAATTTTAAAAGACCATGATGACACCTTTGACCCAACAATTATGATCTTTCCCACCTAAATCAAGGGCCAAGATTGGTCCCCAATGAAGAAAAATGCCCCTCTTCCACCCCCTTATAAATAAGGGTGGATTCTAGGTATTGAGCAGGAAGAAATGAGAGGTTAAAGTTGGAGAAAAATCAACTGTCCCCTCAATTCCTATTTTTCTTCTCTTTGCCAGTTTTCTTCCATTTCCTTTGTTGTGTGCCTCCACCACTAGCCACACGCTAGACTTCCCAGCACCACCAGGAATGCCACTAGCAAGTCTTCTTCTTCTTCTTCTAGTACCTCGGTGGCTATTACATACAGAATTCATTCTACATGCAATGACAAAATATAATTAACATAGGCCGACCTGGATCCATTTAAGCTCAACCTAGATGTTTGTGCTGAATCCAGCCCAACATAAAAGGAAACGAGGATAGAGGATTGTTAGGTCATCAGTCGGCCCAACCTGACTTGACCGGGTTAAAAACAATATTAAAATATTTTAAAAATTCAAATTTTTCAAAGGGCATTTTTAAAAATTTTATAGGCCCCTCACATGTTTTTATAATAATTTTGCATAATATCACATTGTAGACTTACATTGTAAAATACAAACCTAGTATTAAAAGTATCTGATTTTCTCTAAAATTTCAAAAAAAAAATATGAAAATTTTAAAATAAACTTTCATTTCAAAAACAAAAAAATATGTTTGGTTTTCATGCACAAGCCCAAGTCCTAAAAGTTTTACATGCATATTTTATATAATAAAAAGGATAAAATAACCTTTTTATCATGTTTTAAGAAATGCGAAAATAGATATCATAATTGGTTTATGATTATCCATTAGAATTTGACTAATATATAAAAAATCTCATTATAATTAGTTTGTCATTCGGAATACTAGGTCTTAGCTATATCCAAGAAATAAATAAAATTAGGCCTTAGGATGGTTAAAATTTAACCCAATAAGGTAGAGACTTTCTCACGAAGGAGGATCTGCTTTGTACCTTAAACAATACCAATGGATATGAACACGACTTAGAATGATAATCAAACAATAATTCAACTTGCCTTAGATAGGTTACACTAGGGGTGATACATCTTCCACTTGCACAACTAGTTCTTTACCTGGACTCTTAAAAACCATTATGTTTCCTAATGACCATAACACTTGGTGACGACTCTTGAACTTTATAATCATAATTTTATGATTAAACCCTAACCTCTTTTTTACCATTTTCAGGAGGCAGCTCCACCATTCGACACCGTGCACATCACAACAAGATGATGACTCCACTAGGGAATACTTTGTCTGGTTGGACTAAACTTTGCTTGTTTGATTGTTTTCATGTTTATTTTGGTTTGTTTAATTTTAGCACATTTAACATGTATTTTTACATACTGCTCATGTATAAATACATTAAGTAAGGATTAATGCCTCATGTATTTGAATTTTTTAGAATAAACTCAATTCTACATTAGGTGGGGAGTAGCAATTTGCCTCATAAATTTTAATCAAGGTCCAGACTCTTGAAACATCCACCTATGAGCTGATTGTTTACTTGATAATAACGATCATACTATACCCTAATCGTTCCTTGTAAACCCGATACTACTTTCATGAAAGATAGTCACTAGGTAGAACATAGACCCTTTTTAAGACTATGTTAAAAGCTTACTCCTCATGTAATGACCTATAACCTTCCCTTACGGTATAGACTCTCTAATAATTCTTTTTGGATCAAGGCAGACCTGATTAATAATCATGAACTCCATAGGATTTTCTAAGTTAAGACCATGATTTTTCTGAATATGGGTAAGAATTCGAGATAATGTAATTAGTTAGGGGGAATTGCGCATAAAAACTAGGGAGATTACTTCGCATAAAACTATTTTGTCTTTTTTTTTATAATAAAAAAGGCCAACTTTTTTTTTTTTTCACTCTCCAATGTACATGGATTTAATTAAGACAAGGACTTAAAAAAACTCTTTTCAAATTAATCAGACTATAAATTTTTGTACATATTTAATAAAACAAAGTCATGGATTAGCTCTTCAAACAGGTTAATCCATACCCAATATGCGTGTATATACATTTGCATCCATACATACATATACACTCATTTTGAATGACATACACACATGCATCAGATTGAAATATAAGTCCCCAAAGAGCTGCAATCCGTAAAGTTTACAAAACCCGACTCAAACTAAGAAACATGGAAGATGAAGAGCGCGCCCACCATCATGCTTATTTCCAAGAAGAATTGGAGTCTCTGAAGGCTAACATGGCTATCTTTGCAAGCTTACTCGAGCAAGCACTCATAAATACCTTTAGTGAAGGTCCTTCCAATAGACATGCCACCCAAGCAATAACTCCACTTAAAGAAAGGGTGGGAGAACAAGGTCAGAATCCCCAATATAATCCAATATTTGTGTAGTTAACAACACTGGTACCAGCCTTTACAGTTGTAGATGCATTTGCCAACAAATCTCATAAAACAAAATCATTTGTTATATTGATCAAGATAAAATGGCGGCACTAAAAGCCCGAATCAGGGTCATTGAATGAGTAGGCTTGTATAACCCAGTATAGGCCATAGAAATGTGTCTAGTCCTAAATGTAGGCATACCAAAAATGTTTCGTGTTCCCAAGTCTATCAAATACACTAGAACTCAATGCCCTATCACCTATCTCAAATCCTATTGCAATAAAATGACAGAAGTAGTATATAATAAAAAAAACAACTAATACACTTTTTTCAAGATACATTATGGATAGATTCGAACTTGAATGGGGTAGCATTGAGGTAGTACATGAGACTTGACATTATAAAGATTCGAAGATGAAAAGATCTGGTAAATGCTTTCATAAGCAATACAAGTATAACATGGATATTGCTCATGACAAGACCAGCTTGTCCAATCTAGAAAAAAAGAGATAAAGAAAGCATGAAAGAGTATGCTTAGAGATGGAGAGATCTGGTTGTGCAAGTACATCCCCCACTTTTGAACAAAGAAATGGTCACCTTATTCACAAATACGCTTAAGGCACTATACTACGAGCATGTGATGGGTAGCTCAACACATCAATTCACTGATGTTGTAGTTATAGTTAAGCGTATAGAGCAAGGAATAAGAAGTGGTAGAATTTTTGTGCCCATTGAGAAAAATGGCTTTAGAGGAAAAAAGGAGATTGATCTTGTCGAGAGTGGTTGCAAACGTAAGAAAGGCCAAATCCAAAATTATAATAGTCCATCCTCTTTATCCCAAATTACTAACATTAAATTTAACTCTCAATTTCCTGTCAGAAAACCTGAGCCTCAAAATAACTAGATCAAAAATCAAACTGAAAATTTCTCAAGAAAGAACTACCAAAGAGTCCAAGAACATATACCCCCGTTACCACTATTCTTAAATGAGATGTACCAAAAGCTACTGAGCATCGAGCAAGTAGCTCTAGTACCACTCGCGCCTTTGCGGCCACCTTATCCCAGCTGGTATAAACCACACATTACCTGCGAGTATCATGCAAGCGCTGCAGGACATAACATTGATACTTACAATGCCTTCAAAAAGAAGCTCCTATAATTAATCAAGGCTAGTTGGATAATGTTTGAAGAAACTCCAAATGTGAGTACAATCCCCCTACATAATCATGTTTCAGGTAGTGGTTCGGTAAATGCACTAGAGGAGAAATGAACAAGGAATTTAAAAGTGCTAATGGATAGAATTTATAAGATGCTGATAAAAGCAGGGTATAAGGAAGGTGCCATGAACTTCTGCAAGTATCACAGTGAAGAAGGCCATATGATTAACCAATGTGAAGGCTTTTGCGACAAGGTGATATAAATGATGATTTAAGGGATTCTTCAAATTGAAAATGGGATGAATAGAGAGGTATTCATGATGGATGTATCTAGTAAAAACAAAGAAATTTATTTGGTGCAATTCACTACGGGTGGATTGCCCAAATTAATCATGTCCACACCCATAGTGGTACAATGTCTTACACAATAATTACACGTACTCCTTCTAGAGCATGCAGCCAACACCCATCTTTCAAGCAGAAGTCGGAGGCTTAACTCGCAATGGAAGATGTTTCACCCTGGAAGAGCTAGAGAAATAAAGGAAGGCCAAGGGTACGAAAGTGGTTGATCCGACAAAAGAAAGAAATAAACTCATCACTAAAGGAAAAACCAACGAATTCTTAAAGATGATAAAACATAGTGAAAATAGTATAGCAAACTTGTCATGGTAAATCAGTAAAAATAGACATCATTAGACCTTAGCAAACAATAAAAAATAATACAGCTTATTTTAAGAAAGGTATACTAATAGTGTTAATACTTTCCCTTTACACAACCAGTTAATTATCTAAAATCTTTAAAAAACTAGTTAGAATTTCTAGTAGCGATAACACTAGTTAACCCTTACTAAATTAAAAACCATTCGGAGACACTACCTGAAAAAAATTACTATGACGACACACGAAGATGTACGCCAACACTTAAGTCAAAAACTAGAGAATAAAACTCATATTCCCATTAGGTATTTCTCACTGCTTTTGTGATCGCGTTTCAAGGTATTAAAAATGATATGATATTAAAAAACGAAAAAGGAAAAACGGTAAATAATTAAACTGACATTGGTGATCTTCTTGCTCTGCTTATTCTTAAAAATGAAAATATTAATGAAACCAGAGAAACGTATAAGTTAGAGAATTCGATATTTTAGGATTCAATATAGCTAAAGAGGACACGTTCGCCGATTGTAATATCTTTCTAAATTTTAGCTATTTTGGGAATCAGTTTTTATATGTTATATCAAAACTGAAAGACATATCGATAATGTATATTGAAAAATTAAAAAAAATTAATTGAATTACATGCAAATTAATCATATAAAAAAATTAGATATTTTTTATACATGTTTTCTAATTAGAAACTTTAGAAATTGGCTCATATTTAAAGACTGTTTGACATTGTGTTTGTAATTGCGTTTCATCAAATTTTGAATTTTTTTTTTTGGCTAAAATTAAGTGCGGTTTGTACTTTTTGGATCGTTTTGATGTGCTGATGTCAAAAATAATTTTTAAAAAATAAAAAAAATCATTAACATGTATTTCGACATGAAAAGCTATTTGAAAAGCAACCGTTACCACAATACCAAACACACTCTTAGACTCGGTGTTTTTCAATCTATATTTTAAAAATCTAACCGTTTATAATTTATTTTTATATTTTAAATTATTTTAAAAAAGAATATTTATAAAAAACCTTCTGTTTTTACTCTTTCTTTATTACTTTAGAAATTAAACTTTATATCTTGAGCTTACATGTTAAGTTAAAAAATAGTTTACATTATCAACATCACATGAAAAAAAAATCTGAATATTTATAAATTTATTATTATATTTAATTTAATAATGCCTCAAAATAATAAAAATGCCATCCATTTGACAATTGCATGCAATTTAAAAAAAAAAGTAGTCGTCACTTACATTTAATTTCATTACAATAATGCCATCAAAACATGATTTTAACAAGAATGCTTTCTCTTCCATTACCATTTACAACAACAATTGACTGAAAATTTCTAGCAATCTTATCATCCAAATCTCCAATAGAACAACTACAAGCTATCAAAGAAACTCCCTTTTAACACATCTAAAATTGAAGCAAAAACACATACTAAATTCAAGAAAACCCTCATCCAAAATTCTATCTAACACACTTTAAAAAAAAATTGTCAACAACATGAGATTTTCATGAAACACACATTCAACAAGAACCATTCACATTATTGACATGTTATCATTATTTACATCAAATGCTAATAGCTCATAAACTTCCAACAGAATTTTACCCCATCTTCAAGTTTATTATCAAATATAATTTTACCCCATCTTCAAGAATAGAAAGTGTATAAAATGTTGAAAAAGAGCAGCTATTAGAATATAAAAACAATAATAATAAGAATAATCTATTCTATATATTGATGAATAGTCATGCAACAATATTTTTATTGACTGGTGCAAACCTATAAATGCAATAGAATTAATTACGATAGAAAGAGGAGGTGCTAATGATGCATCACAAATATTAGATGAATTAAAAAAAAAAGATGAATTACGTAGATTTTAGATCAAGAATCACAATATAAATACTCCATTTGCAAGTGTTAAGTTGTTATTGATAGCTATTTTAGTATGTATAATGGTAATGTTCCTACTAGCTATCCCATTTGAAATGATATAAAAAATTATTTCTGAGGTTTTATGTAATAATATTAAATTTTGAATTAATGTAATTTTTTTAATATTATATTAGAATTTTTATAATAAAATAATTATAAGTTTAAATCTTATCATACATTTTTATTCTTTGAATATAAAAAAATTAAGTACAATATATTGATAAGTGCATATAAATTCGAAGTAAAAAAAAAATCATTTTAGAAGATGTATTGGACATGTAGAAACCATCCTAGACACTTCACTTGATACCCTAGAAGACTAATAAAAATACCCCGTATAAGACACTAAAAACCAACTTAATTTATTAAAAAAATAAAAATTTAACATGGTGTTATAATTTATCTTTATATTTATTATTTTATTAAATCAGATTAAGTTTGAGTTTATCTTATAAAGATATTTATATAAATATTAAATAGTATTTACCAAATTAATACTTATATTAAAAAAAGAATAAATTAGGAACAATACGATTTAATGCGTAGAAAAGTCTCTAATTGCCGTGCCAATATGACAGGTATGCGGTCATGACTCCATTACATACTTTAGGATGGAAGATGAATTGCTGTCATCTCTGTGGTGTAGTCGATATTTGTTGAAGCGAAAAATTATATTTATTATTTAATATATCTAAAAGAATTATATTTGTTGAAGCGAAAAATTATATACATATAATAAAATAACTCGAGATCTATATTTTTTAATAAATTAAAAAAAAATAATGATAATTAAAAATAAAAAAATAAAAAAAAAATCAAGAAACAGGTATAAATCAAGATATTTAATTTTATAAAACGAGATATTTATCTGGTTGTATTTATTAAATTTTTTTAACTAAAATAATTTTTTAATTCAATCAAACGATAATAAAACACTCACACACACGTAAATTATTTAAATAAAATATTATGCAAGATAAAAAAATTATAGATAAATCAGAAATATTATTTGAAAATAAACATTTTTTATTTTCAAAAATAAATTTCAAAAGATAAAAAAATTTTAAAAAATCACTTTAGAAAAATTAAACACACAAAATAATTTTATAAAAATATCTATAAAAAAATTTAATTAAAAAAATAAAAAAATCACAGATGAACGATTTTAATTGAAACATAAACTTAAAAATTATTTAAAAAATGATATAAATAAAAAAACAAAATATAAAAAAATAATAGCTTAGATATTATAGAACCAAATGGGTTAAATAATTTTTTTCTTTTATATATATATATATATAGACACACACGAAAAAGAGCCTATATACATGGGTGGAGCTTTTAAGTTCAGGTTCGCACGCCTGGCTTCTTTCTTTTATTATTATTAATTTATATATATATATGTTATGTGTGTAATATTATTTGGATCTTGTGAAGATAAAAGATAAAGATTTGATTTCATTAATTTTGAACTTGATAAAAGTGTAAGAAATTAAATTAAGAATTAAAAAGATATTTTTCAGTTGTTTGGATAAATTAAAAAGAATAATAATTTTTTATTGAAGCTTTAACAAAGACATTAATAAAATTAAAATTTTAGCATTATTGAAATTATTCCAAGAGATGAATTGACTCATTCAAATGGACAAAAGTGTCCATCTCCATTTTTGTCGTGAATCACATACGAGAATGTGGTATATGTAGTCTCTATACTAACATGAATTGGGTGGATTCAACTCATACACTTTACTCTTCATTCTAAAAAGTTAGGATTTGTTTTTTTCTTCGGTTGCTGGGTAATTGATTGATAATGATTTTTATTAATTATTTATGTTTATTTTTATTTTTCGTATAAAACTGAGTTATTGTAGAACATCATTTAACCCACACAACAAGGACTCATCAGTTGGAGTATCCTCACATCACTAGATTGTTTGGACGTTTAAAGAACAATCTCTGACAGTCTAAATGGTCGGTGTGTTCGGCCCAGAAACCCCACCTTGTATGCTGTAGACTGTATAGCCTCCCTTCGTCTGGATTTGTAGCATTTAATGCCGTCTGAGATTTTTACTTGCAGTTTATATCATGCATACATCAACTTGACGTAATAATTTGTTTGTACATGTAGCTCTAGCTGGAGTCTTTGATTGATTATCATGTTCACTAGATCATACTGTTCCATATATGCATTAAACATTTTAAAGGCATAGCAAAAAATGCCAAGAGAGAGGGTCGACGACCGTCAATCTGGTCCAGGCCACGAGAACTTTGGGGTTAATACTCTTCAACTAACCCTTGATGCCTAATATAATACATGTGGGTCCATGTTTGCATATATAATTCTCTCAGGCCAGAGAGGGAGATCGGTGGAAGATTTTCTTTAGCAGCCGACGAGGTGTGACCGGTTCTCGAGTCGTCGAATGCAAATTCCATGCAATTATAGACTTCACTTGGAAGTTGCCTCCCTCTGCCTCGTCTCCATATTCTTACACCATCCATCTTTATTTAGACAAATATATGTATATCATTATTCACTACAAGTAGCCATATCATTAATTGATTCAAGGTTATTCCTGAACACATAGGAAAAGTTGATTGTTCCTTAATTCACTTTTTAATAAGATAAGAATATAAATAATAAGAGAAGATAAAAGAGAGATAAAAGAAACAACAATGCATTTTGTTACTTGTACCTTTTTTTTGGGCCGTTTCATCATTTTAGCTCACAGCTTTCTTTAAATGTTGAAATAATTTGTTTTAATTAGTGAATGATTATTTATATTGACGAAGATAAATTTTTTTAGATTGTTTGTTTGTCCAACATATATAAAGAATTGGTCGAGTTTATGTTATAGGATATAACATGATTATTTTTGTAATTATCTTGTTTGTTTGAATAAATTATAGAGAAAGTTCAAATTAGATATATACATATAAAAGTTATCAGAAAATAACTGTTGTGTTTTTGTGGAACATGATTTGCAGCCTGTTAAGAACATAACAGACTAGGAAGCTTAAAGATAATTTTTATCAAATGTTCCTACTTAAAGATAATTTTTATCAAATGTTCCTATTCTTTTTACATGGATGCGTATACAATGAAAGATGGTGGAGCAGCACTTGCAGCAAAGAAAGAGTGCCAAACCAACTAAGGAGTTACGTACACAGAGTGTCGCAACATATAATCTTAACACATGAGTGGAGTGTAAAGAAAATTCTCAAAAAGAATTGTTCGCTGAAGAGTTGGAGATCTTGCAAACTCCTGGGGGGTTCCTATGTTAACCGCTAGCAATTGAATGTTCTAGTTAGGATGACAACAATTTGAAGATCGTTAGATGTTGTGGCAAACTACTATGGTAAAAGACAAAATGGAGTATTTGTCTTAACAAGGTAGTATAGACATAAATGGTTTATAGTAAAAAAAATACTTCTCTTGTAATCTTGTAAACTAGTGAAAATTGTTTATCCTGTGTTTAGATGCCATAGAGAGTTTTTTTTTTAATCTTTTGAATAGTTCTTCTAAAGGTTTTCCCTTCATTACCAAATAACTTGTTCATTTAAGTTTTCCACACTTATATTTATTTGGTTACTGATCAGTGTTCATAAAGTGTTAGCAAATTGCTTTTAACATACAAGGAATAGTAACGAGATTGTAAAGTGGTATCAAAACAAGTTCACTTATTCTAGAATGAGATCTATTTTCCTCGTTGAACATGTCAATACTAACATCACCATAACAATTCAACAGTGAGGTAGCCTATAGGAAGGTGAGGATGAAAGATTTTCTTAAATCACTAGACTAGAAAGTCTGACATTCAGTAGAGCATGGATGAACCAAGCCTGAAACTCTTTTTGCAACTGGACCAAAGATGAATCCATTTATTGTAATTGGAGTAATAAAGGCTTGAATGCTATATTCATGGTAGTGTCTTCTGGTGAATTTAAAAGAATCTCCATGTGTGATATAACCAATGAAGCTTGGGATATTCTTGAAGTTACTCACAACGGGATAAAGATGGTGAAAACTTTCAAATTACAAATGTTAACTTCAAGATTTAAGGAGATAAGAAATGCTAGAAGAAAAATCTTTAAGAAGAAAAATTACAAATTACAAATTTAAAACTTAACGATATTGTAAATTCTGGGAGAAAAAATGGAGGACTTGTGAATTGTAAGGAAGATTCTAAGATACATGCTTGAAAAATTTCGACCAAAGGTAACATCTATAGAACAAAATAAGGATTTTAACACTATACATGTTAAGGAACTGGTAGGTTCCTTACAAACTTATAAATCTACATTGCCTCATTAAAAGAAAGGTAAGTTCATGACGCTCAAATTCATTAAGAAAGAACATGATTATTCTTCTGATGATGATGATCTTAATAGTGAAAATATTGCTTTTGTAGCTAGAAAATTCATGTTTAAGAAAAAAAAAACAATGGTAAAGATAAAAAAGACAAAGATTTTACCAAAATAATTGAGTTAGAAAATATAAGTAAAAGAAAAACTAAATCTAAAGAAAGAGTTAAGTGTTTTGAATGCTCAGGATATGGTCACTTAAGAAATGAATGTCCTAATTTTAAAAGAAATAAAGGAAAAGAACTTAATGTTACATTAAGTGATGAATCCGATTCTAAAAATTTTAAATCATCTAATAATGAATTTATTTTTGTCACTCTTTCTGCTCTTGGTAATAGATGTATTTGATGACATTAACAAAACAATTAATACATTAAATAATTCTAACATAAATAAAACTATTAATTATTCTAGTGATTCAGATATTACTTCTGTGATTGTTGATAATGAATTAAGCTTGCATAAAGCTTATGATGACTTTCTATAATGAAGTAATGAAAGTTAAGAAATTGAATAAAAAGTTATTCAACAAGCTAATAAGAGAAGAACAATTTGGCTGAGGCTTTAAAGTTATCATAAGTAGAGATATCTAGATATCTCATTAAGCTCAAATCATTTGAGAAAGAGTTGACACTGTTGTTAACATGCAAAGGAATAGTCAGCTGCACAAAAACTTGATGGACTTTTGAAAGCTTAAAGGGTAAGCATTAATGATACAAGTTTAAGATACACGATGTATAGAAATTCAATCAATATATGTCGATAGCTTCCTCTTCCATAGGAATTACCTTTATATAAGGTAAACTAGAAGAGAGTGTCATGCCCATAGACAAGTCAAGCAAATTCCAAACAGGAAAGTTTAAAGGTAATTTTATTCCTACTTTTTAGCAATGTAGAATTGTAGGACACGCAAAAATGAAATATTTCAATGTAGGAAATGAATTTGCTAATAAAAGTCAAGATCTAGAGTATATAATTGACTTAGTATTAAATTTATTATGTATTATAGCAAGGAAACTTGATAGCTTAGCAGGTTCTCAGAAATCTCAAGACTTTGAAAATTCTAACAAAGCAAAAATAAAAAATTAGTAGGTAGTTAAGAAAAAGACAATATGTCTTATAACACATACATCACTAAAAATAATTAATAATAATTTATGCTACTTAGATAGTGGTTGTTCTAGACAAATGTTAGGAGATAAAGGTCAGTTTTAAAAAAATTGAATCCTTAGAAGGAGGTTCAATGACCTTTACAGATGGAAGCATAGCTACTATAAAAGGTAAAAGAAGTATAAACATTCTTAGATTACCTATTTTTTATAATGTTTTGTTTGTAAATGGTCTTATTTTTTTTATTTGAGGAAACCCAACCCCCCAGAAAGCGCACTTTGTGGGCCCAGGTGAGTGAGTAAAACCCCGGCTGTTCCAGGCTCTTACAAGAGGTGCACGCCCTGACTCGAACTCGAGACCTGCTGTGTAGATCTTAAGCCCTTTGCCATCACGCCACGCCCCTTGTGTAAATGGTCTTAAAGCTAACCTACTAAGTACAAGTCAATTTTGTAATCAGAATCATAATGTGCAATTTTATAAAGATGAATGCAACATCTGCTATCGTGTTGTCAAATGGATCATGAAAGGTACCAGAACCTTAGACAATTGTTATGGAGTTTCAACCTTAACCACATTAGGTTTTCATATGGTAACACTGGATGATATTGATATTTGACATCAACGCCTTGGTCATATCAACTTTAGAGACTTGTAAAAGACCTTTAAAATGGAAGTTATACATCGTCTACCGAATATATGAACAGTCAAGAAGATGGTATGTGGAGGATGTCATGAAAGGAAACAAACTAAGCTTAACACAAGAAGACTACTAACATTCTAACCTCAAGACCTCTTAAATTGTTGCATATGGACCTAATAGGTCCGACTCAAACTGAGAGTCTGGGTGAAAAGAAGTATATAATGGTCATTATGGATGACTATTAAAGATATACTTGTGCTATTTTGTTAAAAAAAAAAGGATTTTAAATCCTTTGATCTTGCAAGCAAAATGTTCAGAAGACTACAAACAAAAATCAATCTTTTCATCTTTAGAATTCGAAGTGACCATGAAAAAGAATTTTCAAATACTAACTTTCATATTTTTATGATGAACAAGGTATGCTCGAGAATTCTCTTCTCCTATCATTCCTCAACAAAATGGTATAGTTAAAAGGAAAAATAGAGCTATAAAAGAAATGAATCAAACCATGTTAAATAGTAAAAAAGTTGCACTATACTTTTAGAATGAAACTATCAACATTGTTATACATGTTTTGAATTGTGTTGTGTTTAAACCTAAAACAAAACTCACTTCTTATGAGTTATGGAACAATAAAAAGTCCACAGTCAAATACTTCATAGTGTTTAAAAGTGATAAAGAAATCTTACTTGGATACTCATCACATATTAAAGCCTACAATGTCTACAATCTACAAACTCAAACTAGTATGGAATCAATCAATGTGGTTGTTGATGATAATCTGAAAGAATTTGTCAAGGAAGATCTTGGTAACATACATTGAGATAACTGAAGAAACCTTATCAGAATAAGATGAAAAAGACCATGAGAGAAGTTCTTCACACATTTCTGAACAGTCACAAGATAAAAAAACCTTCCTCAAGGATAAAACACAATTATCACAAGGAGAAAATTATTGGAAAATTGGATAAAGGTATGAGATTAAGAAAAAAAAAAGTTATGAATCAAGTCTCATATATCTATTATTTATTGCGAATTGAACCTAAGAAGGTTAAAGATGCTCTAAAAGATGAAATCTTAATCAATTCCATTTATGAGGAACTAAATCGTTTCACAAGAAATGATGCATGTGAACTGTTTCCACGTCTTAATAATCACAAATATAATTGGAACCAAGTGCATATTGAAGAATAAATTAGATGAGAATGTAACAATCATTAGAAACAAAGCAAGATTGCTAACACAAGGATACACTCCAATTGAAAGGATTGATTTTTATGAAATATTTACACCAGTAGCTCATTTGGAATTTGTTCGCATATTGCTTGCAATTACTTGACACTTGAATTTCAATCTATATTAGATGGATGTGAAGAGTGTATTCTTAAATGAAATTCTAAACGATTAGGTCCATGTAGAATAAACCAAAGGTTTCACTAATCATTTATTTCCTAACCATGTGTACAAGTTGAAGAAATCTCTTTATGGTCTAAAACAAGCACCACAAGCATAGTATGAATGGTTAACAAAATATCTTTTAGATAACTATTTCAAAAAAGACAAGCTGACATGACTTTTTTCATAAGAAAAACTGGTAAACATCTACTCATTACTCATATTTATGTTCATGACATTGTTTCTGGTGCTACTTGTGATTAATTTTCTCATGAGTTTGCTAAAAAAATAAAATCTGAATTTCAAATGAGTATGATTGGTGAGTTAAATTTATTTCTTGCATACAAATTAAGTTAAGTGAAAATAAATTTTTTATTTCTCAGTCTAAGGATGCTAAAGATATGATTATGAAGTTTGGCATGAAAAGAAAGAGTCATGCTTGTACATCTATGAGCACATCTATTAAAATTAGCTTAGATCCTATAGATAAATGTGTTGATTCTACACTTTATAAAAGCATGATAGGGAGTTTGCTTTACATTACTACTAGTAGACTTGATATCAATATTAGTATGGGTGTTTGTGCTAGATTTCAAGCTAATCCTAAAGTATCACATCTTATAACAGTTAAAATAATCTTAAAATACCTTAGTGTTATAATTGACTATGGTGTATGGTATTCAAAAGATTTAAACTTGTGTTTAGTTGGCTATTCAGATCTTGACTGGGTAGGTAATTATGATGATAGAAAAAGCAATGTTAAAGGGTGTTTTATATTGGTGGCAACTTGGTAGTATGGATGAGTAAGAAATAGAATTCAATTTCATTGTCTACTTTAGAAGTTCAGTACATTGCAGTAGGCAGTTGATGCGCACAACTTCTTTGGATAAAAAGATGCTAGAGGATTATGGTTTCTCTCAAGATACAATGGTTATTTATTGTGATAATTACAGTACAATTAGTATCTCAAAAAATCATATGCAACATTCAAGAATAAAATATATAGATATAAGACATCACTTTATTAGACTTAGTTTAATCAAATATTATGTCATTAGAACATGTGAACACCTAACATCAATTGGTTGACTTATTCACAAAACCTCTAGATGATTTAAGATTTGAATTTCTTAGGAAAGCCATTTGTGTATGTGACATGACCTAATTCTTAAAAGAGATAAATTTTGTAAAAAGAATATGTGCACTAAGTTTTTATGTGTTTTTATATGTTTTTTTCACACA
>Ga0325400_1001014_pt1 | contig 22512 bp, 19 predicted proteins | sample PopdelMetagenome_2_FD_205662 | JGI IMG/M metagenome (GOLD analysis project Ga0325400, IMG submission 205662) | Populus deltoides microbial communities from Bellville, Georgia, United States - Xylem-PdKOR-R1 | ecosystem: Host-associated > Plants > Phyllosphere > Stem > Wood/Secondary xylem...
AACTTTTAATTTTATTCAATTTGCCCCCTGATTTAGTCAATTTTAACTCTTGAAGTCTCGCGCCTTTTACGATTTGGTTATTAGTTTTGAATTTGTTCAGTCAAACCCGTAATTGGCTATCAAACTTCAATTTTTCACAATTAAACCATTAATGACCAATTAAACATTTCAAAGTTCAATTTCAGTCTTCAAACTTCAATTTCTTCCAATTAACACCTAAATTAACTCCAAAAAATTTATTTCTTGCAATTAAGTCCTCAATAAAATTAGCCAAGCCTTCCAAAATCCTCATTAAGTCCTTACTCGTCCAAATTTGTATTTCCTTACCTCAAATACAAATATTTTTGCCGAATAGTTCTTTTGTCAATCAGAATTGGATTACTAATTTTACCAATCTTGTAGATTCTAGTCCTCCAACTTTTCACTTGTTATTTTGGTCATTCACCACCAATTTGAGCAATCTTCGAGGCTTTCCTCGTGTGTATCTTTTTGTATTTTTTATTTTATTGATTTTTTGTGGGGTTAAAAATAGGTAACAACATACGTAACTATGGAATAATATAACATGGAAAAAGGTTGCTAAGTACTGTTAATATCAAATTTGATCCATTTTCTTTTAATCTTGTCATATGCAATGATTTTAAACTTTTTCATGCAAAATCGACTTGTCATAAAATATCAAAATAATTTATGACACCTCGAACACATATAAAAATGAAATCTAAAGAGAACATAAAAACCTAGGACAACAAAAAAACAAACTTCCAAAGCCAAATTGAAAAAATCTTGTAGCTTGAAGATAAAAAAAAAAATTAAGGGAACAAACTGTTCATGAATAAAAATTCATGAGAGAATGTACGGGGAATTAACAGTAAAACAATGACCTTTTCTGATATGTCTATTAATGTTAATGTAATAACATCTTAGAGATGTACCAAAACAGATCTTTTTTATGGGTATTATTGCTTTTGACACGAGTTTTTTTAAAAACAATTGACAAAATAACACGGTTAGAAAAATAATGGGAAAAATAACACAATTTATACATGTCTCAATTGGAACATAAATTACAACGTGGTGAGAGAAAAAAAAAGAAAGAAACACTTGAGGTATATCGAAACTCCGATTACAACATCTCTAGTACTATCAAAAAAGTTTTGACGAGACAAATCCAATAACACTAGGAAAAGTCACCAACAATGACATAATTAGATCACACTTGTAGTTCAAAGACCGCAATTGACTCAATTGTCTTTGGTAACAAGTGTTTGATCACTATTTGTGACATTTATTTGATGTTGTTGAAATTTATGTCATCAAGATATTTTTAATGGTATTGTTAATATTGTAATCGGTGTTTTGAAGTAACTTTAAAATCTATTTTTTCCCCCTCTTATCTCTCTCTCTCTCTATATATATATATATATATATGTGTGTGTGTGTGTGTGTGTATGTATGTATATAAAATTTATACATCTTATTCTATATATATTTTTTTAAATATTAGATTTCTAAATCGTGACTAATACTTATTTTTAAATTGCAACATGTATAAATGATGTGATTTCACCATTTTTTTAAAGTTTTTTTTTGCTATTTTACGAATTAAAAAAAAAACAGTGATACTTTTCGAAAAAGGAAAAAAATCCTTATAGACGGGAAAAGTTAAAAGAAGGAAAGGAAAAAGAATGTACCAAAAAGATCCATCGGAGAACAGAGACCCAATCAATATGGCAAAAAGGCTTACTTTCCCCGGATGGAGAGATGGCCCACTAACAGCCACACGTACATCCATGGCCTTTCATTTCTGATCTTTTGCCATTGACACGTAGCATATATAGTAAAAACATAGAGGGGCAAAAGGGGCCCACATGGAGTGCCCTGGAGTGGATGCTGAATAAAAAAAGAGTGATAGAAGTGAGATGGACGATGGAGAATGATTCTGATACAGTGAAAGGACCCACAGAACCCCATCCCCATTCTCCATTGCACACGTATTATGTACGACACTCTGCCACTGGATGGATTCCTATAACAATAATAATAATACCACTACAAATCTTTCTAATTTCGGATTTCACGCAACTCTCGCTTCCGCTTTCATCTTCTTCACCTTTTTTATTTTCTTTTAATTATTATTATCCGGTGCTCACACTTTTAAGTTTAAGCTATAGCTAGATCTCTAGTCGTAGAAAGAGAAGAGAAAAGAAAGAAATGGTGTACTGCGCTATATCAGGCGTACGTTTTCCTTGCCTTCCTTCAGTGTACAACACCAAGTCTCAATCAAGTTTCAATGGCGATCCTTTGTGTCGAAAGGGCCTCTCCTTTTTCTCGAAGAAAGACCCATCTTCTTGTAACTCTCCCTTCTATTTTTCTGCCAAAGGTTTTGCCTTTTATTTTTCAATATATATATATAAATGGTTTTGATTCTTGATCAATGATTTTGTTTGCAGTGAAGATGCTTGCTGGAAAGTCTTCTTACGATTCCGATTCCCCAAATTTAGCTGTTACTACTTCTACTGCTACAACAACAACCACACCGACACCTGAGAAAGTCCTTGTCCCCCCCGATGGCAACGCTTCAGAAGATCCTCTGGTTTGTCTTTTCCTTGTCCACGTGCTGCATACTACTTTTATGACGCAAGCTGTTGATTCTCAGTTTAGAGTGTTTTGCATTTGAAAACAAATCATGTTCTAGCATTTGATTTTTAAAGAAAATGAGATCCTTACAGGGAAAAGCACCAAAAAAAAAAAAAAGGAAGCAAAATGATGTGGAGCAAAACCCTTGTGTTCAAGACTCCTACAAATTGAGAACTGGAGTCGACTCCCACCTTTTATTTTCTAAAGTTTTTTTTTTCTTTTTTATTACCACCACCTAAAGTAGGAGCCAATACCATTCCTTTATGGTGGACCTTTAATCCCTTGCTCATTTTGAACGAGTAATCTCTCCACGAGCCATTGAGCTGTACGAGCTATTATATATTCTAATCAAAATGAAGGGCACGGATGAATTTTCTATGGATATTTTCCACTTGTTTCTATGTACATATTCCCAAGTCTTTTTCTATTTTTTGTTTTACCCTTTAGATTTCGATTACCTCATTCTTATTATATGCTTCTAGGAAATTCTCATCCTCAGAAAGCGTAGGCTACGTTAACATGAAAAGCTGTTCCTTGGTTCAACAATTTCTTTATCTGTATCCTCTTTTTTTTTTTTTTTTAATTTCTTATCCCCTGCTAGATGGCAAGAGGTGGCTTCTTGTATATGGACATGTAATGTTCAAAGTAACCAAACAATGCAATTCATTACTAACACGATGATCTGTGAGGCACCAGTGGTGACTTGAGAATGAGAGAGGATAAAATTGCTATTTGAACATTTAAAAGGAAGTTACAGGATAAAAAAAAATTGGGAACTCTTGGATAGCCTAAACTTAGTCTCAACTTGAACCTGAAGCATGGTTATTTGCATGCAGATGTTAAAAACTGTGACAATTTAAAGGTATTATATAGGCTCTTCTATTGTTCTTGCTTCATCAGGATCTTGTGATCTTTCCAATACTATAAAGGTTTGGATGATCTTGGGAAAATATAAATATAAGTAAGGCCTGAGATTTTGGAAGGTGTAGGTAATAGATTCTCATTTTGAGAATTTGCATTTGCACTTTTTGAAACACATTGCAGGATCAATCTAGATATCGTTGAAGTTATAGGCCTACTTGACTGTCATCCTCATGATGACAGCTCCTTTGACAAAGATGCTTGGTGTAACTAAAGTCATGTGCTCTTACAGTGTGCGTGAAAAACTGTGGTTGGCTGATTGGTCTATCTTGCTTATTCTTTAGTTTCTTGATGCCTTTGCCAGAAAATGGTGTTGATAGATTTAATGTCTGTTGATATCCAATTCCCACTTAAATCAGCGCCTCCTTTTACCAGTTTGATTCTCGTGTTAGGTACCTCATGATGTAGAGTGTCTAACAATGGAATATAATCAGATTGTTGAAGACAAGGAAAAGCAGGAGACATCTACTCCTTTGAGCGAGTCAATAATCATTGGTAAAACTGAAGCCAAATCTAGGTCTATCCCCCCACCTGGCTCTGGGCAGAGAATATATGAAATAGATCCAAGTTTGACAGGTTTCCGTCAACATCTTGATTACCGGTGAGCTACTCTATCTTTACTCGTGGAAGATATTTTTACGTTGAACTAAGTGTTGAGAGCTTAAAGTAAAACTAATAAATGAGCAATTGCTCCATGTTATATACTAAAGTTTTGGTGATCATATGTGATAATTCTCAGCATCAACATTTATCATTAGCTTTCTTAAAATTGTTTTTTTCCCTCTTAATATTGTTTTTTAGAAGTACATTTTTGAAGGTGTCTGTTTTTGATGATATCCTCAGTCTGCATTCATGTTAAAGATCAAACTCCAATAGATATTTCTTGCATTTTTTCAGACATATTTCTATTTCAACCTTTAGATAAAGTACGACTATAGAAGTATCTATTTAAACAATAGCTTGAAATAGCTGACTAAGATTTCAAATGAATATCCTTCTACATCTTTTCCTCCCCAATCCTCAGCATTTTTTTCCCTGATGATTCTTATAAACAAAGAGTAATATCATATGAAGTTTCAACTAATTTGTTAAGTGTGTTTACTTAATTCTTTGAAGACTGTTTTGGATTTGTCTTTTCTCAATTTATATTAGATACTAATTCATTTTGTGCCATGGTATGCTAGCACTTTGGATACCTCTGTATCACCTAGAAATTTTTACTGTATTTTCTTTCCATATCCATTTATTGTTTTCATTATTTTCTCTGTATATGGATAGTGTAATTAACTTATGCACTAGCCCACATCATATTTTTTTTCTTTACTAAAATCATGCAAGATATTGCATGAAAAAGTGTATGTTGTTTTCAATGCTGTTAGAGTCATACCAATGAACCCTAGTGCTATTTTTTCCTGAAAGGACCTAATATATGATATGATTGTCGAGTCTAGTTGTAAGGTTGAGGTGTGATTATTTCTTTGTTTAGAAACATGACAACTGCTGCCTGGAAAGAAGTGCTCCATGTATTCTCTCTTTTATAGTACAATACTTTGACGTTTGCTATCTTTAGACTAGCTTGTTCGTATATGTGTAGAAATATATTGATAGGTATATATATATATATATATATATATATATATATATTTTCAGGGTATGATTTGAAGATGTTGATAAAGTTTTTGTAACATTCTATAGCTAATTTAATCTTTTCCTGATCGTAGATATTCACAGTACAAAAGAATTCGTGAAGAAATTGACAAGTATGAAGGTGGTTTGGAAGTGTTTTCTCGTGGCTATGAAAAGCTGGGTTTCATACGCAGGTATTCTACCTTTTTTATTTCTGCAGGTTGAAGTCCATTCATTTTCTAGTATTTTTGGCATAACCAATTGCACCTTCCATTTTTGCTGTTACATAATGCAATGTGTTTTCACTTATATTTTCTTTTGCAAAGTAAATGAGCTGTATCAAAAAATGAAACTAGTGACGAGATGATCTCAAAAGTGGCAATCATAACAGAAATTCTTGAAATTTTGCTTTGCATTGCAAATGTTTCTATTAGTGTGGTGACACTTTGGCCCTTGAGTTGATTGTTTTCAACATCAGAGGTTCTCACAAGAATTTTCAGTTGGTGTTGTGACACTTACATTTTTTTTTCTTTTAGTTCAGTGACTCTTGTTCCGAGGATAAGCATAGCACCCAAACTGCAAAGATGAGAGATGGGTCATCAAATGAACTGGGAAAAAAACTGACTAAAATTTTGTACCAAGGGTTAAGGTTCACAAATGTAGAAATAGTGCATTTGGATAGATTGAGGCAGATCTGTATGCATGTTGTGGTTCAAGAACAAATAAATGGGAAAAAAATTCCCACGTCCTAGCCAGGCCTCTTATAAAGATTGTAAGGTTGTACTGGTCCCATGAATTGAATGCATAAACTGAGTTCTCTCACTTCATTGTGATGGCAATTGTTTAATTTACTTGCTCATCGCTTGTTTGTTTGCTCTATTTGTTTCATTACCTATTATCATGCTTTATCTTAAAAAAACCATTAGTCTGCTATTCTAGTGTTTATTTTTTCTTTATAGCCAATCAATTTTAGTTTCCTTGGCACATCTCACTCTCACTGATTGTAATTTCTACTGGTTTCTCAGTGAAACAGGAATAACCTACAGGGAATGGGCACCAGGAGCTAAGGTCCGTGCTGTTTCGATTCTCTGTCATGTGGTCCTTAGTTTGTATAGTAAATCTCAGAGAAGGCAGTTATCTCAGGACTGCCTATTCTCAAATCTGATCTATTTAGTCATGGCACCTGTATTACTGAACAATTGGATGTATATTCAGGCACAAACAAAGGGCATATGCTGTTAATAGCATAAGCCTCTATAAATTTACATGAGAGGCTGCTTTTTTGTTCAGCATTTTAGTCAGAGACAATGTCCCTCCGAACTGATTCAAGCTAACAAATTGACTGGCTATGAGATGATTGTTTTTTGTTCCTGACAAATATGTTCGTACATTGACTAGTTACTATTTATTTCAGTGGGCAGCATTGATTGGAGATTTTAACAATTGGAATCCCAATGCAGATGTCATGACCCAGGTATGTTATCTATGCTTTTGCTTTATGTAGCATTTGATCCAATGATGGATATTTTCTGCATAATTCCAATGGTATTATTCATACTTGTTGGAATTGTCTGTTATCTTTTCAAATGATTGGTAAAGTGCATTGAAGCTTTGTCTCCCTTTCTTCTCCTGTACACTTCACAGCAACAGTCTTCTACTATCTGCTCATTTTTTTCAGATTCTGTTTACATAAACACATACATTACTCATTTTATTGATGAAGAAAAAAGGAAATCTTTATATTGGATTGCTCTACTATGGATTCTTTCTGTCTATTCCAACTCCTGCCTTTCTCATTTTCCTTTTCTGATCATTCTTTCTTCTGCAATAGAAAAGAAAAGAAAAATGTAAATATTGCTTTGATATGTCTTTGTTTGGAAATGGAAACTGGGAAAACTATTCATTTTACAGCTGTTTGAATCTGTAGTAGAATCTGAAAGCTTCAAGGATATGTCCAAATAATACATACTAGTACTAATATGTTTAATTAACATATTGTTGAGAGTCTGGGTCGAAAGAGAAGCCAGTAAGAATATGCCATAATGATGGGTGTTTGCAGGTTGTAATATCTTCATAGTTGTGTTTAAACTCCTTTTTTTTTTTCCTTGTTAGATCTATTGTACTATTTAAATTCCAAGCAACTGATTTATTATTTTACAGAATGAATTTGGTGTCTGGGAAGTGTTCCTTCCAAACAATGCAGATGGTTCACCACCAATTCCCCATGGTTCTCGAGTAAAGGTAACACATCTCAAGATCGAATACTAAAATCTTACCGTGTAAATTAGAGTTTTTGCATTAAACTTGATGCTCCTTGCTCATGAATTTTTTTCTGTGCTTGTCACTTTTGGCAAGCAAGAGAAATAAGTTTGCGACTTTCATTTGAAGTCTAAAAATGTGCATTTTTATACAAAGTGAGAGCTTCTAGGATTTTTTTGTCTCTTCTGGTTGTTTTCTTAAACTTTAAAAGAATACCAGGAGCCTCTTGCTCAGCACCCGGTGAATATCATGCGAAATCAAGCCACTTTTACACAACAAGAAAAGGATCTTTTGGCAGTGTAATTTTGTCTTCTTAACTATGCTATTCAGTATTCATAACACAAGAAAAACAAACCGAATGTATGATATCGGCTTCAGCTTCATATTAGTTTCTTGCATTTAATTTAAGCTAGATGTTTTCATTTCCAGTCAGCTGCAAAAGGAGATGATTATAAGTATTATTCAAGGCCCTGAGCTTGTTTAGTTTTAAAAACTTTGCTCCGCTATTTAAATACATGAAAGATGGTGAATCTGTTTTTGATTGCGTGTTTGTAGATACGCATGGATACTCCTTCTGGCATTAAAGATTCTATTCCTGCTTGGATTAAGTTCTCAGTACAGGCTCCAGGAGAAATCCCATACAATGGCATTTATTATGATCCACCGGAGGAGGTACACTTCTTGCTTGGGTTTCTCATGGATGCTGAATATATTGTGATGATTTGGACCTATATTTTGCATACACTATCATGAACTTAGGTTAAGGCAACAGAAAATGTCAATCTAAAAATAATGTTAGCAATAATTTAAGCAAGCCTTTGAGAGTTCAGGAAAAGGAATTGTCAGTGTTGATCCTAATCCTGAGCTATAGATTTTTAGGCAAGTGACCCCTCAAGCGATTAACTATGCACTTTGTTTGGGAGACTGAGAATTTGGAACATCAAGGAATAACTCCCTAAGTTTTCAAAATGTTGCACCAAATAATGTCCTCACTTTCTAATTTTACTGTATATTACTATTGAAAAACAAACAGGTTTCAAAGTTTAAAATTGTTAGTTAGAGCCATACAAGTCAAACATTATTAGTATTTTCAGACTGCCTCAAGGGTAAGAAAGCATTCCAAAGGTCTTGAGATTTAGGGGAGTTTTTCAGCATAAAGGATGAGGAGTGCAAGGAAGATTGGCTATGCTTGGATGGATAGTTTGAGGAGGGTACGAGGGGAGGAGGGTTTGTGGACGGCAGTATGGTTTTTTACATGGTTGTGAGGCGAAGATTGATAGAGAAGGAGGGACAGAAAATACTTGCTGAAATACAAGGCTGGACTGTGTCTTGGTGTAGTATTGAATCATAATTACCATATAGTCAGGTGGTTGAATCCTGGGAAACTCAATTATTAAAATTAATAGTTCCATATACACATGATCCATCCACTTTCAAAGACCAGATGGGCTTTCCGCATCTGTTTGGGTGGCTGGGGAATCTCCTTTCTGAGATTAAAAAGGAATCAGTAGGTGTGTATCATGCTAAGACTACAAGGGCCAGTGAGGTTGTTTCAAAACAACTTATTGATCAATGCCAATTTTTCAACGGTCAATTTAAATATCCAAATAACTCCACAAAGAGTAGCCTTTTCCTGAAATTGTTAGGTGCTGGTACTGTTGCATCTAGTTACACATACTCGGAGCCCTCAGACCCAGTTATTAATGGTCTAACAGGCTGGTGCACGCGCAGAAAGAAGTTTTGGAATGGCTCAAAAGAAGTGTTGTTATAGCACATACTCCTAAAGGGGCCCTGCCATAGTAAGTTCTGGTCCATTCCATTGCAGGATAAGACCTGTGGGAGGTATCCTTGCAGCTCACATTTGACTCCCCTGATGATACGGGTCAAATACTCTAAACTGCTAGTGGTTGCTTAGGTTTTTATTTATGATTGGTTTGACTATGGATAGCAAAGACATTGGTTTAGATCGTTATATTTGGGGTGAATGAGCTCAAGAGTCTTATATTATCAATTTTGTTTTAATGACACTCATTTTTTTTTAAATTTCTTAATCCAATCATTGTACTACTGATTTGTCAATACCGTTGGACCACCTGTCACTTATGGCGTTATTTGTCTGTTAATTTTGGAATAATTTTGGAATATGCTCTTTTATATTTGAAAAAAGTAATAAAAAATAAGAAATAGATAATGAATTCTAAAAGCATACAAACATTAAAATTATAAATATTAAAGTCCTAACAATGATTATTAGCCCTTGCATATAATTAATCATTTTAGAAATTAAAAAGAAAATTAAAATAATAAAAAATAAGACAATCAATTCACATTAAAAAAATAAATGAAAACAAAATCTAAACTAAATTGTTTTAAAAAAAAGACATATCTAGATTTTCTCTCGCATTTTTTTCATGAAAACCAAACTATTACAAACCACATGTCCAAATTCTTATGTATTTCATTAAAAAATCCAATTTTGTTACGTGGTTTCCAACTTTTTTACTATATGAACTTTTTTTAGAGATAGTTGTTTGATAATAGAAGGGTTGTGCTGGTGACTAAAAGTTTGTTTGGGATTTAGTTGAATTTCTTACAATTTTTTAAACTGGTGCGATAATGAAAGGTTGTAATGGAAAGGATTTTTATTATTTAATTGAGCCTTTTGTTTCTTTTTTATTTTCACTCAATTTCATAATTTTTTTTTGTTATACAATTTTAATTAATAAAAATGTAATTATAAATCAAGGAATGATAAATTGGTCGGTTATAGTTTTGTCAATTTTATTTATTTGGTTCTCATATTTTCATTTTATGCTGTTAACATTTTTTAAAAAAAGAATAATTTATTTCTTATTTTTATATGATATTTTTCTAATATAAATAAGTATATTCCAAAAACTATTTCAAAGTTATTGGTTAAACAATACCGTTAGTGATGGAAGGAATAACATTATGGACAAAACAATGGTACAAAGGTTGAATTAAGAAATCTAAAAAATGAGGGACCTCATCAAGATAAAATCGATAATATAGGGATAATATAGGGATCCTCGTGCTTGTTAACCCATTATATTTTCTTAAGAATTCATGGTGCTCTGCTTTATGCTCACTGCCCAGATGTTTTCTAGTCTTTAGTCTCCTTTGTTTGCCTTGAGTTTTGATGATTGCCATGGATAGAAAAATCATCAATCAAACCATTTCTGTAATAAACAATGGTGGTAGTCTTGTTGTCCAAATATATGAAGATTAGCACATGTTTTTCACCTTTTCCAGAGGTGTTACACGCCCAATGAGATGTGCCAACCATTGATAAGCAACAATTCTTCCAATGCAAATGATTCTCATATCATGTTGGAGAATCTATTGCAGATGGCAACACTTCGTTGCTCCAAACAACCTAGATAATCCATTAGAGGGGTACATTGGTGCTGCAGATGGGCTTTCCATGGATAAACAGGGGAAATTCAAATACATGGGAAATGCCACAGGCCCCTAGGCAGCATGCACAGTCAAGGTCTTTGTGTTTCTGAAGTTTGTCTTGGAGATGGCATAGAAGGCTTTTACCTCTCCTTTGGGATTGGTTTGGACCAACTCTTTATGCCTGCTTCTTAAGTCCCATCTCAAGCAGCTTTCCAGTCCTTCATTTGTTCAACCATGAGAATATAACAAGATTCACACTTCTCCCTTGCCAATTTCTTTGCCCCATGTCTCGTTTCCATCACCATACAATAGTCAAAGTTCTTTGAGTGATGATTTTCACATTCCCTTAATTGTGTTGAGAAAGGGAAGAAGAAATAAGGTTGAAGCCAGGAAAAAGAAAAGAAACATCTATATTTGTATCTCGAGGCTATTTTCTCAAAGATTAGCCATGTTGCTTATAAAGTTTAAAAAGTTAAAATCAATTGATGTTTAGTGCAGTAAGAATGTTTGCTGCTGATGAAAAGATGGTGGTGGATAATAGAATGTCGGAGCCCATCAATGAAGTCTTGGAGACTTTGAACTTAGATGAAACCTTGGTTATTATAGTTAAGAGAAGAGATTGGCTTTTTAAAGATTTCCAACTCACTCTTCATGATGATCAAGTGTGGCCGGCCATGAAGGGTATTGAAGAGTTCCTTGTTTTTGATTGCAGTCTTTCTTGGGTCTGTTGGTCCTGGTTTCTCCTGATCTGGGCACCATTATGTCGTATGAAAGCATGTTTCCAATTTCTTGTGTTGTAACTTTGGGCCTCCCAGCACTTTTGTTGTGTTGGTTGTTTGGTATCTTAGGCTCTTTACCCTGTTTGTTTGTCTTAGCTGGGCCTTGCTCTCTCTAGGTTTTAGCTTGCTGTCATGTCTTATTTTCATCCATGTGAGTTATAATGGTGGTAGTGGTGCTCTTTAGTTTTGTCTGGCTTGGTGTTGCCTTATCACCCATCTTTGTTTCCTTTTTTTCTTTCTTTCTAATAAAGAGTACTGCTTGATTTATGAAAAAGAGGAAGAAGAAGCAAGTTGAAGATTCAGATGATTCTACAAAAGAATGATCCTTAGAAGAAGAAGCCATCCTGGATTCCTTCTTTGTCCAGCAACTCACAAGTCATGAGCCTCTTGTCATTCATGATCTTAGTGAAATCTATAAGCTACTCACTACAACACCAATGGTCAATAAAATCAGTCATCATATTGAACAAGCATCAGATCTAAAAACTTAAGCTTTGAAGTAGAAGCCAAATGCATAAATATCATAACAACTATGCTTGAATAATCTGTGTTATTAGTTGTGGCTTTAATTTGTGTTCATTTGAGAACCAACAAGCATTAGCTGCGGTTCATGATGTAAAACACTCAAGATTGTATTAAATGATTGAAAATCTATTCCATTTTCTTCATAATTTCTGTTTGAGGTCTGTGGCTTTGCACTTTGATGCTATTGCTTACTTCTTTGCAGGAAAAGTACATATTCAAACATCCTCAACCAAAGAGACCAAAGTCACTTAGGATTTATGAAGCTCATGTCGGAATGAGTAGTACGGTGTGCATCTTCTCCCATTATGTCTCATGTTACAAGCTCTTATTCACTGCTTCCTTGTACTGGTGATTAAAATCATTCATGATTGGATGGTGTTCAAACATGTAGAGCTGTTTTATTTCTCGGCAAATATTTATTAAAAAGAAATTGGGAGTTAATGCAGAATGCTTCTTTGACTTGTCATGGTAGAAGTATCTACAAATGCCTCTATAATGATGGAGCATGACCAGTCACTATACTCATGCTTCACTAATCCTGCCAAATAGTGCAAGATGACATTTTCTTAAAGAACAGTGGTCTGTACCAGCAATCTTGTTCAGGGTTCTGGTCCTCCTCAAAGCCTGGACAATGCGATATGCCCGAAACCATATTGTCTTGCCCTTGCATGATTGAACAAACACCAATCAAAGGCAATGGTTCAGGGCACTGTCATAGTGATTGTTTTTACTACATACTTCTGATTTCCTTCTTTCAATTACCACGCAAAATTTTTACAATTTATGTATTTTGTTGAAATATCTCTGCATGATGAGAATGGTTAGGTTATAGATCTTAATACATTATGGCATGACCTTTATTTGGACTCTTTAATCTTTCTCTTTCTTATTCCTATTTAATTTGCAGCCTCTTCATTCTATCCCTCGTAATTTTGCCACTTCTTAAATGCAGGAGCCATTAATCAACACATATGCCAACTTTAGAGATGATGTGCTTCCTCGGATCAAAAAACTTGGTTATAATGCTGTTCAGATTATGGCTATTCAAGAGCATTCATATTATGCTAGTTTTGGGTATTTCCTTTATTTAGGATAAAGCTCCACCTTCTATTATTCCCCTTTTTTCTTTTACATGTATATTTTCCCAAAGCTTGGTGTTCATTAGCATAGTGGGCAGTTTTTGCTTCCCTGTAAACTCACGAATTCCTTTTGATGATATGAAGGTACCATGTCACAAATTATTTTGCACCCTGTAGTCGATGTGGAACCCCTGATGATCTGAAGTCTCTGATAGATAGAGCTCACGAGTTAGGTCTACTTGTTCTCATGGATATTGTTCACAGGTAACTTTCCATTAAGTACAATATGTAGAAATGACTGGTGTAGACTCAAAACTTTAAATTCTGATGATTTTGGCGAATTGACTTCTATGAGTTAAAGAGGAAGAAACAAACTTGAAAAATGCATGAATTATGGAAATTATTATTTGGGTGTAGTGGCTTTCAAATGTTCATTCTTGAATAACCACTATTTACATCTTTGTATTTTAGTATGTATTAGAAAAGTTTGAGCCATCTTAAAGTAAGAATATGTTCTGAAGATTAATTGGAATCTTGAGATGAAGAGTCATTCATATAGGGTTATGTGCTGGAATACATGAATCATAACCTTCATTAATCCGTAGCTTTTATTTATTTTTCACTAAACCATGTCTTTGAGACAAGTCATCAATGGGCAAGAACAGAACCTGCTATCATTCAGTAAGTTCGGTATGATAGCAGCTCTTTTCTTAAGTGCGCTTGCTAATATTTTGGGTGTCACTTATTCTGTTTGATCGGATAAATAACTTTTTTAATGCTTTTATTCAATCTTTCATTCCATAAATCATAGTGAACATTCATTACTGATTATTACTTGATCTCCTAGTAATAATCTTTCTTTTGGTTGACAACTAATATCAAATGAATCCAGCCATGCATCGAACAATACTTTGGATGGTTTGAATATGTTCGATGGAACTGATAATCACTACTTCCACTCTGGTTCACGGGGACATCATTGGATGTGGGACTCTCGCCTTTTCAACTATGGGAGCTGGGAAGTATGTGCTTGTTTGAATCTTCAGCAACAGTATTTGTCTGGAATTTTTATTTTTCATTTGTCTTTTTCTTATAGTTGGTGAGGACTAAATACTTGCTCATTGGTTTAGGTACTGAGGTTTCTTCTTTCAAATGCAAGATGGTGGCTGGATGAATACAAGTTTGATGGGTTCAGATTTGATGGTGTGACTTCGATGATGTACACCCACCATGGGTTGCAGGTATCATTTAGGTTCTTTAGGGTATATTATTTTTGTTTGCCTAATCAGGCAACAATCTCTCAAGTTCTATGAAGCCTTGGATGTGCTCAATTAGAGGGATAAAAGTTATAGATGCTTGATTCTTAAACCTTATGTGACTACTATGGCTAGGCTCATTATGCTTATTTTGATGTTTCCTTTTAGCTCTATTAGGGCTATGGGTGATGGAACTTAATTGTTTGGTGTTCTGTTTGACTTATGATTGAATGACAGATATTTTCTTTGGTTATTTTTTCCAACTTGATGCAGATGACTTTTACTGGAAACTACAATGAGTACTTTGGATATGCAACTGACATAGATGCTGTCGTATATCTGATGGTTGTTAATGATATGATTCATGGTCTCTTCCCTGAGGCTGTTAGCATTGGTGAAGATGTAAGTTTTTGCCCCCTAGAGGAATCAACAGCTACAGTTAATCCAATGCCAGACCTCTTTGCTTGCTCATGTTTATAATTTTCTTTTTTACTTTGCAGGTCAGTGGAATGCCAACATTCTGCATTCCTGTCCAAGATGGTGGCGTGGGATTTGATTATCGCCTCCACATGGCCATTGCTGATAAATGGATTGAGCTTCTCCAGTATGTTGCCACTGAAACTCTCCAACCTCTTTTTGACTGCCTTGAAGCTGCATCTTCTTGTTTGATGCTATTTTAAGGTCTTTTCTGGCAGTCACTTTCTATTTGTACTGGGTGTAGGAAGAAGGATGAAGAATGGAGAATGGGTGACATTGTACACACTCTCACTAACAGAAGGTGGCTGGAAAAGTGCGTTTCATATGCTGAAAGTCATGACCAAGCTCTTGTTGGTGACAAGACCATTGCATTCTGGTTGATGGACAAGGTTATATGAGTTCTTTCCCATATCATTCCAAAATCAAAATTTATGCACATTTTTATTAGAGAATATTGTTTTTCTCTTGAATGTTTACACCAGTGGGAGAAATGATGCAGTAGGTAGAACAGAAAAATAATGGTTAACATTTGAACAAGTTTAAAGTTTGAAGAAGAGAATGAGGTGCAGGGTTTGTAGAAATTCTAACTATTGTAAATATTAATTAAACTGATTTGTCTTCTACAATACCTCTGATAGCCTATTTATTGTAGTTATAACCATTGTAGGAATAGAAATTGCCACAAATCCTAGTTGACTACTATCATTAAATGTCAGATATACATAACTAGATCGAAATAGCATAAGGATTTGTGAAACTAAAAAAGAAAACCAAAATCTGTGAGGAAAACAAACTTTTCTTCGCAATCCCCTTGGAGAACTTGACTCTAGCAAGAAGACTTCTTGCATCTGGTGCATATATCTAGGGATTAGCTTTCTTTATTCATCTTATTTTATCAGAGTACTTTCTTCAGAGTTGAAGTAGGGTGAGGAGGAAACCAGCAATTACTGCAGATATAATGGCTAAAACTATAAGAAAATTGAAGCTCAAACTTATAAACATTGATTTGCCGGTTTGTAGAGAAACCTCTACAGTATATTTATAGGAAATAAAAGATGTCTGTAAATTAGCCGAAGCAGCCTTATTTATATTAGTTCCAAGTCTAAATCCTGATCCTTATAGAGTGAATCACATTTCAAAGTTACATGAAAATTGAAAAACCCAAATAACTAGAGGATTCCTAAACTAAACAACAACACTAAAATTACCAAGGAAAATATAAATTCTTCCAAAAGTTAATGTGCCAATCAATGGATGCAGGGTGGCAAGAGGAAAACAATAGAAACAGAAAATTCAGCACTGTTATGGCTAAAACTAGAAGGATATTGAAGCTGGAACAGGATAATAAGTTTAGGGCTCACCATTAAACCTTTAAAATTTGAATAGATCTACATCTATCTTCTATATGACCATTAAATTGATGAAGTTTTTGAAGTTGTTGAGTAATTGTAGGCATGATCCCTTTCAATTATAGTGTCATGTCAGCAATACAATTTTTTTTTCTAGGCACACTGCTTGAACCATTAGGATGTTACTATTTAGGGACTCCAAAATGTGTCATTTTATTTGTATTTATCAAAGGAAAACATGTCATTCTATTTTTTTTTGTGTTATTTCATCTTAAACATTTGGAATGAGGAAAAAAACACAAAATCTTAAATTCTTGGGATGAGACACCATGTCGTTTTGCTTTATATATAAATGTTTTCCTATAGAGCAGTGATCCCAAAAGTTACAAACTCCCAAGTTATTAAAAAATTTACCATTTTCTACTATATTTTTCTGTTTTTCTTCCTACTCCACATCATAAAACCCTATGGTTTATCAAGCTGGGAATCAGTCTTCTAATTCTCCATTTGTCTCAGGATATGTACGACTTCATGGCTCTTGATAGACCATCAACTCCTCTTGTAGATCGTGGAATAGCATTGCACAAAATGATCCGGCTTATTACCATGGGTTTAGGAGGAGAAGGATATTTGAATTTTATGGGAAATGAGTTTGGACACCCTGGTAAGAATATTTATGAATTTTATTACCATGGTTATTACTATTCTTTAATGTCTTCTTATTGGTTCTATCATCATTTAATGAATTTTTATTAAATTGGTAGCTTTTATAATGTCGGTGTACTTTTCTTTTATTCTTCTCAGAGTGGATTGATTTCCCAAGGGGCGATCAGCGCCTTCCTACTGGTAAAATTATTCCAGGCAATAATAACAGTTTTGATAAATGCCGGCGTAGATTTGATCTAGTAAGTTTATGCCTGATTTTGAAACCTAATCTGACCATTGCAGTTTATTCTTGGCTCAATTGGAGCTTGAAAAAGTGTTGGTCTTAATAACCATTACTTGCACTGAAAAAACAAACTGATGAACCCTCGAGGAATTTTAAGAATTGTTGAAACAAAGTAGCTCTTCCACCGTGGTTTCTGGAATTTACTCACATCTGACATGTGTTGATTTTTCATGCGTGCCCAGGGGGATGCAGAATATCTAAGATACCATGGAATGCAAGAATTTGATCGGGCAATGCAGCATCTTGAAGAAATCTATGGTGTAAGTTCCTATCATACTGTTATGTAGCATAGTTTTGGCTGCTGGTGAGCTGCATTTATGGATTATGAACTTATATTTATTTATTTGCTTGAATGCATCTTATATTAAGCAAGGTAAAGGAGACAGTGTCTCCATATTCTAGCTTGATTCGGTTTTTCTATTTCATGTCTGTGGGCTGAGATGGTGGAAGCCTGCAATTATTTACTTGTATCACATGGTTTCAAATCTCTGCAAGATATTGCAAAGCAAAGCGTATCTCATTAACCTGTAAGAGAGTTGAAATCATTTCAAATCATGTCCCACCATACCACATTCCAATAGCAACATATTTGCAAACATTGAGCTATATTTTTCTCTTTTCATAAGAAAATTCAACTTTTCTTTCTAGGTCTTCAAACACACTGGTACTGTTCTTTTTAACTGTTACACTTGACTATTTATTTTAAAAATATATTGACAAGCTATTTTAACTCTAATTGAGAATAGAAAAAATTTTCTCCATCTTGCTTGTGAAACAGCTACGGTTTAAGCAGATTGCTCGTATTTAAAAGTCTACATTTTAAAGTCTTTTTAAATGTACTTCATTTCCCAATTTTTTTTCTGTTCACTTCTCTTGGTTTGGAATTTTAGAGTTTTACACTGAAAATTAGCTGACTATATCTGTCCTTGAAATTGCTTTATCTTTGGTGCTTAATTTAGACTGTTGAACCCCATCCCCAACAAAGGATCATTCTCGCCTTCATTTCTATTTCAATTGTAGGGCATGAAATACCGAACGAGCAAATCTATGAGTTTGCTACCCCGTGCTTGCAAAATTTAAGATAAATGTGAAAAATAAATTAAAAATGTTAAGGCTTAAATGGTAACTGTTTTTGCAGTTCATGACATCTGAGCACCAATATATATCACGGAAAAACGAAGGGGATCGAGTTATTGTCTTCGAAAGAGGGAACTTGGTTTTTGTCTTTAATTTTCATTGGACCAACAGTTATTCAGATTACCGAGTAGGCTGCTTAAAGCCAGGAAAGTACAAGGTATTCACTGTAACCTTTTCTATATGCTTGCACAAGTAATAAAGGTTATGAAAATTAAAAAAAAAAACAAAACAAAATCAACAGTGCTAATTGTGCCCTTCCTTTTCTATGCTCTATTGATTAATCTATGTTTAGGAATGTGTAGGCTTTCAATTCAGTTCAGTTCTGTTTATAGATATCTTGTAAATCCCCAGCATTTTAAAACTTGTAATCTAGTTGATGCCTCGTGCTGTGCTAGTTTGCCTCAAATTTTCCACTTCTATTTATAAAACACATTTTGTTCTTTGCCTGCAGATTGTTTTAGATTCTGATGATCCATTGTTTGGAGGCTTCAAAAGGCTTGATAAGGATGCTGAGTACTTCAGCTCAGTAAGAAAATTCTCTCAAGTTTGTTACCTGAATTTAGTTTCATCCTCATCCGTCTTCCACTGGGCAATTCCTTGTAAATATTAGAATATTTGTCAAGATTTATGTGGTGTGCAGGAAGGGTGGTATGATGACCGGCCTCGATCCTTCCTGGTGTATGCACCAAGTAGAACGGCTGTGGTCTATGCTCTGGTGGAGGATGAATTGGAACCTGCTGAGAGTGAAAATGAAGCTGCTGAGGGCTGATATTGATCTCAACAAAGCCTTTCTCGATCTAGGAATGGCATCAGGCATCTTCAATCGACATAGTACATGGAGGACCATGATTTAAGTCAATCCTAGTGCCGTTGCCAGCATTTTGTCATCCAAGCACAACCAAGAAAAACGAGCAAAGGCAGAGATTATGCGAATTGTTAATCCGTGGATCAAAAGAAGACCAAACAATGTTGAACATGTAGAAAATTTTGTCTGACATCTGTGTAGTATTTGCTGGTCAAGTCATCGTGCCCCTCCAAGCTCAAACCAGGCCTCTTCTTGTATAGGCAGGTTGTGATGCTCCTGTAAATAATGGCGCATTTATAATAAAATGTGATTGTCTGATTAGTTTTTCTCATGCGAGTGTTGTGCTGATTAATGGCGCTCGTGAGGGTAGCAGTCACCGGGTGGCTATTCAATTTGGAGATTTGATTTTTATTATCATGCATGTTGCCTGACCTGTCTCATTTTGTTTCCATGTATGCAGAAGCTTGGCCTTTTTAACCTTTTTTATGTGCTAGGGAAGTAGCATTTTTTTCTTTTATGGTGTTTTGAACTGCCATTGCTTCTGGTTACCATAGCCATGGCCAGAAAAGGTGGTTGCTTGAAACAAGGCATGTGTTTCCAGGCCATCATTTTCTGCTCCTTAAATCTAAATTATTAAATTTAAATAATTTAGATTGAATGAAAACGATTTATTACACGATAAAATGGCAACAAATTATTTTTCATTTAATTTAAGTCGTTGAATACCGGATTAATGGTGAGATTTAAACCATAACGGGTGATGACATGAGCTGATTTAAATTGAAGAATGAAGCATAATTACGCAAGAGCGTAACACGAAAGAAAAAAGATAGATAACCTGGAAGGCTGCAACTACAAGCCTATATATGGATTAAAGGACCAGGCACCTGATTTGCCTCAACTTCATGCATGTCTGAGCCGTCAGATGAGAAGGTTACCTTCAGCCAAGGCACTCATCACATTAAACATAACAAACAAATCATGACATGGTTTCAATCAAATAACACAACACACCGTCCACTGAAAGATTTTGACTAGGATGTCTGTAGCAACCAGAAAACCCAACATTATTAGTTAATGCACGTATTGATGTGTGTGTGTGTGTGTGTGTGTGTGTGTGTGTGTTACTACACCACAAACTAACCTAAAATAGATCAAGTTTCAGAAACAGTGGGGCGAGATAACTGGTGCAGAACATTCGTGGGAGATGAGTTTGGTAGTGGAGGACCTCAGCGCCTCAGCAAGAGGTCCCCCCATTGAAGTCACCTCCTGGTTTGTAATTTTTGTGCCCCATCCTGCAGCAGCCCAATTGCTTGTATTGCCTCTGGGGATCGGGGCTGGGACCGGCTCCGGCTCCTCTTCTGCAATATTATTCCCAGTGGACAATTTCAATGACACATCTGATGCTGGTGAGTTTCCAGGCATTGAAACGGAGAGGCAGGTTAAAGAGTTCATTGAGCTTCCAGCATTCATATTGTCGGATTCATCAACGGATCGTGGCCAGTCATCAAAAAAATGCCACAGAATGTGGCCATCAGACCTGTTACCAACCTCATTTGGAGGTGGTGGTCCAATTAAGCCCTTGCTTTCAGTTTTGGAGCTGCAATAAGGGTGAGCAAGAAGATTAAAGCAAAAACAAAACAATGAAAAGGTAGTTTGCTGTCCAATTCTTTCAGTTTGAGACATAATTCAAAGAATTTCTAAACTGGGGTCGGTCCCATCAATTAAGGACATTATTCGAGATTCCATCATCATGTTTCCTCCTAGTTAGTTGAAAATTCTGCTTAAACTAGCTTGTTTCTTAAATCCAGAGGATCATCCACAAGAATATCTTTGATGAGGTTATTAAATCATTAAATTAAAGCCTGGCTGCAAGATTACCTATGATTGAGATGAATGGAAGGGGATTCTAGTGTATGCGAAAAATGAGTCTCATTGACCACCTCTGATATGGTTGGTGTGGTACTGCAATTGAAAGCAGCAGCTGATGCGGTACCACCCGCACCTCCAATACCAATGCAAGTGATGCTAGTGGATATTGTAGGTGTGGGATTTTCCACAGGCTTTCTTGAACGGTTGCGGCCACGGTGCAAGTGGCGCTCGCAATACTTGTGCCCTGCCACCACGTCTCTGGAGCACCGCCATTTCTTCCCATCTGTTCTCCGGCACCGACCTGGCTCCGGATCCATGGCTGCTCTTCCCCAATACCCTGTTTGCAATACTACGTACTGACGATATTAAACCACGTTGATATATATGGGCAAACAGTAATTAGTTAACTATATAACCACAACAACTCCGCATTTTTTTAGAGAGGTTTTGGTTATAAGCGCTTACAAGATGGCTGATAATAAGAGCAATGTAGTTGAAGAGGATGATTCAGGAAATATGGAGGAGAGTGAGAATGAAGAAGGGTTTTCTTGATTGGTTGGAGGAGCTCCGCAGGAATAGCTGCACCGGCTAACATGAATCTGTAGATCAAAGCCTGCAGCTCTAGCTCTTGCCACTGTTCCAGGCTAAAGTAATTCCGCATGATCTCTAACAAGCATAACAGGCACCATTCACAAAAGGAAAAGAAACTTATATCAACTAGAATTGATGAAGGGAGTAAATTGAGTACGTAACATTTGAAGCAAACCATGAAACTTTCTTTAATTAGGTGAGGAAGAGGGGGGTGCAAGAAAAGTCAAAGAGTAAACTTACTAGGAAGTCTGGTGTTTGCAGCTGTGTTTGAATCATGAAATGCTGACAGGTTACTGGTTTTGCAGCTGGGCTCAGGTAGAAACAAAGGGAAGGCAGCAGACCCAGATGAGTGTAGATGTCGTTGTGGTTGATGGGGATCCATGAGGAGTTTTGGCATCTTTGCAGAGGGTTGTTGCCCTGACTCCTCATGCTGGTTTCTCCATTGCTTCAGATGGAAGTCCATGGAGAGATAGATTTGTTTGGATTGGTTGCTTTCTGTTTGATTGGTTTTTAATATAGCTTTGTTTGGTCTTTGCGTGTTGAGAATGCTTGCAAAAGCTCTCACATCGGCTTCTTTGTTTGGTATTATGGCAGGCCAGGGTGAGTTCTGACAAGATGGACCACCCTTTCGGGGGCACTTGAGAAATGTCAGTCAGACAAGACAGGTGAGAGTAAAAAGAGAGCCAAAATATAATAAACAAATCTTCAACATGTAAAGGAGATTGAATTAGCTTGCAGAGCTGCCGTCCTCTTTCTGTCCCTCTCTAAGCTTTTCTCTGGAAACAGCACATGAGAGTTCTGAGGAGAAACCAGAGTACAGAGTTGCC